>Ga0172367_10000007_pt1 | contig 344019 bp, 286 predicted proteins | sample Lak10m_FD_114542 | JGI IMG/M metagenome (GOLD analysis project Ga0172367, IMG submission 114542) | Freshwater microbial communities from Kabuno Bay, South-Kivu, Congo - kab_022012_10m | ecosystem: Environmental > Aquatic > Freshwater > Lake | place: Democratic Republic of the Congo... | reverse complement strand
CTCAGAAGTGAAACGATGCATCGCCGATGGTAGTGTGGGGTTTCCCCATGTGAGAGTAGGTCATCGTCAAGCTCCTACACCAAACCCCCGATCCGCGTAAGCGGGTCGGGGGTTTGCTTTTGGCGCGCGGAAAGGCGGCAGGATCACCGATTTTTTTAATGCCGACAAATTACCGCAGCTGCTCCCTTTGGCGGTGATTGCCCTGCGTAGCAACCTCTGTGCATGAATCACGCGGGCAAAACGCGTAAAATTACGCGCTTCGTCGCGATCAGATCACGAGTGCATACAGTGGAAATATTCAAAGAATTCACATTCGAGTCGGCGCACCGTTTGCCGCACGTACCGCAAGGACACAAATGCGGGCGGCTGCATGGCCACTCCTTCCGTGTTGCCTTGTATATAAGTGGGCCAGTGGATCCACATACTGGTTGGATTCGGGATTTCGGTGAGCTGAAATCCATCTTCAAACCGCTCTACGAGCGTTTGGACCACAACTATCTGAACGACATTCCCGGTCTGGAAAACCCCACCAGCGAGAACCTGGCGAAATGGATCTGGAACGAGCTGAAGCCGCTGCTTCCAGAGCTTTCCCGCGTCCGCATTCACGAGACCTGCACAAGCGGTTGTGAATACCGTGGTGAGTGATCATCGCGTTGGGTTTTATCTGCTCAGTAAAAGCTGGCCGAGCTAGTGATAGGGAACGGCTACTGACAACTCAGAATGCGCTCATTCGTCCTGAATGTGCCGTTCCGATTTTGACAGTTCTGCGCAGTTGCTGCAGAGTGCGGCGCTTTTCTACGCGACTTGGTCGTTTATACGGAGATTTGAAATGAACGCAGTTGTTGCGGCGGTCGGCATCATGGTGGTCTTGAGCCTTTGCCGCGTGCACGTGGTCGTTGCACTTATTGCCGGGGCCATGGCCGGTGGGTTGATTGGCGGGTTGGGTATCGAAGGCAGCCTCGCCGCTTTCAACAAGGGCCTGGGTGGTGGAGCGACAGTGGCGTTGTCATATGCTCTGCTTGGTGCGTTCGCCGTAGCCATCGGCAAGAGCGGTCTGGCCCACGCGCTTGCCGACAAGGCTCTGGCTTTGGTCGGAAAGCAAGGCGGCCAGGGCACCGGTGCGGTGAAGTGGATGATGGTCGCACTTCTGCTGGCGGTAGCTATCTCGTCCCAGAACATCCTGCCGATTCATATTGCGTTTATTCCGTTGCTGGTTCCGCCGTTACTTTACGTACTGTCGAAGATGAAGATCGACCGGCGCCTGATTGCCTGTGTGCTCGCGTTCGGGCTGATCACTCCTTACATGTTTCTTCCGGTTGGGTTCGGCAACATCTTCCTCAATGAGATTCTGCTGGCCAACGTTGCCAAAAGCGGTGTGGATGTAACCGGCATCAAGGTCACCCAGGCGATGCTGATCCCAGCTTTGGGCATGTTGTCGGGGCTGGCGATCGCCTTCTATAGCTACCGCAAGCCGCGTGAATATGACCTTGCTCGCATCGAGCAGGTGGAGCCCAGTTCGGTACGTTACAGCCCACTGACCTTGGTGGTGGCAGGCATTGCCGTTGCTGCGGCGTTCGTTATTCAGCTGTGGCTGGACTCGATGATTCTCGGCGCACTTGCAGGGTTCGTGATCTTCTCGGTCTCCGGTGTGGTGCGCTGGCGGGAGGCGGATGACCTGTTTACCGACGGCATGAAGATGATGGCCATGATCGGCTTCATCATGATTGCTGCCGCTGGTTTCGCTGAAGTGATGCGTGAAACCGGTGAGGTGAAACTGCTGGTAGACGCATCCACCGCGTGGATCGGCAACAGCAAGGCCATTGGCGCCCTGTTGATGCTTCTGGTCGGTTTGCTCGTCACGATTGGCATCGGCTCTTCTTTCTCGACCGTGCCAATCATCGCCGCCATTTTCGTGCCGCTTGGCGTCGAGCTGGGCTTCAGCCCCTTGGCGATCGTGAGTCTCGTTGGCACAGCCGGCGCGCTCGGCGATGGTGGTTCCCCAGCATCCGATTCCACGCTTGGGCCAACGGCTGGTCTGAATGCCGACGGTCAGCATAACCATATCTGGGACACCGTCGTGCCGACCTTCCTGCACTACAACCTGCCGCTGCTCGCATTCGGCTGGCTGGCAGCGATGACCCTCTGAACCGAAGAGAAGGGCCGTTCGGACAACAACGGCCCCTGTCGCGAATCAGTCGTCTGGCCCGCACTCGCGCTCTCGCTCGTTGACTAAACAGAACGATACGCAGCGACAGGGTCAACAATGGTCAACTCGACGCTCGAGCAGAAAGTCTTCCTCGCGCTGCTGGTAGTGGTTTCCCTGGCGTTCGGCTGGATTCTGTTGCCGTTCTATGGAGCAGTTTTCTGGGCGGTCATTCTCGCCATCATCTTTGCACCCTTGCAGCGCTACCTTTACCGGCGGTTCAGTCAACGCCGCAATCTGACGGCGTTGTTTACCTTGCTGGTCTGCCTGCTGGTTGCCGTGCTACCTGTCATTCTGATTACGGGTATGCTGGTTCAGGAAGGCGCGACCCTCTACAAGCAGATAGAGAGCGGCGAGCTGGACATTGGTCGCCTCGTATCGGGTCTGCGGGAGCTGTTACCTCAATCGGTCCAGCTGCAGCTTCAGCGCTTCGGCTTCGGCGATCTGGACTCCATGCGGGAGCGGCTGGCATCGGGTGCGCTCGAGGGCAGTCAGTTTCTCGCCACCAAGGCGTTCAGCTTCGGTCAGGGGACGTTTCAGTTCCTGATCAGCTTCTTCGTGATGTTGTATCTGCTGTTCTTTTTCATCCGGGACGGTCGAGAGCTGGTGGCACGGATCAGAAAGGCCATTCCGCTCAGCGATGCCCAGAAAAGGCGCCTTTTCAACAAGTTCACCCGTGTGGTACGTGCGACGGTGAAGGGCAACATTGTGGTCGCCGTCACTCAGGGGGCTCTGGGCGGAATCATCTTCGCCGTACTCGGCATATCCGGCGCGCTGCTTTGGGGTGTGTTGATGGCGTTTCTGTCGTTGCTCCCCGCGGTGGGGGCCGGACTGATCTGGACGCCCGTCGCCATCTACTTTCTGATGACCGGGGCGATCTGGCAGGGGGTGATTCTCACACTCTATGGCGTGCTGGTGATCGGCCTGGTGGACAACATTCTCAGGCCCATCCTGGTGGGCAAAGACACCAAGATGCCCGATTACGTCGTGCTGATCTCGACGCTGGGCGGTCTAGCGCTTTTCGGTTTGAACGGGTTCGTGATCGGTCCGCTGGTGGCGGCTTTGTTCATATCCACATGGGGGCTGTTCACTTCGCCTGAAGAGCCCCCGCCGGGCCAATGATTGCCGACACGGGGGAGGGCCTGGCGCTCGCCAGGCCCCTTGGCGTTTACATCAGGCGCTTACCATCTTCACGAGTGATGATGACGGTGGCCGAGCGGGGACGCCGACCGGCGCCGTCTGGCCAGGTGCTCGTGTAGTTCGTCGAGGTCGAACCCTCACCCGGATGCTGAATGTTCACGAAGAGCGTGCGGAAGTCAGGCGTTGCCGTGATTCCTGTCACCTCGGCACCCAGCGGGCCGACCAGGAAACGCTTGGTTTCACCTGTTCTCGGGTCGGAAACCAGCATCTGGTTGTTGCCAAACGGACCGGAGCTCAACTGACTGCCGCTCATGTCGGTCTGGATCCACAGGCGCCCTTCATCGTCGAACCACAATCCATCGGGGCTGGCCAGGATATTCGTGGCGTCCAGCGCACGGCCTTTCGGGCTCCGGCTGTTTTCCTCGGGACCGGCGAGCAGGTAAATATCCCAGGTGAATCGGGTACCGGCAAAATCCCGGCTCGCTTCGCGCCAGCGAATGATATGGCCGAACGCATTCGGTGAACGCGGGTTGGCCGCATCGGACTGCTGGCGACCGCTATTGTTCGTGAGCGTGAAATACACCTCACCCGTGTCAGGATGTACCGCACCCCATTCCGGGCGATCCATTTTCGTTGCACCAACGATATCGGCGGCCAGGCGGGTATTGATCAGCACCTCTCCCTGATCGGCGAACCGAACGCCAGCGGCCTTGCAGGCGCGCTGAAACGCTGGGTTGGCATGATCCAGCGCGAGCCAGTCGCCACTGCCATCCGGGTTGAAACGCGCCACGTAGAGGACGCCATCGTCCAGCAGGCGCCCGTCGCTGCGCTGAGGCCGATATTTGTCGCGGCTGACGTACTTGTAGATGTACTCGTTCTGCGAGTCGTCGCCTGAATAGCAGACGACAGGGCGGCCTGGCTTGACCGGCGCGAACACCAAGCCTTCATGGGCGAAACGGCCGAGCGCTGTGTGCTTGATTGGAGTCGAATGGGGATCGAACGGATCGATTTCCACCACCCAGCCAAAGGTGTTTGGCTCGTTGCGGTAATCGCCTTGGGCAGTAGCCGCGATGCGGGTTGCATTGAAGCGCTCGAATTCATCGCCTGCCACGGTTTCCCATCCATAGCGTCCGGCTCCCCGGACGCCGTAGCGGCTGAGCTCACGCGGAAGCTCGGCGTCGGCAGTGGCGAAATAGCCGGCCCAGTTTTCCTCGCAAGTGAGGTAGGTTCCCCACGGCGTGAATCCATTGGCGCAGTTGTTGAGGGTGCCGCGGGCCGAGGTGCCGCTCGGGCTGTAGCGGGTACGCATCAACGCGTGGCCGCGGGCCGGGCCCTCGATTCGCATCGGTGTCGCGCCGGTGATGCGGCGGTTTCGCGCCGTCGGCAGCACGGACCACTCGCCGCGTGGACCTCGGCGTATTTCAACTACCGATACACCGTGTGCGTTGATCTCCTTGCGGACTTCGTCGACGTTGACGCGCTTGCCATCCACTACGGTCGGACCGTTGCGGTGGAGCAGGGGTGCATCGATGTACTCGTGATTGAGAACCAGCAAGCCGTGGTCGCTCTGCCGTCCGCCCAGCTTCGCGTTCATGGGGAAGAAGTGCATTCCGTCGTGGTGCATGCCGACCTGTTGGGCCTGATCTTCAGCCGTGTTGCTGGCATCTTCCAGCCAGGCCGGATAGCGCCCGGTAATCGGCGTGCCCCAAGGGATGAAGGTGGTGGCGGTATAGCCTGACGGCACGGTTATGGTGTCGGCACGGGTAACGGCCACCGGCACGAACGGCAGGCGGGTACGACGTTTGAACGGAACATCCTTGATCCCGCGGGACATTGGCTCCGCCGCTTGCGCGAGGCCGGGAAGGGATGCGCCAAGAAAGGCCAGGGCACCCATGGCTGCGCCACCCGCGAGCACTTTACGTCGGCCAAGGGAAATCACATCCTGGATATGCGGATTCGTCGAATGGTTACTGGGCAACTCGTCCCCGTTGCCGAACAGAATGTCGTTGTTCTCAGTAATCACGGCGCAGCTCCATAACGATTGTTGTCGGAGCCATGACGCTAAGGTTCGTATGCGACAAGAGAATGACAGTGGAGCGCTGACCGACGAAGCGTAACCGTGCACCACTCAATCCGTCGCAAAAAAAAGCCCCGGCTCACGCCAGGGCTTTTTTCACACCGCAGCCGGGGCGGCTGCGAACCTGTTCTTAGTGGAACTGGTTCATGGTGTTGTCTTTGCCGCTTGCCTTCAGAGCAGCTTCGCCAGCGAAGTACTCCTTGTGGTTGTCGCCGATGTCAGAGCCAGCCATGTTCTGGTGCTTGACGCAGGCGATACCCTGACGCAGTTCCTCGCGCTGAACGCCCTTGACGTAGGCCAGCATGCCCTGGTCGGCAAAGTAGCCCTTGGCCAGGTTGTCGGTCGACAGAGCAGCAGTGTGGTAGGTCGGCAGGGTGATCAGGTGGTGGAAGATGCCGGCGTGAGCCGAACCGTCGCGCTGGAAGGTACGGATCTTCTCGTCTGCAACCTGGGCCAGCTCGGTTTCGTCGTACTCGACGCTCATCAGCTTGGCGCGGTCGTAGGCGGACACGTCCTTGCCTTCGGCAACGAAAGCGTCGAACACCTGCTGACGGAAGTTCAGGGTCCAGTTGAAGGACGGGCTGTTGTTGTAGACCAGCTTGGCGTTCGGGATGACTTCGCGGATGCGGTCAACCATGGCCTTGATCTGGCCAACGTGCGGCTTCTCGGTTTCGATCCACAGCAGGTCGGCGCCGTTCTGCAGCGAGGTGATGCAGTCCAGAACGCAGCGGTCTTCGCCGGTGCCAGCGCGGAACTGGAACAGGTTGGACGGCAGACGCTTCGGACGCAGCAGCTTGCCTTCGCGCTTGATTACGACGTCGCCATTGCCCAGCTCGGCTTCGGAGATTTCTTCGCAATCCAGGAAGGAGTTGTACAGGTCGCCCAGGTCGCCCGGCTCTTTGGTCACGGCAATCTGCTTGGTCAGGCCGGCACCCAGGGAGTCGGTACGAGCAACGATCACGCCGTTGTCGATGCCCAGCTCGAGGAAGGCGTAACGAACGGCAGCGATCTTGGCGAGGAAGTCGGCGTGCGGAACGGTTACTTTACCGTCCTGGTGGCCGCACTGCTTCTCGTCGGAAACCTGGTTCTCGATCTGGATGCAGCAAGCGCCTGCTTCGATCATGCGCTTGGCCAGCAGGTAGGTGGCTTCCGGGTTACCGAAGCCAGCGTCGATGTCAGCGATGATCGGTACGATGTGGGTTTCGTAGTTGTCGATCTGGTTCTGGATCTCGGCAGCCTTGGCGTTGTCGCCAGCTTCACGAGCAGCGTCCAGGGCGGTGAACAGCAGGTCCAGTTCGCGGCTGTCAGCCTGACGCAGGAAGGTGTACAGCTCCTCGATCAGGTCGGAAACGGCAGTCTTCTCGTGCATGGACTGGTCCGGCAGCGGGCCGAACTCGGAACGCAGAGCAGCAACCATCCAGCCGGACAGGTAGAGGTAGCGCTTGTTGGTGGTCTTCAGGTGCTTCTTGATGGAGATCAGCTTCTGCTGACCAATGAAGCCGTGCCAGCAGCCGAGGGACTGCGTGTAGACGGACGAGTCGGCGTCGTACTCGGCCATGTCCTTGCGCATGATGTCGGCGGTGTACTGAGCGATTTCCAGACCGGTCTTGAAGCGGTTCTGGGCGCGCATGCGAGCGACGGACTCAGGGTTGATGGCGGCCCAGCTGCTGCCGTATTGCTCTTTCAGGGCGGCAACTGCCTTGATGTCGTCTTGATATGCGGACATGTTCAATCCTTCAAAAATAAGTGTGGTTGAGCACCGACTTTTTCCCACCGAACCTACGTGCTATCGCTGATCAGTGCGGGCAACACGCGGCAGAGCGTCGAAATATCGACCGGGACGAGGATTGAACCAAGGGGAAGGGGGGGATACGACCGCCGGGCTGGCTGGTTCCGGTTGCTGCGCCCACAGCCGGCGTGGCTGCCGTGTGCGCTACAACAACGAGAAGCTGGTCAGACTGGCTGATGCGTCAATCGCTACCCCGTCCCTCGGGACGACTCGTTCCAGTCGCAACCTCGTCAGTCCGCCTTGTGGGCAGTACAGTCACGGAACGGCTCGGCTGGTTGGCTGGAGCACGCCCCGGAGACCCTTGCCAGGGCCCCTGGTTAGCGGGAGCGGGCCAATAATGCGCCGCTGTTTTTTCATCGTCAACGGTTTTGTAGTGTTTTTTTTAGGCCACTACATTTTTCCGCGCGCCAGCAGTGGTTCAGTCGAGAACATCCACTTTCAGGCGCATCGAAAGGTTCTGGCTGCCCTGAGTGGAATAGCGACGCAGCGTGCCGCGCTGATCAGAACTTGCGCTTTCATCGATGCCGCCCACGGTGATCCATTCGCCAACGCGCCCACTGACGCGGGTATCGGCATTCTGCACTTCGACGACGCCACTGCGGCCCTGAGCGAGTCGGTCACGGCTGCTGCTGATGCTGATCTGCACGCGGTCGCCATGCACCGTGGCGGTGGCGTAGAAGCCACGCAGCACATCACGATACTGGGTTTGCTGATAGATCTGGCCATAGCCATCGCTGCCATGAGTCGTCAGCGGAACACTCTGGCCAACCTGAATCAGTGCCGGATAGCCCTCGCTGGCCTGGATCTGCTGAATGCCACCGTCCCGGCTGTTGGTACTGCGACGAATGATGCGAACCTGGTCCCTGCCTCCGATCTCGCCGCGGCCCGTTTCGAACTCCACGTCGCCAGCGCGTGCCGATCCGTCTACCCGATACCCTCCCGCTGTGCTGTTAGCCGAATCCTGGGTATCGACGCTGATCAACAGACGCTTGGGGGCCACATCCAGTTGGTCCACCACCTGGCGCAGCTCTCGGATCAGCGCGTCCGGCGCGTTGACGATCAGCTGGTTGCCATATGCCGTGACACGGCCCTGGCCGCCCAGTACCGACTCGGCTACCGGGAGCACTTCCTCGCCCATGCGGTTGTTGAGCTGGATGACTTCGGTTGCCGCCTGCAGCGGCAGGCAGATGCTGAGCGCGACGGCCAGCAGCGTGATACGAGGACTCATAACAGGAAGCTCCGCAAGTTTGCGTCCGATTGCCCATGATCCCATGCCTTGTCGAACTCTGCCTGGCGTATGCGCACGCGAGCAGGATCACGATACAGGGCGTAGCCAGCATACTGGTCGGCCTTGGGGCGCTCCAGCAGCCCGCAGTCGTCGGCGAGGAGATAGGTGCCGTTCGGCTCGGGGTAGTCCGGATGCAGCTTGCGAATATGGACATTGCTGGTCAACCGGCGCGCGAGTTGAAGAAGGCGATGCCCTTCCTTCACGGCGCGAGTTGGGTCGGCGACCAGGATACGCAGCTGGTTGCGAGGGTGTGCGAGCAGAAGGCGAGTGCAGGCCTGCTGAATGCTGCTGTGATGATAGAGCCAGGGCTCCAGGTCAGTGCTGTAGATGCACAGGGCACGGGTCGCCTGCTGCAGCATGGCCAAGGCGTGTTGGCGTACTTCAGTCGGCTTGTCGAATCGTTGCAGTTCGACATCCCGTCCAAGGCGGAAGGGGGCCGCGACCCAGGCTTCGGGCTCGGGAAGATCAGGAGGCGGATTGTGTACGGCGAAGCGCCCCGGGGAGTGAAAGTCGATAGCCGGCAGTTCGGCCTGTTCGGTTCGCTCCTTGGGGGCATCGTCGTTCATTTCGTCTCACTGGCTCCGGCGGAGCATCTCAACATGAGGGATGCCGGCTTCAAGAAATTCGTCGCTGACAACCTTGAAGCCAAGCCGCTCGTAAAACGCGGTGGCATGGACCTGAGCGGTCAGAGTCTGTTCGGTCAGGCCACGGCGCTCGGCTTCGGCAATGACCGCTCGCATCAGCGCATCGCCGACGTTCATGCCGCGCCAGTCGCGCAACACCGCCACGCGGCCAATCTGCCCGTCGGCCAGGAGCCGAGCGGTGCCGATCGGATAGCCGCCCTCGAGTGCAAGGAAGTGCACCGCGTCGGCATCGTCGGCGTCCCACTCCTGCTCGGGCGGTACGGCCTGCTCGGCAATGAATACGGCCTCGCGGATGCGCCGCAGTTCGGCGTTGTCCTGCTGCCAGTCGGCGATCCGTACCTGAACGCTATTCATCAGCAAACTCCAGACTTCCTTGTTTTACCAGTTCGCACAGCAGCGCCCGGCCATCCTCGTCGCTCAGCCATCGACCGACGTTTTCGACATGCAGCGCGTCGGCCGAGCAGATCAGTTTCAACAGTTCGTTCAGCTTAGAGGGAAGCAGGCGGCTCTGGCCACTGGCGAACAGTAGCAGGCCGATATCCACCTCGCTCCAGGCCAGCCGGGCCGCGGGGTTGCGAACCAGTATCGCGCCGTCCTCCAGCGCCGACAGCAACTCGTCCTCGCTCAGTTCCGGGCCCTCGACACGCTCCGGATAACGCGGCTCGGTCATGAATTGGCCGAACCAGGTAAGCAGGAGGCGTTCGTCGCTCATGTGCTCGGCAAGCAATGCCTTCAAACGGTCCAGTGCATCGCTCTGGATCTGGAAGGGGTCATCGCTGGGTTGTAGATCGGCATCACTGTAGCGTTCTTCGTCTGGTAGGAATTGCGCGAGGAAGTCGGTGAAATGGGTCAGGACTTCCGCGGCGCTGGGTGCGCGAAAACCGACCGAGTACGTCATGCAGGCATCCTCGGCGGTGCCAAAGTGAGCGAGGCGAGGCGGCAGGTAGAGCATGTCGCCCGGCTCCAGCACCCATTCTTCGGTGCCCTGGAAGTCGGCGAGAATGCGCAGGTCGCCGTGGGCCAGCATCGGGCTTTCGCTGTCGCACATCTGCCCGATGCGCCAGCGGCGCTGTCCATGGGCCTGCAGCAGGAACACATCGTAATTGTCGAAGTGCGGTCCGACGCCGCCACCCGGAGCGGCATAGCTGATCATCACATCGTCGATGCGCCAGTTGGGCAGAAAGCGGAAATGCTCGATCAGCTCGGCGACGTCCGGCACGAGCTGGTCGACCGCCTGCACCAACAAGGTCCAGTCACGCTCCGGCAGCTGCTGATAGGTGTCCTCGGTGAATGGGCCTCGGCGCAGCTCCCAGGGGCTTTCGCCGTGTTCGATGACCAGACGGGACTCGACGTCCTCTTCGAGGGAGAGGCCGGCCAGTTCGTCCGGCGAGATCGGGCTCTGGAAACCCGGGATGGCCTGGCGGATCAGCAGCGGCTTCTTCTGCCAGTAATCGCGCAGGAATTCCCGAGCACTGATGCCGCCCAGAATTTGAAGTGGAATATCAGAAGTCATGCGTAACACCTTGCTCTATATGGCAGAGCTGAAAATAAAAACGCCCGGCACAGCCGGGCGTGCAGGCATGGGGTCGATCAGATGCGCTTGGCCTGGGCAGCGGCGTTGCCGATGTAGCTTGCCGGCGTCAGCTTGCGCAGCTCCGCCTTGGCGTCGGCCGGGATGTCGAGGCCGTCGATGAAGGCCTGCAGTGCGTCAGGCGTAATGCCTTTGCCGCGGGTCAGATCCTTCAGCTTCTCGTAGGCATTCTCCACGGCATAACGCCGCATGACGGTCTGTACCGGCTCGGCAAGCACTTCCCAGCAGGCATCGAGGTCTTCGGCGATGCGGGCAGCGTTGAGCTCCAGCTTGCCGATACCCTTGAGGCTCGCCTCGTAGGCAATGACGCTGTGGGCGAAGCCCACGCCCAGGTTGCGCAGGACGGTGGAGTCGGTCAGATCGCGCTGCCAGCGGGAAATCGGCAGCTTGCTGGCCAGGTGCTGGAATAGCGCGTTGGCAATGCCGAGGTTTCCTTCAGAGTTCTCGAAGTCGATCGGGTTGACCTTGTGCGGCATGGTCGAGGAGCCGATTTCGCCTGCGACGGTTTTCTGCTTGAAGTAACCGAGGGAGATGTAGCCCCAGACGTCGCGATCGAAGTCGATGAGGATGGTGTTGAAGCGTGCGATGGCGTCGAACAGCTCGGCGATGTAGTCGTGCGGCTCGATCTGCGTGGTGTAGGGGTTCCACGACAGGCCCAGATCACCCTCGATGAATTCGCGGGCGTTGGCTTCCCAGTCGACGTCCGGGTAGGCGGACAGGTGGGCGTTGTAGTTGCCCACGGCCCCGTTGATCTTGCCCAGCAGCGGCACGGCAGCTACCTGAGCGATCTGGCGCTCCAGGCGATAGACCACGTTGGCCAGTTCCTTGCCAAGCGTAGTCGGGGAGGCCGGCTGACCGTGGGTGCGCGACAGCATCGGCACGTCGGCGAACTGGACGGCCAGGCCGCGGATGGCGTCGGCGAGCTGGCGCATCAGCGGCAGCAGAACGGTGTCGCGGCCTTCGCGCAACATCAGCGCGTGGGACAGGTTATTGATGTCTTCGCTGGTGCAGGCGAAGTGGATGAATTCGTTGACCTTGGCCAATTCAGGCAGCTGCTTGGCCTGCTCCTTGAGCAGGTACTCCACGGCTTTGACGTCGTGGTTGGTGGTGCGCTCGAATTCCTTGACACGCTCGGCGTGCTCCAGCTGGAAGTTCTCCGCCAGCTGATTCAACAGCGCATTGGCTTCGGCGGAGAAGGGCGCGACTTCCGGAATGCCCGGGTGGGCTGCCAGGCGCTGTAGCCAGCGGACCTCGACCTGAACACGGCAACGAATCAGGCCGAATTCGCTGAAGATCGGGCGCAGGGAGCTGGTTTTGCCGGCGTAGCGGCCATCGACGGGGGAAACCGCCGTGAGCGAGGAAAGCTGCATAGAGGGCATTCTCGGACAGTCGGGCAACGAAAAGGGCGCAGATTATACACGAATGTACCGGCACATCCCGGTCCATTCTCCCCGGTTATCGGTCTTCGCTCTGTGTCGAGCGCAGTCGAGGATAGAGTGCATCGAGCAGCTTGCGCCGGCTGAAGATCAGCTGCCAGCGGTGCCCGCCAAGCTGGCGCCAGAGGCGGGCAGAGCGAATGCCGGAGAGCAGCAGGGCGCGAATCTTGGCGGCGTTGTCGCTCTGCTGCAGGTGGCGCATGTCGCCCTGAACCTGGATGCGCTGGCGGAAGGTGCTTAGGGTGTCCTGATAGAGCCCGCCGAACGAGGCGACCACGTTTTCATGGGTGAGGCCGAAGTGCTCGACCTGTTGCTGGATCTGATCCAGCCGGCTGCCGATGACTTGCAGCATGTCGCCACGTTTGTCCAGCTGTCGCTCCAGGCCGATCATCGCCAGCGCATAGCGCAACGGTTCGCGCTGCAGGCTGCTGCTGTCGCGCTCCAGCGCGCCGACCAAGGCACGGTAGCCGTCTCGCAGATTGAGGTCGTCGCCGCCGTAGATTTCCAGTGTGGTCTGCGGGTTGCGCGCCAGTAGGCTACCGAGCATGCAGCCGAGCGCGGCGTTCGGCACCTGGCCGGTTCGGGCGATGCGGTCGACCAGCGTGGCGGCTTCGAACACCGCGCCGAGCGCTATCAGTTGTTCATCCAGCTTGCTCATGCTCGGCCCTCGAACCAGGGTTCGGCCTGTTCGATGACGCCGCCGCCGAGGCAGACCTCGCCATCGTAGAACACCACCGATTGGCCAGGCGTGACGGCCCGCTGCGGCACTTCGAACACGGCGCGATAGCCGTCGGAGGTCTGCTCCAGTGTGCAAGCCTGGTCGCTCTGGCGATAACGAACCTTGGCGGTCAGCTTGAGCGGGGCGCTGAGGTCCACGGGGTTCACCCAATAGATTTCGGAAGCCAATAGAGCGCGGGAGAACAGCCATGGGTGGTCATTGCCCTGGCCAACGATCAGCACGTTGCGCTGCAGGTCCTTGCTCAGCACATACCAGGGCTCGTCGGAGGCATCCTTGAGACCGCCGATACCCAGTCCCTGGCGTTGGCCGATGGTGTGATACATCAGGCCGTGGTGCCGGCCAATTACGTCGCCGTCGACCGTTTCGATGTTTCCCGGTTGGGCGGGTAGGTACTGCTTGAGGAAATCACTGAAACGCCGTTCGCCAATGAAACAGATGCCGGTGGAATCCTTCTTCTTCGCTGTAGCCAGGCTGTGCTTCTCCGCAATCGCGCGGACCTCGGGCTTCTCCAGCTCACCGACGGGAAACAGTGTCTTGGCCAGCTGCTCGCCACCGACGGCATGCAGGAAGTAGCTTTGGTCCTTGTTAGGGTCGAGGCCCTTGAGCAGCTCGCTGCGGCCATCGCGGTCACGACGCCGCACGTAATGGCCGGTGGCGATGAGGTCGGCACCGAGCATCAGGGCATAATCGAGGAACGCCTTGAACTTGATTTCCCGGTTGCAGAGGATGTCCGGGTTGGGCGTGCGGCCCGCCTTGTATTCGGCGAGGAAGTGCTCGAATACGTTGTCCCAGTACTCGGCGGCAAAATTGGCGGTGTGCAGCTTGATGCCGATGCGATCGCACACGGCTTGGGCGTCGGCCAGGTCTTCCTTGGCGGTGCAATACTCCGTGCCGTCGTCCTCTTCCCAGTTCTTCATGAACAGGCCTTCGACCTGATAGCCCTGCTCGAGCAGCAGGAGGGCGGAAACAGACGAGTCCACGCCGCCGGACATGCCGACGATCACGCGTGTTTTTTCCGGAGCGGAGAGGGTCGCAACAGACATAGATGTACGCCAGGGCTTTGCAAAGGGGCGAATTCTATCAGCTGGCGCCGGCGTGACGAAGTTGTGATCAGTTGCGAATCACGTCAAGCGGATGCAGTGGTCCGGCCAGGTAGTCGTCGATGCAGCGCGGAACCAGCTCGCTGCGCCAGCGTTCGGGCTGCTGGGCCAGCTCTTCGCGGCTCAACCAGCGAGCCGCAACGATGCCATCGTCGAGCGGGCGCTGCGCATCGTGACGCACGGCCCTGGCGGCAAAGCACACGCGCTGATAGGTGATGCCGTTGCTCGGGGCGGTATACAGGTAGATGCCGACCAGGCCGGTGAGCTCGACTTCCCAGCCCGTTTCCTCCAGTGTTTCCCGGATAGCGGCCTCGCGCAGGTTCTCGTTGGCCTCCAGGTGACCGGCGGGTTGGTTGAGCACCAGTCGGCCTGCCTTGAGCTCCTCCACCAGGAGGAAGCGGCCCTGGTCTTCGATTACGGTAGCGACGGTGATGTGGGGGTGCCAATCCATAGGGGCTGCCTTGCGCAAATGAGGCGATCATAACAGCAGCTGGGCTGCTGAAAGCACGAACCCCGGCGCAAGGCCGGGGTTCGTATTGACGCTCAGGTGCAGACTCAGGCGTTCAGCGCGGCCAGGGCAGCGTTGAAGGTGGCGCTGGGGCGCATCACCTTGCTGGTCAGCTCCGGGTTGGAGCGGTAGTAGCCGCCGATGTCGACCGGCTTGCCTTGCACGGCTGCCAGTTCAGCGACGATGGCCGCTTCCTGCTCGGTCAGGGTCTTGGCCAGCGGAGTGAAGTGAGCCTTCAGCTCGGCATCTTCGTCCTGCGCGGCCAGAGCCTGCGCCCAGTACAGTGCCAGGTAGAAGTGGCTGCCGCGGTTGTCGATCTGGCCAACCTTGCGCGCCGGGGACTTGTTGTTGTCCAGCAACTTGCCAGTGGCCTGGTCCAGGGTCTTGCCGAGGATCTTCGCCTTGCCGTTGCCAGTCTTGATGCCAGTCTCCTCCAGCGAAACCGCCAGGGCGAGGAACTCACCCAGCGAATCCCAGCGCAGATAGTTCTCTTCGACCAGCTGCTGCACGTGCTTCGGCGCGGAACCACCGGCGCCAGTCTCGTACATGCCGCCGCCGGCCATCAGCGGAACGATGGACAGCATCTTGGCCGAGGTGCCCAGCTCCATGATCGGGAACAGGTCGGTCAGGTAATCGCGCAGCACGTTGCCGGTGACGGAAATGGTGTCCTTGCCGCGGATCATGCGCTCCATGCTCAGGCGAATGGCTTCGTTGTAGCCCATGATGCGAATGTCCAGGCCGCTCAGGTCGTGGTCCTGCAGATAGGTTTCGACCTTCTTCTGCAGCTGCATGTCGTGAGCACGCTCCGGGTCCAGCCAGAACACGGCTGGGGTGTTGGACTGGCGGGCGCGGGTAACGGCCAGCTTGACCCAGTCACGGATCGGCGCGTCCTTGGTCTGGCAGGCACGCCAGATATCGCCTTTCTCGACTTCGTGCTGCATCAGTACGGTGCCATCGGCCAGTACGACGCGCATGGTGCCGTCGGCGTGCATTTCGAAGGTCTTGTCGTGTGAGCCGTATTCCTCAGCCTTCTGCGCCATCAGACCGACGTTTGGCACGCTGCCCATGGTGACCGGGTCGAAGGCGCCGTTGGTTTTGCAGAAGTTGATCATTTCCTGGTAGATGCGGGCGTAGGTGCTCTCCGGCATCACCGCCTTGGTGTCCTTCTGCTTGCCATCCTTGCCCCACATCTGGCCGGAGTTGCGAATCATCGCCGGCATCGAGGCGTCGACGATCACGTCGCTCGGGATGTGCAGGTTGGTGATGCCCTTGACCGAGTCGACCATCGCCATTTCCGGGCGGTGGCTATAGACCTCGTGGATGTCATGCAGGATTTCTTCCTGCTGCGAGGCGGGCAGGGACTTGATCTTGTCGTAGACGCTGCTGATGCCGTTGTTCGGGTTGACGCCCAGCTCCTTGAACAGATCGCCGTACTTGTCGAACACGTCCTTGTAGTAAACGCTCACGGCATGGCCGAAGACGATCGGGTGGGAGATCTTCATCATGGTCGCCTTGACGTGCAGGGACCACATGACGCCGGTTTCCTTGCAGTCCTGCAGCGTGTCTTCGAAGAACGCGCGCAGCTTCTTGCAGCTCATGAACATGCCGTCCAGCACTTCGCCTTCCTGCAGGGCGAGCTGCTTCTTGACCTCGACCTTGCCATCCTTGCCGACGAACTCGATACGCACGTCACCGGCTTTTTCCATGGTGATCGACTGTTCGCTGGAGAAGAAGTCGCCGCCGCGCATGTAATCGGCGTGGGACTGGGATGCCTTGCTCCACTTACCCATGGAGTGCGGATGCTTGCGGGCATAGGCTTTCACGGCGGCCGGCGCGCGGCGGTCGGAGTTGCCTTCGCGCAGGACCGGGTTCACGGCGCTACCGAGCACCTTGCTGTAACGCGCGCGCGCGTCTTTCTCGGCATCGGTCTGCGGGTCTTCGGGGTAGTTGGGGATGTTGTAGCCCAGGGCCTGCAGCTCGGCGATCGCTGCCTTGAGCTGTGGAACGGAGGCGCTGATGTTGGGGAGCTTGATGATGTTGGCGTCGGGCTGGTTGGTCAGCTCGGCAAGCTTGGCCAGATCATCTTCGACTTTCTTGTCGGCATCCAGCTGATCGGCGAAGCTCGCAAGGATGCGCCCTGCAAGAGAGATGTCGCGTGTTTCGACGGAGATGTCAGCGGAGGCTGCGAAGGCTTCTACAATGGGAAGAAGCGAATAGGTTGCCAGGGCTGGAGCTTCGTCGGTGAAGGTATAGATGATCTTCGAAGGGGTGGACATTTAGCGTTAACTCTCTTCTTGCTGGGCGTGCACAGAATCCCGAATGCGCCGGGTAGGCGCCCTGACTCTCCATCTAGTCGAGCCAGAAGGGGATTCGCCGCGGTGATGATGGATGCACCAATAGAGTGTCGAGCGTTTGAACCGCCGAGCCGCGGTGGCAGCGTCAGGGTTCAAGAGGCGGGTCTGGTACAGGCTCGTCCCTTATGACTTGTGAGTCATCGCGGCAGTATACCATCGAGCCCCCCTCTGGCAGAACGGCATTGCGCATACGACGAACGAACATGTAGTTTCAGGCGATTCGAGTGGGTTACCCTCAAACGACGATCGATGTCTAACCACGAAGACGGAGTCCAGCATGGGATACCAAAAGATCCAGGTGCCAGCCAGCGGTGACAAAATCACCGTCAATGCCGATAACACCCTGAACGTTCCCGACAATCCGATCATTCCTTATATAGAGGGGGACGGCATCGGCGTTGACATCAGCCCGGTGATGATCAAGGTCGTGGACGCAGCCGTGCAGAAGGCCTACGGCGGCAAGCGCAAGATCGCCTGGATGGAAATCTATGCTGGCGAGAAAGCCACTCAGGTCTATGACCAGGACACCTGGCTGCCGAAGGAAACACTGGAAGCGGTGCGTGATTATGTGGTGTCCATCAAAGGACCGCTGACCACGCCGGTTGGAGGCGGTATCCGTTCGCTGAACGTTGCGCTGCGTCAGGAGCTGGACCTCTATGTCTGCCAGCGCCCGGTTCGCTGGTTCACTGGCGTTCCGAGTCCCGTGAAGAACCCAGGCGATGTGGACATGGTGATCTTCCGCGAGAACTCCGAAGATATTTATGCCGGTGTCGAGTGGAAAGCCGGCTCCCCTGAGGCGGAGAAGGTCATCAAGTTCCTCACCGAGGAAATGGGCGTCAAGAAGATCCGCTTCACTGAGAACTGCGGCATCGGCATCAAGCCCGTCTCGCTGGAAGGTACCAAGCGTCTGGTTCGCAAGGCGCTGCAGTATGCCGTGGACAATGATCGTGACTCGGTCACCTTCGTCCACAAGGGTAACATCATGAAATTCACCGAGGGTGCTTTCAAGGAGTGGGGCTACGAAGTCGCTCGCGACGAGTTCGGCGCTGAGTTGCTCGATGGTGGGCCCTGGATGCAGTTCAAGAACCCCAATACCGGCAAGAACATCGTGGTCAAGGACGCCATCGCGGACGCCATGCTGCAGCAGATTCTGCTGCGTCCGGCCGAATACGATGTCATCGCCACGCTCAACCTGAATGGCGACTACCTGTCCGACGCCTTGGCGGCTGAGGTTGGAGGTATCGGAATCGCTCCGGGCGCCAACCTGTCCGACACGGTGGCGATGTTCGAGGCGACCCATGGCACGGCGCCCAAGTATGCCGGTCAGGACAAGGTCAACCCGGGTTCGCTGATCCTTTCGGCCGAAATGATGCTGCGCCACATGGGATGGGTCGAAGCGGCCGATCTGATCATCAAGGGCACCGAAGGCGCCATTGCTGCCAAGACGGTCACCTACGACTTCGAGCGACTGATGGAAGGCGCGCAGCTGATGTCATGCTCGCAGTTCGGCGACGCCATGATCAGCCACATGTAAGCAAGTGGGTAAAAAGGCCGATCGATTGATCGGCCTTTTTTGTTCGCTCCCGCAGGACGTCAGGCGTCGACCGTGGAAGCACCCTGGGCAGCGGCAGGAGTCGTCGCTTCGGACACGGCTTGCTGAGGCCGGATGTCGGTTGCGTGGAGGCCTTTCGGACCCTGCAGGATATTGAACATGACCGCTTGCCCAGCTTTCAGAGTTCTGTAGCCTTCCATCTGGATGGCCGAGTAGTGGGCGAACAGGTCCTCATCGCCGCCGTCTGCTACGATGAAGCCGTAGCCTTTGGCGTTGTTGAACCACTTGACCTTACCGCTTAGCATGCTGTTATCCCTCTGCAAAGGAGTCCATTACTGGAGTAACATCCATTTCATTCCGCGCTTATGCAGCCCGAGGCCTCATGTTGCGCAACCCGTTTGCCCTTGTAGGCACTTACTGTTTGTATCACCGTTTTGCCGATAGTCAAGGCGACTCGTCAGCTGGCTGCGAAGCTGTCCATATTTATCTGGCCCCCGCGCCACGACCTAGAACCGTTATGCGCATGCATGCATTTGCTCAGATTCGACTAACATTCAATCAGGATCGGCCTCTGGAGGACGGAGACGATGCGTCTGGCCTGGCTGTTGAAGAGGCCAAGCCGCAGCTGAAGGCACCACCGATGTATAAAGTTGTCATGTTCAATGACGACTACACGCCGATGGATTTCGTCGTCGAGGTACTGGAAGGCATTTTCAATCACAGCAGGGAGCAGGCCACCAAGATCATGCTGGCCGTCCATACCGAGGGGCAGGCCGTCTGTGGTGTGTATACCCGCGACGTCGCCGAAACCAAAGCAATGCAAGTGAATCAATATGCAAGGGAATGCCAGCACCCGCTGCTTTGTGAGATCGAGAAGGACGGTTAACTCCGACTGCTGGGGAAGAGGTGAAAGCTATGTTGAACCGTGAGCTCGAAGTCACTCTGAATCTGGCTTTCAAAGAGGCACGTACCAAACGTCATGAGTTCATGACGGTTGAACACCTCCTGTTGGCCCTACTGGACAATGAAGCGGCTGCTACCGTACTGCGGGCCTGCGGGGCGAGCCTGGACAAGCTCCGGCACGACCTGCAGGAGTTCATTGATTCCACCACGCCACTTATCCCACAGCACGATGAAGAGCGTGAAACCCAGCCAACCCTGGGCTTCCAGCGAGTTCTGCAGCGTGCCGTATTCCATGTGCAGAGCTCTGGCAAGCGTGAAGTCACCGGCGCCAATGTCTTGGTCGCCATCTTCAGCGAGCAGGAAAGCCAGGCGGTTTTCCTGCTCAAGCAACAGAACGTTGCGCGTATCGATGTCGTCAATTACATCGCTCATGGCATTTCCAAGGTTCCCGGAAATTCCGGCAGTCCCGAGAACGATGCCGACATGCAGGACGAGGACGGCAGCGAGGCGGGTGCTTCCAGCAATCCTCTGGACGCCTATGCCAGCAACCTGAACGAGCTGGCCCGGCAGGGGCGGATCGATCCGCTGGTCGGCCGCGAGCACGAGGTCGAGCGGGTCGCACAGATCCTGGCGCGGCGTCGCAAGAACAACCCTCTACTGGTCGGTGAGGCAGGCGTCGGCAAGACGGCTATCGCCGAAGGGCTGGCGAAGCGGATCGTCGATAATCAGGTGCCCGATCTGCTGAGCGATAGCGTCGTGTATTCGCTGGATCTTGGTGCGCTGCTGGCCGGTACCAAGTACCGCGGTGATTTCGAGAAACGTTTCAAGGCGCTGCTCGGCGAGCTGCGCAAGCGGCCCCACGCCATCCTGTTCATCGACGAGATCCATACCATCATCGGGGCTGGCGCGGCATCCGGCGGCGTCATGGACGCGTCCAACCTGCTGAAGCCGCTGCTGTCGTCCGGAGAGATCCGCTGCATCGGCTCCACCACGTTTCAGGAGTTCCGCGGCATCTTCGAGAAAGACCGCGCATTGGCGCGGCGTTTCCAGAAGGTCGACGTCACCGAGCCTTCGGTGGAGGACACCATCGGCATCCTGCGCGGGCTCAAGGGGCGTTTCGAGCAGCATCACAACATCGAGTACAGCGACGAGGCATTACGCGCCGCGGCGGAGTTGGCCTCGCGCTACATCAATGATCGCCATATGCCGGACAAGGCCATCGACGTGATCGACGAGGCCGGTGCCTATCAGCGTCTGCAGCCCGAAGGGCAGCGGGTCAAGTGCATCGATGTCGAGCAGGTCGAGGACATCGTGGCGAAGATTGCGCGGATTCCCCCGAAGCACGTCAGCAGCTCCGACAAGGAATTGCTGCGTAACCTCGAGCGCGATCTGAAGCTCACGGTGTTCGGCCAGGACGATGCGATCGATTCGCTGGCCACCGCCATCAAGCTGTCCCGTGCAGGGCTAAAGGCACCGGACAAACCGGTGGGCTCCTTCCTCTTCGCCGGCCCGACAGGGGTAGGCAAGACCGAAGCCGCACGCCAGTTGGCCCGGGCGCTGGGGGTCGAGCTGATCCGCTTCGACATGTCCGAGTACATGGAGCGGCACACGGTGTCGCGTCTGATCGGTGCACCTCCCGGATATGTCGGATTCGACCAGGGCGGTCTGTTGACCGAGGCCATCACCAAGCAGCCGCATTGCGTGCTGCTGCTGGATGAGATCGAGAAGGCTCACCCTGAGGTCTTCAACCTCCTGCTGCAGGTGATGGATCACGGCACGCTCACCGACAACAACGGGCGCAAGGCCGACTTCCGCAATGTGATCATCATCATGACCACCAATGCGGGGGCAGAAACCGCAGCGCGGGCTTCTATCGGCTTCACCCTGCAGGATCATGCGTCCGATGCCATGGAAGTCATCAAGAAGAGCTTCACGCCGGAGTTCCGCAACCGCCTGGATACCATCATCCAGTTCGGCCGCCTGAGCCATGACGTCATCAAGAGCATCGTCGACAAGTTCCTGATCGAGCTGCAGGCGCAGTTGGAGGACAAGCACGTGACGCTGGAGGTGTCGAATGCTGCCCGTGGTTGGCTAGCAGAGCACGGTTATGACGCCCAGATGGGGGCACGGCCGATGGCCAGGCTGATTCAGGACAAGATCAAGCGGCCTCTGGCTGAGGAGATCCTGTTCGGAGAGCTGGCCGAGCACGGCGGTGTGGTGCATATCGATATTCGTGACGGCGAGCCGTTCTTCGAATTCGAAACCGCTGCCGAACTGGCCTGACGGCCGTTCAACGAGCGCCCGGCTTTGCCGGGCGTTTTCGTTTGTGCGGTGTGCTGACGGTACGCGATGATAAGCGCAAACAAAAAAGCCCGGTAAGACCGGGCGTTTTTTCTCGCGGCTCGCTTAGCGGGCGCGGTAGGTGATGCGACCCTTGCTCAGATCGTAGGGGGTCAGCTCCACGCGAACCTTGTCACCGGTAAGAATCCGGATGTAGTTCTTGCGCATCTTTCCGGAGATGTGCGCAGTAACGACGTGCCCGTTTTCCAACTCCACGCGAAACATGGTGTTGGGCAGGGTGTCGACGACAGTACCTTCCATTTCGAAGCTGTCTTCTTTCGACATTCAGTAAAGTCCTCGGTATCCAGATAATTGGCCCGCGTAGATACACGGGCAAAAGCGGCAAGCATTGTGCCCGAAATGGGTCGATGAGCCAAGGACTTCAGCTGAGCGTCACCCAGCGTTGGTTGACCAGAAGTTCGATGGGCCGATATTCGGTCTTGTAGTTCATCTTTCGGCAGTTCTTGATCCAATAGCCGAGATAGACGGCCTTCAGGCCAAGGCGTGCGGCTTCGCCCATCTGCCAGAGAATCGCATAGCGGCCCAGGCTGCGCCGTTCCTCGTCCGGATCATAGAAGGTGTACACGGCGGACAGTCCGTTGGGTAGCACGTCCGTGACGGCGACAGCCAGCAGCCTGCCATCCAGGCGGAACTCGTAGAAGCGGGAGAATGGTAGGTCGCGTACCAGGAAGGTGTTGAACTGCTCGCGGCTGGGTGGATACATGTCGCCATCGGCGTGGCGTTTCTCGATGTAGTTCGCATAGAGCGCATACAGCTCTTCGCTGAACGCCGGGCGGACGCCGCGGACTTGCAGGTCGGCGTTGCGCTTGAGGATACGCTTCTGTTGGCGGCTGAGTTCCGGTGCATTCACCGGGATGCGGGCCGGAATGCAGGCCGAGCAGCGCTGGCAGTGGGGGCGATACAGATGGTCCCCGCTGCGACGAAAGCCCATCTCCGAAAGCTCCGCATACACCTGCACGTCCATTGGTTGGCTTGGATCGAGGAACAAGGTGGTGGCCTGTTCGTCGGGCAGGTAGCTGCAAGCGTGGGGCTGGGTGGCGTAGAACTTGAGGCGAGCCAGTGAAGTCATGGTCAACTCTCAGAAATCATGAACCCAGTGTAGGCCAGCTTACCGCGGTCGACTAGGCGCGCCAGTCGGCTGCGCTGGGGCGATCCAGATGCATTGCGAGTGCCTCGGCGAACGCCGCGCGCGGGATGCTGCGAGCGCCGAAGCTCTCCAGGTGGCGGGTCGGCATCTGGCAGTCGATCAATGCGAAGCCCCATTCGCGCAGCCGTTCCACCAGCGTGACGAAGCCGACCTTGGACGCATCGGTGGCGCGGCTGAACATCGACTCGCCGAAAAATAGCTCACCCATCGCGAGGCCGTAGAGTCCGCCGACGAGTTGCCCTTGCTGCCAGACTTCCACCGAGTGAGCGACGCCCATCTCGTGCAGCCTGACATAAGCGTCTTGCATCGGTGTCGTGATCCAGGTGCCGTCGGTGTAGCTCCGCGGGCCGGCGCATCCCTGGATGACCTCGGCAAAGGCCTTGTCAAAGGTCACCCGGTAGTCGCCGTGGCGCATGCGCTTGCGCAGACTGCGCGATACATGCAGCTCGTCAGGAAAGAGCACCGTGCGCGGATCGGGCGACCACCACAACAGGGGTTGGCCTTCCTGGTACCAGGGGAAACAGCCGTGGCGGTAGGCAGCCAGGAGTCGCTCGGGCCGCAAGTCGCCGCCAGCGGCAAGCAGGCCGTTGGGTTCGCGCAGAGCCGTTTCGAGGGGAGGAAAGCTGAGGTCGTCGCGCTTTAGCCAGGTCAGCATGTCGGCACGCAGGGTAGGGGAGGGCGGGCCGAAGCCCGCCTGGGATCAATTGTCCAGGTACTTCTCGGCATCCAGTGCCGCCATGCAGCCGGCGCCTGCCGAGGTGATGGCCTGGCGATAGACGTGGTCAGCCACATCGCCTGCGGCGAACACTCCGGGAATGCTGGTGCAGGTGGCATCGCCTTCACCGCCGCCGCGGATCTTCAGGTAGCCATCCTTCATCTCCAGCTGGCCCTGGAACAGGTCGGTGTTCGGCTTGTGGCCGATGGCGATGAATACGCCCGCGAGGTCCAGCGTGTTCTCTTCACCAGTGAGGGTGCTCTTGAGGCGAACGCCGGTCACGCCGCTGGCGTCGCCGAGCACTTCCTCGAGGGTGTGGTTCCAGTGCAGGCGTATGTTGCCGTTGGTCGCCTTGTCCATGATCTTGTCCTGCAGGATCTTCTCCGAGCGGAGCTTGTCGCGGCGGTGGATCAGGTGGACTTCCTTGGCGATGTTGGACAGGTACAGCGCCTCCTCGACCGCGGTATTGCCGCCACCGATGACCGCGACCACCTGGTTGCGGTAGAAGAAGCCGTCACAGGTGGCGCAGGCGGATACGCCGCGACCGGCGAACGCTTCTTCGGAAGGCAGGCCGAGATACTGCGCCGAAGCGCCTGTTGCGATGATCAGCGCATCGCAGGTGTAGACGCCGCTGTCACCGCGCAAGGTGAACGGGCGCTGCTGCAACTCGGCGGTATGGATGTGATCGAAGACGATCTCGGTGTCGAAGCGCTCGGCGTGTTTCTGCATGCGCACCATCAGATCCGGGCCGGTCAGGCCTTCGACGTCGCCAGGCCAGTTGTCGACCTCGGTGGTGGTGGTCAGCTGGCCGCCGGGCTGGATGCCGGTGATCATCAGTGGCTTCAGGTTGGCGCGGGCAGCGTATACCGCAGCGGTATAACCGGCCGGGCCCGAGCCGAGGATGATCAGACGCGAATGCTTGACTTCACTCATAAAAAGCCCTCATAAGCCTTTGTTGCAAATAGAGAAGCGTGCTCCAGTCGAGCCGCGCCGGGAAATCGGGCGTTTATGCTACACCGAAGCATCGGCAAAAGCCCAAGCCGCCGCGGAACCCGCATGCCATCGAATCGACAAACCCGTACAATGCCGGGGTTCTGGCTGACTACGGTTCATCGCGCCGCAGGCGCAGGAAAGAAAGCGTTTTGAAGAATTCCTCATCTACCGCGCCGGCAACTGTCTGGCGACAACAATTGCACTATCGCCTCAAGGAAGGCGCGTTGATAGCGCTCGGTGCGCTCTGCGTCTACCTGTGGATGGCACTGCTGACCTACGATCCGGGCGATCCGGGGTGGACCCACACGAGCAACGTCGATCAGGTGCGCAACGCCGCGGGGCGCGCGGGCGCCTGGTTCGCCGACGTGCTGTTCATGGCGCTGGGCTACTTCGCATACCTTTTCCCGCTGCTGCTGGGCGTCAAGACCTGGCAGGTGTTCCGCACCCGTCACCAGCCCTGGGTATGGAATGGCTGGCTGTTTTCCTGGCGGCTGATCGGCTTGGTGTTTCTCGTGCTGTCCGGTTCGGCGCTCGCCTATATCCATTTTCAGGGCGGCGAAGCCTTGCCGGCATCCTCAGGCGGTGCGCTGGGCGAAAGCCTTGGCCAGTTGGCGGTGCAGACGCTCAACGTGCAGGGCAGCACGCTCGCCTTGCTGGCGTTCTTCCTGTTCGGGCTGACGGTCTTTACCGACCTTTCCTGGTTCAAGGTGATGGACATCACCGGCAAGATCACGCTCGACCTGCTGGAGCTGATCCAGAGCTTCTTCAGCCGCTGGTGGAGTGCCCGCTCCGAACGCAAGCAGCTGGTCGCACAGCTGCGCGAGGCGGACGACGTGGTGAGCGAGGTGGCCGCGCCGATGGTGCGCGACCGGCGCGAGCAGGCGAAGGTCAAGGAGCGCATCATCGAGCGCGACGAGGCACTGGCCAAGCACATGAGCGAGCTGGAGAAGCGCCAGGCCCCGGTGATCACACCGCCCGCACCGCCCAAACCGGCCGAGCCGAGCAAGCGCGTACTCAAGGAGAAGCAGGCGCCGCTATTCGTCGACACCGCGGTCGAAGGCACTCTGCCGCCGATTTCCATCCTCGATGTAGCCGAGAAGCAGCAGAAGCAGTATTCGCCGGAGTCTCTCGAGGCCATGTCGCGGCTGCTGGAGATCAAGCTCAAGGAGTTCGGCGTCGAGGTGGTGGTCGAGTCGGTTCATCCAGGCCCGGTGATCACCCGTTTCGAGATCCAGCCTGCGGCCGGCGTCAAGGTCAGCCGCATCTCCAATCTGGCCAAGGACCTGGCGCGTTCGATGGCCATGGTCAGCGTGCGCGTGGTCGAGGTCATTCCCGGCAAGACCACCGTGGGCATCGAGATTCCCAACGAGGATCGGCAGATCGTCCGTTTCTCCGAGGTGCTGTCGTCAGCGCCTTATGACGACGCTAAGTCGCCGGTCACCCTGGCGCTCGGTCACGATATCGGCGGCAAACCGGTCATCGCCGACCTGGCGAAGATGCCGCACCTGCTGGTGGCCGGTACCACCGGTTCCGGTAAGTCGGTGGGGGTCAATGCGATGATCCTGTCGATTCTGTTCAAGTCGACGCCGGAAGAGGCGCGACTGATCATGATCGACCCGAAGATGCTCGAGCTGTCGATCTACGAGGGCATTCCGCACCTGCTTTGCCCAGTGGTCACCGACATGAAGGAGGCTGCCAACGCGCTGCGCTGGAGCGTGGCCGAGATGGAGCGGCGCTACAAGCTGATGGCCGCCATGGGCGTGCGCAACCTGGCGGGCTTCAACCGCAAGATCAAGGAAGCGGAAGAGGCCGGAACGCCGCTGCACGACCCGCTGTACAAGCGCGAGTCGATGGATGACGAGCCGCCTTATCTGAAGAGCCTGCCGACCATCGTGGTGGTGGTCGACGAGTTCGCCGACATGATGATGATCGTCGGCAAGAAGGTCGAAGAGCTGATCGCCCGCATCGCGCAGAAAGCGCGGGCCGCGGGGATCCATCTGATTCTCGCCACCCAGCGTCCGTCGGTGGACGTGATCACCGGTCTGATCAAGGCCAACATCCCGACGCGCATGGCCTTCCAGGTGTCGAGCAAGATCGACTCGCGCACCATCCTCGACCAGGGCGGCGCCGAGCAACTGCTCGGTCACGGTGACATGCTCTACCTGCCGCCGGGCACCGGCCTGCCGATCCGCGTGCATGGTGCGTTCGTCTCCGATGACGAGGTGCATCGTGTGGTCGAAGCCTGGAAAGCCCGTGGAGCGCCCGACTACATCGAGGACATCCTGGCCGGCGTGGAAGAGGCTGGTAGCGGCTTCGAAGGCGGTAGTGGCGAAGGTGGAGGCGAGGGCAGCGAGGAAGACCCGCTGTACGACGAGGCCGTCCGCTTTGTCACCGAAAGCCGCCGCGCGTCGATCTCCGCCGTGCAGCGCAAGCTGAAGATCGGCTACAACCGCGCCGCACGCATGATCGAGGCCATGGAAATGGCCGGCGTGGTGACATCCATGAATACCAACGGCTCGCGCGAAGTCATCGCGCCGCCACCCATGCGCGATTGAATCGCTTCGAGGGCTACATGCAATTGATCCGTTTGCTGTGTGCATCTGTCCTGATGGTCGCTCTGGCACCGGTCCACGCCGACCAGGCGGCTTCTACCAAACGCCTGACCGGCCTGCTCAACCAGGCCGAAACCCTGACTGGCCGCTTCTCGCAGCTCTCGCTCGATGGCAGTGGCACCCAGCTGCAGGAGACCTCCGGAGAGCTGGCGCTCAAGCGTCCCGGCCAGTTCCGCTGGCACACCGATGCGCCGATGGAGCAGCTGTTGGTGTCCAACGGCAAGAAGGTGTGGCTGTATGACCCGGATCTCGAGCAGGTCACCATCCAGGAGCTCGACCAGCGCCTGACACACACACCGGCTTTGCTGCTGTCCGGCGACGTCTCCACCATCAGCGAGAACTTCGAGGTCTCGCACAAGGAGGCGGGGGACGTGGTGGACTTCACCCTCAAGCCCAAGGCAAAGGACACCCTGTTCGACAACCTGCGGCTGTCCTTCCGCGGTGGCGTGATCAATGACATGCAGCTGATCGACAGTGTCGGTCAGCGCACCAATATCCTCTTCATGGGGGTGAAGATGAATCAGCCGCTCAAGGCCGACCTGTTCACCTTCGAGATTCCCGAAGGGGCCGACGTCATCGCCGAGTGATCGGCGTTCGGCATCCGTTTTTCACGGCAGGCCCGCCTGGCGGGCCGCTGCAATCGAGGTAATCCTGCCGGCAATGGACCTGTTCAGCCGCGAACCCGTCGCCCAGCCACTTGCCGCGCGTCTGCGCGCAGCCAGCCTCGACGAATACGTCGGGCAGGAACATCTGCTTGCCCGCGGCAAGCCGTTGCGCGAGGCGCTGGAGCAGGGCGCGCTGCATTCCATGGTGTTCTGGGGCCCACCCGGTGTAGGCAAGACCACCCTGGCGCGGCTCTTGGCCAAGGTTTCCGATGCCCATTTCGAGACGGTTTCCGCCGTGCTCGCCGGGGTCAAGGAGATTCGCCAGGCGGTGGAGATCGCCAAGCAGCAGGCGGCGCAGTACGGCCGGCGGACCATCCTGTTCGTCGACGAAGTGCACCGCTTCAACAAGTCCCAGCAGGATGCCTTCCTGCCCTATGTGGAAGACGGCACGCTGATTTTTATCGGCGCCACGACCGAAAACCCCTCTTTCGAACTCAACAACGCCTTGCTCTCGCGGGCCCGCGTCTATGTGCTGAAAAGCCTGGACGAAGCGGCCTTGCGCAAGCTGGTGACGCGCGCGCTGACCGAGCCCAAGGGCCTTGGCGAGCTCCATCTCACGCTGCCGGAAGAGAGCTTCCAGATGCTGCTGGCGGCGGCGGATGGCGATGGGCGGCGGCTGCTCAATCTTCTGGAGAACGCCTCCGACCTGGCCGAGCAGGGTGGCGTCATCAGCACCGACCTGCTGCAGGATCTGCTGGGCGACAGTCGCCGTCGTTTCGACAAGGGTGGCGAGGCCTTCTACGACCAGATATCGGCGCTGCACAAATCGGTGCGAGGCTCGAATCCGGATGCTGCGCTGTACTGGTTTGCGCGCATGCTCGATGGCGGCTGCGACCCGCTGTACATCGCCCGCCGAGTGGTGCGCATGGCCAGCGAAGAGATCGGCAATGCCGACCCCCGCGCGCTGCCGCTGTGCCTGAACGCCTGGGACGTGCAGGAGCGCCTGGGCAGCCCGGAAGGGGAGCTGGCCGTGGCGCAGGCAATCGTCTATCTCGCTTGCGCGCCGAAGAGCAATGCTGTCTATACCGCGTTCAAGGCGGCCATGCGCGACGCGGCGGAAAACGGCTCTCAGGAAGTGCCGCTGCATCTGCGCAATGCGCCGACCAGGCTGATGAAGGAGCTGGGCTACGGCAACGAATACCGTTATGCCCATGACGAGCCGGACGCCTATGCCGCCGGTGAGGACTACTTTCCCGAGACCATGGAGCCGCGTCGCTACTACCACCCTGTGCCTCGCGGCCTGGAAAGCAAGATCCGCGACAAGCTGGAGCACCTCGCCCGACTCGATCGCGAAAGCCCTATCCAACGGAGAAAGGAATGATCCGCATGGCTTTCGCCGTCGCCTGCGGCGGCGTGATCGGAACCCTGCTGCGCTTTGCGCTCGCGACCTGGGTCAGCGCCCAATGGCCGCGGCATTTCTATCTGGCTACCCTGGCGGTGAACCTGCTGGGCTGCCTGCTGATCGGCTATCTCTACGCCACCTTTCTCGCCCGGCCGGATATTTCGCCGGAGCTGCGTGGTGCACTGATCATCGGCTTTCTTGGCGCACTCACGACGTTCTCCAGTTTTTCGCTGGATGCACTGCGCCTGCTGGAAAGCGGCCAGCTGGCGACTGCCTTCGCCTACGTCGGCGGCAGCGTGCTCGGTGGTCTGCTCGCGGCCTTGGCGGGTCTGGCGCTCGCCAGGTTATGAACCGACGGCCGTTCACAGTAAACTTCGCTCCCTCTTCGCCCTTCATCCAAGCTTTCACAGACGAGACCCACCATGCTTGATTCGAAACTGGTACGCACTCAGCTACAGGACGTGGCGGCCCGCCTGGCCACCCGTGGCTACCAGCTGGACGTGGCGCGCATCGAAGCGCTGGAGGCCCAGCGCAAGACCGTGCAGACCCGCACCGAACAACTCCAGGCCGAGCGCAATGCGCGTTCCAAGTCCATCGGCCAGGCCAAGCAGCGCGGTGAGGACATCGCCCCGTTGCTCGCCGATGTGGATCGCATGGGCAGCGAACTCGAATCCGGCAAGCAGGAGCTGGACCGCATCCAGAGTGAGCTGGACCAGCTGATGCTGAGCATCCCCAACCTGCCGCACGAGTCCGTGCCGGTCGGTGCGGACGAGGAAGAGAACGTCGAGGTTCGCCGCTGGGGCACGCCGAAGGCCTTCGACTTCCCGGTGCAGGATCATGTCGCCCTGGGCGAGCAGCACGGTTGGCTGGATTTCGAGACCGCCGCCAAACTGTCCGGCGCCCGCTTCGCCCTGATGCGTGGGCCGATCGCCCGCCTGCATCGCGCCCTGGCGCAGTTCATGATCGATCTGCACACCCGTGAGCATGGCTACGAAGAGGCCTATACCCCCTACCTGGTGCAGGCGCCTGCGCTGCAGGGCACCGGTCAGCTGCCGAAATTCGAGGACGATCTGTTCAAGATCAGCCGCGAAGGCGAGGCAGACTTCTACCTGATCCCGACCGCAGAAGTGTCGCTGACCAACATCGTGGCCGGCGAGATTCTCGATGCCAAGCAACTGCCGCTGAAGTTCGTCGCCCACACGCCGTGCTTCCGCAGCGAGGCCGGCGCCTCCGGGCGCGATACCCGCGGCATGATCCGTCAGCACCAGTTCGACAAGGTCGAGATGGTGCAGATCGTCGAGCCGTCGAAGTCTTTCGAGGCGCTGGAGGAGCTGACCGGCAACGCCGAGAAGGTGCTGCAGTTGCTCGAGCTGCCTTACCGTGTGTTGTCACTGTGCACCGGTGACATGGGCTTCGGCGCGACCAAGACCTACGACCTGGAAGTCTGGGTGCCGAGCCAGGACAAGTACCGCGAGATTTCTTCCTGCTCCAACTGCGGTGACTTCCAGGCGCGGCGCATGCAGGCGCGCTATCGCAATCCGGAAACCGGAAAGCCGGAGCTGGTCCATACGCTCAACGGCTCGGGGCTGGCCGTCGGCCGTACGCTGGTCGCCGTGCTGGAGAACTACCAGCAGGCCGACGGGCGCATTCTGGTGCCCGAGGTGCTGAAGCCGTACATGGGCGGCATCGAAGTCATCGGCTGAGGCTTCGGCGCGCTGCGTCAACGCGGTCCTGGCATCAGGCCGGATCCTTGATCTTCGACAAGGGGCATCGCGGCCGTAATGGCTGTGATGCCCATACCTCAAACGACCTCCCAGGATTCGCCCATGGAATACCTCCCGCTGTTCCACAACCTCAAGGGCCGCACGGTGCTGATCGTCGGCGGCGGCGAGATCGCACTGCGCAAGGCGCGACTGCTGAGCGACGCGGGGGCACGCTTGCGGGTGGTGGCGCCGAGCATCGAGGCGCAGTTGGTCGAGCTGGTGCACGCGGGCGCTGGGGAATGCCTGGATCGCGGTTACGACCGGCAGGATCTGCAGGGATGTGTGCTGGCCATCGCGGCGACCGATGACGAACCGCTGAACGCTACGGTGTCGCAGCATGCCAATGCGCTTGGCGTTCCGGTGAACGTGGTCGACTCGCCGCAGCTGTGCAGCGTGATCTTCCCGGCCATCGTCGATCGCTCGCCGCTGGTGGTCGCCGTTTCCAGCGGTGGCGACGCACCTGTGCTGGCGCGGCTGATCCGTGCGCGCATCGAGACCTGGATCCCGGCAGCCTACGGTCAGCTGGCCGGGCTGGCAAAACAGTTTCGTGCCCAGGTCAAGGCCAGGTTCGCCAACGTGCAGCAACGGCGGGTGTTCTGGGAGGAGGTGTTTCAGGGGCCTATCGCCGAGCAGGCGCTGGCCGGGCGGACCGCCGAGGCCGAACGGCTGCTGGCCGAGAAGCTTGCCGGCGCGGCGCCTAAGGCGCTGGGCGAGGTTTATCTGGTCGGTGCCGGTCCCGGTGATCCGGACCTGTTGACGTTCCGTGCCCTGCGGCTGATGCAGCAGGCCGATGTGGTGCTTTACGACCGTCTGGTTGCCCCGGCGATCATCGACCTGTGCCGGCGCGATGCCGACCGCATCTACGTCGGCAAGCAGCGTGCGGATCATGCCGTGCCGCAGGAGCAGATCAACCAGCAGCTGGTGACACTGGCCAAGCAGGGCAAGCGCGTGCTCAGGCTGAAGGGCGGCGACCCGTTCATCTTTGGCCGTGGTGGCGAGGAAATCGAAGAGCTGGCCGCACATGGCGTGCCGTTCCAGGTAGTGCCGGGCATCACCGCTGCCAGTGGCTGCGCGGCCTATGCCGGTATTCCGCTGACCCATCGTGACCATGCCCAGTCGGTACGTTTCGTCACCGGGCATCTCAAGGATGGCAGCTGCGATCTGCCCTGGTCCGAGCTGGCCGCGCCGGCGCAGACGCTGGTGTTCTACATGGGGCTGGTGGGGCTGCCGGTGATCTGCCAGCAGCTGATCGCTCATGGACGGTCGGCAGAAACACCCGCCGCGCTGGTGCAGCAGGGCACCACCAGCAACCAGCGTGTCTTCACAGCTACGCTGGGGACACTGGCCGAGCGCATCGCACAGGAAGACGTGCAGGCACCGACGCTGCTGATCGTCGGCGAAGTGGTGCAGCTGCGCGAGAAGCTCGCCTGGTTCGAAGGGGCGCAGGCGGCGGGTCGATAGGGCTGGCTGCTGCCTGCGCCGTGTTCAGCGGCGCAGGTAGGCGGTGAAGTCGATGTCGCCGGCGGAAAGGATCGCCTGGACCCGGTTGTGCACGTTGAGCTTGCGCAGGATCGCCGATACGTGGGCCTTTACCGTGGTCTCGGCGATGTCCAGGTTGTAGGCAATCTGCTTGTTCGACTCGCCCTTGGTCATGCGCTCGAGTACCAGCAATTGCTTGCGCGTCAGCGCCTGCAGCAGCTCCGGCGGGATGGAGGGCTCGCTGTGGTGCGAGTGGCGGCTCGGGCTCTTCTGGCTGCGAATGATGTCCGACGGCAGGTAGACATTGCCATTGAGGATCTGCTCGATGGCTTCGGTCATCTGTGCACGTGGCGAAGATTTGGTGATGAAGCCGACCGCGCCATAGGTGATCGCCTGCAGCACGATCTGCTTGTCCTGCTCGGCCGAGACGATCACCACCGGAATGGTCGGCGCCTCGTTGCGCAGGTTGATCAGGCCGTTCAGCCCGTGCATGCCGGGCATGTTCAGGTCCAGCAGCACCAGATCGAGATCATCGTGCTCCAGCGTCAAGGCAAGCGCGCTGTCGAGATCGGCAGTCTCGAGGATTTCGCTGTCGGGAAAGCCGTCGCGGATGACGTTATGGATGGCTTCACGGAACAGCGGGTGGTCGTCCGCAATCAGGATCTTATACAAGGCCGGTCACCTCTTTGTTGTGATTATGGTGGGGCGTGCTCGCGCGCGGTAGGTCAGTCGTTGCCAGGCAGCGGCTCCGGTGTCGCCGGGTGCAGCGGCAGTCCCGCCTGCTCCCAGCCGTCCACCCCGTCGCGATACCAGTACAGGCGTTTATAGCCCAAGGCATGGGCGCGCCTGGTTGCGTTCCAGCCCAGCCAGCAATCGGAGCGGCAGTAGAACACCAGCGGTCGCTCGGCATCGCCCTGGCTGAGTCGTTTCAGGTTGTCACTGAAGTAGCTTGCCCATTCGGGCTGCAGATTTCCATCGCCGGTGTTGGCCAGCCAGATGCTGCCCGGCAGGTTGGCGTGGGGCTCGCTGTCGACGAAGCGACCAGCCAGCCACTGACTGCGATAGACGTCCACCAGCACCACGTCAGGCTCCTTTGCCAGCAATGCCTGGAGTGCCGCGGTATCCAGTGTCTGCGCGCCCTCGGCGGTTGCCGGCGTCGGGCTGCGGTATTGCGTCTGGCGGTAACCCTCGGCGGAGAACAGGGCGAGCTGCTCTTCGGCCACGGCAGTCACGGACATGCCGAAACCAGGCAGCGCGGCGATCAGCAAGGGCAGCAGCGACCTGAACATAGTCCGTATTCCTTAGGGTTTGGGTGGGTCGATTACAGAACAATGGCCACGTCTTTGAAATCCTACGATGGAGGGGAGAACCGGTACCAAAGTAGTAGTCGTCTCATGCCGACCGGCGCAACGCGGCGTGCTGCGGGTTGAAGCTGAGCACTGCGAGCAGGCTGAAGATGACGGTCAGCCCGAGGCACACCAGCAACGCAGTAGGCGCCAGGCGCAGGTACAGGGCGTTGCGCACCAGTTCCACGGCATGGGTGAACGGGTTGATGGCGCAGATCCAGTACAGCCATTCGCTGGCTTCGCGCATCTTCCACAGCGGATACAGCGCCGAGGACAGGAAGAACATGGGGAAGATCACGAAATTCATGACCCCGGCGAAGTTCTCCAGCTGGCGGATGCCGTTTGACAGCAGCAACCCCAGGGCACTCAGCATCAGCGCCACCAGCAGCAGGGCGGGCAGGGCGACCAGCAGGCCCAGCGGCGGCGGTTGCACGCCGTAGAACCAGGCAATGGCGAGGAAGGCATAGACCTGCAGCAGTGAGATCAGCGCCGTGGCCAGCAGCTTGCTGGTGAGCAGGAAGCTGCGCGGCAGCGGGCTCGTCAGCAAGACACGCATGCTGCCCATCTCGCGGTCGTAGACCATCGACAGCGAGCCCTGCATGCCGTTGAACAGTAGGATCATGCAGGCCAGCCCCGGCACGATGTAGGTCTCGTAGGTGATGTAGGTGTCGTACGGTTCGATGATGGCGATGCCCAGTGCCGCGCGGAAGCCGGCGGCGAACACCACCAGCCAGAGTAGCGGGCGCACCAGCGCGCTGAGAAAGCGCGAGCGCTGCTGGACGAAACGCAGCCACTCGCGCAGGACGATGCCGCGCAGGCATTCCCAATAGGCCGTCATGAGTGTTTCGCTCCAGAGGCGAGCCCCGTGCTTTCGCCAGTGGGCTCGGGTGTTTTCGGCGGCATGGCTGCGGACCGATGTGCTGCTCCATCGAGCCCTGCGCTTTGCGCGTCGCTCCCGGTCAGCCGTGCAAAGCTCGCTGCCAGATCCTCGCCATCGAGGGCCAGGCTCGCCACGCTGCCCTGAGCGACCAGACGGCCGCGATTGAGCACCAGCAGATCGTCATCGGCCTGGACCTCATCGAGCAGGTGAGTGGTCCAGAGCACGCTCATGCCCTCGTCACGGCAGAGCGCTCGCACATGCTGGTTGAGTGCCTGGCGGCTGGCAGGGTCGAGGCCTGCACTGGCCTCGTCGAGCAACAGCAACTCGGGGCGATGCAGCAACGCGCGGGCGATTTCGACGCGTCGGCGGTGGCCGCCGTTGAGTTCACGCACCTTGCTGCGGCGCCGTTCGCCGAGCTGCTGGCGCTGCAGCTCGAGTTCGATGCGTTCATTCGCCAAGGCCCGCGGCATGCCGTGCAGCGCGGCGTGGTAGCGCAGGTTCTGCTCGACGGTCAGGTCCAGGTCCAGCGTGCTCTGCTGGAACACCACGCCGAGGCGGGCGAGCGCCTGGCGCGGCGCCTCGCGCAGGCCGAAGCCGGCGATGCGGATCTGCCCCCGTTGCAGGTCGTACAGGCGCGTGAGCAGGGCGATCAATGTCGACTTGCCCGCGCCGTTCGGCCCTAGCAGTGCGGTGAATCTCCCTTTGGCAGCGGCGAAACTGACACCGTCCAGCGCACGTCGCGCGCCATAGGCGAAGGCCACGTCGCTGACCTCCAGCGCGCTCATGGCGCGACCACCACACCCCAGGGGTAGCGACCGACCTTGATCGACTTGGTGACCTTCAGCTTGGCCACATCGATCACCGAGACGTCACCGCTGACGCCGTTGGTGGTCAGCAGGAGGCTCTCGTCGGGGTTGAACGCCATGTGCCAGACGCGTCGACCGACCAGCAGATAGTCCAGCACCTCGTAGGTCTTCGCATCGACGACTGCGATGTGGTTGGCCGGGCCCAGTGCGATGAAGGCGTATTTGCCGTCGGAAGTGAGCTTGATACCCACCGGTTGAACCTTGTCCGGGTGCACGCCCTTGATCTTGAAGGTCAGGGTCTTGAGGATTTCGCGCTTGTCCACGTCCACCACGCTGACCGTTCCGCCGATCTCGGCCGAGGCCCAGAGCAGCTTGCTGTCCTTGGTGAACTCGACGTGGCGAGGGCGCTGGTCGACCAGGGTGTTGTCCACCAGCTGGTTGGTACTGGTGTCGATCCAGTGCAGCATGTTGGTGGTTTCGCTGGTGTTGACTGCCCATTTGCCGTCCGGGCTGACCGCCATGCCCTCCGGCTCGACGCCGACATCGATCTGCGCGAGCACCTCTTCCTTGTCGACATCGACCACGGTGACCAGCGCATCGTCCTCGTTGGAGATGTACAGCCACTTGTTGTTGGGGTGCAGGGCGAACTGCTCGGGGTCCGCGCCGGACGGCAGCTGCTTGATGATCTGGCGGGTGGCCAGATCCATCACCTGCACGGTGTCCGAATCGCTGGCACAGATGTAGAGCAGCTTGTTGTCATGGGAGAGGGTGAGGCCGCGCGGGCGCATTCCGACCTGCAGCGTCTCGACGGTCTCCATCTTGTCGAGATCGATGACGCTGATGCTGTCGTCCTTCTCGTTGGAGACATAGGCGGTAGCCGCGGCCGCGGAGCCGCTGGCGAAGACCAGGGCCAGAGTGATCGCAGAGGCAAAGGCAGTTCTGGGCATGTTTGAGCTCTCTTGTCGTTATTCTGTTGTGCGGGTGGCATCCAGCCGCATGAGGTAGTCGGCGGCTTCCTGCTGACCACCGGCTGCGGCACGTTCCAGCCAGGCGCGTGCGGCATCGGGATCGGCGTCGACGCCGCGGCCTTCGGCCAGGGCCACGCCCCAGTGATAGCGCGCCAGGCTGACGTAGGCGGCGTCGTCCGGCTGTTCCGCGCCCTGCTTCAGGAAGGCTGCGGCCTTGGCCTGGTCAGCGGGCACGCCGGAGCCCGATTCGTACATCTGGGCAAGCCAGATCATCGAATACACGTCGCTCCAACGCTCAATGCAGTCCTCGAAGATGTTCCTGGCCGAAGCGTGGTCACCGGTCTTTTCGGCAGCGTAGCCGTAGAGGCATTTGATGCGCTTATCACTGTCGATGTAGGACTCGTAGCTCAGATCGCTGGTCTCGGCGCTTGCCAGGCGGGTGCCTAAAGCCAGCATGAGAAGTGCACGGCGCATGTTTAAGGCTCCTGCTGGTCAAGGCGGCAACGGCTTTCCGGCGCATCGAGGCCCAGGGTGTCCAGCTCGCTGGTGGGATGCAGAAAGCCGTCCTGCGGCGAGTTGGAAACCAGTGCGCGTGGGTGCACCAGCGGGATCGGCTGGCGCAGCTGGCCGTCCCAGGCGCGATAGCTCAGCTTGCGGCCCTTGAAGCCGTCGAGCGGCAGTTCGCCACTGAGCGACAGCTGGCGGATCGCCGCGGCGTCGGTGCTGCGCAGGCGTGTGACGGCCGCGGCGAGGCTGCGCACACCCATCCAGGCGGCGAAGTCGCGATCGTTCATCCAGCGGTTGGCATGAGCCTCGAAACGCTTCTGCAGCTGCGCGGCGCCGTAGGTCTCGACGGTCTTGTGCCAGCCGGTTGCGGTCAGACCCTGAGTGCCGGCAACCGGGCGCGGCAACCAGGTCTGGTAGGGCACGTACTCGCCGAAGTCGCCGCGCTCGTCGGCCACCAGCACCACGTCATACTCGGCGGCCTGGGTGAACAGCGGCATCTCCGCCTGGGCGCTGCGGCGCTGGTCGTTGTCGAAGCTCCAGGGCTTTTCCACCAGGATGCGGTGGCCGAAACGCTTGGCCGCGCGCCTCAGCGCCTCGGCGTAGGCCTGGTCGTCTTCGGTAGGGCCGACGATCAGCATCCAGCGGTTCCAGCGCCGCGCAGCGAGAAACTGGCCAAGGGCGTCGGCGAGCATGCTTCGACTGGGCAGCGTATGTAGCACGTTGACCTGGCAGTTCTGGCTGCGCAGCGCATCGTCCGCGCTACCGGCGTTGATCAGCAGGCTGTCCGGCATCGCTTCGGCGAGCTGGCGCAGCGTCGCGGCCGGCGCGTTGACCACGAACAGGCGCAGCCCGTCGCCATGCTGCCGGGCTGCCTGCTGCAGCAGGTCGTCGGAGGTTTCGCTGGTCACGGCGTCCAGCACGTAGCTGTGCTTGAGGAAACGCCCGGTGCTGTTGCTGTCGGTGATGGCGAGTTCGGCCCCACGCAGGCCGGCGTCCTCCGGTTCGGGGATCACGTTGGAGAGCAGCGGACCGGGATCGGGGCGGTAGCCGAGATAGCCGATACGCACCTCAAGCTCGGCCCCGGCAGCCGCCAGAGCGAAGGGCGCACAGCAGGCGAGGGCGGCCAGCAAACCGGCTCGTCGTAATACGTGGCGCATGGGCAGCTCCTGTGACGTTGCAGGCAGCATAGGAACCATGGCGGAGCGGGGGAATATGCAGAAAGTACCGGCGGGGCGGTACCAAGGTAGTAGAGAAGCGGCGCAAGGGCGCCGCCTCTCCTTGGTCGACTAGCGTACCGAGCGAACCTTGAAGCGTCCGACCTGCTCGATCATCTGCCGCGCCTGCTGCGTCAGTTCCTGAGCCGCCTGGGTCGATTGATCCGAGTTCGAACTGTTGTGGTGCACCACTTCATCGATCTGGCCGATGGCCTGGCTGACCTGTTCAATGCCGGACGCCTGCTGGCTCGAAGCCTGCGCAATCTCTTCCACGAGTTGCGAAACCTGCGCTGCCCCGCGAACGATGGCCTCCAGCGCTTGCGCGGTGTCGTCGGTCAACTCCATACCCTTGACCGTCCGCGCATTGGATTCCTGAATCAGGCGGGTCGAGCGTTGCGCGGCCTCGGCACTGCGTGCCGCGAGCTGTCGCACCTCGTCCGCGACCACCGCGAATCCGCGACCATGCTCGCCGGCGCGAGCCGCCTCGATGGCCGCGTTCAGGGCAAGCAGATTGGTCTGTGTCGCGATCTCTTCGATCGCTCTGATGATGTTGGTGATATCCAGGCCGGACTGATTGATCTCCTGCATGGCGGCCTTCAACGTCGCCATCAGCTCATTGCCGCCTCGCGCCGAATGTTCGGATTTGCGCGAAAGACTGTTGGCTTCGTTCGCGTACTCGGAGGTCTGACGGATCTGTACCGCCATCTGGTTGATGGTGGCGCTGATTTCGGTGACGGCCGAGGCCGATTCGGTCGCACCGGTGGATAGCTCGTGGCTCAGACGGGTGACCTGCCCGGCCTTGTCGTTGATGAGCCCGGAACTGAGCTGCACCTGGGAGACCAGCTCGTTCAGGTTGTCCACCATTCGTCGAAGGGCAAGGCCCAGCTGGTCGCGTTCGGATGCCAGACGGACCTCCACCGCCAGGTCGCCCTGAGAGATGCGCTCAGCGACATGCACCTGCTCCTGCAGACTGTCTGCCATACGATCGAGGCTGGCCGAGAGCTGGCCTACTTCATCAGCGGAGCGATGTCCCAGGCGCTGCGAGAAGTCGCCTTTCTGGATCGCACCAGCCAGTTGTGCAGCTCTGCGGATGGGCAGGGCAATCGCGCGTGCGGAGAGCCATAGCGCAATCACTGCGAGCAGCGATATGACGACCCCGGCGCCGACCTGCTGCAGCATGCTTCGTTGGCTTTGCGCATCCATCTCGGCCTTGTTCGGTCGCCTTGGCCAGGACGATCTGCTTGTCGATCTTGAGCATCATCGACCAGGGTTTGCCGGTGCGGCCCAGGTGAATCGGCGCCAGGACGATCATCATTCCGTTGTCATCCAGCCGCGCAAGCCGTTCGCCTTTCTGGATCGAATCCAGAGCGGGCCGCCACGCGTCCGGCAGTACCTGCTGGAAATGCTGGCCGATCAGGTTGGGATACCGGCTCTCCGCCACGATCAAGCCCTGATCGCTGACGATCGCCACTTCACCCTGGCCCTCGAACAGCTTTGCGGAAACTTCCTGGCTAATACGCTGGACGAAGTCGAGGTCATAGTCGGTACCGGCCACGAGGAAGCAGCCATCCGCGATGATTGGTACCGAGAGCGTCGCCAACCAGACCTGCCTGCCCTGTACGACATATGGCAGAGGGCCGAGCACGCTCTCCTTGAGGGTTTCCCGCGGGCCGATGTACGAGCCGCCTTTGAGCACGCCGTTGGGGTGCTTGTCCTGGGTGTCGTACTCCACCAATGGCTGGACGGCGATCTTGCCGTCTGCGCTTCGCGTCCAGTAAGGCGTGAAGCGTCCTTGCGTTGTTGCCGTTCTGCCCGTCGGTGAAGAGGTAGTCCTGGCCGTCGATCGCGTCCGGTTCCCAGCACGAATAGGTTCCGTTGAAGTCCGGCTGACTCTTCAGCACGTTCAGCAAGACCGCGTTGACCTCGTCGCGGCCGACCTGCAATCCGCCGTTCTCCTTCGACTTGGCGACCGCGAAGGTGGTTGCCATGCTGCCCGCCGTTTCCAGCGCCTCGGTGAACTCGGTGCGGATCTCTTCGGCGTATTGGCCGGCGAGGTGTTGCAGGTTCTGCAACGCGTCTTCCTGTGCCTGCTGGCTGACACGGGTCGACACCAGATGCTGGGTGGAACTGGCAGATAAACGCTGTAGCCGATCAAGATTCCCGCGGATATCAGCAGGCATAAGCCGCCGATAACCGCTATTCGCTGCTGGATGGATTTGAGAGGCATCACGGTACGACTCCTGATAACGCATGAGAAGACAGCTGCGGCGAGCCCTCGAGCGCGTGATCGCGTCTCGGCGGTTGCGCGAAATGGGTGATGTCCAATTGGCATCATTGATATCGAGATATTGCGGCCGGACCTCAGGGAAGTTGATCCGTACCTTGGTACCGATACTTTGGTAGCGGTATGGCTGTGGCGGGGCATGCGGCGGTCTTCCGGCCCGCGAGACCTGTGCTGCCTTTGCGCTGAATCGAGTGGCCGGCCGGCCCAGATTCCAATGCTGGCCGGGCTCGACGTGGCGACCTCTGCTGGCCGCGAGGCGCTACCAAGGTAGGAGGTGGTGGCGAGCGCGGCGCCTTAGGATGGGCACCGACAACAATAAAGAGGCCAGTGCCATGCCCACCTACAAAGCTCTGCTGCTCAACGTTCTGTTCATCGGCAGCCTGATCGGCTTCGATTGCAGCCACGCCGCCGGCGATCTCACGCGCCGCACCCAGGCTCTGCCGGACCTGCGTTTCGGTTCAGAGGAAAGCGACTACGCCGTCTCGCAGAAGGAATACCAGCTGGAGACCGGTGTCGCTTACCAGCTCAAGGTCAGCTCCGACGGCCAGAAGGAATGCGCATTCCAGGCTCCGGAGTTCGCCAGGTCGGTCTTCTTGCGCAAGGTCGAGGCCGGCGGTGTGGAGATCAAGGCCATCACCCTGGTCGAGCTGGAGTTCGAGGATGCCGGCGAGGCCGAGATTTTCTTCCTGCCGGTCAAGCCGGGCAGCTACCCGTTCTACTGCAAGGGGCTCGAGGGCAAGGGCATGGAAGGCCGCTTCGTGGTCAAGTGAGGCGACACGCGAAGGTGGCTGAATTCCGGAGGTAGCCGATATGTCCGCGCTCTGGCGACTGAACCTGCTGGTGGTACTGTTCTTCGCCCTCGTGGCGATGGTCTGCCTGGCTGTGCTGCTGCGCCAGGCGAGCCACGACGTGCAGCGCGAACTGGATGCCGCAGCGGCCGTGGTTGCCTACCTCGGCGAGATGGCCGAGCGCGATCCCGCGACCTTGCGCCCCGAACTTACCGATAGCCTGCGGCATGTGCGGGTGCGCTGGCTGTCGCCCGGGCAGCCAGCGACCGACGGCGGCGATACGCTGCTCACCGACTGGCTCGGCACGTGGCTGTATCCGGCAGAGCTGGCCGCTCCCAGTGAGCTGCAGCTTCCCGGGGGCGAGCGCCTGCAGATCAGCGTCGATCCGAGCGACGAGGTCGAGGAAGTCAGGGATTCGCTGTTGCAGCTGCTGGCTCTTTTCGGAGTGGCCCTGCTGCTTTGCCTGTTGGCGATCCGTTGGGCGGTGCGCCCCGGCATGCGCGTGTTGGCAGAGCTGTTCGGCGCGTTGGTGCGTATCGCCGACGGGCGGCTCGATACCCGGCTGCCGCCTCATCGCTTCGCCGAGGCGCGCGAACTCGCCGAGCGCTTCAATCACATGGCTGCCGCGCTGGAAGACACGCGAGCGGATAACGACCGGCTGACACAGGCGCTGCTCGCGCTGCAGGAACGCGAGCGCACCCGTCTGGCGCAGGCCCTGCATGACGACCTGGGACAGTACCTGGCAGGCATCCGCGCCCGGGCCTGCCTGTTGCGGGTCCAGGCGGACCAGCCGGATGCCGTGCGTGAAACCGCGGCCCATCTCGAACAGCACAGCCTGGATCTGCAGAACGGTTTCCGCACCCTGGTGCGCGACCTCTACCCGGTGATGCTCGATCACCTCGAACTGGCCGATGCCATCGGCCAGCTTGCCGAGCACTGGCAGAACACCCAGGGGATCGAATGCGAACTGCAGTTGCAGGGTGCACTGCCACCGCTGTCGATGGAGGCCAAGTTGCACCTGTACCGCATGGTGCAGGAGGCACTGACCAACGTGGCGCGCCATGCGCGGGCGACCCGCGTGCGACTGCAGCTACGGGCCGATCGCAACGGGGTGCGGCTGTTGCTGCGCGACGATGGCCATGGCTTGCCGCCTGAGCGGCTCGGGGTCGGTCTGCGTTCGATGGTGGAACACGCCCGCTGTCTCGGCGCGCGGCTGCGCATGCGCCATCGCCCGGGGCACGGCTGGGCGCTTTATCTGAACCTGCCTGTGGAAGGAGCGACGTGATGAAAATACTGCTGGTGGATGACCATGCGGTGGTGCGTCAGGGCTATGCCAGCCTGCTCAAGGCCCTGTTGCCCGAGGTGAGTGTCAGCGAAGCCGAAAGCGGCGAGCAGGCGCTGCAGCAGGTGCAGGAAAGCATTCCGAATCTGGTCGTGCTCGATCTCGGCCTGCCGGGCATCAGTGGCCTGGAGACCTGCCGGCGCCTGCGCCAGCGATTGCCGCTGTTACCGGTGCTGGTGTTCAGCATGCACGACGAGCTGGCGCTGGTGCGTCAGGCGCTGGACGCCGGCGCTTCGGGTTACCTGACCAAGCGTTGCGCGCCGGACGTGCTGGTCGAGGCGGTACGCAAGGTGCTCGCCGGGCAGACCTTCATCGAGCAGCCGCTGGCGACCGATCTGGCTTGTCAGCGGCCGTCGCGCTCCCCCGTCAAAGGACGGCTGGCAGATATGACGCCGCGTGAAATGGAGATCTTCATCATGCTCGCCCGGGGCATCGGCAATCGCGAGATCGCCGAACGGCTGTGCATCAGCAGCAAGACCGTCTCCAATCACCTGGCGCTGCTCAAGAGCAAGCTCGAAGTCAGCTCCCAGGCTGAGTTGGTGCACCTGGCGATCGACCAGGGCCTGTTGCGCGTCGGCGACCACATGCTCTGCGAGGCCTGACGGCAGCCCGGTTCGGTCGCATCCATTTTTGCCGCGGTTCTTGCCGCGGCGATCTTCCTCTGGCAGCGCTTCGCTGCCGCTTCCCGTCTTTCCACGACCCGTACGGACGGGCGGCGCCTGCGCGCGCTGGAAGTCGTCGGCCGTTCTAGTCCACAGGACGTAATACCAAGCGCCTGGCAATCGGGAAGATTTCCCGCCAAGGCCGGGAAATCGTCCCTGTCGGCGCAGCGGGGCACCTTTCGATAATCGCGCCTGGCCGCTTGCCATCATGCAGCGGCCCGGGCGGCTTGTCCGCCGCGCACCGCCAACAAGAACAAGGAACAACCATGTCGTATCTCTGCCGCAGCGCAATCCTCCGGCGCACGTTGCTGTCCCTTGCCATCGCCAGCGTCCTGCCTGGCCTGGCGCATGCCGACGAAGCGTTCGATCTTGGTCGCGATGACGTGGTTGCCACGACTCCGTTGCCGGGCATCGATCTGCCCAGGGACCAGGTGCCGGCCAATATCCGGACACTGGATGACGAACAGCTGCGCAAGCTGGGCGGCCAGTCGCTCGCCGAGAAACTGCAGCGCGGCCTGCCCAGCGTCAACATCAACGAGATCCAGGGCAATCCTTACCAGGCCGATCTCAACTATCGTGGCTTCACCGCCTCGCCGCTGCTCGGTACGCCGCAGGGGTTGTCCGTGTTTCTCGATGGTGTGCGCGTCAACGAAGCCTTTGGTGATGTGGTGCACTGGGACCTGATTCCCAGCACCGCCATCGCCGACATGCTGTTGGTCCCGGGCTCCAATCCGCTGTACGGCCTGAATACCCTGGGTGGTGCGCTGGCGCTGCAGACCAAGCGTGGCGATACGCATCCCGGTGGCTCGGCGGAACTCTATGGGGGTTCGTTCGGGCGCAAGGGCGGCGCATTGGAGCATGGCGGCAAGCATGAAGAGCTGTCCTGGTACCTGGCCGCGGAGGGCATGGAAGAGGACGGCTGGCGCGATCATTCGCCATCGGACGTGCGTCAGCTGTTCGGCAAGTTCGCCTGGACCACCGACACCACCGATGTGGCGCTGACCCTGGCTCATGCCGACAACGATCTGATCGGCAACGGCCTGATCCCTGAGAGCATGCACCACCGGAGCCGCCAAGCCATCTTCACCCATCCGGACCAGACCGAAAATCGCAGCCACCTGATGGCGCTCTCGGCCAGCCACTGGCTGAGCGACAGTGATCGATTCTCCGGCACCGTCTATTTGCGTCGTACCCGCACCGCAACGCTCAACGGCGACGGCAACGACGAATACGAGGATGAATATGAGCAATGGGAAGACGACGGCTTTGTGGGCGAGGCGCCAGAGAGCGGTGTGCTGAACCGCACTCGCACCGCTCAGCGTGCGTTCGGCCTGGCCTTGCAATGGACGCATTACGTGGGCGCTCACCAGTTCGCCGTGGGCCTGGCCCACGACAACACGCGCGCCAGCTTCCATCAGAGCGAGCAGGGCGGTGAGCTGACCGATTCGCGCGGCATCAGCACCACAGAAGAGGAGGAGCAGGCCAACAGCTTGCTGGGTCGCACCCGCACTTCCAGCCTATACGCCACCGACACCTGGTCACTGACGGACGACCTGCAGCTCACCGGCTCGCTGCGCTACAACCGTACCCGGGTGGTCAATGCCGATCGCATGGGGGACGCGCTCGATGGTGACTTCACCTATCGCAAACTGAACCCGGCGCTCGGCTTCGCCTGGCAACTGCAGCCGGCTGTGACCCTGTATGGCGGCTTCACCCAGGGCAACCGCGCGCCGACCCCCATCGAACTCGGCTGCGCCGACCCGGACAACCCCTGCAGCCTGCCCAACGCCATGGCCGCCGATCCCTTCCTGAAGCAGGTGGTGACACGCACCCTCGAAATCGGTGTGCGCGGCGAGCTGGCTGGCGGAACGCGCTGGAACGCCACGGCCTTCCGCAGCATGAACCATGACGACCTGCTGTTCGTCGGCACCGGTGGCAGCATGGGGTACTTCACCAACTTCGGGCGCACCCGCCGACAGGGCATCGAGCTGGGCCTGGCCGGCCAGCAAGGGCCGATCGACTGGCGGCTCGATTACACCTACCTGCACGCCACCTTCCGCTCTGCGGCGTGCCTGCTTGCCGAGAACAACAGCACCGCGGGCGAGGGTGGCTGTCCGGACGACGAAATCCGCGTATCCAGCGGCGATTATCTGCCGGGTCTGCCGAAGCACCACCTCAAGCTGGGGCTGGACTGGAACATCGATGAAAGGCTGCGCCTCGGCACCAGCGTGCTGGCGTACTCGTCGCAGTACGTACGTGGCAACGAGAACAACCGGCATCGGGCCAACGACGAGTTCGAGGGACGCGGCAGGCTTCCCGGCTATGCCGTGGTCAATCTCACTGCCGATTACCGGCTCGCGCGTGACTGGACGCTGTTCGGCCGGGTCGACAACCTCTTCGACAAGCGCTACGCCACCGGCGGAGCGCTGGCTGAGAACCCGTTCGTGGGGGCCGGCAATGCCTTCGAAAGTGACCCGGACGAATGGCGGCACGAACAGTTCATCGCCCCTGGTGCTCCGCGTGCCGGTTGGCTGGGCGTGCGTTACCGCTGGGATGCGCTCTGAGCGATCCGGACGCGCAGTCGCCTGCGGAGCGCCGCCCTGGGCAGGCCCACGAAGCGCTCATGGGCGATTGCTACGGCGGGCGTGCGCGCTTCGGAGGGCTTCAGGCGCAGCAGTCGTCATTGGGTAGCGAAGGTGCGACGGGCGCTTCGACGGGGTGGCCGAGCAAGCGTTGCGCCGCGAGCAGTCCCGCCTGCACGATCAGCGCGGCCGGGACCGCCTCATAACGTGTTTCGTTCAACTCAAGGGTCCGGCAGTTGGCCTCGCCGCACGCCGAACAGCATTTGCTCTGCCCGTGAGCTGCGCCCAGCCACCGCTCCAGCGGTACACCGGCGATCCAGATGCGATTCGATTCCAGCGGCGTCCGCGAGAAATCAGCCGGGGTGAGGGCGCCGGTCTGGACCTGCACCCTGACGCCGAACCGGCGCAACGCCTGCTGCAACCGACGGCTCGCCTGGCGTACCGCCTGCTCGGTGGCGCCACAGCGATCGCAGGTCTGGCCGCTGTCATTGACCAGGCGTTGCCAGCGAATCACCAGCGGGTCCAGCGTGGTATCGGCGGTTGCGCTCTGTGCGCGCTGCGCGGCCATCAGCAGCTCCTGCCGGCGTTCGGCCGGCAGGGCGAGGAATACCTGCAGCGCGGCGTAGGCATCATTGGCCGCATAGGCTTGCTGCGCTTCGGTCAGCAGCGGATTGGCCCAGTTCGAGGTGGCCAGGCGGCGGGACTTGTCGATCTGCCTGCCCAGCACCGCAGCGACAGCGCCACGCAGGCCGACCTGGCCCTTCTTGCCCTGATAACGCAGCAGCGAACCGAGATCGAGCAGGCTGTGAGCATGAATGCCCAGCCGTTGGTGCAGCCGTGAGCGGTCGGATTTCAGCCCAAACCCGATCTTCACCACCTGTGCTGCCTGCAGCACGGTGCGGGCCGCCTCGATGGATCCGGGCAGTCCGACTCGCAGCAGGTAGGCTTTCGCCGGCGTGGCGAACTGGATGAGGTGCGGTCCGCTGGAAACTTCGCCGACCCTGAAGGTCGGCTTGGATTCGGTGTCGAAACCGATGCAGGGGCAGGCGAGAAGCTCCTGCGCTGCCGCGGAGAAGGCCTCGGCGCTCGCAGGCATGACGATGGCCTGATTCGGCAATCCCTGGAAGGCCGGCAGCCGCTCGACGTCCGACTGCACCGCGATGTGGATGATGGGCCTCTGGCTCAAGCGCTGATCCTCCGCCGGGTACATGCATCGCCCGATTGCGCTCGGGCCTGCCGGCAAGTGTAGGCGCTGGGCCGAGCGCAGCCCGCCATCAGTTCTTCAGCTGACTGGCGAACTGGCCGACCGCACTGACCTCTCGCTGAGCGCCGTCCTGGATCTCGACGATGACCGCGCCGGCCTGGTTGGCGAATTCCAGGCCCTGTTCGGCCTGGTCTCGGCTGCTGGACATGCTGTGCACGGCAGCCTGGGCGAGGTCCTGGTTCTTCTGCACCACCCCGACGATTTACTCGGCTGCCTTGCTGGTGCGCGCGGCCAGCTGACGCACCTCGTCGGCTACTACGGCGAAGCCGCGGCCCTGATCGCCGGCGCGAGCAGCTTCGATGGCGGCGTTGAGCGCCAGCAGGTTGGTCTGATCGGCGATCCCGCTGATGGTCTTGAGAATGGCACTGATCAGCTGCGACTGCTTGTCCAGCGCCTCGATGCCATCGGAAGCCTCTTGCATCTGCTGGGCAATGCGATGCATCACATCGACGGTCTGCTGGACCACCTGGGCGCCGCGCTGGGCACTGAGATCGGTGTGGTGCGAGGTGTCATAGGCGATGGTCGCGGCCTCGGCGACGGCCAGCTCGCGGTTGACCTGATCGGTGATCACGGTGGCGAACTTGATGACCTTGTAGAGCTTGCCGTAAGCATCGTGCACCGGGTTGTAGGAAGCCTCCAGCCAGACCGTCCGGCCATGGGCATCGATGCGCTTGAAGCGGTCCGCAACGTACTCGCCGCGGTTCAGGCTGGCCCAGAAATCCCGATAGGCGGCGGATTCGGCCTCTTCGCGTTCGCAGAACATGCGGTGGTGCTTGCCCTTGATCTGCTCGAGGCGGTAGCCCATGCCCTCGAGGAAGCGCTGGTTGGCCGTGATGACATGCCCGCCCAGGTCGAATTCGATGACGGCGGTGGAGCGCAGCAGTGCATTGATCACGCTCTCGTGCTCGCGTGACGTCTCGATGGTGCGGGTCAGGTTGGTGGCGCACAGGGTGAAGTGGTGCAGCGTGCCATCGGAGCCCTTGATCGGTTGCCAGATGGAGCGCAGCCAGGCTTCCTGGCCATCGGCACGCAGCAGGCGGTACGCCCCGCTGACATGCTCGGCACGCTGCATGGCGGTCTTGAGCCGTGAATAGTTCGGTTCGCTACGAAACTGCTGGCTGAAGAAGCCATCGAGCGGACGACCGATAAGGTCCTCGCGGCGATAGCCCATTTCGCTGATGAACAGCTCGTTGGCGTGCTGGATGCGTCCTTGCGGGTCCAATTCGAGGACCATCATTTCCCTGTACAACGAGTTCTTGATCTGCTGGTTGATCGCCGCGTCCTCGCGCAACTCAGCCAGTTCCCGTTTTAGGTTTTTGTTGAACATCTGTTTGGCATCCAGTGGAGGGCAAGACCGCCCAGTCACTGCATCGGCGCCGTTCTAGTTTTCCTGAGGCGCAGTGGCCACCCTTCGTTCTATCCCTCCGATTGAGCCCCTCAATCGAACGGGCATGGCGGTGCATCACTTTTCCCAGTCATGCGGGCAGTCCTTGCAGCCTTCCATATTGGTGCCCTGAAAGGTCGCGTAATGGCGGCGAGCACCGGTCAGTACGGCATCCGCCAGGTTGGCATCGTTGAGCTTGGCTTCCTGCAGATTGGCGTCGGTGAGGTCCGCCCCCATGAGGTCGGCCTTGCTCAACCAGGTCATCTCCAGGTCGGCAGCGCGCAGGGTGCTGCCATGCAGCTTCGCGCCGCTCATGCGCGCGAACTCCAGGTAGGCGCCGGTGAGGTCGGCCCCCTTGAACTGCGTGGCCTGGGCGAACAAGCCCCAGCCCTGGATGGCGATCAGCCTGGCCTCGGTGAAATTGGCCAGGCGCAGGTTGGCCTGTTGCAGGCTGGCGCGATTAAGCGTGGCGCCGGTGAGGTCGGCCTTTTCCAGATTGGCCAGGTCGAGGTTGGCGTGGCGCAGGTTGGCGCCGGAGAGGTTGGCGCCAGCGAGGTTGATCCGGCGCAGGTCCTGATTGCTGAGGTCGGCGCCGCGCAGGTCGGCGTTGGCGCATTGGCTGTCGGGCTGTAGCACGCAGCCGTTGACGGTCAAGGGGCCGTCATCCGCAGCGAAGACCGCAGCGCTGCTGAACAGCGCCAGTGGCAGAAGCAAACGGCAAGGGGCGTTCATGGGCGTCACCTGAGGCAGGAAATGAAAAGCGGTCGCGTGGCGTTTCTGGCCTGTCGGCGAGAGCGCCAACCCGGAGCCGGCGAGGCCAGGCATGCCGCGCGAACCGCTGTACCTTGAGGGCTTGAGGACGTGCCCGCGTGGGCGGGCACGGCTCGACTCATCGCTTGGCGGTCTTCTTCTCCCATTCCGGCAGTTTGAATACCCAGAACGAACCACCCTGAGCGACCGGCTTGGTCAGTACGGCCATGTCGCCGCCCCACAGCGGCACGGCACCGCCGTAACCGACCGTCACGCCGATGTACTGCTCGCCGTCCTGTTCCCAGGTGATCGGCGGGGAAATCACGCCGCTGCCGGTCTGGAATTTCCACAGCTCGTCACCGGTCTTCGCGTTGAAGGCCTTGAAGTAGCCGTCGCTGGTGCCGGTGAAGACGAGATTGCCCTTGGTCGCCAGCACGCCGGCCCACAGCGGCAGCTTTTCCTTGTGTTCCCATTCCACCTTGCCGGTGGCGGGATTCATGGCGCGCAGGATGCCGACGTGGTCGTCGTACATGCGCTTGATGCGGAACCCCTGGCCCAGGTAGGCGGAGCCCTTCTTGTAGCTGACTTCCTCGGTCCAGTAGTCCTCCTTCCAGTGGTTGGCCGGCACGTAGAACAGGCCGGTGTCCTGGCTGTAGGCCATGGGGTTCCAGTTCTTGCCACCGAGGAAGGGTGGCGAGACTTCCACCGACTTGCCGTGCTTCTCGCCCGGCTCCGGTTTGGGTGGGCGCTGGCCTTCGTTCTCGACCGGTCGCCCGGTTTTCAGATCGATATGGCTGGCCCAGGTGATGCCGTCCACGAAGGGGAAGGCGTTCTGCAGCTTGCCGTCCTTGCGGTCCACCACATAGAAGAAGCCGTTGCGGTCGGCATGGGCGGTGGCCTTGACGGTCTTGCCGGCCTTGTCCTTGTAGTCGAACAGCACCAGCTCGTTGTTGCCGGAGAAGTCCCAGGCATCGTTCGGGGTGTGCTGGTAGAACCACTTCACCTCGCCGGTGCTCGGATCGACGCCGACCTGCCCTGAGGTGTAGAGGCTGTCGTAGTCGTTCGGATTGCCACCGTCGCTGGTGCGCTCCCAGCCGTTCCAGGGTGCCGGTTTGCCCGCACCGACGATGATGGTGTTGGTCTCCGGATCGAAGCTGGCGCTCTGCCATGGTGCGCCGCCGCCCTGGCTCCAGGCTTCCTTCTTGCCGGTGGGGTGGTTGGGATCGTCCGGCCAGGACGGCGCCTTGATGTCGCCGGTGGGGGTGCTGTCCTTGCCATTGAGGCGGCCCATGTGGCCTTCGACGAACGGGCGCATCCAGATTTCCTCACCGGTATCCGGGTCGCGGGCGAACAGCTTGCCGACGATACCGAACTCGTCACCGGAGCTGCCGTGGATCAGCAGGACCTTGCCGGTCTTGCCATCCTTTACCAGGGTCGGTGCGCCGGTCATCGTGTAACCGGCGCCATGGTCGCCGAACTTCTTGTTCCAGACGACCTTGCCGGTGTCCTTGTTCAGTGCCACGACACGGGCATCGAGGGTGCCGAAGTAGATCTTGTCGTCATAGATGGCGGCGCCGCGGTTGACCACGTCGCAGCACGGGCGGATGTCGTCGGGCAGGCGATGGGCATAGCTCCACAGGCGCTTTCCGGTCTTCGCATCGAGGGCGAACACCCGCGAATAGGAGCCGGTAACGTAGATCACGCCGTCGTGAACGATGGCCTGGGATTCCTGGCCGCGCTGCTTCTCATCGCCGAAGGAGAACGACCAGGCCGGGGTCAGCTTGAACACATTGCTCTCGTTGACCTGCGCCAGAGGGCTCCAGCGCTGTGCATTGGTGCCCATGCCGTACTGCAGCACGTTGCTGGTGGTGACATGGTCGTTGGCGATGTCTTCCCAGCTGACCGGTTTGGCGTGCACGGCGCCCGCCATGGCAAGGCTGCCGGCCAGAGCCAGGCATTGCACGGCAAGTGCGAGCGGGCGGGGTGCGCCGGGGTGCGATCTTGTTTTCATGGTTGCGATTCCCTTGGTCGATTCGAACGAGGCCGCCACATCCGGCTGGCCAGGCGATTCGATTATTGGAAGCGCGGCGCGCGCACCGACACGGAAAAGCTCCCGCCAACACCGGGATTCCTTCCCGGCCGCCGAGGATTTGGCCTTGCTACCGGTGGGGTGCCGAAGGTGGTAGTAAAACCCAGTACCAAGGGAGGAGATGCAGGCATCCAAAGCAGGATTCTGCCGATCCGTCCGCGCGGCCAACATGACCACCATGCGCTCCGATTGGGGCTGCCTTGCACAGGTTCTCGAATAGAGGGTGGTAGTCATGAACAACAAGATCATTTTGCGCGCACTGCTGGCAGCGGGTGTCCTCGGGGTTTCCGGACTGGTATTCGCCCATGGCGACGTGACGCCACAGGCTGTCAACACCAAAGGCCTGCCGGCGCTGGGTGAGGAGTGGCTGGACGAGAACCCCTATCGCGCGCCGAGCGAGCACCACGACCTCGCCGTGCAGATCGGCTCCTCCGCCTACAACCAGAACTGCGCCCGTTGCCATGGCCTGGAAGCCATTTCCGGCGGTATCGCTCCGGACCTGCGCGAGCTGGAAGCCAGCTACGACGGCGACGAGTGGTACAAGGAGCGCGTGATCAACGGCGCCGTGCGTGACGGTGCGGTTTACATGCCGCGCATGGCCGACACCCTCAGTCAGGAAGCGCTGTGGGCGATCCGTACCTATATCGAAAGCGAAGCGGCCAAGCAGTGATGGCCGGCGCGCGGCTGTTCCTCGCGCTGTGGCTGACGCTGTGCTGCGCGCTGGCGCAGGCGGACGTGGTCAGGGTGCGCGCCTTCGATGACATCATCGAGTCGGGCGTGCTCAAGGTGGCGATGTACGAGAACTTCCCCCCGTACAGCTACCAGCAGGACGGCCAGCCGCGCGGCGTCGACTTCGAGCTCGCGCAGAAGCTTGCCGAAGGCCTGGGCCTCAAGCTCGAAGTGCTGTGGGTGACGCCGGACGAAACGCTGGACGATGACCTGCGCAACTTCATCTGGAAGGGGCACTACCTGCGCCGCGACGTGCTGGCCGACGTGATGCTGCGCGTGCCGTACGACCGCGAGTTCTCCTACAAGCGCAACGAGCTGGGTGAACTGATCAACGAGCTGGTGGTGATGTTCGGGCCTTACCAGCGCGAGCGCTGGCAGACGGCCTATGACGATCGGCGCATCGAGGACGTGCCCAGCGTGGCGGTTTTCCAGTACCACCCGATCGGCGTGGAGGTGGACAGCGTCCCCTCGTTCTACCTGTCCTCGGTCTTCGAGGGTCGGCTGGCGAAAAACCTCCATCACTATCCCAGCGTGCAGCAGGCCTTCGCCGCGCTCAAGGAGGGCGAGGTCGACGCCACCATGGCGATGCGTGGCGAGATCGAATGGCTGATGGCCCAGGCGGGCGACAGCCACCTGAAGCTTGCGGAGAACGCCTACCCGAACATGGGCAAGCAGGTCTGGGATCTGGGCATGGCCGTACACGAGTCCAACCGCCAGCTGGCCTATGCACTGGAGGAAGTGCTGGAACCGCTGATCCTCGAAGGCGGTATGGAAAAGCTGTACGCCAAGCACGGGCTGCATTACGAGCTGCCCGGCTTGTACCAGGATGTGGAAAACGACGTGGCCGGGCGCTGACGGCGGCGTCATGCCGCTCCGGGCCGAGCGCTGCGCGATACCGATCCCGTTGCGGATCGCCGTTTCGAGGAGTCGACATGAGCGTCCGGATCTTGCTGTTGTTGATCGCCCTTCAGGGGCAGGCCGTGCTGGCGGCGGGTGCCGACCCGCTGCAGTCGGTGATGTGGGAGTACCACCACAAGGGCTTGCTCAACGGCGAGCCCTACGTGTTTGACGAACGCGTGCAGGTGCAGGTACCGCCGTTCGCCGAGGACTCGCGGCAGGTGCCGATCCACGTCGACGCGCGTGCCCTGGGCGATGAGGTGGTGCGCATCGAAGCCTGGGCCGACCTCAATCCCATCCCGCGGATCTTCACCTTCGTCCCCGGCGACCAGGTGTTGCCGCTGGTGGCGATCCGCATCCGTGTCGAGCAGGCCACCCCGGTACGTGCCGCCGTGCTGACTCGAGATGGTGTCTGGCATGTCGGCTCGGCGAGGGTCGATGCCGCCGGTGGGGGGTGCACCGCGCCCAGCGTGGTGCGCGCGCAGCCCGGCTGGGAGGACCGGCTCGGCGAGGTGATCGGCGGGCGCTTCGCGCGCGGTGACTTCAGCCGCCTGCGCCTGCAGGTCTCCCATCCCATGGATAACGGCCTGGTCGGTGGCATTCCGGAGTTCTTCCTCAACCAGGCCGAGCTGCGAGCTGCCGACGGGCAGGTCCTGGCAGCGCTCGAGCTGTATCCCGCCGTCGCCGAGAACCCCAGCCTCAGCCTGGAGGTGAAAGGCGAGCAGGACACCCGCCTGTGGCTGCGCGACAACAACGGCAACGAGTTCGAAGCCGCGCTCTGAGCCCATCTCCGCTTCGGCCTGCGATAACCCAAGCCAAGGAGGCGTCATGCGCCTGTTCATTCTGATTTTCGCGTTCTGTCTGACGTCGTCCGTGCACGCCGAGCTTCGCTACGAGTTGCAGCCGCAACCGCTCGCCGAGGGCGTCTGGCTGTTGGAAGGCTCGATGGCCAACTTCGACAAGGCCAATGGCGGCAACATCGTCAACACCGGTTTCATCGTCACCGACTCTGGCGTGGTGGTGATCGACAGCGGGCCGTCCAGACGCTACGGCGAGGCGATGCGCGAAGCCATTGCCCGGGTGACCGATCGGCCAATCATCAAGGTACTGCTGACCCACCATCATCCGGACCATGTGCTGGGCAACCAGGCATTCGCCGACGTGCCGATCGCCGCACTGGCCGGTACCACCGAACTGCTGCGCGAGCAGGGCAACGCCATGGCGGAAAACATGTACCGCCTGGTCGGCGACTGGATGCGCGGCACCGAAGTGGTGCTGCCGACCGAGAGCGTCGCGACCGGTACGCTGGAAGTCGGTGGGCGCACGCTGCGCCTGTTGGCGCTGCGCGGGCATACCGGTGCGGACCTGGCCATCCTCGACGAGCGCACAGGTGTGCTATTCGCCGGTGACATCCTGTTCTACCAGCGTGCGTTGACGACGCCAAACAGTCCGGGGCTGGATGTCTGGCTGGCTGATCTGGATACCCTCCAGGGCTTGCCCTGGAAGCGCCTGGTGGCCGGGCACGGCCCGGTGGCGGACGATGCCGCGCCATTCGCCCAGATGCGCGACTATCTCGGCTGGCTCGATGGCCTGCTGCGTGATTCCGCCGCCAGCGGGGCGGATATGAACGAGGTGATCCAGAGTCCGATACCGGAGCGTTTCGCCGGCATCAGCCTGACGCGCTACGAACTGATCCGCAGCGTCAGCCACCTCTATCCGCGCTACGAGGCCGACGCGCTCGAACGCGTCGACCAGTGGGGAGTTTCACTGCAGCTGTAGCTGATCGCCGCGTTCCTGTTGCCAGTCATCCAGGCTTGGCGCAGCTTCTTCGCCATCCATGCGGTGGATGATGGTGAAGTAATCCTGCTTGAAACGGTCCTGCATGATTTCGCTGCGGTTGCGGACCCGCACGGCGTAGATGCTCTGCACGTTCTGATGGTCGAAGTCGCGCCAGTACTGCTCGTCCTTGAGCAGGCGATAGCGATGGCCTTCCAGGGCCGCGATCACCGCTTCGCTGTCCAGGCTGCCGGCACGCTGTGCCGCGGCCGCCCACTGCCGGACGATCCCATAGGCCGAGGCGGCGGTGCTGCCAGGGTAGGCCTGGTGCTGGGCGATGAAACGGTCGACGAAGGTCTGCCCTTCGACACTGTCCGCCAGCTTGGGCACGCGCCAGGTCCAGGCCTCGGTGCCGTTCACGTTCTCCATGACCAGCGGTCCGGCCTGCTCGACGATGCTCTGGGTCAGATTGGGCACGATGATCTGCATGCGCTTGCCCAGTTCCAGCGTCTGTGCCAGGCGCATGGTCTGTACCAGGTCCTGACCGAGCAGCACGATCACCAGTACGTCGGCGTCGCTGGCGGCAGCCTTCTGCAGTGCCGCCAGGTAGTCACCGCGGCGTGCGCCACGCTCGGCGATCTTCGAATAGCCGTGACGGGCACGGTCGCGGCTCTTGGTCGCCTCGCGCAGGGCCTGTTCCATGCTGCGGCCCCAGGCGTCGTCGAGGCTGATGTAGTAGTAACGCCGGTTGGGCATGTGCCAGCTGAGGTACTCGCCCAGCACCCGCGCGCTCATCCAGGCGCTATTGGATTCGCGGAACAGATGGCGATGGCCGTCGCGGCCGGTGATCTCGTTGGCGTAGCCGAGGGTCGGGAAGTACAGCAGTCCTAGCTGGCGTGCCCGCTGCCCGGCGGCGAGGGCTTCCTCGCTGTTGGCGCCACCGAACACCATGACGGTGCCCTGGCTGGCAAAACGATCGATATTCGCCTCGGCATTTTCCGCGCGTGCAGCCGAATTGAGGCTGACCAGCTGTAGCGGACGACCGAGCACACCGCCGCGCCCATTGATCTCGTCCACGGCGAGCAGGGCGCCGCGACTCAGTTCAAGGCCTTCGGACTTGTAGTTGCCGGTGCTGGGGTAATTGAGCCCTAGGCGGATCGGCTGGGCGGCATTGGCGCTGGCGAGGGGCAGGAGGAGGAGGGTGAAGAGCAGGATCGGGTGAAACATGGCTCGTATCCTTCTGAGCGAGGGGACGTCCGTTTTAGGGGCTGGGCTGGCCGTGCGGAATAGTCTTTTCCGGCCGTTTGGTTGCGACTTCGGTGCCGTCGATGGCCCCTACCAGCCCCGGGAGGGCACGGTTTTCCTGGCCTGCAGCGGCGTATTGCTACCAAGGGAGGAGGAAAATCGGTACTGCGGGCAATTGTTGGCGAGGCGGGGCAAACCAAGAATCAGCAACAGACCGGGAAAATTTCCCGGCATAACAATGAACCCGCAGAGGTAGCCGCAATGAAGCACACCGGTCTTCGCAAGCCCTTCGCCGTGACGGCGCTATGCGCCGCGGTGGCGATGTCCAGCCTGCACGCCTGGGCCGTAACCGACCAGGAAATCCTCAACGACGCCAAGTCCACCGATCAGATCGTCACCAACGGCCTGGGCTTGCAGGGCCAGCGCTACAGCACCCTGGACGCGTTGAACACCAACAACATCAATCAGTTGCGACCGGTTTGGGGCTTCTCTCTGGGCGGTGAAAAGCAGCGCGGCCAGGAAGCACAGCCGCTGATCAAGGACGGCGTGATGTACATCACCGGCTCCTATTCGCGGGTGTATGCGCTCGATGCCCGCACCGGCAAGGAGCTGTGGCAGTACGATGCGCGCCTGCCGGACGGCATCATGCCGTGCTGTGACGTGATCAACCGCGGCGTGGCGCTGTACGACGATCTGGTGATCTTCGGCACCCTGGACGCCAAGCTGGTCGCACTGAACAAGGACACCGGCAAGGTGGTGTGGAAGAAGACCGTCGCCGACTACAAGGCCGGTTACTCGCTGACTGCCGCTCCGCTGGTGGTCAACGGCAAGCTCATCACCGGCGTTTCCGGTGGTGAATTCGGCGTGGTGGGCAAGATCGAGGCCTACAACGCGAAGAATGGCGAACTGCTGTGGACCCGTCCGACCGTGGAAGGTCACATGGGCTACGTGTGGAAGGATGGCAAGAAGGTCGAGGCCGGCATCTCCGGCGGCGAAGCGGGCAAGACCTGGCCCGGCGACCTGTGGAAGACCGGCGGCGCGGCGCCCTGGCTCGGCGGTTACTACGATCCGGACACCGACTCGCTGCTGTTCGGCACCGGCAACCCGGCGCCGTGGAACTCGCACCTGCGTCCCGGCGACAACCTGTATTCCTCCTCGCGCCTGGCGCTGGACCCGAACGACGGCTCGATCAAGTGGCACTTCCAGTCCACGCCGCATGACGGCTGGGACTTCGACGGTGTGAATGAGCTGATCTCCTTCGACTACCAGGAAGGCGGCAAGACCATCAAGGCTGCCGGTACTGCCGACCGCAACGGCTTCTTCTACGTGCTCGACCGCACCAACGGCAAGTTCATCCGCGGCTTCCCGTTCGTCGACAAGATCACCTGGGCCAAGGGCCTGGACAAGAACGGTCGGCCGATCTACGACGACGCCAACCGTCCGGGCAATCCGAACGAGGCCGACAAGGGCAAATCCGTGTTCGTCGCGCCGTCGTTCCTCGGTGGCAAGAACTGGATGCCCATGGCCTACAGCCAGGACACCGGGCTGTTCTACGTGCCGTCCAACGAGTGGGGCATGGACATCTGGAACGAGGGCGTCGCCTACAAGAAGGGCGCGGCTTACCTGGGTGCCGGCTTCACCATCAAGCCGCTCAACGAGGACTTCATCGGCGTGCTGCGCGCCATCGATCCGAAGACCGGCAAGGAAGTCTGGCGCTACAACAACTACGCGCCACTGTGGGGCGGCGTGCTGGCCACCAAGGGCAACCTGGTGTTCACCGGCAACCCGGAAGGCTACCTGATGGCGTTCGACGCCAAGACCGGCAAGAAAGTCTACGAGTTCAACACCGGTTCGGGCATCGTCGGTTCTCCGGTTACCTGGGAGATGGACGGCGAGCAGTACGTTTCCGTCCTGTCCGGCTGGGGTGGTGCGGTCCCTCTGTGGGGCGGTGAAGTCGCCAAGCGCATCAAGGAGTTCAACCAGGGCGGCATGGTCTGGACCTTCAAGCTGCCGAAGGACCTGGTCGCCAAGCGCTGATCGACGATCTGTAGGACGAGTCCGGCGAACGCCGGGCTCCGTGTGCGAAACCCCGGTCATCACGGCCGGGGTTTCGTGTTTCTGCGCCTGCGGAATTTCTTTCAGCCCTGGCGATAGATGCTGGGCGTGACGCCCACCTCACGACGAAACACCTGGGAGAAATGGCTGGGGCTCGAGTAGCCCACCTCCAGCCCGATGTCGATGATGCTGCGCGGCGTTTCAAGCAGCAGCTGCCGCGCCCGCGCCATGCGTAGCCCGATGAAGTACTGCGACGGTGAAAGGCCGGTGGCCCGCTTGAACATCCGGCTGAAGTGGTACTCGCTCAGTTCGACGACCTGCGCCAGCGCCGCCAGGCTGAATTCCTCGGCCAGCCGTTCGTTCATCACCCCGATGACCTTGCGCAGCTTGTAGGCGGGCAGGGCATTGCTGCGGCGGATGCTGCCGTGCGGGTCGCGATAGTGGCGCAGCAGATGCACTGCCAGTGCCTGGGCCAGGCCACGAACGTACAGCGGGCTGGCTTGGGGCCGGTCGAGCAGTTCGCGACGCAGCTGATCCATCAACCAACGCACCGTCTCGTCCCGTGCACCGGAAACGTCCAGCAAGGCAACGCCGGTGCTCTGCGGCCCCAGCAGTTCACGCGCCGCCTGGTCGATGAGCGGCAGGCCGAGATACAGGTGCATCACCTCGAAGCGCTCGCCCTCCAGCGCTTGCCAGCGCATCTCATAGGGCTCGTCCGTGTCGGTCAGGAAGAAGTCGCCCGCACGGACGTTCACCGTGCTCCACTGGCCGCCCGGTGTGCGCTCCTCGACCTGCGCAGCACCGGCCAGCACCAGGACCAGCAACGGCTCCACCACCGCCGGCACGCCGATCGGTACTTCGACCGAACGGTGGCTGAACAGCTGCAGCACGACGTCTTGGGTCGGCATTGGCAGCTCGGTCAGCTGCGTTTCGGCGGGCAGGTAACGGCCCATGGCCTGGGCCGGGGCACAGCCGGAAGCAGGCAAGGGCGGGGCGTCGGTTGGCCGAGGCACGTGAAACTCCAGGACAAGACCGCAAGCGGCTGGGTCGTTAGCGTAGCGCCGCGGCGCCCGGTGCCGCGGATCGAACACGGAGCGAACCGCAGGGCGGACTTCAGCCCACCATTGTGCGGTCCTGCGGTCCGCAGATGTCTGGATCCGGCTTTTGCGCGCAAGAGTCCGACAGCCAGAGCAAGCCAGCGAAAGTTCGGGGCGCAACGATGAGCAAGACTGAACCTGTCGATAACCAGGGCGCCCATGGCGCCATATATACCGGAGGAATCAGCATGAGCGATTCGAAGCATAGCGTCATCGCGGAAGTTGCAGGCAAGGTCGCGCTGGTCACTGGCGCTGCCAGTGGTATCGGCAAGGCGATCGCCTTGCTGCTGCACGAGCGAGGTGCCAAGGTCATTGCCGAAGACATCGACCCGGCGGTCGAGGAACTCGCTCGACCGGGGCTGGTGCCGCTTCAGGCCGACATCACCGAAGACGGGGCCGCGGAGCGGGCGGTGGGCCTGGCGGTCGAGCGCTTCGGCCGACTCGACATCCTGGTCAACAATGCCGGCATCATCATCAACAAGCTGGTGGTGGACATGACCCGCGAGGACTGGGAGCGCATCCAGGCGGTCAATGCCACTGCGGCTTTCCTGCATTGCCGCGAAGCGGTCAAGGCAATGATGCCCAACCGCTCGGGGGCGATCGTCAATATCGCCTCCTATGCGTCGTACTTCGCCTTTCCGACCATCGCCGCCTATACGGCTTCGAAGGGGGCGCTGGCGCAGCTGACCCGCACGCTGGCACTGGAGGCGATCGAGCATGGCATCCGGGTCAACGCCATCGGCGTCGGCGATGTGGTGACCAACATCCTCAACGATGTGGTCGAGGACGGGCAGGGCTTTCTCGCCCAGCATGGCGAAGCCGCGCCCATCGGCCGCGCGGCGCAGCCGGAGGAAATTGCCGAGGTCGTTGCGTTCCTGGCCTCGGAGCGAGCCAGTTTCATGGTCGGCTCGGTGGTCATGGCCGATGGCGGCATGACGGTCACGGCCGGCTGATGCCGCCCTAGAAACACGAACCCCGCCAGTAGGCGGGGTTCGGTGCTTTACGTAGGCGGGCGCAGGATCAGTCTTCCAGCGAGCCCATGGCAGTGGTGTTGAAGCCGCCATCCACGTAGAGGATCTCGCCGCTGATGCCCGAGGCCAGGTCCGAGCAGAGGAAGGCACCGGCATTGCCGACTTCCTCGATGGTGACGTTGCGGCGCAGCGGGGTCTGCTTCTCGTTGGCGGCGAGCATCTTGCGGAAGCTGGCGATGCCGGAGGCTGCCAGGGTGCGGATCGGGCCGGCGGAGATGCAGTTGACGCGGGTGCCTTCCGGGCCAAGGCTGCCAGCCAGGTAGCGTACACCGGCTTCCAGGCTGGCCTTGGCCATGCCCATCACGTTGTAGTTCGGCATGGTGCGCTCGGCGCCCAGGTAGGAGAGCGTGAGCAGGCTGCCGTTGCGGCCCTTCATCATCTCGCGACCGGCCTTGGCCAGGGCGATGAAGCTGTAGGCGCTGATGTCGTGGGCGATCTTGAAGCCTTCGCGGGTGGTGACTTCGGTGAAGTCGCCGTTCAGCTGGTCGCCCGGGGCGAAGCCGACCGAGTGAACGATGCAGTCCAGGCCGTCCCACTTCTTGCCCAGCTCCTCGAACACGCGGGCGATGTCTTCGTCATTGGCGACGTCGCAGGGGAAGCACAGCTCCGGGCTCGAGCCCCAGCCGGCGGCGAATTCCTCGACGCGGCCCTTGAGCTTGTCGTTCTGGTAGGTGAAAGCCAGTTCTGCACCTTCGCGATGCATGGCGGCGGCGATGCCCGAGGCAATCGACAGTTTGCTGGCAACGCCGACGATCAGTACGCGCTTACCGGTGAGAAAACCCATGTGCTTGTCCCTCTTCTGGTTGTTCGGCAGCGCCGGGCGCCATGAAGGCGGATTCCAGCAGCTGCTGTGTATACGGATGTTGCGGTGCCGCGAATATCTCGGCAGCCGCCCCCTGTTCCACCACCTGGCCCTGCTTGACCACCATCATCTGGTGGCTCAGCGCCCTGACCACCGCCAGGTCATGGCTGATGAACAGGTAGGTCAGGTTGTACTTGGCCTGCAACGAGCGCAGGAGCTCCACCACCTGACGCTGTACCGTGCGATCGAGCGCCGAGGTCGGCTCGTCGAGCAGTATCAGCGCCGGCTTCAACACCAGAGCCCGGGCAATGGCAATGCGTTGCCGTTGCCCACCGGAAAACTCGTGGGGGTAGCGATGCCGGGTTTCCGGATCGAGACCAACCTCCACGAGCGCGTCAATGATTGCCTGTTCCTGCTCCTGCGCATTACCCATGTGGTGAATGCGCAGCCCTTCGCCGATGATCTGCCCGACCGACATCCGCGGGCTCAGGCTGCCGTAGGGGTCCTGGAAGACCACCTGCATCTGCCGGCGCAACGGCCGCACGGCGCGCTGCGACATGCCCTGCAGCTGCTGACTCTGGAAGCGGATCTCGCCGCGACTGGCCAACAGACGAAGGATAGCCAACCCCAGGGTCGACTTGCCCGAGCCGCTTTCGCCGACGATCCCCAGCGTCTGCCCCCGGGGCAGGCTGAAGTTCACGCCGTCGACCGCCTTGATGTGATCGACGGTACGCCGCAGCAGGCCCTTCTTGATCGGGAACCAGACGCGCAGATCCTCGACCTCCAGCAGCGGTGCCGCCTGCTCGACCTCCACCGGCCCACCGCTGGGCTCGGCCGCGAGCAGTTCCTGGGTGTACGGATGCTTGGGCGAACGGAACAGTTCTTCACACAACGCCTGTTCGACGACACGACCGCGCTGCATGACACATACGCGATGGGCGACCCGCCGAACCAGGTTGAGGTCGTGGCTGATCAGCAGCAACGCCATGCCCAGCCGCGCCTGCAGTTCCTTGAGCAGTTCGAGGATCTTCAGCTGCACGGTAACGTCCAGCGCCGTGGTCGGTTCATCGGCGATCAGCAGCTCCGGCTCGTTGGCCAGGGCCATGGCGATCATCACGCGCTGGCGCTGGCCGCCGGACAGTTCGTGCGGGTAGGCGCGGATGCGCTTGCGCGGCTCCGGTATGCCCACCAGCTCGAGCAATTCCAGCGTGCGGGCACTGGCGGCCTTGCCGCGCAGGCCCTTGTGGATTTCCAGTACCTCGTTGATCTGCTTGCCCACCGTGTGCAGCGGGTTGAGCGAGGTCATGGGCTCCTGGAAGACCATGGCGATACGGTTGCCACGGATCTTGCGCATGGCTTTTTCGTCCGCCTTGATCAGGTCCTGCCCGTGGAAATGAATCTCTCCCTGGGGGTGGCGGGCCAGCGGGTAGGGCAGCAGGCGCAGGATGGAATGTGCGGTGACCGACTTGCCCGAGCCGCTTTCGCCCACCAGCGCCAGGGTTTCGCCCTTGCGGATGTCGAAGGACACGCCCTCTACCACGCGCTGGACCTGATCGCCGGTGACGAACTCGACGGCCAGGTCGCGGACCTCGACCAGGTTCTCGCCAATCGAAACTTCGGACATCTTATTTCCTTGGGTCGAAGGCATCGCGCGCCGCCTCCCCGATGAAAACCAGCAGGGTCAGCATGATCGCCAGCACCATGAAGGCGCTGATGCCGAGCCAGGGCGCCTGCAGGTTGGCCTTGCCCTGGGCGACCAGCTCGCCCAGCGACGGCGAGCCTGCCGGCAGGCCGAAACCGAGGAAGTCCAGGGCGGTGAGGGTGCCGATGGCCCCGGTGAGAATGAATGGCATGAAGGTCATGGTGGAGACCATGGCGTTGGGCAGGATGTGGCGGAACATGATCGCGCCGTTCTGCATGCCCAGCGCGCGAGCGGCGCGCACGTACTCCAGGTTGCGTCCGCGCAGGAATTCGGCACGCACCACATCCACCAGACTCATCCAGGAGAACAGCAGCATGATGCCCAGCAGCCACCAGAAGTTGGGCTGCACGAAGCTGGCGAGAATGATCAGCAGGTAGAGCACCGGCAGGCCCGACCAGATCTCCAGCAGGCGCTGTCCGACCAGGTCCACCCAGCCGCCATAGAAGCCCTGCAGCGCCCCGGCGATCACGCCGATCACGGAGCTGATCAGGGTCAGCGTGATGGCGAACAGCACCGAGATGCGAAAGCCGTAGATGACCCGCGCCAGCACGTCGCGGCCCTGGTCGTCGGTGCCCAGCCAGTTTTCCAGCGAAGGCGGTGCCGGCGCCGGCACCTGCAGCTCGTAATTGATGCTCGAATAATTGAAGGGGATGACCGGCCAGATCATCCAGCCATCCTTCTCGGCGATCAGCTCCTGGATGTATGGGCTCTTGTAATTGGCCTGCAGCGGGAACTCGCCACCGAACGCCGTTTCCGGGTAGCGCTTGAACACCGGGAAAAACCATTCGCCGTCGTAGCGCACCACGATCGGCTTGTCGTTGGCGATGATCTCCGCGCCGAGGCTGAGCACGAACAGCGCGAGGAAGATCCACAGCGACCACCAGCCACGCTTGTGTGCCTTGAACAGTGCCAGCCTGCGCTGATTGAGGGGGGACAACTGCATTTCAGGCCTCCCTGCTTTCGAAGTCGATGCGTGGGTCGACCAGCGTATAGGTCAGGTCGCCGATCAGCTTCACCACCAGGCCGAGCAGGGTGAAGAGGAAGAGGGTACCGAACACCACTGGATAGTCGCGGTTGATCGCGGCCTCGAAACTGAGCAGGCCGAGCCCGTCGAGGGAGAAGATCACCTCGATCAGCAGCGAACCGGTGAAGAACATGCCGATAAAGGCGGCCGGGAAGCCGGCAATGATGATCAGCATGGCATTGCGGAACACGTGACCGTAGAGCACGCGATTCTTGCTCAAGCCCTTCGCCCGTGCCGTGATCACGTACTGCTTGTTGATCTCGTCGAGGAAGCTGTTCTTGGTCAGCAGCGTCAGGGTGGCGAAGTTGCCGATCACCAGGGCGGTGACGGGCAGGGCCAGGTGCCAGAAATAGTCGATGATCTTGCCGCCCAGCGTCAGGTCGTCGAAGTTGGCCGAGGTCAGGCCGCGCAGGGGGAACCAGTTCCAGTAGCTGCCGCCGGCGAACAGCACGATCAGCAGAATGGCGAACAGAAACGCCGGAATGGCGTAACCGACGATGATCGCCGAGCTGGTCCAGACGTCGAACTTGCTGCCGTGGCGCGTGGCCTTGGCGATCCCCAGCGGAATCGAGGCCAGGTACATGATAAGCGTGCTCCACAGCCCCAGCGAGATGGAGACGGGCATCTTCTCGATGATCAGGTCGGTGACCTTGGCGTCGCGGAAGAAGCTCTCGCCGAAGTCCAGCCGCAGGTAGTTGCTGAGCATGATCCAGAAGCGCTCGGCCGGCGGTTTGTCGAAGCCGTAGAGTCGCTCGATCTCGGCGATCAGCTCGGGGTCCAGGCCCTGCGCGCCGCGATAGCTGGTGCCGCCCACCGCGACTTCCGAGCCGCCACCGGCGATACGGCTGGTGGCGCCTTCGAAGCCTTCCAGTTTGGCGATTGCCTGTTCGACCGGGCCGCCGGGCGCCGCCTGGATGATGATGAAGTTGATCAGCAGGATGCCGAACAGCGTCGGAATGATCAGCAGCAGTCGGCGAATGATATAGGCCAGCATGCTTATCGCTCCGCCTCGGCGTCGGTAGCAGAGTCGTCAGCGGCATCCTCGGCTGCCGGTTCCGCCGAAGGTGCCGGGGCGCCGGCCTGCTCGGCCTTCTTCGCTTCCGCCGGGTCGGCTACTGGCGCCTGGGCGTCGGGCTTGCGCCACCAGGTCATCAGACCGATGTCCTGCTGCGGCGTGACCTGCGGATGCGCCAGGTGGTTCCAGTAGGCGACGCGCCAGGTCTTGATGTGCCAGTTCGGGACCACGTAGTGACCCCAGAGCAGTACCCGGTCAAGGGCCCGGGTGTAGGCGACCAGTTCCTTGCGCGAGTCGGCGCCGATCAGCCCTTCGACCAGCACGTCGATGGCCGGGTCCTTCAGGCCGATGAAGTTGCGGCTGCCGGGATTGTCCGCGCTCGCCGAGTGCCAATACTCACGCTGTTCGTTGCCAGGGGAGTTGGACTGGCTGAATGTGCCCACGATCATGTCGTAGTCGCGTGAACGGAGGCGGTTGATGTACTGCGAGACGTCGACCCGACGGATCTCCAGTTCGATACCCAGGTCGGCCAGGTTGCGCTTGTAGGGCAGCAGCACGCGTTCGAAATCGGCCTGAAGCAGCAGGAGCTCCAGTTTCACCGGCTTGCCCTGAGCGTCCAGCATCTGGTCGTTCTCGACTTTCCAGCCTGCCTCGGTCAACAGCCGGTAGGCCTGGCGCTGTTGTTCGCGGATCACACCGTTGCCCTGGGTTTTCGGCAGTTCGAAAGCCTTGTCGAATACCTCGTCGGGCACCTTGCCACGCAAGGGCTCAAGAATCTTGAGTTCGCCCTCGCTCGGCAGGCCGGAGGCGGCCAGCTCGGAATTCTCGAAATAGCTGCGGGTACGGGTGTAGGCGCCGTTGAACAGCTGGCGATTGGTCCATTCGTAGTCGAACAGCAGCCCCAGGGCTTCGCGAATACGGCGGTCGTTGAGTGTCGGGCGGCGAATGTTGAAGACGAAACCCTGCATACCCGCAGGGTTATGATTATGGATCTCGTCACGAATGATGCGACCGTCCCTGACAGCAGGTATGTCGTAGGCTGTGGCCCAATTCTTGGCTATGCGCTCTTCCCAATAATCAAAGTGCCCGGCCTTGAAGGCCTGCAGCGCTACGGTGTTGTCCCGGTAGTAGTCGAAGTTGACGTGATCGAAGTTGTAGAACCCGCGATTTACCGGCAGGTCCTTGCCCCAGTAATCCTCGACCCGGGCATAGCGGATCGAGCGCCCGGCCTGGACCTTCTCGACGCGGTACGGGCCGCTGCCCAGCGGGATTTCCAGGCTGCCCGAGGTGAATTCGCGCCCCTCCCACCAGTGCTTCGGCAGCACCGGCAGCTGGCCGAGGATCATCGGCAGCTCGCGGTTGCCGGCGTGCTTGAAGTCGAAGCGAACCCGTCGCGGGCTCTCGGCCACCACCTTCTCCACATCGGCGTAATAGCCGCGGTAGTGCGGGGCGCCCTTGCTCATCAGCGTCTCGAAGGTGAACACCACGTCATCGGCGGTTACCGGCTCGCCATCGTGGAAGCGAGCCTGCGGGCGCAGGTGGAAGCGCACCCAGCTGTTGTTCGGGCCTTTCTCGATCTTTTCCGCCAGCAGGCCGTAGACAGTGAACGGTTCGTCCAGGCTGTTGGTGGTCAGTGTGTCGTAGATCAGGCCAATGTCATCGGCGGCGACGCCCTTGTTGATGAAGGGGTTGAGCGAGTCGAAGCTGCCGAAACCGGCCTGGCGCAGCGTGCCGCCCTTGGGGGCCTCGGGATTGACGTACTCGAAGTGCTGGAAATTGGCCGGGTACTTGGGCTTCTCGTCATACAGCGTCAGGGCATGGCGGGGGGCGGCCTCGGCCAGGGTTGCCATGCAGAGCAGACTCAGCAGGCCGGCGCGAAACAGCGAATGGCGCACGCGATTGTTCATTTGCTCTTCTCCAGGCTCTTCAGCCACCAGGCGCGCAGACCCAGCGTGTAGGGCGGCGTGGTGACGTGGGCGAACCGATTTCGGTACGCCAGGCGATGGTTACTGATGAACCAGTTCGGAATGGTGTAGTGGTTCCACAGCAGCACCCGGTCGATGGCGCGGGCGGCTGCGACCTGCTCGTCGCGGGTCTGCGCGGCGAGCAGCTTGCCGATCAGGTCGTCGACGATGGGGTTGGCGACGCCGGCATAGTTGCGTCCACCCTTGACGTCCACCTGACTGGAATGGAAGTACAGGTGCTGCTCAATCCCGGGGCTCAGGCTCTGCACCAGCGTCATCAGGATCATGTCGTAATCGTAGTGGTCCAGTCGCTGCTTGTACTGCGCGCCGTCAACGGTGCGCAGGTTGGCCTGGATGCCGATGCGCGCGAGATTCTCCACATAGGGCTGGAGAATGCGCTCCAGCCGCGGATTGACCAGCAGTATCTCGAACCGCAGCGGTTGTCCGGCGCTGTTCAACAGGCCGGCATCGGAGGGTTTCCAGCCCGCTTCGGCGAGCAGGCCCAGGGCTCGGCGCAGGGTATCCCGCGGGATGCCGCGGCCATCGGTTTGCGGCAGTTGGAACGGCTCGCTGAACAGCTTGGCCGGAAGCTGCTTGCGATAGGGTGAAAGCAGCAGCCACTCACCGCCTTCGGGCTTGCCGGTGGCGCTGAACTCGCTGTTGGGGTAGTAGCTTTCACTGCGGCGATAGGCGCCGTAGAACAGTGCGCGGTTGGTCCACTCGAAATCGAACATCAGGCCGAGGGCCTCGCGCACGCGCTGGTCGGCGAATGTCGCGCGGCGCCCGTTCATGAACAGCGCCTGGGTCTGGGTCGGGATCTGATGCGGAATCTCCGCGCGGATGATGTCGCCCCGCAGCATGGCCGGGAATTGATAGCCGTTGGCCCAGTTCTTGGCCTGGTGCTCTATGTAGAAGTCGAATTCACCGACCTTGAACGCTTCGAACGCCACCACGTTGTCGCGGTAGAACTCGACCTCGACGCGGTTGAAGTTGTACTTGCCCTGGTTGACCGGCAGCTTCGCCCCCCACCAGTCGCGCACGCGTTCGAACACCACCTGGCGCCCGGGTTGCACCTGCGTGATGCGGTAGGGACCGCTGCCCAGCGGCGGCTCGAAGGTGGTGGCCTTGAAGTCGCGATTCTTCCAGTAGTGCTGCGGCAGCACCGGGAGTTCGCCGAGGCGCATGATGAGCAGCGGATTGTTCGGCTGCTCGAAGACGAAGCGGATGCGGTGGCGGTTGAGGATGTCGACGCGCTTCACGCCCTGCAGGTTGGTGCGGTACTGCGGGTGGCCGTCCTTGATCAGGAGGCGATAGGAGAAGGCGACGTCGTATGCGGTAATGGGCTTGCCGTCATGGAAGCGGGCTTCCTTGCGCAGGTTGAATACCACCCAGCTGTTGTTGTCGCTGTACTCCACCGATTCGGCAATCAGTCCATAACTGGACGCGGGTTCGTCGCCGGATGGGTCGTACAGTCCGGTGCCGACCATCAGTGGTTCGTTCAGCTCGCTGATGCCGTACTGCAGGAAACCGGGCGACGCGCTCGGGCTGGTGCCTTTGAAGGTGTAGGGGTTGAGCGTGTCGAAGGTGCCTGACGCCATCAGCTTGATCCGGCCGCCCTTGGGCGCGCGCGGGTTCACCCAGTCGAAATGGGTAAAGGAGGCTGGGTACTTAAGAGTGCCGAACTGCGCATAACCATGGCTTTCGCTGATGGTGGCGAGGGCGGGAAAGCTCAAGGCCAGACAGGTCAGTAACAGTAGCAGGGCTCGCATCAGACGGGGGATCCGATCCTTGGCGCTTACGGGCTTCTCGGGCCGGTACAGTAACAGCTTGTATGCGCTGGAAAAAGGCCGGTCACCTCGGGCAAACTGCCGTCCATTTCCCGTAATGGCATTGTGGAGAGGTGACCTCTTGGATGTACGTGCCCAGGGTGTGCAGGCGTGGATCGAGCGCCTCAATCAATCGGAGCTGCCCGCGCTGGCGTCCGTGGTGAAGGATCTGCAACGCCTGGCCGAGCACGAGCATGCATCGGTCCAGCAGCTTGCCGATGTGCTGCTGCGCGATGCTTCGCTGACCTCCAAGGTGCTGCGGGTCGGCAACAGCAGCTATTACAACCCCTCCCAGGAAACCATCAAGACCATATCCCGAGCCATCGTGATGATCGGCTTCGAGAACGTGCGTCTGATCAGCCTGTCGGTAACGCTGATCGACAGCCTGCTCGCGCGTGCGCCGCGCGAGCAGCTGCTGGAGCTGCTGGCGCGCTCGTTCCATGCCGCGGTGCAGGCACGCAACATCGCCGGCTACGTGCTGTCGCGGCATGAGGAAGAGGTCTTCATCGCGGCGCTGCTCTATAACGTTGGTGAACTGGCGTTCTGGGGCTGCGGCGGCGAGCAGGTCGAGGAGCTCGCGCAGCTGCTGACGCAACCCGGTATCAAGGCTGACGAGGCGGTGCAACAGGTGCTGGGCACCAGCTTCCGCCAGCTCAGCCTGGGGTTGGTCAGGAGCTGGAACCTCGGAGAGCTGACCAGCCTCGCGCACAGCCAGGCAGCGGGGAGCGATCCCGCCGCCCGCGCGGTCGCGCTGGGCGTGCAGATCAGCGAAGCCGCGCTGGGTGGATGGGAGTGCGAGCGGATGACCGCCTTGACCAAGGCGGTCGCCGACTTTACCGGCGTGGACGGAAACGACGCGTTGCAGCAGATCCTTGCCAGCGCCGATGAGACGGTGCGAGTGGCTGCCACCTTTGGCGCCAGTCGTCTGGGCAAATTGATCCCGAGCACCGACCCCGAGCAGATTCGCCTGCAGCAGGCCCAGCGCCAGGCAGCCTTGCTGCAGCCGGACCTGCTGCTGATGCAGCAGTCATTGCAGGACCTGGGGTTGATGGTGAACGGCAGCGGCGACGCCAGCTTGATCCTGGACACCCTGCTGCAGGGCCTGCATCGCGGCGTTGGGCTGGAGCGAGTGATGGTGGCGGTGCTGGCCGACCAGCAGAGCCGTTTCAAGGTTCGCTGTGCGATCGGCGAGGGAACCGCGGACTGGCTCCAGGGCTTCGTTCTGCCGGCCGATCAGCCCGAGCAGCCACACGTGTTCAGCTACGCGTTGCGCCATCGGCAGTCGCTGTGGATGGGGGTTCCGGCAAGCTACAACCTGGCGGACCTGGTGACTCAGCCGCTACGACAGCGGCTGGGCAGCGGAATGTTCTTCATTGCGCCGTTGATGGCCGGCACGCGTGAGATCGGTGTGCTTTATGGTGATTGCAGGCTGTCCGGTCGGGCGCTCAAGCACGAGCAGTTCGTTGCGTTCCAGCGCTTCACCCAGCTGACCGGACGCTGCCTGGAGTCACTGGGCAAGCGCCCTGGCGGCTGAATCCTTCAGTTTGGGAGATACAGCGTCAGCAGTTGGCCAGGGCGCAGCACGTCGGCGCCCTTGTTCCAGGTCTTGAGGTTGGTCAACTGGACGTTGAAACGTTTGGCGATCTGGTACAGCGAATCGCCTTTCTGCACCTTGTAATAGGTAGGGGCATTGCCTTTCTTTTGCGCAACGCTTGCTGCCGGGCCCTGCAGGAACAGCGCCTGGCCGACCTTGAGCTGGCTGCCGGATAGCTTGTTCCAGCGCTGCAGGTCCCGAACCGATACGCGCTGGGCTTTGGCGATGTCCCACAGGTTGTCGCCGGGCTTCACCCTATAGCTACGCGGAGTCGCGGCCGGCTGACGTGCAACCGCGTGCAACAGCTCGCGCGACGCCTGGGCATCGCCACTGGTGGGAATGCTGAGTACCTGACCGACGCGCAGCGAGTCGCTCTTGAGCCGATTGACGTCGCGAATGATATTGACGGTGAGGTGGTGACGGTTGGCGATCGTCCCCAGCGTATCGCCGGTGCGAACCTGATACTGCTGCCAGTCGACCAGCTCCTGGGGCTTCATCAGGGCGAGGTTGGCCGCCAGCATCTCGGCTTTCTCCATGGGTACGAGCAGCTGCTGCGGGCCGTCCAGGGTGATCCGCCGGGTGAACGCCGGGTTCAGCTGGTAGAGCTCGTCCTCGTCGAGGTCGGCGAGTTTGGCGACGCGTGCCAGGTCCATGCGCTGCTTGAGTGCGATGACTTCGAAATAGGGTTCGTTGGCGATCGGGCTGAGATTGATGCCATAGGCTTCCGGTGCCTGGATCAGTTGCGACAGCGCCAGCAGCTTGGGCACATAGTCGCGGGTTTCCTGCGGCAGCGGCAGGTTCCAGTAATCGGTGGGCAGGCCCAGCTTCTGGTTGCGCTCGATGGCGCGGCTGACGGTGCCTTCGCCTGCGTTGTAGGCCGCCAGTGCCAGCAGCCAGTCACCGTTGAACAGCCCATGCAGATAGCTCAGATAGCGCAAGGCCGCATTGGTCGAGGCGGTGATGTCGCGGCGGCCGTCGTACCAGCTGGTCTGGCGCAGGTTGAAGTGCCGGCCGGTGGATGGAATGAACTGCCAGAGCCCGACCGCGTGCGCCGGCGAGTAGGCGAAGGGGTCATAGGAGCTTTCGATGATCGGAAGCAACGCGAGCTCCAGCGGCATGTCGCGCTCTTCGAGCCGCTCGACGATGTAATGGATGTAGGGGCTGCCGCGCTCGCTGGCGATCTCTATGGATCGGGGGCGGCTGGAGAAGAAGAGACGCTGCTGTTCGATGCGGGGGTTGCTGTCTAGATGCTCCTGCAGCTTGTAGCCGTCGCGGATTCGCTCCCAGATATCCTGGTGCTCGACCTCGGTGGCGGTGTCGCTCAGCCAGATCGGCTCCTGTGCCGCAGGCACCACTGCGCGCCTTGTCTGTTCGAGAGCATCGTCACGCACGGCGTTGCTCTGACAGCCGGCTAGGGCTACGCAAATGGCGAGGGCCAACGCACGACCAGAGGCTGCCAAGGCGTCCGTTTCGTGGCGTTTCTTGGGAGCTGGCGGCATTGGCTGGAATCTTCCCCGGAAACAAAATTCGGGGGATTCTAGGAATGCACCCAGGTGGGGTCAAGTTTGCAGGCCCCGTTTCGGGAACCTGTCGACCTTGTCAGAAACGATCCTTCCAGGCACGCAAAGCCGCGAAAACCGCGACGTTGGTCGCCAGCGGACTGCCGCAATGCTGGCTCGCCGCCTGCCGTACCGCTTCGACCTCGCTGCGCAGAAACGGGTTGGTCTTGCGCTCGATGTCCAGTCGGCTGGGCAGGCTGAATCGACCTGCCTCGCGCAGCTGGGTTACTTCGCCGATGCGCGCGGCGATGTCGGCGTTGTGTGGCTCAACCGCCTGGGCGAAACGCAGATTGCTCAGCGTGTACTCATGCGTGCAATAGACCAGCGTGTGGTCGGGGGCGCTGGCCAGGCGGGTGAGCGACTCGAACATCTGCTCGGGCGTGCCTTCGAAAAGGCGTCCACAACCGGCTGCGAACAGCGTGTCGCCACTGAGCAGCCATGGCTGGTCTGGGTCAGCGTGAAAGTAGGCGATATGTCCGAGGGTGTGCCCTGGGACGGCGATGATCTGCAGGCGCTTGCCGAGCACCTCGATCCGTTGGCCGTCGCTCAGCGCCTCGTCACGCGCGGGGATCTTCTCGGCGGCAGGCCCGTAGACGCGGGCGCCGGTCTGTGCCTTGAGCCGCTCGACGCCACCGACATGGTCGTGATGGTGGTGCGTCACCAGAATGTCGCTCAGCTGCCAGCCGGGATGTGCCGACAGCCAGTTCAGCACGGGCGCTGCGTCACCGGGATCGACCGCCACGCAACGCCGGGCAGCGTCGTCCTGGAGCAGCCAGATATAGTTGTCGGTGAAGGCGGGCAGGGCTTCGATCTTGAACATGGATGGGTCGCCAAGCGGATCACAAAGGCGCATCCTAGGGGCTGTTCCCGCCAGGCTGCAACCCGCGCCGGAAACGGGAGCGGGCTCTGGCAGTCCCATGGAAGCGTTGAACCTGATCGAACCCAGCGCCCGGCGAATCCTCGGGCGAACGGAGCCGAGCGATGAACGAGCGACCGTCCAACCACGCCAGCGACCATTGGCTGTCCATGATCAGCCAGGCGTCCGACTGGTTCGCCGGCCCCTTGGGCCAGCAGCTGCTTGCGCAGGAGAAGCAGATCCTGACCGATGAGCTGGCCCGATGCTTCGGCAGCTATCTGGTGCACAACGGGCCGTTTGCCGGGGAACCGGTGCAGCCGCAGAACATCAAGCGGAGCGTTCGCCTTGGTGCGCCTCTGCCGGGCGTGGAAATCCACTGCGAGGAACAGGCCTGGCCGCTCGGCGAGCATGCCGCCGACGTGGTCGTCCTGCAGCACGCGCTGGATTTCAGCCTCTCGCCACACGGCCTGCTGCGCGAAGCGGCACGCGGTGTGCGCCCCGGCGGGCATCTGTTGATCGTCGGCATCAATCCCTGGAGCGCCTGGGGGCTGCGCCATCTGGTGTCGCGGGAGGGCTTTCGTCAGGCCCGTTGCATCCGTCCGTCGCGGGTCGGCGACTGGCTGAACCTGCTGGGATTCGCGCTGGAGAAACGCCGCTTCGGATGCTATTGTCCGCCGCTTTCTTCGAGCGACTGGCAGGCGCGATTGTCGCGTCTGGAGTCCATTGGGCAGCAGCTGCAGGCACCGACCGGAGGCTTCTACCTGTTGGTGGCGCGCAAGCTGATGATCGGTCTGCGGCCGTTGCGCCAGGAGCGTCGCGAGCGGATGGGCAAGCTGCTGCCGATGCCGGTAGCCAAGATCAGCCGCCGCGATGCGGAGCACCACCGGTTGCCGTGAAGGCCATCGCCGTCAAAACGAGTAAGCAATCCACATGAGCGACGATTGGGTCGAGATTTATACCGATGGCGCCTGCAAGGGCAATCCTGGTCCCGGTGGCTGGGGAGCGCTGCTTATATATAAGGGCGTAAAGCGCGAGCTCTGGGGCGGCGAGCCGGACACCACCAACAATCGCATGGAGCTCATGGCCGCCATTCGCGCGCTCGCCGAGCTGAAACGTCCATGCAAGGTGCGGCTGGTGACGGATTCGCAATACGTCATGCAGGGTATCAACGACTGGATGCCGAACTGGAAGAAGCGCGGCTGGAAGACGGCGAGCAAGCAGCCGGTGAAGAATGCCGACCTCTGGCAGCAGCTCGACGAGCAGGTCAATCGTCACGAAGTGAGCTGGCAGTGGGTCCGCGGACATACCGGGCACCCAGGCAACGAGCAGGCCGACCTGCTGGCCAACCGTGGCGTGGTTCAGGCCAAACGACAACCCATTGTGTAAGTGAGCGAAACGACATGCGCAGCGTAGTACTCGATACCGAAACCACGGGTATGCCAGTCACCGATGGCCACCGGATCATCGAGATCGGTTGTGTCGAGGTCATCGGTCGCCGCCTGACCGGGCGTCACTACCATGTCTATCTGCAGCCCGATCGTGAGGTTGATGAAGGGGCGATCGCGGTTCACGGCATCACCAATGAATTCCTCGTCGACAAGCCGCGTTTTCGTGATATTGCCGACGAGTTTTTCGAGTTCATCAAGGACGCGCAGCTGGTCATCCACAATGCGGCGTTCGACCTTGGCTTCATCAACAACGAGTTCGCCCTGCTGGGCCAGCAGGATCGTGCCGAAATCACCGACCACTGCACGGTGCTCGATACGCTGCTGATGGCGCGTGAGCGTCACCCGGGGCAGCGCAACAGCCTTGACGCCCTTTGCAAGCGCTACGGTGTGGACAACTCCGGGCGCGACCTGCACGGCGCATTGCTCGACGCCGAGATTCTCGCCGATGTCTGGCTGACCATGACCGGTGGGCAGACGAATCTGTCCCTGGCCGGCGATGGCGAAAGCTCCGATGGCGGGCGACCGCAGCCCAGCCCGATCCGCCGCCTGCCGGCTGATCGGCCGCGCACCGCCGTGCTGCGCGCCAGCGATGAGGAACTGGCTGCGCACATGGCGCGCATGGCGGCAATCGAGAAGGCCGCCGGTGCCGCGCCGCTGTGGATGCAGCTGGAAGGCTGATCGTCTGCACGCGGCATCCGTCCGGTTCCTAATGCGCTGTTCCTTTGCTGCGGACACTTCTACCCTGTAGGAAGACCGTCCGCAGAGAGCGCGCATGTACAAAGACCTGAAATTCCCGATCCTCATCGTCCATCGCGACATCAAGGCCGACACCGTTGCCGGCGAACGCGTGCGAGGCATCGCCTCGGAGCTGGAACGCGACGGTTTCAATATCCTGCCCACAGCGAGCTCCAGCGAGGGGCGCATCGTGGCGTCGACCCACCACGGACTGGCCTGCATCCTGGTGGCCGCCGAAGGCGCCGGTGACAATCAGCGGCTGCTGCATGATGTCGTCGAACTGATTCGTGTCGCCCGACGCCGCGCACCGCGTCTGCCGATCTTCGCCCTTGGCGAGCAGGTGACGATCGAAAATGCGCCCGCCGAGGCCATGGCCGATCTCAACGAGCTGCGCGGGCTGCTTTACCTCTACGAGGACACCGTGCCGTTTCTGGCCAGGCAGGTCGCTCGGGCGGCGCGCAACTACCTCGAGGACCTGCTGCCGCCGTTCTTCCGAGCCCTGGTGCAGCACACCGGCGAGTCCAATTACTCCTGGCACACGCCGGGCCACGGCGGGGGGGTCGCCTATCGCAAGAGTCCGGTCGGCCAGGCGTTCCATCAGTTCTTCGGCGAAAACACGCTGCGCTCGGATCTCTCCGTGTCGGTGCCGGAGCTCGGTTCGCTGCTCGATCACACCGGGCCGGTGGCCGCCGCGGAAGCCCGTGCCGCGCGCAATTTCGGCGCGGATCATACCTTCTTCGTGATCAATGGCACCTCGACGGCAAACAAGATCGTCTGGCATTCGATGGTGGCGCGTGGCGACCTGGTACTGGTCGATCGCAACTGTCACAAGTCGATCCTCCACGCGATCATCATGACCGGTGCTATTCCGCTGTACATGAGCCCCGCACGCAACGAACTGGGCATCATCGGACCCATTCCGCTGGAGGAGTTCACCCGCGAGTCGATCCAGGCGAAGATCGCCGCCAACCCGCTGGCGCGCGGGCGCCCGCCGAAGGTCAAGCTGGCGGTGGTCACGAATTCCACCTACGACGGCCTGTGCTACAACGCCAACCTGATCAAGCGCACCCTGGCCGACAACGTCGAGGTGCTGCATTTCGACGAGGCCTGGTACGCCTACGCGGCCTTTCACGAGTTCTACGATGGCCGTTACGGCATGGATACCCGTGAACAGGGGCCGCTGGTATTTACCACCCATTCCACGCACAAGCTGCTGGCCGCCTTCAGCCAGGCCTCGATGATCCACGTACTCGACAGCCAGACCCGGCAGCTGGACCGTGACCGCTTCAACGAAGCCTTCATGATGCATATCTCCACCTCGCCGCAGTACGGCATCCTCGCGTCGCTCGATGTGGCCTCGGCAATGATGGAAGGGCCGGCGGGTCGCTCGCTGATCCAGGAGACCTTCGACGAGGCCCTGAGCTTCCGGCGGGCGCTGGCCAACCTGCGTCAGCACATCGATCCGGACGACTGGTGGTTCAGTATCTGGCAGCCGCCGCGGGTTGACGGCGCCGATGAGCTGGTGACGCGGGACTGGCTGCTGGAGCCCACCGCCGACTGGCATGGTTTCGGCGATGTTGCCGACGACTATGTGCTGCTCGATCCGATCAAGGTCACGCTGGTGACGCCGGGCCTCACCGCGTCCGGCGCGCTGGGCGAAAGTGGCATCCCGGCGGCGGTGGTCAGCAAGTTCCTCTGGGAACGTGGCCTGGTGGTGGAGAAGACCGGCCTGTACTCGATGCTCGTGCTGTTCTCCATGGGCATCACCAAGGGCAAGTGGAGCACGCTGCTGACCGAGTTGCTGGAATTCAAACGCCATTACGACGCCAACATCCCGCTGATCGAAGCGCTGCCGTCCGTTGCCCGCAGCGGCGCTGCCACCTATGCCGGCATGGGGCTGCGCGACCTGTGCGATGCACTGCATGCCTGTTATTGCGAAAACGCAACGGCGCGGGCGATGCGGCGGATGTACACGGCGCTGCCGGAGCCGGCCATGACCCCGGCGCAGGCCTATGATGCGCTGGTTCGCGGCGAGGTCGAGGCAGTTCCCATCGATGAGCTGGAAGGGCGCGTAGCAGCGGTGATGCTGGTGCCGTATCCGCCGGGCATCCCGCTGATCATGCCGGGCGAGCGTTTCACCGGCGAGACTCGCTCGATTCTCGATTACCTTCGTTTCGCCCGTGACTTCGCCGAGCGCTTCCCGGGCTTCGATGCGGACGTCCATGGCTTGCAACACGAGGTCACCACCAACGGCAGCGCATACACCGTCGATTGCATCCGCCAGGGGTGATGGTCGTGGCTTCGAGGCTCTACATCGGCACGAAGGGGCCGTCCGGCGGCGTGGTCTGTATCACATCGTCTGCATCGGCATACACTCGGGCTGGTACCAGTTGTTATAGTTGCCCACCGTCGTCCCGGGCTGCTCCCGTCACGACGTTCCCATGCGCTTGCTGTCGAGGATGATAGCGTGACCGAATACAAAGCCTTCCGCGTAGAGTTGGCAGACAAGATTGCCCGAGTCGTGATCAACCGACCCGAGAAGATCAATGCGATGGATGCCGCGTTCTGGACGGAAATCATCGATATCTTCAATTGGGTCGATGCCACGGATGACGTGCGTGTAGTGGTCCTCAGCGGGGCCGGGGAGCATTTCTCATCAGGCATCGACCTTCAGCTGCTGGCCTCGGTGGGTAGCCAGCTGGGCAGCGATGTCGGGCGCAATGCCGAGCAGCTGCGGCGCAAGATCCTGTCGTTGCAGGCTTCGTTCAACGCGGTCGACAACTGCCGCAAGCCTGTCCTCGCTGCGATCCAGGGCTATTGCCTGGGGGGCGCCATCGATCTCATCTCGGCGTGCGACATGCGCTACAGCACGGTGGATGCGAAATTCTCGATCAAGGAGATCGACATGGGCATGGCCGCCGATGTCGGTACACTGCAGCGACTGCCACGTATCATCGGCGACGGCATGATGCGCGAGCTGGCCTTCACCGGCCGCACCATCCGCGGTGATGAGGCGCGCAGCATCGGCCTGGTCAATCGCACCTACGCCGATCAGCAGGCGCTGATGGAGGGTGTGCTGGAGCTGGCCCGCGACATCGCCAGCAAGTCACCGATCGCCATCCGTGGCACCAAGGAAATGATCCGCTACATGCGCGACCACCGCGTCGACGATGGTCTCGAATACATCGCCACCTGGAATGCGGCCATGCTGCAGTCGGCCGATATCAAGGTTGCCATCGCCGCTCACATGAGCAAACAGAAGCCGGACTTTGCCGACTGATGCGCCATCACACGTTTGCGCGGGAGGCGCACTAGGCATGGTTACTGGAGCTACATCACTCGGTCTGGTCCGGGATGAGCTGTTCGCCACTATGGAAGAGGCCGAGCAGAGCCTTGAGCATTTCATCATCGATCGCAACAACGGCGGCCTTCTGCAGCAGGCCGTCGAGAACCTCAAACAGGTCCGCGGCACGCTCAATCTGATCGAACTGACCGGTGCCGAACTGCTCGCCCAGGAAATCCTCCAACTGGCCACCGACATTCCCGTCGGTGCGGGCGAGGATCGCGACGGGCAGCTGGCTGCGCTGAGCAACGCGCTCTATGTGCTGCGCCGCTACCTGGAAAGCGTCGATGCCAGCCGCCAGGAGATCCCGGAGCTGCTGCTGCCGGCGATCAATGCACTGCGCCAGGCCTGCGCGCAGCCGCCGCTGCCGGAAAGCTTCTTCTTCAGTGTTCGTCTCGATCATGCCCGGCCTGCGCTCGATACGCCGGTTCGCCAGGGCGTTGCTCCGGCAGCTGAAGCGCGCCGGCTGCGGCAGATGTATCAGGTGGGCTTGCTCGGCTTCATCCGGGAAGAAAACCTGCCGGCCAGCCTGAAATTGATGGGGCGGGCGCTGACGCGACTCGATCATCTGTTCATCGACTCACCGGCCGGCCGCCTGTGCTGGATCGGCAGTGCGGCCATCGAGTCGCAGCTCGATGGCCAGCTGTTGCCACGTAGATCGCGCAAGCAACTGTTCTCGCGACTCGACAGGGAGCTCAAGCAGGTGCTCGGCAACCCGACATACGAAGCGCCGCGTAGTCTGCTCAAGGAATTGCTGTACGTCGTCGCACTGGCGGACAGCAAAGGTCCGATTGCCAGCCAGGTCAGGCAGGTGTTCTCGCTGAGCCCGCTGCCCTTTACCGATCACCTGCTGGAAGATGAATCCCAGCGCCTGGCCGGTCCCGGCCAGGCCGTCATGCGTTCGCTGTCCTCGGCGATTCGCGAAGAGCTGGCCAGCCTGAAGGACCTGCTCGACCTGATCGAGCGCGGTACCGCCCAGGCGGAAGCCTATTCGAACCTGCATAACCTGCTCGGCAAGATGGCCAAAACCCTGGGAATGGTAGGGCTGTCCTCGGCTGCGAGCACGTTGCAGGCGCAGTTGGGCGATGTGTCCGGCTGGAGCCTGGAACAGGCTCCCGAGCCGCAGGCCATCCTGCGCCTGGCCGATGCGGTGCTCTATGTCGAGAGCATGGTCGCCAGCCTGGAACGTGGCGATCGGCGCGATAGCAAACCTCAGGTCGCCCGTCCGGGCATGGAGGCCGAAGCCTTCGCCAACCACCAGCTGACCGAAGCCTGCATCGTGGTGATCGACGAGGCGACCGCCGGGCTTGCGCTGGCCAAGCGCGCCATCACCGCCTATCTCGAGTCCAACGGCGAGAAGCTGCATCTGGCCAACGTGCCGTTCAGCCTGCAGGCTGTTCGCGGCGGCTTGCGCTTCCTCGAGCAGGAGCGTGCTGCCGAGCTGATCGGAGCCTGTGCCGATTTCATCCAGAAGCACATGCTCGAGTCGAATCAGATGCCCCCCGAGCAGCTGCTCGAGACGCTTGCCGACGCCCTGACCAGCCTCGAGTACTACCTCGAGGGCGGCGCGATCCTGCGGCGCGACGATTCGCGGGTCAGCGTGCTCGATCTCGCCAGCGAGAGCGTGCGCGCGCTGGGCATGCCGGTCGCCGCCTGATGAGCCTGCGCTGGCAAGCGGCGCTGCTCGACCCCTCGCTGGCGGGGGGCTGGGCAGTGGTGCATTGCCGGCAACAGTTCCTGGTCGACGACAGCGGTGTTCTGTTTCCGCGGGACTGGCTCAAGCGTCTGGAGCTGCCGCTGCTCAGCGAGCAGGGGCTGGGTCATTTCGATGGCGAGCCGGTCTTTCTCTTCGAACTGGATGTCCCCGCCGATGTGCCTGGTGCGCGCTGGCAGGGGCTGCGTCAGTTCATGCAGCAGGTTGATCCGGACCTGTTTCGCCTGCTCGGCTACGCCACGCAGATCGGCACCTGGGTCAGCCAGCACCGCTTCTGCGGTAGCTGCGGTTCGCCGATGCACGCGCGAGCCGGTGAGCGCGCCATGTACTGTCCAGCCTGTGGTGTTCAGCACTATCCGCGGCTTTCGCCCAGCATGATCGTCCTGGTCACCCGCGGTGACGAGTTGCTGCTGGCGCGTTCACCGCGCTTTGCACCCGGCGTCTACAGCACGCTGGCCGGCTACGTGGAGCCGGGTGAGTCGGTGGAGCAATGCGTGGCGCGCGAAGTGCGTGAAGAGGTCGGGGTGGATATCCATCCGCCGCAATACATCGCCAGCCAGGGCTGGCCGTTTCCCCACTCCCTCATGCTCGGGTTCCACGCCGAATATGCCGGCGGCGAGATCGTCCCGCAGCCCGAGGAGATCGAGGATGCACGCTGGTTTCACATCGACAACCTGCCGGCGTTGCCCGCGCGCCAGTCAATCGCTCGCTATCTGATCGAGCTGTACCTGGCGCGTCGGCTAGGCCGCCCCGAACCAGTGCTGCCAGGCTAGGCGAAGGCTCATCGCCAGTACCACGAGGATGAACACCGGCCGGATGAAGCGCGAGCCGCCGCCGATGGCCGTGCGTGCGCCGAAGTAGGCGCCTGTCATCAGCGCCAGCCCCATGCCGATCCCCAGTACCCAGGCGACATGCCCACCCACGATGAACACCGCCAGCGCCACGGCGTTGCTGACGAAGTTCATCGTTCGCGCCACCCCGCTGGCCCGCAACAGGTCGAGGGGATAGAGCAGCATGCTGCTGACGGTCCAGAAAGCGCCCGTCCCGGGCCCAGCGACGCCATCGTAGAAGCCGAGCGACAGGCTCTGCGGCCACTGCCGTCGACGACCGATTTCCGCTGCTTCACCGGCAGCCTTCGCCGGCACTTTGCTGAACAGCAGGTAGATGCCGCAGGCGGACACTACCAGCGGCAGCAGTTGATTGAGCCAGCTTGCCGGCATGAATTGCGCCAGCAGTGCGCCCACGGCCGCACCGATGGCCGTACCGATCAGCGCACGCCTCCATACGACTGGTTCGAACAGGCGTCGCCGGTAGAAGGTGTAGCTGGCGGTCGCCGAGCCGAAGGTGGCGGACAGCTTGTTCGTGCCCAGCACGAGATGAGGCGGTAGGCCGGCGGTCAGCAGGGCCGGGATGGTCAACAGCCCGCCGCCACCGGCAATGGCATCGATAAAGCCGGCAGTAAAGGCGACGGCAAACAGGATCGTCAGCGTGGACGGGTCCAGCGCCAACTCGAGGGCGAAGGGCATGCGAATCTCGGTGGGTTGAGGGACTGCGGAGGATAATGCCGCCACCGACCGGGTGAAAGGGCTGCGCCCATATGATCGACGTCGCCCTCCGCTCGAACAAGAACGCCGGCTCGTGATCGGCATCCCAGCTCGGTGCTGGCTGCGCTGACGGCCCCTGCGGATAATGTCGCACCCAATGAAAAGGACGCTTGGTTATGCAATATCTCGGGCTTGCGATCGTCGTCGCTCTGCTGGCTTTGATCGTGCTGCTGGTCGCGCTGCGCTTGCTGCTGGGGGGCCACTGGTTCATGGGCTGGTTGCGCGGCACCTGTGGTTTTGTCGTGCTGGCGCTGGCCGGTCTGATCGCCTTGATCGGCTATGACATCAGCACCTACACAGCGCTTCCCCCTGAGCAGAAGCCCCTGGTCACGCTGACGTTCCAGGCGCAGGGCGCACAGCGTTACGAGGTGACTCTGGAGCAGGGCAAGGAAACCCGAACGGTGATGCTGGAAGGCGATCTCTGGCAGCTCGACCTGAACCTGTTGCGCTGGAAGAGCCTCGCCGAACTGATCGGGCTGGAGTCGGGGTATCGCCTGGAGCGGCTCTCCGGGCGCTACCTTGCCGTCGAGCAGCAGAACCTGGCCCGGCATGGCCGCGTCGTGTTGGGCGAGAAGCCCTTGGGCATGGATATCTGGCAGTCGCTGCAGCTGGGACAGCGCGACATGTACCTGGTCGAGGCGCAGGCATTGCGTGTCGATTACATGCCGATTGCCGATGGCGCCAGCTATGCGGTGGAGCTTGCACCGACCGGCCTGCTGGCCAGACCGTTGAACGCAGCGGCGACCGAAGCGTTGAAGAACTGGTAAGCGTGCAGATGACAAAAGGGAGCCATTCTGGCTCCCTTTTTCATTTGGCTGGTCGGATCAGGCCAGATAGCCGCCATCGACATTGAGCGACACGCCGGTGGTGTAGCTCGATGCCTCGCTGGCCAGGTAGAGCACAGCGCCGGCCATCTCGCTCGGCTGGGCAACGCGGCTCAGCGGAATGTGCTGCAGGGCCATTTGCAGGATCGAGTCGTTCTTGACCAGTGCCGAAGCGAACTTGGTGTCGGTCAGGCCGGGCAGCAAGGCGTTGCAGCGAATGCCGAACTGCGCGCACTCCTTCGCGAACGCCTTGGTCATGTTGATCACGGCACCCTTGGTGATCGAGTAGATCCCCTGGAAGTTGCCTGGCGAAACACCATTGATCGACGCGACGTTGATGATGCTGCCGCCGCCGTGCTCGCGCATCAGCTTGCCGGCCTCGATGGACATGTAGAAATAGCCGCGAATGTTCACGTCGACGGTTTTCTGGAAGGCCGATACGTCAGTGTCCAGCACATGGCAGAACTGCGGGTTGGTGGCGGCGTTGTTGACCAGGATGTCGAGGCGGCCGAACTGCTCGCGGATCTGCGCGAATACCGCCTGAATCTGCTCCAGCTCGCCAATGTGGCAGGCCACCGGGGTGGCCTTTCCGCCAGCCGCGACGATGGCGTCGGCTACCGCCTGGCAACCTTCGATCTTGCGGCTGGACACGATTACGTGGGCGCCTTGCTGGGCGAGCAGTTTTGCGATCGCCTCGCCGATACCGCGGCTGGCGCCGGAAACGAAGGCGATCTTGCCGTCTAGGTCGAACAGGGTGGTCTTGGACATGGTCGTTCCTCTTTCTTGTTCGTTTCTGTGGCAGGCCACAGACGGATTGGGTGGCGTCAGAGCTTCGATTGCCCGATCACTTGCAGCGCCTTTTGCTCCAGCAGCTTGTTCATGTGAATGAACTGGGCAAAGCGCTTGTCCTGAGTCTGGCCGTGATGGAAGCGGTAGTAGATCTGTTGAACGATTCCAGCCAGGCGGAACAGGCCGTAGGTGTAGTAGAAATCGATGCAGGGGATTTCGATGCCGGCGCGCTGAGCGTAGTAATCGACGAAGCCCTGACGGGTATGCATGCCGGGCAGGTGACTCGGCTGTCGGCGCATCGCCTGCATCGGCTGGGGATCGTTGGCTTCGATCCAGTAGGCCAGGGTGTTGCCCAGATCCATCAGCGGATCACCGATGGTGGTCATTTCCCAGTCCAGCACACCGATGATTTCCATCGGGTTGTCCGGATTGAGAATGACGTTGTCGAAGCGGTAATCGTTGTGAATGATCCCGGGTTTTGGGTGGTCGGCCGGCATCTTGTCCTTCAGCCAGGCCTTGACCGCGTCCCAAGCCGGCGCATCGGGGGTCATGGCGCGCTCGTAACGCTCGCTCCAGCCTTCGATCTGACGTTTCACATAGCCTTCCGGTTTGCCCAGATCGCCGAGCCCGCAGGCCTGGTAGTCGACGTTGTGCAGTTCGACGAACTTGTCGATGAAGCTCTCGCACAGGGCGCGGGTCTGGGCCTCGTCGAAATTCAGCTCCGGAGGCAGTTCCGAACGCAGGATGATGCCGTTGACGCGCTCCATCACATAGAACTCGGCACCGATCACCGATTCATCGGTGCAGTAGACATATGCCTTGGGGCAGTAGGGGAACCCAGCGTTGAGCTGATTGAGAATGCGGAACTCGCGGCCCATGTCATGGGCAGACTTGGCCTTGTGGCCGAATGGCGGGCGACGCAGCACCAGGTCCAGGCCGGGGTATTGCAGCAGGTAGGTCAGGTTCGACGCGCCGCCGGGGAACTGGGAAATCTGCGGTGTTCCGTCCAGTCCCGGGATATGTGCCTTGAGGTACTGGTCGATGACATCGGCGGGCAATTCCTCACCCGTGCGGACAGGGGTGCTTTGATCTGTAAGCGCCATTGTTATCCCTTCTGCTTATGTTTGGTGCCCAAGATGATTCAACAATCTAATGCTCGCGGTGCCTGATACCAAGTGCGGCTGGCCGTTATTGGCCGGCGTGTTGCCTGTCAATCAAGCTGCCTGATCCGCCATTCACGGCTACGTTGGACATAAAAAAACCGAAGTCGGGACTTCGGTTTTTTGGTGTCTCTCGACCGCCGAAAGAGGCTCAGGCCGGGAAGAGCTCGCTGAGCTTCAGGGCCAGCATCATATCGCCCTCGGCGCGCAGCTTGCCGCCCATGAAGGCCTGCATGCCGTCGGTCTCGCCGCTGACGATGCCCTGCATGGTTTCGCTGTCCATGATCAGGGTGACATTGGCGTCGCTGGAGTCGCCCTGCTGCAGGTCGCAGGTGCCGTCCTTGACGACCAGGTAGTAGTTCTCGGCATCGGTGATGTTGAACTGGAACACCAGATCCAGGCCGGCGGCGGCGCTGGGGTTGAACTTCGACTGCATGCCTTTGAAGGTTTCGGCGACGTTGCTCATGAGGGTTTCCTTTTTGCTCGTTATGGTTACACGCAGCTTTGGGCCGCGTGGGGCTGGGCTCATCTATGGGTGATGAGCTCCGGATTCTTCAGAAGTTGCAGATGCGCATGACTGTTGAATGATGCGAGCGCGACGTCGCGATCACGAAACTTCAGCTGGCTGAGCGACGTGTTGACGATCTGCCAGTTCATCTCGAAGGCCTTGATCGGCGGTACGCCAATGATCAGTTGCAGCAGCGCGGTAATGGTTCCGCCGGACGTGAAGATGGCGATGCGGTCGCGCTTGCCGGCTCGTTCGAGCACCCGTTCCAGCCCGCCGCGCACGCGATCGAGGAAATGCTGCCAGCTTTCCAGTTCGTCTTTCTCGTGCTCGCCGGAGATCCAGCGATGGACCACATAGGTGAAAAGTCTCTGGAAGTCGGCACGGTGATCGGCGGCATTGCGCAGGATATGCATGGCGTTGGGCTCGACCTTCAGCAGGTCGGGCAGGTGGGCGCGGATCACCGCGTCTGCATGGAATTCGTTGAAGGCCGCATCGATTTCAAGATCGGGTTGCGGACCGAGCCGCGCCAGGGTCGCTCTGGCGGTGTCCTGCTGGCGATCGAGTTCGCCACTGAGGCAGCGGTCGAAGCTCACGCCGAGTTGCGCCAGGTAATCGCCCAGCGCTTCGGACTGGCGATAACCCAGGGGGGAGAGCACGTCATAGTTTTCTGCGCCGAAAGACGCCTGACCATGTCTGATCAGGTAGATACTGCCCATGCTGCTGCTCCGGCCGGCACTGTTTTTTCGCGAGGGTAGGGACATCGTTCCGGAGTGTCAACGATAATTCGAACGTTTGTTTGAATCGCGCCGACTGGCTCAGCCAAGGGGCCATCGGTATGCTGGCGGCTCGGCGTCAAGAGCTGCGGCGGGCGCCTGAAACTCATCGAGGGGGATACGTGGAATTTCTTGTCGACTACGCCAGCTTCCTGGCCAAGACCGTCACGCTGGTGGTGGCTATCGTGATCGTGCTCATCGCACTCGCGTCCATGCGGCGTGGACGCAGCAAACAGGGCGGTGGACATCTGGAGGTGCACAAGCTCAACGAATTCTACAAGTCCATGCGCGAGCGCCTGGAGCAAGCAGTGCTGGAAAAGGATGAGTTCAAGGCGTTGCGCAAGCGGGAGGCGAAGGCGGCCAAGCAGACGAAGAAATCGGAGACGTCCGCACGTGTGTTCGTGCTCGATTTCGACGGCGACATCCGTGCGTCGGCGGTGGAAAACCTGCGCCATGAGATCACCGCATTGCTGACCATGGCGACGCCTCAGGACGAAGTGGTGCTGCGCCTGGAAAGCGGTGGCGGCATGGTTCACGGTTACGGTCTGGCCGCCTCGCAGCTGGTGCGCATCCGCGATGCCGGCGTGCCGCTGACGGTTTGCGTCGACAAGGTCGCGGCCAGCGGTGGTTACATGATGGCCTGCATCGGCAACCGTATCCTCACGGCGCCGTTCGCGATCCTCGGCTCCATCGGCGTGGTTGCGCAGCTGCCCAACGTTCATCGCTTGCTGAAGAAGCATGACGTGGACTTCGAGGTGCTCACCGCCGGTGAATACAAGCGCACGCTCACGGTGTTCGGCGAGAACACCGAAAAGGGCCGGGAGAAGTTCCAGGAAGACCTGGAAACGACCCATGAGCTGTTCAAGAACTTCGTGGCGCGCTACCGCCAGAACCTCTCGATCGACGATGTTGCGACGGGCGAGGTGTGGCTGGGGATCGCCGCACTCGGCAAGCATCTGGCGGATGAGCTTAAGACCAGCGATCAGTATCTCGCCGAGCGCGCGCAGGAGGCCGAACTCTTCCAGCTGCATTACATCCAGAAGAAGAGCTTGCCGGAACGTTTCGGCATGGCGGCCAGCACGATCATGGAGCACGGCTTGCTGAAAGGCTGGAGCCGGCTGAACGAACAACGTTTTTGGCAATGACAAGGGGAACCGCGATGAGCAGCTTCAAGGCACTACAAGTCAGCGAGACCGAAGGTGGCCGTTTCGAGTCGAAGGTCGTCGAGCGAACCACCGAAGACCTGCCCGCCGGTGAGGTGCTCATCCGGGTGTGTTATTCCTCGCTGAATTTCAAGGATGCGCTGTCGGCCAGTGGCAATCGTGGCGTGACCCGGGCCTATCCGCATACTCCGGGGATCGATGCCGCCGGTGTCGTGGCCTCGTCCAGCGTGGCCGAGTTCGCCGAAGGCGATGAAGTGATCGTCACCGGCTACGACCTGGGCATGAATACCGCCGGCGGCTTCGGTCAGTACATCCGGGTTCCGGCCGCCTGGATCATCAAGCGTCCGCAGGGGCTGTCACTACGTGACGCGATGATACTCGGCACAGCCGGCCTGACTGCCGCACTCTGTGTCGACAAGCTGGAACAGGCTGGTCTCGAGCCGGGAGACGCGCCGGTGCTGGTGACCGGTGCGACCGGCGGTGTCGGCAGCATTGCGGTGGCGTTGCTGGCCAGCCTCGGCTACAAGGTCGCGGCCGTGACCGGCAAGGCCGACCAGGCCGATTTCCTGACCCGCCTGGGGGCCACGCAGATCGTCGAACGTGCTGCATTGCAGGCCGGCGTGGACAAGGCCTTGCTGAAGGAGCAGTGGGGCGGGGCGGTGGATACCGTGGGCGGGGACATTCTGTTCAACGTGGTCAAGTCGCTGCAGCGCGGGGCCAGTGCGGCCTGCTGCGGCCTCACTGCCGGCACGCATTTCCAGGCCAGTGTACTGCCGTTCATCCTTCGCGGCGTGAACCTGCTGGGCGTGGACTCGGTGGAGATTCCGCTGGTGGTCAAGGCATCCATGTGGGACAAGCTGTCGTTGCAATGGAAGCTGGTCAACCTCGATGAGCTGGCCCATGAGATCGGTCTGGAGCAACTGCCGGAGGCCATCGAGCGCATCCTGGCGGGCGGTCAGGTCGGGCGCGTGCTGGTGCGTCTGGATTGAGGGCTGACGAAGCCTCGTCTGGTCAATCGGTACGATAGTGGCAATGAATTTCCCCGGGCGCTGTGTTTGGTCGAATCTATCGCCACTCCTGACCGCAACCGAGGAAATCGCTCATGAAAAAGCTGGCCGAAAAGATCAAACAGATCGCTTCCGGAAAAAAGACCGCTGCAGTGCCCGTGCCGGTCGAGCATCCGAATTTCTGGATGTACCAGTGACGCCAATGAAAAGCCCGCCAATTGGCGGGCTTTTCACTTGCTGGCGTTGTCGTCAGACCTGACGGCGACGGAACAGCGGGCGCTCGTCGTCGGCCGCGGCCTGATAGGTCACCGAGAAGTCCTTGAGACCTTCCAGGGCATCGACGGGATCGCGATCGGCGCGGATGGCGAAGGCGTCGAAGCCACAGCGGCGCATGTAGAACAGCTGGTCGCGCAGCACATCGCCGATGGCGCGGATCTCACCCTTGTAACCGTAGCGCTCACGCAGCAGGCGCGCGCTGGAGTAGTGACGACCATCGGTAAAGCTCGGGAAATTCAGCGCGATGACCTGGAAGTACTCCAGGTCGTCAGCGATATCTTCCACCTGCTCATGGGCATCGAGCCACACACCCAGGCCACCGTCACGGGCTTTGAGCGCATGTGCATGATCGAGCCACAGGTGCAGCGGCACGATCAGATCGTCGCTGTTGCACAGGTCGTCCAGGGTCTGCTCCTTGGGGAGCAGGTGCCAGGTTTCGTCGACCAGCTGGTCGTTCTTAATGATTCGCTGCATAGACGCGCTCCTTGAAGGGATCAATGCCGATGCGGCGGAAAGTATCGATGAACTGCTCATCTTCGGTACGCTGCTCCACGTAGACGGTGATGATCTTCTCGATCACGTCGGGCATCGCATCCTGGGCGAAGGATGGGCCGAGGATCTGGCCGAGGCTGGCGTCGCGGCCGGAGCTGCCGCCCAGCGAGACCTGGTAGAACTCTGCGCCTTTCTTGTCCACGCCGAGGATGCCGATGTGGCCGATATGGTGATGGCCACAGGCGTTCATGCAACCGGAGATGTTCAGGTCGATGTTGCCCAGGTCGAACAGGTAATCGAGGTTGTCGAAGCGACGCTGGATGGCCTCGGCGATCGGGATCGACTTGGCGTTGGCCAGCGAGCAGAAATCGCCGCCCGGGCAGCAGATGATGTCGGTCAGCAAGCCGATGTTCGGCGTGGCCAGACCCAGCTCGCGCAGTTCGTGCCACAGCTCGAACAGCCTGGTCTGCTCCACGTCCGCCAGGATCATGTTCTGCTCGTGGGAGTTGCGCACCTCGCCAAAGCTGTAGCGATCGGCCAGATCGGCGATGGCGTCGAGCTGCTTGTCAGTGACGTCGCCAGGGGCCACGCCGGTACTCTTGAGCGACAGCGTCACGGCGGCGTAGCCGGGCTTCTTGTGCGCCACCACGTTGCGCTGGCGCCAGCGGCCGAAACCGGGATGTTCGGCGTCCAGCTGGGCGAGGGCGGCGTCCTGATCCGGCAGAGCCTTGTACTGCGGATCGACGAAGAACTTGCTGACGCGCTGCACTTCGGCTTCGGTCAGGGTGGTGGGGCCGTCTTTCAAGTGCGCCCACTCGGCGTTGACGCGCTCGGCGAACACTTCAGGCGTCAGCGCCTTGACCAGGATCTTGATGCGCGCCTTGAACTTGTTGTCGCGGCGGCCGTAACGGTTGTAAACCCGCAGGATGGCATCGAGGTAGCTCAGCAGGTGCTGCCACGGCAGGAATTCGTTGATGAAGCTGCCGACGATCGGCGTCCGCCCGAGGCCGCCACCGACCGAAACGCGGAAGCCCAGCTCGCCTGCATCGTTCTTCACCGCTTCCAGGCCGATATCGTGCACTTCGATCGCAGCGCGATCGGTCACTGCGCCGTTGACGGCGATCTTGAACTTGCGCGGCAGGAAGGCGAATTCGGGGTGGAAGGTGGACCACTGGCGGATGATTTCGCACCAGGGCCGCGGGTCGATCAGCTCATCACGAGCCACGCCGGCGAACTGATCGGTGGTGGTGTTGCGGATGCAGTTGCCGCTGGTCTGGATGGCGTGCATCTGCACCGTGGCCAGTTCGGCGAGAATCTCGGGTACGTCTTCCAGCTCGGGCCAGTTGAACTGCACGTTGGTACGGGTACTGATATGGGCATAGCCCTTGTCGTAGCGACGAGCGATCTCGGCCAGCTTGCGCACCTGCGTCGAGGAAAGCAGGCCATATGGCACGGCAATGCGCAGCATGGGCGCGTAGCGCTGGATGTACAGGCCATTCTGCAGGCGCAGCGGGCGGAATTCCTCATCAGCGAGTTCACCGGCCAGGAAGCGGCGGGTCTGGTCGCGGAACTGCCGGACCCGATCCTCGATGATGTGTTGGTCGTACTGGTCGTAAACGTACATAAATGTCCTGTTCTCAGGCTGCTACAGCTTTCGCGCGCACGGCCGCGCACCCATTTAGGGAGGGCGGCACGATACCAGCTACTTGTTATGCGCAAAAGTGATGTTTGGGAATATGTTTAGAACTAAACCAAGCGAAATGGACTTACGGCTAACACGCCTTGAGCAACCTCGTTCCCTGGTCTTAACTGCGAGAAGAACAGGCTGCGACCGTAGCTGCTAGAGGAGAAGTCCCGTGAGAAACGACCAGCGCGACAGTGTTGTGGATGCCGCGGCGATATTTGCCTTGATCATGCTCGCCGTGGGAACGGCAATTTTCTGGGTCAGCCACCAATAGCGGCTACAGGCCCGCCAGATAAAGCACGAGCTTGACCACACCCAGCACGATCAGCACGAACAGTACGGTGAACCCCACGCCGAGAATGATGAAGTGGCTGGGTTTGCCGTGGCTGAAGTCTCTTGCCCGGTTCTTGCCGCTCTGCACACCCAAGGCGGCGGCCAGCACACTGCCGAGCATTTGCCGCAATGTCAGGTTCTTTTCCTGCTCGTCGTTCATGGCTGCCTCGAATCAGGGTTTTCCGAAGTCTAGTCGAGTGATCCGAGGTCGGCGGAGCGTTGATCCGGGCAGGCCGCATCAACGGGGGAGGAGGGCCGGCCATGCTGGCAGCCGGCCCTTTCGCTGGTCATTCGGCCTTGACCGAGATGGTCTTCGCTCCTTCACCAGCGCCGGGGTGCTTGGGCAGCGAAACACGTAGCACACCCTTGCCGAACTTGGCTTCGATCTGCTCGCGATCCACCCCGTCCGGCAGTGCGAAACTGCGCTGGAAACTGCCGAAGAAGCGCTCGGACAGGTGATAGCCGTCCTTCTCCTCCTTGTGCTCCTGGCGCTTTTCTCCCTTGATCACCAGGCTGTTGCCGACCAGCTTCACCTCGACATCCTTTTCATCGAGGCCAGGCAACTCGGCGGTGATCTCGAAGGAATTTTCCTTCTCGACCACATCTACCGCCGGCATCCGGCTGGGGCCGCCCTGCCAGAGAGGCGCCGTCTCCAGGCCGTGGCGACTGAAGGGCAGATGCCAGGGGCGATCGAACTCATCGAAGAGCCGGTCGACCTGTCGCCGCAAGGTGTCGAAGGGGCGCCATGGGTCTTGCGGTGCCGTCGGCACCTTCTTTTCATCCGTACTGACTGCAGGTTTGTTCGAAGCGTCGTTCATTTCACAAACTCCTGTAGAAGCTCGGGAAGGTCAGAGCGCATTTAGTGTTCTACCGGCGGGCGGATTGAGGTTTGATTCCGATCAACCCCGATCCACTCTCCGCGCGTCATTCAGCGTAGCGTCTTCCTGGCCAGCTACAAGACGCAGGCGGTCAGAGGCTCTCCTTGAACCAGTCCCAGAGTCCGAGGGAAAAATCGGGGAACAGATTGATGCCCAGCGCGGATTTGAGCAGGTAGAGGATTACCAGCCCGACCAGGGCGGAAAACAGCAGGAAGAGGGTCGCCAGCGCAGCCTTGGCGATCAGCGACAGGTTCTGCTGCGGGCGGGTCAGGTTGCGCTTGTTGCGCCCCGCGACGATCGCGAAATAGTAGTGATTGCGCCACAGCCGCACCGTGCCGCGCAGGTCGACCCGGTGCCTGACCCAGGAGCGTGCGCCGAACACACCGCGCAATGCCGCCAGCTGCTCCTCATTGAACGAATCACGCAGGTGCTCGGGCAGCCGCTGCTTGAGTCCACGAACGAAGGGGTCCTGGTCCAGCGGAGTGTCGGCGTAGGGCTTGGGGTAGGGCGAGCGCGGCTCGTCCGCTTCGGGTGAGGTCATGGCGGTGTAGTCGCTCCGGTAATGCGCATCAGAGCGCGGCGAGAAGGCTATGCAGACGGTCGAAGTCCGGTCGCTGCTCGATGTCGTCGTTCAGGCAGTGTCGTTGCAGATCCAGCAGGACATGCTGACGTGGATCGGTGTCTGGGCAGCGTTGCAGCAATTCTTCCAGCAGGCAACCGAAAGCGCGGGCTTCGATGCGCTTGAGGTGCTGTCCGGCTGCGCTGTCGGGCTCGAAGAAGGAGGCCGCGCCGAAATCGCTGAGCAGGCAGGCGCCACTCGGATCGACCAGCAGGTTGTGGGCATAGAGGTCGCCATGCAGGATGCCGCGGCGGTGCAGGTGAGCAACGGCGGACGCGACGCCGCTGGCGATGCGCAGGACCTGTTCGAGGCTGAAACGCTGCTCGGCACCGTAGCTGTCGCGCGTGCAGCTGGCCAGCGAGGGTGGCCCGGCCAGGGGCTGGAAGCCAGGGTCGACGAGATCCATCAGCAGGCCGGGCGTCAGCTCTGCGTGGTCGGCAAGTGGGCCGGCGACGTCGATCAGGTTGGCGTGACGGCCAGCCGCCACGCACGCGGCCATTTCGCTATGCGGCAGGCCGTCGCTGGTGACGTGTCCCTTGAACAGCTTCGCCGCCATGGGTCGCGGTGCCTGGCCGGGCACCTGCCATTGCGCTCGGTGAATGACGCCGGAGGCACCCTGGCCGAGCTGTTCATGCAGCACGACTTGCGTTCGAGCAATCGCGGGTAGCGAGTGGCGTGCAAGACTCGCGGCCTCGTTGGCGTCGCTGAAGGGGTTGCCGGCGAAGGCCAGCCAGCTCAGGCGCGGCAGTGTCAGCAGCCAGTCTGGCAGCAGCTGCAGGCGGTTGGCGGCGATGCGCAACAACTCCAGTTGGGTGCATTCGGACAGGGACAGCGGCAGGCTGGTCAGCCGGTTGCCGGCGAGCATCAGCTTCTGCAGCCTTCGGCAGTTGCCGATCTCGGCGGGCAGGCTTTCCAGCTGGTTATCGGTAAGGATCAGCCAGCGCAGAGCCGGCGGCAAGGAATCGGCAGGCAGATGACGAATACGATTGGCCTTGAAGCCGACCATTTCCAGCTGCGGGCAATCGCCGAGGCACTCCGGCACCTCGGTGAACGGGTTGTCCGAGCAGAACAGGATCCGCAGCTTGCGCAGCCGGGATAGGTCGGCTGGCAGGCTGTCGAGCTGGTTGCCCGAGAGGTTCAGCACTTCCAGCGTATCGGCGAGGCCGAAGATCGCGTCGGGAAAGGCGTCAAGGCCGGCGGAAAGATCAAGGCGGCTGATGCCGGCCAGTTCGCCACGTTCGAGTTGTTCCAGGGTATGCATGCGGTGTTGCGCTTTCCTTGCTGAGATGAACACCGAAACGGCGTCAGTTACAGCGCTCCGACAGCCGTTGGCGAGGTGGGTTCAGGCCCGATCAGCGCGGCCGCCTGCGCCCGAGCACTTGCTCGGCACGGGCGCGGAGCTGGCCGCAGCCGCCATCGATATCCTGGCCGGCCGAATTGCGCACCTTGGTCAGCACGCCGCGGCTGTGCAGATAGCGCACGATCTGCACGATGCGCTCACCCTCAGGCCGCTGGTATGCGTCGTCTTCCAGGCTGTTGTAGGGGATCAGGTTCATCACCGCATACTTGCCCTTGAGCAGGCGCAGGATACCGTCCATCTCCTCCTGGTTGTCGTTGATGCCCTTGAGCAGCGTCCACTGATACTGGATCGGGAAGCCTGTCGCGCGGGCGTAGGTCTCGCCAAGCTCGACCAGTTCCTCCGGGGCGATCTGCGGTGCGCGCGGCAGCAGCGCCTGGCGCAAGGCACCGTCGGTACTGTGCAGCGACAGCGCCAGGGCCGGCTTGATCCGTTGCTGCGGCAGGCGCTCGAACACGCGCAGGTCGCCTACGGTGGAAAACACCAGGTTCTTGTGACCGATGCCGCCCTCCGTACCGAGCAGGTCGATCGCCTCGAGTACGTTGTCGAGGTTGTGCGCCGGCTCGCCCATGCCCATGAACACCACCTTCTTCACCGGGCGGAAGCGGCGGGCGAGGGCGACCTGAGCAACGATTTCGGCACTGCCCAGCTGGCGCAGCAGGCCGCTCTTGCCGGTCATGCAGAACACGCAGCCCACCGCGCAGCCGACCTGGCTGGACACGCACAGCCCGTCGCGCGGCAGCAGCACGCTTTCCACCATCTGCCCATCGCCAAGCTCCACCAGCAGTCTTGCCGAACCATCGGCGGCCGGGTGCTCGGAGCGCAGGCGGGCCAGTGCATCGATTTCCAGGCTCAGCGCCGGCAGACCTTCGCGCACGCTCAGCGGCAGGAAGTCCTCGGCCTGCTGCTGGCGCCGCCCGACATCGAGCGGCAGGCCCTTGAGCCAGGCGCGGGTCATCCGCCCGATATGACGGGGCTTGGCGCCGATGTCGGCGAGGCGTTGCTGGAAGTCGGGGATGCGCATAGGGCGCGCATTCTAGCCGGGCTCACGCCGCGAAGCGACGGCAGAACGGCACGATACCGAGCAGCAGGACGGCGAGCAGTGCGAAGGCCATGCCCAGCGAGCTGAAATGGGCGACCATGCCCATCATCGCCGGGCCGGCGAGCACGCCGGCAAAGCCAATGGTAGTGGCGACGGTGACGGCCAGCTGTACCGGCATGCCGTCCTGCCGGCTCAACGAGGAGATCAGTACGGGCGATACGTTGGCGCACCCCAGGCCGCACAGCCCATAGCCGACCAATGCCAGCGCCCAGTGATCGGCGGTCAGGCTCAGACCGATGCCGAATGCCGCCAGCATGCCACCGAAGGCGATGACCCGCGCCGTGCCTAGGCTGTTCACCAGCGGAGCGCCAGCGAAACGGGCAATGGTGACCATCATCGCGAAGGCCGCATAGCCGAGCCCGCCTCTGGCGACTTCCAGGCCTTTCTCGCCGGTCAGATAGAGCGCGCTCCAGTCCAGCACGGCGCCTTCGGCGAGGTAGACGACGAAACACATCAGGCCGACCAGCATCACCAGCCCGGTCGGGCGGACGAAGGCGAGGCCGCCACCGGGCGCGCGATTCGGCAGGTAGCCGCGCGCAAGGGCCAGGTTCGCCGCGACGATCACGCCGATCATCATGAAGCTACCGACCTCCGGTGCCAGACCCAGGCTCAGCAGGCCGGTCAGCACCAGCGCACCACTGATGGCGCCGAGGCTGTACATGCCGTGAAAATTGGACATCAGCCGGCGGCCGACAGCGGTTTCCACCAGCACCGCCTGAATGTTCATGATGACGTCGATGACGCCCAGGCTGCCGCCGAAACAGAACAGCGCCAGGCCCAGCCACCCGATCGAATCGGTCAGCGCCATGCCGGCCAGCGCCAGGGCCAGCAGCGCAACACTGCACAGCTGCACCGGGCGGATGCCCCAGCGGGCCACCAGGACGCCGGAAATGGGCATCCAGGTCAGCGAGCCGATCCCGATGCACAGCAGCAACAGACCGAACACCGCATCGGTCATCTCGATGCGTTCACGGACATAGGGCACCAGCGGCGCCCAGACGGAAAGGCCGAACCCGGCCATGAAGAAACCGCAACGGGTCGCGTTGCGCACGATGGGAGCATCAATCTGGACGGTGTTACGAACCGCGAACATGGGCGGCGGACCTCGATAAGCAGGAAATGGATGTGCAGGAAAAGGCGCGACTGAGCGCCATCACCACACGGCCAGCAATCCGGTATCGAAGAGAAACAGCAGCCGACTTCCTGCGGGCAGGCTGACAGAGCAGGGAAGTGACGTGCTGTACATGGCAGGAAGCAGACTTTCGGACAGGTCGGCAGAGCATACACAACCCGGTCCGTAGGACAACCCGCTCGCGGCGAGCGCGGTCAACCTCAGCGCATTAGGCCCAGGGCGATACCGATACGAGCGTCGATGTCGCCCGTCCACATGTCGCTGGCCACGCCAAGCAGGATGTCCTGGGTCAGCCACTTGGGCTTCATGCCTTTCGCGGACCGGGATCGTCAGCAGGCCGGTTCCAGCGGTATGCATGCTATCGTTCTGCGCTTTGCCGCAAACCGTGTCGGAGCAGTCGATGAAGTTCATACACCAGCGCGAGCACCTTGAAGAAGGTGACATCGTCGTTATCCAGTGTTCGCAGACCTGCAATATTCGTCTGATGAACGACGCGAACTTTCGCAGCTTCAAGAATGGCGGCCGGCACACTTACCACGGCGGTGCGTTCGACCGTTTTCCAGCGAAGATCGTCGCGCCAAGCTCGGGTTTCTGGAACATCACCCTGGACACCGTCACTCGGCGCCCGATCAGCGTGACGCGCAAACCGAACCTCACCTATTCCATTAAGGTCATTCGACGGTCGGCGTCGCGTTCATAGACGCCGCGCCAGCCCGAAACCATCCCGCCGGAGCGAAGATTTGAGTCATCGCTATCAAGAGCCCAGCCATGCGCCCACCATCAGCCGAGACGATCCGCGCGCAGGCGCGACGACACGCGGCCATGAGCGCAAGCGTGTCACCCAGGCCCATCTCGGCATGCTGCTCTGGGCGCTGTTCGTCGGGCTTTCCTTTCCCGCGGTCGGGCTGCTCAGTGACGGGCTGCCCCCGCTGCTGCTGACGGCGATGCGCTTCGGCATCGCCGCGCTGGTACTCGCGCCGCTGGCGTGGCGCCAGAGCGATGGGCGCCCGGGCTGGCGAACCCTCTTGCTCTACGCGGCCATGGGGCTCTGCCTGGCGGGCTTCTTCGGCACCATGTTCTGGGCGGCGCATAGGGTCAGTGCACTGTCCATGGCGACCCTGTTCGTCAGCGTGCCGCTGCTGGCGTACTGCCTCGGTCGGGGGCTGGGCGTCGAACAGCGCGCGGGCAGGCTGCTCGCCATCCTCGCGCTCGGGGCGAGCGGGGCTCTGGGGCTGGCCTGGGCCGAGAACGGCGGCGACTTCTCCGGGATGCAGCTGGGCTTCGGCGAGCTGGGTTTCTTCTTCGGCTGCGTCGCCTCGGCGCTCTATCCGGTGCTCAGCAAATGGGGGCTGGCCAACGGATCGTTGCCGACCCAGGCGGGCCTGCGCACTTTCTGGAGCCTGGTGGCGGGCGCTGTGCTGATCGGCCTGATGGGGGCGATATGGGAGCGCCCGGCGGCGCTGCTGCACATGAATCTGCTGGACCTGCTGCTGGTGACCTACCTGGGCGTGTTCTCCAGCGCGATGACCTTCTTCCTGCAGCAGCGCGCCACCAGCGCACTGACCCCCGGGGCGGTAACGGCCTACAGCTACCTGGTGCCCTTCGTCTCGATGCTGTTGCTGTTCTTCGATCAGCCCGCGCGCATGGGTTGGCACTGGCTGCCGGGCAGCCTGCTGGTCATCCTCGCCATCGGCCTGCTGCTGCGCCGGGACGGGCAGCCAAGCCGCTGAGGCGGTCAGCCATCCAGCAGCGCTCGTGTCCAGGCAATTGCCTGACGTTCGCGCTCGGCCCAGTCGCCAGCGATTTCAACGAACGGCTGCCGATGCTGCCGAAGCCAGTCACGGCAATGCTCATAGAAGCGCTGCCTGTCGTCTAGATCCGGCTGGCAGCGCTGGCCGTCCGCATGCCACTCGGCGCCTGTGGGCGAGAGCAACAGGTGCTGGTGGTATTCGCGCGCCTGCAGTTCGGCTTCCAGCCAATCGGGGCAGTCGCCGAACAGCGTGCGGCTCCAGAGCATGTTGCTCAGCAGATGGGTGTCGAGGATCAGCAGATGCGGTGCGGCGGCCCGTGCGGCGTCTTCCCGGGCCAGTTGGCCGCGGGCAATGGCCGGGATGTCGGCCAGCGTCGTGTCGCGTTGCGTCCGCTCGATGTAGTGACGCACGTACTCGTCGACCAAGAGTCCGCCAAAGCGGCGTCGCAAGCGATCGGCCAGCCAGCTCTTGCCGGTGGATTCCGGTCCGGTGAGCACGACGACCTTCATCGGGCGGCCACCAGGGTCGCACGCCATTCACGCAGCCCCATCACCGCCAGTGCGGTGAACAGCGCGTAGAGCCCGGCCGTCAACCAGTACCCCTGGTAGCTGAAGAAGCCGACAAACAAGGCATCGACCACGATCCACAGCGGCCAGCACTGCAGGCGCTTGAGTGCCATCCACAGCTGCGCGAGCAGGCTGAAGGCGGTCAGGCTGGCATCGATCCAGGGAAACGCCGCCTCGGTGAAGCGAGCCATTGCGCTGCCGAGCAGCAGGCTGCCTAACACCGCCATGCCGATGCCGACCAGCACTTCCGGCCCGCTGGCCAGGCTCACGCGCCGGCCGTGTCCATCGGCGCCGCGGGTCCAGGCCCACCAGCCATACAGCTGCATCGCCGCGAAGACGCCGTGCAACAGCACCTGGGAGTACAGCCTGGCATCGAAGAAAAACCACGCATACAGCGACACCATGCCCAGCCCGATGGGCCAGCACCAGCTGTTCTGCCGCACGGTCAGCCAGACGGCGACAACGCCCAGCAATGAGGCGATCAGTTCGAGAAGCGACATGGCGGTGACCGGTGGCGAAGAACGAGGGGCGCGATCATAACGGAGCCGGGCCTCGTCCGGATCGCGGCCGGCGAGATTGAACGACCCCGACATCGACCTGTCTTGGACAATGCAAAGGCGCAGCGGGAGGCTGGCCTGATGTCGAACGAGGCCGCGAGGCGATGGAATCGATCCTGAATGACCCAGGCAATGGCTGGTAGTCGCGGCGGCTGGCGAACAACGGATGGCTTATGAGTGATGCCGGAGCGCGGCACGGCAAGAATCGCAACATTCAATTTCTTCGTGGCCTGGCAATCGTGCTGGTGCTGCTGGCCCACGGCTCGGTCATGCTGATAGGTGCCGAGGCTGTCTGGTGGGATGGGGTGCTGCAGCGCTTCCTGCCGGGTGTCGGAGTCGACCTGTTCTTCCTGATATCCGGCTTCCTGATGGGTGCAACCTTCCTGCGCAAGCACAGGCAATTCGACGCGGCGGCGGTGTACGGGTTCTACAAGAAACGCATTCGCCGCGTGCTGCTGCCGACCTGGTTCTGGTCTGCGGTGGTATTGCTGTTCGCCGTGCTCGAGCCGCCACGCGGCGCACCCAGCTATTCGCTGGACACCCTGCTGGGCGTGACGGCGAGCGCGGCGTTCTTTCTCGCCAATGTGTTCAACGCGCTGCACGAGACGGATTTCGGCTACTTCTGGTCGATCGCCCTGGAAGTACAGTTCTACCTGCTTTTCCCGCTGCTGCTCCTGCTGGGCAGAGCGTTCTGGCCGGCGGTGATCGGCATCGTGCTGTGGTTCAGTTTTGCCAATCCGTTTGCGCCCGAGTGGCTGTTCCGCGCCAACGGGCTGTTTCTCGGCCTGTTGCTGTGGAAGCTGTCGTCCCTGGAATCGTTTCGGCTGGTCGAACGGGACATCGAGGCGATGTCGCCTGTGAGCAAGGTGCTGGTGATGGGCCTGTCGGTGCTGGCGGCCAGCGTGCTGGCCATCGCGCTGGAGCCGTTCGCGTCGTTCCGCTGGGCGGCGACGACGCTGGTGCTGGCCGTTCCTTTCATGCTCGCGGCCTGTTCCGGCGAAGCCATCTTCGGCAGCCTCTCGCGCCCGCTGGAAGCCATAGGCCAGGTTTCCTTCTCGCTGTACCTCTGCCATATCCCGGTCTGGCTGCTGTGCATGCACTGGCTGGACGATCAGCCGGTGCTACCGCGCGTTGCGCTCTGCGTGACGGTCTCGCTGATCGTCGCCGGGCTCAGCTACCGGTATATCGAGCGCCCGCTGACCGAAGGGGCGGTATCGCGTGAACCGGCGATTGACGAGGTGGGCACCCGCGCAGCCGTCCGCAGCCGTTGACGGATGGGGGCGCCTAGCTGGGGGCGCCTTTCTGGCGTGCCTGGATGGAGGGCGCCCGATGGGGGCGCCTCAACGGGGTGCGGCTGAGGTGCAGTGGACTACTCGTCCTCGTCCTCGCCGCCAATGGCGCTGAGGCATTGCAGGCGGTGCGGGCCTTCCAGCAGCCAGCTTTCATCGTCGGCGTCGCGCTGCGCCTCCATGATCTGGTTGTAGCTGAACTGCCACTGGCGGCGGGTCCGGCCGTCTACCAGGTCGATGGTCAGCAAGGTGGCCTCGCTGGCGAACGGCTGGTTGGCTTCTGCGGCTGCGTCGGCCTGATCCAGCACGGCTTCGTCGAGCGCGAACTGCCACGCGTGCAGGCCGTCGATGATCAGCATGTCGGCATTTTCGAGTTCGTCGATCAGCCAGGGTGTTTCCGATGACATGGTGCACTTGCTCCGTGGATCGAACGCAGGCGTCGGGAGACGCCCGCGTCGAGATCAGTTGTCGTAGCCCAGGTTCGGCATCAGCCAGCGCTCACTGATGGCCAATTCCTGGCCCTTGCGCTGGCTGTAACTTTCCACCTGATCCTTGTCGATCTTGCCGACGGCGAAATACTGCGCCTCGGGATGGGCGAAGTACCAGCCGCTGACCGCCGCGGTGGGCAGCATGGCGTAGTGCTCGGTGAGGGTGACCTGGCTGATGCCGTCGGCATCCAGCAGCTGGAACAGCGTGCCCTTCTCGGTGTGGTCCGGGCAGGCCGGGTAACCGGGGGCAGGGCGGATGCCCTTGTACTGCTCGCGGATCAGTTCCTCGTTACTCAGCCGCTCGTCAGGCGCATAGCCCCAGTAGTGCTTGCGCACCTGCTCGTGCAGCCATTCGGCACAGGCCTCGGCGAGGCGGTCGGCCAATGCCTTGACCATGATCGAGTTGTAGTCGTCGCCCTTGTCCTGATAGGCCTTGGCCAGCTCCTCGGCGCCGATGCCGGCGGTACAGATAAAGCCGCCTACATAGTCGGTGATGCCGCTGTCCTTTGGTGCGACGAAATCGGCCAGCGACAGGTTCGGCTTGGCGTCCGGCTTGATGGTCTGCTGGCGCAGGTGATGCAGGGTGGCCAGCTTCTCGCCGTTGTCACCGTACACTTCCAGGTCATCGTCCTGGACCTGGTTGGCTGGCCAGAAGCCGAACACCGCACGTGCGCGGATCAGCTTCTCGTCGACCAGCTTTTTCAGCATGGCCTGGGCATCGTTGAACAGCGAGGTGGCCGCTTCGCCAACCACCTCGTCCTCGAGGATGCGTGGGTACTTGCCGGCCAGGTCCCAGGCGATGAAAAAAGGCGTCCAGTCGATGTAGTCGACCAGGGTGCGCAGATCGATGTCTTCCAGCACCTGGCGGCCGGTGAAGCTCGGTTTGACGGGGGCGTAGCCGCTCCAGTCGAACGGCGGCTTGTTGGCGATGGCATCGAGGTAGCTCAGGCGTTCGGTGCGCGCACTGCGGTTGGCGGTGCGCTCGCGGATCATCGCGTACTCTTCGCGGGTCTTGTCGACGAACGCCGGCTTGAGTTCCTTGGACAGCAGGGTGGTGGCCACGCCGACTGCACGCGATGCATCGGTGACATAGACCACTGCATCGTTGCTGTACTGCGGGTCGATCTTCACCGCGGTGTGCGCCTTGGAGGTGGTGGCGCCGCCGATCATCAGCGGCAGGCTGAAGCCCTGGCGCTGCATTTCCTTGGCCACATGAACCATTTCGTCCAAGGAGGGGGTGATCAGCCCGGAGAGGCCGATGATGTCGCACTTCTCGGCGATGGCGGTCTGCAGGATCTTTTCCGCCGGCACCATCACGCCCATGTCCACCACGTCGTAGCCGTTGCAGCCCAGTACTACGCCGACGATGTTCTTGCCGATGTCGTGCACGTCGCCCTTGACGGTCGCCATGAGGATCTTGCCCTTGGCTTCCGGCTTGTCGCCCTTTTCCGCCTCGATGAAGGGGATGAGGTGTGCCACGGCCTGCTTCATCACGCGGGCGGACTTGACCACCTGGGGCAGGAACATCTTGCCCGCGCCGAACAGATCGCCCACCACGTTCATGCCGCTCATCAGCGGGCCTTCGATCACCTCGATGGGGCGTGCGCACTGCTGGCGGCACTCCTCGGTGTCCTCCACGATGAAGGCGGTGATGCCCTTGACCAGCGCGTGCTCGAGGCGCTTGTCCACCGGCAGATTGCGCCATTCCTCGGTCTCGGCTTCCTTGACCGAGCCATCGCCCTTGTACTTGTCGGCAATCTCCAGCAGCGCCTCGGTGCCGCCGGCGCTGCGGTTGAGCACCACGTCCTCGACCGCGTCGCGCAGCTCCTTCGGGATCTCGTCGTAGATCTCCAGTTGGCCGGCGTTGACGATGCCCATGGTCAGGCCCGCCTTGATCGCATGGAACAGGAACACCGAGTGGATCGCTTCGCGCACCGGGTTGTTGCCGCGGAAGGAGAAGGACACGTTGGACACGCCGCCCGAGGTCAGGGCATAGGGCAGGTTGTCGCGAATGAAGGCGCAGGCTTCGATGAAGTCGACGGCGTAGTTGTTGTGCTCTTCGATGCCGGTGGCGATGGCGAAGATGTTCGGGTCGAAGATGATGTCTTCCGGCGGGAAGCCCACCTCGTTGACCAGGATGTCGTAGCTGCGCTGGCAGATTTCGCGCTTGCGTGCAGCGGTATCGGCCTGGCCGGCTTCGTCGAAGGCCATCACCACCACCGCGGCGCCGTAGCGCTTGCACAGGTGGGCGTGGTGCTTGAACTGCTCGACGCCTTCCTTCATGGAGATGGAGTTGACGATGCCCTTGCCCTGGATGCACTTGAGGCCCGCCTCGATCACTTCCCACTTGGAGGAGTCGATCATGATCGGCACGCGGGAGATGTCCGGCTCGCCGGCGATCAGGTTGAGGAAGGTGACCATGGCCGCCTTCGAATCCAGCATGCCCTCGTCCATGTTGATGTCGATCACCTGGGCGCCGGCTTCCACCTGCTGCAGGGCCACTTCCAGCGCCTCGGTGTAGTTCTCCTCGCGGATCAGACGGGCGAACTTGGCTGAACCGGTGATGTTGGTGCGCTCGCCGACGTTCACGAACAGCGAGCTGCGGTCGATGGTGAAGGGCTCCAGGCCCGACAGGCGGCAGGCCTTGGGAATGTCCGGGATCACGCGCGGCGGGTACTTGGCCACCGCCTCGGCAATCGCCTGGATATGCGCCGGCGTGGTGCCGCAGCAGCCGCCGATGATGTTGAGGAAACCGCTGGCGGCGAACTCCTCGACCACCGCGGCCATTTCTGCCGGCGTTTCGTCGTACTCGCCGAAGGCATTGGGCAGGCCGGCGTTGGGGTGGGCGGACACCTGGGTGTCGGCCTTGTTGGCCAGCTCTTCCAGATAAGGGCGCAGGTCCTTGGCGCCCAGGGCGCAGTTCAGGCCTACGGAGATCGGCTTGGCATGGCGCACCGAGTTCCAGAACGCCTCGGTGGTCTGGCCTGACAGCGTGCGGCCGGAGGCGTCGGTGATGGTGCCGGAGATCATGATCGGCAGCTCGACGCCATCTTCCTCGAATACCTGCTGCACGGCGAAGATCGCCGCCTTGGCGTTCAGCGTGTCGAAGATCGTTTCGATCAGGATCAGGTCGGCGCCGCCCTCGATCAGGCCACGGGTGGCTTCGGTGTAGTTCTCCACCAGCAGGTCGAAGGTGACGTTGCGGTAGCCGGGGTTGTTCACGTCCGGCGAGATGGAGCAGGTGCGGCTGGTCGGGCCGAGCACGCCGGCGACGAAACGCGGGCGATCCGGCGTCTCGGCGGTCTTGGCATCGGCCACTTCCCGGGCCAGGCGCGCGCCTTCCACGTTCAGCTCGTAGACCAGTTCTTCCATGCCGTAGTCGGCCTGGGAGACCCGAGTGGCATTGAAGGTGTTGGTTTCCAGTATGTCGGCGCCGGCATCGAGATAGGCCTTCTCGATGGCCTGGATGACGTCGGGGCGGGAGAGCAGCAACAGGTCGTTATTGCCCTTCACGTCGCTCGGCCAATCGGTGAATCGCTCGCCCCGGTAGTCGGACTCCTCCAGCTTGTAGCTCTGGATCATGGTTCCCATACCACCGTCGAGAATCAGGATGCGCTGGCTGAGCGCGTGCTGGAGGGCCTGAAGTCGGGCGTTGCGAGCGGACATGGGAACTACCTGAAAAGCGGGAACGAAAAGAGCGCGAATGATAGCAAAGCTGCATGCTTTTTTAGCTGTCGCGCATTTGCATGAAGATTATTCAGGTTGGGCAGGCAAGCGGCGTTTGTCGTGCACGCATTACAATGCAGGGTCACTTTCAGGCGTTCGTTTCATGTCCCACCGTTTCTGGCTCGGCTGTCTGTTCCTGCTCATCGGCAGCGCTGCACAGGCCGAAGTCCTCTCCTATCAGCGCGATATCCAACCGATCTTCACCGCCAAGTGCGTGGCCTGCCATGCCTGCTATGACTCGCCGTGCCAGCTCAATCTGGGCAGCGGCGAGGGTGCCGAGCGTGGTGCGAACAAATTGCCGGTGTACAACGGCGTACGCTCCAAGGCCCAGGCCCCGACTCGCCTGTTTCTCGACGCCGAAGGCGAGCAGGCCTGGCGACGCAAAGGCTTTCATTCGGTGCTCGACGCCCAGGGCGGTCAGGCGGCGCTGATGGCGCGCATGCTGGATCTGGGTCGCAGCCAGCCGCTGACGCCCAATGCCAAGCTGCCTGCGGAGCTGAATATCGGCATCGACCGGGCGAACAACTGCCCGTTGCCCGACGAGTTCGATGGCTATGCTCGCAAGAGCCAGCACGGCGGCATGCCTTTCGCCGTGACCGGCCTGAGCGATCAGGAATACGCCACCGTGCAACGCTGGCTGGAGCAGGGCGGCGCGGTCGAGCCTCGACAGCTGCAGCCCTCGGCCCGGGAAGCGACGCAGATCGAACAGTGGGAACGCCTGCTCAACACGCCAGGCCCGCGCGGCAGCCTGGTCGCGCGCTGGCTCTATGAGCACCTCTTTATTGCCCACCTGTATTTCGAGGGGGGTGAACCCGGTCGCTTCTATCAGTTGGTGCGTTCGCGTACGCCCAGCGGCGAGCCGGTCGATGCGATCGCCACGCGACGGCCGAATGACGATCCGGGTACCCGTTTCAGCTACCGCCTGCGGCCCATCAGCGACGTGATCGTGCACAAGACGCATATCACCTATCCCTTGAGTGCGACGAAGCTGGCGCGGGTCAGAGCGCTGTTCTTCGCAGGCGACTGGACCGTCGAATCGCTACCCGGTTATGGCGCGAATCACCGGGCCAATCCGTTCAAGACCTTCCAGGCGATTCCTGCCGAGGCGCGATACCAGTTCATGCTGGATAACGCTGAGTACTTCGTGCGCACCTTCATTCGCGGCCCGGTCTGCCGAGGCCAGATCGCCACTGACGTCATCCGCGACAACTTCTGGGTGTTCTTCCAGGACCCGCAGCACGATCTCTATGTCACCGATCGGCGCTTTCGTGAGCAGGCCACACCGCTGCTGGCCATGCCGGGGCAGTTCGACGAAATGGGCGACCTGCTGGCGTTCTGGAAGACCTATCGCGTGAAGCGCAACCAGTACGAGCAGCTGCGCACCAAGGCTTACGCCAATGCGCCGGCCGATTGGCCGCAGATCTGGGCGGGTAACGAGAACGCCTTGCTCAGCGTGTTCCGCCAGCATGACAGCGCCTCGGTGCGCAAAGGGCTGATTGGCGAAATTCCGCAGACGCTCTGGTGGATGGACTATCCGCTGCTGGAGCGCACCTATTACCAGCTGGTGGTCAACTTCGACGTGTTCGGCAATGTGTCCCACCAGGGCCAGACGCGGCTGTATTTCGACCTGATCCGCAACGGCGCCGAGCTCAACTTCCTGCGGCTGCTGCCACCTGCGTCGCGTCAGGCCATCCTGGATGATTGGTACGAGAAAAGCGGTCAGCTCAAGCTGCTGCTGGCCTACACATCGGTCGACCGAGCGACGCCCACACAGCTTGCGCTGGACAGTGGCGATCCCAAGCGCGCGTTCGCCCGGCAGCTGCTGGCGCGGCACGCGGGTATCAACGCCGCTCCCGACCCGATCAACCGCTGCCAGGGCACGCACTGCTATCGCGACCACCAGCCGGCCGAGCTGCAGCGTGTCGAACAGGCGCTCAGTCGGCTGACCAACCGGATGGCGGCCGGTATGCCTGCCATCCTGCATCTGCCCGAGGCGACCCTGGTGCGGGTCGAGTACGCCGGGGGCCGTCGGGAAATCTACAGCCTGCTGCGCAACCGGGCTCACAGCAACGTGGCGTTCATGTTTGGCGAGTCGCTGCGCTGGCAGCCTCGCCTGGATACCCTGACAGTCTATCCGGGCATCCTCAGCAGCTACCCGAACTTCATCTTCAACCTGCCGGCGGCGGACGTCCCGATCTTCGTTGCGGCGATGGAGCAGGTGAAGGCGGTCGCCGATCTCGAGCGGCTGGTCGAGCGCTGGGGCATCCGCCGCAGCCATCCGCAGTTCTGGCACTACTTCAACGATCTGACGCGCTATCTCGAGGAGACCGAGCCGGTAGAGGCCGGCGTTCTGGACATGAACCGTTATGAAAACCTCTAGCAGGCGTTCCAGGGCGATCCACGGAACGTGGAACTTGAAATCCGATAGTCCGACTAAAATACTAGGACTTAACCGTGGCAGTGGTTTGACGTACACTGCCACGCATGTCTGCGAGGAGTTCCCATGAGCGCGATCACCATTACCGAAGCTGCACACGATTATCTGGCCGACCTGCTCGCGAAGCAGAACACCACCGGCATCGGAATTCGCATCTTCATCACCCAGCCCGGCACGCCCTACGCGGAAACCTGCATCGCCTACTGCAAGCCCGGTGAAGAAAAGCCGGACGACATCGCCCTGGCACTCAAGAGCTTCACCGCCTGGATCGACGGTACCAGCGAGCCCTTTCTGGAAGACGCACTGGTCGACTACGCCACCGACCGCATGGGTGGCCAGCTGACGATCAAGGCGCCGAACGCCAAGGTGCCGATGGTCAACGAAGACAGCCCGATGAACGAGCGCATCAACTACTACCTGCAGACCGAGATCAATCCGGGGCTGGCCAGCCACGGCGGCCAGGTGACGCTGATCGATGTGGTCGAGGAAGGCATCGCCGTGCTGCAGTTCGGTGGCGGTTGTCAGGGCTGCGGCCAGGCGGACGTGACCCTGAAAGAGGGTATCGAGAAAACCCTGCTGGCCCGGATTCCCGAGCTCAAGGGCGTGCGCGACGTAACCGATCACACCAACCGCGAGAACGCCTATTACTGATGGCAGCGGCCCGGCGGCGGCTTCCGCCGGGCCGTTCGGCAGGTTTCCAGGCAAAATGCCACTATTTTGCCTTCATGGCGCACACAGCGTCCTTGTCCTGCGATAAGCTCTTGCGCCTAGGTTGTCCGGGCAACGAGAGCTCGTACCATGTCTGCCATTTCCCTGTTGATCTGCGATGACTCAGCCCTCGCGCGCAAGCAGCTGCTGCAAGCGCTGCCGGCCGGCTGGCCGGTAACCGTCTGTCAGGCGGCGACTGGCTTGGAAGCGCTGGAGCGGATCCGCCAGGGTGGCGTCGACGTGATGCTGCTCGACCTCACGATGCCAGAGCTGGACGGCTATCAGGTGCTTGCGCAGCTGCGCGAAGAACAGCTCCAGTGCAAGACCATCGTCATCTCCGCGGATATCCAGGATGAGGCCGTGCGCCGCGTGCTGGCACTCGGCGCGCTGGCCTTCATCAAGAAACCCGCCGATCCGGTGCATCTCCATCAGACGCTGGCGAGCCTCGGCCTGCTGGACGATGTGTCGTCATTCATCGGTCGCGTCGAGGGCGGCCGGATCAGCTTTCGCGACACCTTCCGTGAAGTGGTCAACGTCGCCATGGGTCGCGCCGCTGCGCTGCTGGCGCGGGTGCTGGGCGTATTCATCCAGTTGCCGATACCCAACGTGAACATTCTCGAGGTCGGCGAGCTGCACATGGCGCTGGCCGATGCGGCCCGTGGCGACAAGCTTACGGCGGTATGCCAGGGCTACATCGGGGGTGGCATCGCCGGTGAGGCACTGCTGCTGTTCCATGACTCGGAAGTCGCCGACATGGCACGCCTCATGCGCCGGCAGGACTACCTGGAGATGGAGATGGAGATGGAGATGCTGCTGGATCTGTCGAGCCTGCTGATCAGCGCCTGTCTGAGTGGCATCGCCGAGCAGATCGAGGTGGTGTTCTCCCAGGGGCACCCGCAGGTGCTGGGGCAGCATGCGTCCATCGACGAGCTGATCCGGCTCAACAGCGCACGCTGGAAGAAAACCCTGGCGGTGGAGATCAGCTACAGCCTGGAAGGGCATGACATCCACTTTGACCTGCTGTTGTTGTTCACCGAAGATTCGGTCGAGCTGCTGACCCGCAAGCTCGCCCACCTGATGGAATGAGCATGAGCAATTCCGCCGAGTTGAACGAACTTCACTGGCTGCTGGCCATCGTCCAGAGCATCGACGTGGGGGTCGTGGTACTGGACCGCGACTATCGCGTCGAGGTCTGGAACACCTTCATGGAGAATCGCTCCGGTCTGCACCCCGAAAAGGCCCGCGGCCAGACGTTCTTCAACCTTTTTCCCGAAGTGGATGAGGACTGGTTCCGGCGCAAGGTGGAAAGCGTCATGACCCTCGGCACGCCGTCGTTCACCATCTGGGAACAACGGCCGTACCTGTTGCGCTTCAAGAACTACCAGCCGATCACCGGGCTGGAAGACTTCATGTACCAGAACACCACGCTCCTGCCGCTCAAGGGCATCAATGGCAGCATCGACCAGGTGTGCCTGATCATCTATGACGTCACCGATGTCGCGGTCAACCGCCGCCAGTTGCAGGCGGCAAACGCCGAACTGCAGCGTCTGTCCAGCACCGATCGCCTGACAGGTCTGTACAACCGCGGGCACTGGGAAGAAATGCTGCGCCTGGACTACGCCCGTCATCGCCGCTACGACAGCCAGGCCGCGCTGGTCATGTTCGATATCGACCATTTCAAGTCGATCAACGATACCTACGGGCATCAGGTCGGCGACGCGGTGATTCAGCAGGTCGCGGAGCTGATCCGCGAGAACCTGCGCGATTCCGATGTGGCGGGCCGTTATGGCGGTGAAGAGTTCGTCGTGCTATTGCCGGACACCGACAAGCAGGGTGCGCTGACCTTCGCAGAACGACTGCGGCATGCGGTGGAGAGCCATGAGGTGCAGCATGAGCAGCATCGCATTCGCTTCACCATCAGCCTCGGCGTGGCCGACCTCAGCGTGCCCAGCAGCAGCCATGCACAGCTGATCGAGTGGGCGGACTCCGCGCTCTATGCCTCCAAGGCGGCAGGGCGCAATCGCGTCACCCTGCATCAGCACTGACCGCGTCGAAGCTGACGCTCAATCGGCCGCTTTGCGCAGAAAGGCAAGCAGGGCGACTTCCTCGGCGCTCAGCCATTTGCGCTTGCGCGCTGCCCGTAGCTTGACCAGCTCCCCATCGCTGAAGGCTTGCAGAATCGCCGGATGGATATAGCACTGGCGACAGACCGCCGGGGTATTGCCCAGCTGGCTCGCGACCTGCTTGACGGTTTCCACCAGGTTCTGCCGCGCGACGCTTGCCGAGGATGCGTCGAGCTTGCGCAACCGTTCCAGCGCCAACGCGCTGCCGGCCCAGGTCCGATAGTCCTTGGCGGTGAAATCGCGGCCGGTCATTTCCCGTAAATAGAGATTCACGTCGTTGGAGCTGACTGCACGGCGTTGGCCATCCTCATCCAGATACTGGAACAACTGCTGGCCCGGTAGCTCCATGCAGCGGCGCATGAGCCTGGCCAGGCGCCGGTCGCGCAGCGTCACCTCGTGCTCCACGCCACTCTTGCCGCGGAAATGGAAGCGGACCGCGGTGCTGCTAACGTTCACGTGGCGCGTGCGCAGTGTGGTCAGCCCGTAGGACCGGTTGTCCCTGGCGTAGCGGGAATTGCCGATGCGAATCAGGGTCGATTCGAGCAACGTGACCACCAGCGCCATGACCTTGTCGCGCGGCATGCCGGGCAGGGCCAGGTGCTTTTCCAGATCGCGGCGCAGCTTGGGCAGGGCTTCGCCGAACTCCAGCATGCGCTCGTACTTGTCGCTGTCGCGGATTTCCCGCCAGCGCGGATGGTAACGATACTGCTTGCGTCCGCGGGCATCGCGTCCCGTGGCCTGGAGATGCCCTTGCGGGTCGGGGCAGATCCAGACGTCCCGATAGGCCGGGGGGATCGCCAGTTTGTTGATCCGGCGAATCTCTTCTTCGTCACGGATGCGCTCGCCGCTCGGAGCGAAATAGGCGAACTTTCCACGCAGCTGTCGGCGGCGGATGCCTGGCTGCGCATCGTCCACATAATGCAGGTCGGGTGGCAGGGTAGGGCAAAGCAGCGTGCCGGTGTCGGCGGTTTCGTCCAGCGGGACAGGGCGGGTGCCCTCGGCCAGGGGTGGCGGTTCCGTCGCAGTGTCGTGGCGCATGGATGGCGGGTCCCCGCTAGGCCTCGCCAGGGAGCTGGCGAGGCGATGGAATGGGCTCAGTTGTCCTTTTCTGTACTGTTGCGCATCAACAGGCGAATTGCCGCGACAAGTTCGTCGACGGCCTCGCGATAGAGTTCGGGCTTCGCTTCGGTCTCCGCCTGGTCGGCGTGCTTGCGCGCGGTTTCGAGGTGATCGTTGATCGATGAGTAGTCGCCAAGCATGGTCTGCTCCTGCTGTTGATCGGGAAGGTAGCCGGCGTCGCGCATGGACGCGAACCGCCTCTATCAACTGACCGGCAGGAGCACTGGCGGTTCGTACCGTGCATCAGCGCGAGCGGCGGGTGGAAAGCGCCTTCGACCAGGTCGGATTGGAGCACCGCGGGCATCGCAGCGCTTGCTGGCTTTCCAGCGCCTGCGGAAAGCCGCAGCGGTTGCAGGCATACATGCCCGATGCCGGGATCTGCCGGAAGACCGGCCGGTACTCGGGCGGTAAAACCGAGAGCCCGGGGCGTACCGCTTCCGGCTCATGAAAGAACAGGCTCACGTTGCCGTCGTTTTCCAGTATGCCGAGTCTGACCTGGCCGAGATGCTCCACGCCCTGCTGGCGCAGCTCCATGAAGAACTCGTCCGCCGAGATGTTCATGCTGTCGAGGCTGCGCAGTTCGTAGATTCCGTCGCGAATGATGGTGACGGGTTTTCCTTCCAGCCACACACCGAACCGCGGGCTGCGGCTCATCAGAAACACGGTCAGGCGGTACAGCGCCAGCAGCGTGGCGAATACGGCCGCAACCGGCAGCAGCGGAACATCGTCGTAAAAGGAGACGTCTCCCGCCGCCGAGCCGAGGGTCAGGATGATCACCAGCTCGAACACCGACAGCTGCCGAATGCCTCGGCGTCCGCTCACCTTGAGGAAGACGAATACCGCGATAAAGGCAAGCAGCGCCCGTAGCGCCACTTCCGCAACGAACATCAGCGGAAACTCATGCAGAAGCATGCGCTGCAGATCAAAGGGGGTCATCTGGGATCGTCCTTCCGAGAAGCCGGTGCATGGCCGGCAGGCATTGCATTCGACCTATTCTGAAACGTCAGCGTCGACGAATGCAGGCCGCAGTCACTCCGCCGGTGCTACCTCGAATTCCAGATCGATGCCATCGCCACTGCCATCTCCGACCACAGAACCGACGGCGGGCTTGCGTGTGACCTTGCGCCCTTCGTAGGCCTCGCTCAGATGGCGCTGAGCGATCTCGCTGATGTGATCGATCAGCCCGGGCATCTGGACGTCGCGCGGGACAATGAAGTGCAGCTTGACCGCTTGGGCGCCGGAGCCCTGAGGCAGGTCAGCGAGCCCGCAGCTCTGCCACTGATCGTTCACGTACGCTTCTGCACCTTTCATGGTTTTCTCCTGTTTCGCTCGTTGGTGTTGAGACCGCCAAACGGGCGAATGGGTCAGTCGCGAACGGTGCGTGCCGCCAAGCGCTGGGCATGAAAAAAGGCCTGGAGCGTTGGCTGCAGGCCTTGATTCGTGCCGCCCATCGTTATTCAGGCATGTGCCAGGGCGAGAAATGAGCACCGTCGCGGCTCAGCTGCGCGCGGGTCTTTTCCAGGGTTTCGCCCAGTTTCACCGGGTCGGTGAATACGCTGCTGGACATCTTGCAGCGGCCGAGCAGTCGGGCTTCGTCGCGATCGACGACGGTGATGCTGACTTCACCGTTACCTTCGGGCAGCGTCCAGGCGACGCACTGGAAAGGCTTGAACGCACGGTCGGTGATCAAAAGGGCTTCGTTGATACGCAGCGGGGTGTGCATGGGGCATGTCTCTCTGTGTGATACCCAAAATACCTGCAGCCAAGCTCGTTGGCGTTGGCCTTACATTGCAGTTGATGTACCCAGAGGACTGGCGAGTCACATGCGAGTTCGAAAAAATTTGAAGGGCTTTGCAATTAGCCAAAGGTATAAGGCTGGCGGTTCTCCGGCAGTCGTTCGGTAAGCGGACTTAAGTCGCTGGAAATACGGGAAAAACCGTTTTCGGCAGAACGAACGCGGTTGTTTTCGCCAGGTCACGGAAAAATCCGGCTGCGACAACCTGTCGCGAATGGCGCGGTCGTTCAGCTGGTGTGTTTCGGCCTCACCATGGTGCCGAGAGGAGAGGGTGTGCCAGAGGATGGTGCCGTGCGGCTCGCCCACGCTGGGCGAGCCGCAGAGGCGGTCAGACGCGGAACTGGCTCAGCAGGCGATTCAGCTGACCGGCGAGTTCGCCGAGTCGCTTGCCGGCTTCGCTGGATTGCTCGGCGGCCAAGGTGCTTTCCTGCGCGAGTCCGGCGGCCTGGGTCACGTTCTGGTTGATGTCTTCCACCACGTGGGACTGCTGCAGCGTTGCGCTGGCAATGGAGGCGTTCAGGCCGGAAAGGTTGCGCAGCGCCTGGGCGATCTCACCGAGACTTTCGCCGGCCTGACTGGCTTGCTCGACGGTGAGCTGGGAGGCGCGATTGCTTTCCATGATGACGTTCACCGCGGCGCCGGAGTTCTTCTGCAGGCGTTCGATCATGCTGTGGATCTCGGCAGTCGATTGCTGGGTGCGCTGTGCCAGCAGGCGGACCTCGTCGGCCACCACGGCGAAGCCACGGCCTTGTTCGCCGGCACGGGCAGCCTCGATCGCGGCGTTGAGTGCGAGCAGGTTGGTCTGCTCGGCGATCGAGCCGATTACCTCGAGCACCGAACCGATCTTGGTGGTTTCGTCGGCCAGCGACTGGATCACATCCACCGCCTGGCCGATGGTTGCCGACAGCGCGTCGATCTGCTGCAGGCTCGTTTCGATGTTGCGTTGTCCCTGGCCAGCCTGGTTTTCCGCGCTGCCCACTTCGGTGGAAGCGTGTTCGGCGTTCTTCGCCACTTCCTGCACCGCGTAAGTGACTTCGTTGACCGCGGTGGCGACCTGTTCCATCTGCAGCATCTGCTGCTGACTTTGCTCATGGGCCTGGCTGGACAGCTCGCTCAGCGCGCGTGACGACTGGTCCAGCGCGCCGGAAGTCTCGAACAGCTGGCCGACGACGGTGCGCAGCTTCTGGGTGAAGCGATTGAAGTCGCGCCCCAGGGTGGTCAGCTCATCGTTGCCGGAGACGTCCAGCGTGCGGGTCAGGTCGGCTTCGCCGCTGGCAATATTGGCCATGGCCGCCATGGTATGGCGCAGCGGTCGGACGATGCTGCGAATCAGGATGGCGACCAGAACCGCCATGATTGCCGAGATCAGCAGGCCGATCAGCGAGAAGCGCGTCAGGTAGTTCCAGAACTCCTGCTCGACATCGTCCACATAGATGCCGGAACCGATGATCCAGCCCCAGGGTTTGAACAGCTGCACGTAGGAGATCTTCGGAACCGGGTTCTCTTCACCGGGCTTGGCCCACATGTAGTCCACCAGTCCGGCGCCGTCACGCCGGGCAATGGCGACCATCTCGTTGAACAGCTCCTTGCCTTCCGGGTCCTTGATCTTCGACAGATCCTGACCGTCGAGCTTCGGCTGCATCGGATGCATGATCATCTTCGGGCCGAGATCGTTGATCCAGAAGTAGTCCTGACCGTCGTAGCGGAGCAGGCGAATCTGCTCGATGGCGGCCTGCTGAGCGTCGGCCGTGGTCATGGCTCCGCTGGTTTCGAGCTTGTGGTAGTGCTCGAACACACCGGCGGCTGCTTCCACGACGTTGCGGGTCGCTTCCTGCTTGCCGCGGTACAGGTCGGAGCGGACTTGCTGGATCATCAGCATGCCGAGGATGAACAGCATGACCACGGCGACCACGGGGATCAGCCAGAGGCGCTTGCTGATGGGGACATTGCGCAGCAGATTCATGAATACGGCTCCTGAGGTTTCTTTCTTATCGTTGTATCTGACGGGTCGGTGCTGGCGCATCGCTCCGACCTCTCATAGCGGTCGTGCCGCGGCACTCTGAGTAGCTTTTCGGCCGCGCGTGGCTAAAAATGAGCCCCCTTTTGTCGTCCGTCGAGGAATTTAATTCTCCCGGACGAGTCAGAACAGCCGGCCAGATGGCTTTCTGACATATACCTTGGTTGCATTGAGTCGCGATGGACTGCATCGCTGTAGGGGAATAGATGGATCTTTGGGTTGCGATTCAGGCGCTGATCTTGGGTGTCGTCGAGGGGATTACCGAATTTCTTCCGGTCTCCAGCACCGGTCACCAGATCATCGTGGCGGATCTGATCGGCTTTGGCGGCGAACGCGCGCTGGCCTTCAATATCATCATTCAGCTGGGCGCCATCCTCGCGGTGATCTGGGAATATCGGCGCAAGATCATCGACGTGGTGGTCGGCCTGCCCAAGGAGCGTCAGGCACAGAAGTTCACCGTCAACCTGCTGATTGCCTTCATGCCGGCCGTGGTGCTCGGCGTGGCCTTTGCCGATCTGATTCACGAATACCTGTTCAACCCGATCACCGTGGCCGCCGCGCTGGTCATCGGCGGCATCGTCATGCTCTGGGCCGAGCGTCGTGATCACGCGATCCGCGCCGAGACAGTCGATGACATGACTTGGACGCTGGCCTTGAAGGTCGGTTTCGCTCAGTGTCTGGCGCTGGTGCCGGGCACCTCGCGGTCGGGCTCGACCATCATCGGAGGGCTGCTGTTCGGCCTGTCGCGCAAGGCCGCCACCGAGTTCTCGTTCTTTCTGGCAATGCCCACCATGGTCGGTGCTGCGGTCTACTCCGGCTACAAGTACCGCGATCTGTTCCAGCCCGGTGACTTTGCCGTGTTCGCCATCGGCTTCGTCACTTCGTTCATCTTCGCCATGCTGGCCGTGCGGGCACTGCTGAAATTCATCGGCAACCACAGCTATGCCGCGTTTGCCTGGTACCGGATCGGTTTCGGGTTGTTGATCCTGGCGACCTGGCAGCTGGGCATGATCGACTGGAGCACGGCCATCGGCTAGAGCATCAAAGAAATGAAAAGCCCCGCTAGTGCGGGGCTTTTTTTGGGGCTGATTCGACGGTCAGACCTGTACGCCCTGGCTGCGCAGGTAGTCGTCGTAGCTGCCGCTGAAATCGGTGACTCCGTTTTCCGACAGTTCGATGATGCGTGTGGCCAGGGAGCTGACGAATTCGCGGTCATGGCTGACGAAGATCAGCGTGCCTGGGTAGTTCTCCAGTGCCAGGTTCAGCGCCTCGATGGATTCCACGTCCAGGTGGTTGGTCGGCTCGTCCATGACCAGCACGTTGGGCTTCTTCAGGATCAGCTTGCCGAACAGCATGCGGCCCTGTTCACCACCGGAAATGACCTTGACCGATTTGTTGATCTCGTCGTTGGAGAACAGCATGCGGCCAAGGGTACCGCGTACCAGCTGTTCGCCGCCCTGGGTCCACTGGCCCATCCAGTCGAAGAGGGTGACGTCGTCCTCGAAGTCCTCGGCGTGGTCCTGGGCGAAATAGCCCACGTCGGCACTTTCGGTCCATTTCACTTCACCGGACATGGGTGGCAATTCACCGACCAGAGTGCGCAGCAGGGTGGTCTTGCCGATGCCGTTCGGACCGATGATGGCCACGCGCTCGCCGGCTTCGACCTGCAGATTCAGGTTCCGGAACAGCGGCGTGCCGTCATAGCCCTGGCTGACGCGCTCCAGCGTGACCGCCTGGCGATGCAGCTTCTTGTACTGCTCGAAACGGATGAACGGGCTGACGCGACTGGACGGCTTCACTTCGTCGAGCTGGATCTTGTCGATCAGCTTGGCGCGGCTGGTGGCCTGCTTGGCCTTGGAGGCGTTGGCCGAGAAGCGGCTGACGAAGGTCTGCAGTTCGGCGATCTGCGCCTTCTTCTTGGCGTTGTCCGACAGCAGGCGTTCACGGGCCTGGGTCGCGGCGGTCATGTATTCGTCGTAGTTGCCCGGGAACAGCCGCAGCTCGCCATAATCCAGGTCGGCCATGTGGGTGCAGACACTGTTGAGGAAGTGGCGGTCGTGGGAAATGATGATCATGGTGCTGTTGCGCGCCGTGAGAATCGATTCCAGCCAGCGGATGGTGTTGATGTCCAGGTGGTTGGTCGGTTCGTCCAGTAGCAGCACTTCCGGGTCGGAGAACAGCGCCTGGGCCAGCAATACGCGCAGCTTCCAGCCGGGCGCCACGGCACTCATCGGGCCGAAATGCTGATCGAGCGGGATGCCGAGGCCGAGCAGCAGCTCGCCGGCGCGCGATTCCGCGGTGTAGCCGTCGAACTCGGCGAATTGCACCTCCAGCTCGGCGACAGCCATGCCGTCTTCTTCGCTCATTTCCGGCAGTGAGTAGATGCGGTCGCGCTCGGCCTTCACCTTCCACAGCTCGGTGTGACCCATGATCACCGTGTCGATCACGCTGAAATCTTCATAGGCGAACTGATCCTGGCGCAGCTTGCCCAGACGCACGTTGGGCTCGAGCATCACCTGGCCGGCCGATGGCTCCAGCTCGCCACCGAGGATCTTCATGAAGGTCGACTTGCCGCAGCCGTTGGCGCCGATGAGACCGTAGCGGTTACCGCCGCCGAATTTGACGGAGACGTTTTCGAACAGCGGCTTGGCACCGAACTGCATGGTGATGTTGGCGGTGGAAATCAAGGACTTACCTATCAATGTATGTGGCGGCGTGCATCGCCGATCCGGCAGCAATACTCGGCGCTCCAGCTCGCAGCGAAGGAGCTGGTGATCCTGCAGTGTTGAGGAGTACGACAGCGACGGAGGCCGGCTGTCAGAACGAATGCGGGGATTGCGGCCGAGCGAAAGGCGCGCATTGTCGCATAGCTACGTCATCGGAGTAAGCAGGGCCGCACGCAGCGATCGAGGCATTGGCCTTTCGCGGCGAAGCAGATGCGAATCGTTCCATTGACAGCGCCAAGCCAAACGGACAGCATTGTTACGATATAACGTCGTTACCTTTGAGCATTAGGCATGAGTGAGAAAGTCGCGGTATTGAAGTGGGTGGGTGCCGGAGCGGCATTGATGCTGGCGGGTGCGCCGCTGGCGGGCGCGCAGGAGGCGGCGGTGCTGGATTCGGTCGTCATCACTGCCGATCAGGAACGTGCCGACGGACCGGTGCAGGGTTATCGCGCCAAGCGCACGCGCAGTGCCACCAGGACCGATACGCCCATCGAGGAAATACCGCAGTCGATCAGCGTCGTCCCGGCCTCGGTGCTGGACGATCTGGACATCCCGCGAGTGGAAAGGGCGTTGGACTTCGCCGGGGGCGTTGCACGGCAGAACGACTTTGGCGGCCTGACGATGTACGAGTACAGCGTCCGAGGGTTGACCACCAGCGAGTTCTACAAGGATGGCTTCAGCGTCAACCGGGGCTACATGAACCCGCCGGACGCGGCGAGCATCGAACGTGTCGAGGTTCTCAAGGGACCATCCGCCAGCCTGTACGGCCGTGGCGATCCGGGCGGCACCATCAACATCGTCAGCAAGCGGCCGCAGCTGGATAGCTTCGCCCGTCTCGACCTGAGCGCCGGGCGTTGGGATCGCTACCGCAGCGCGTTGGACGTGAACACGCCGCTGGATGAAGACGGCAACATGCTGTACCGCATGAACATCGCCGTCGAAGACAACAAGAGTTTCCGCGACCATCGCGAATCCGAACGGCAGTTCGTGGCGCCGTCCTTCAGCTGGGAGCTGAGCCCCGATACGCGGTTGCTGGTGCAGGCTGAGGTGGTGCGCAATCGGCAGACCTTCGATCGCGGCGTGGTCGCACCCGGCGGCAACCTGGGCCGGGTGTCCCGCTCGGCCTTCTATGGCGAACCCTCCGATGGTCCGATCAGCAACGACAACGAAACGCTGCAGGCCGAACTCGAACACGACCTCAACGAGGTCTGGACACTGCGCCTGGCCAGTCACTACAAGCAGGGGCGCATGGACGGTTATGCCACCGAAGCAGCGGCGGTCGCAGCAGACGGCCGAACGCTGTCGCGGAACCTGCGCTATCGCGACTATGACTGGCAGGACGCGATCACCCAACTGGAACTGCACGGCCGGGTGGACACCGGTTCGATCGAACATCAGCTGCTGATCGGCACCGAGTACGAACGCTATGCCTTGAGCGAATTCATGCTGCGTTCCGACAACCTGCGCAGTATCGACCTCTACAACCCCGTCTATGGCTCACCGCGACCGGCGTTCAATCCGGCCCGCACGGTCGATCGCAACGAGTTGGTGCACAACCGCGCACTGAATCTGCAGGACCAGATGCGTCTGACCGACAAGCTGTTCGGCGTGGTGGGGGCCCGTTACGACCATTACGAACAGCGCCTGGACAACGAGGTGAGCGGCCGGCGAGCCGAGCAGACGCACGAAAAGATCACGCCTCGGGTCGGCGTGCTCTACCAGCTGTTGCCGGAGGTCGGCTTGTTCGCCAACGCTTCGCAGTCGTTCAAACCGAACAACGGAGCCGCTGCCAGTGGCGCGACCTTCGATCCGGAAGAGGGCATGGGCTACGAGGTGGGCGTCAAACTCGACCTGTTCGATGGCCGTCTGGGCCTGACCGCCGCGGCATTTCACCTGACCAAGGAGAATGTGCTGACCAGCGATCCGGCCAACGATGGCTTCCAGATCGCTGCGGGCGAAGTTCGCAGCCGTGGTGTGGATCTGCAGCTCGCCGGCCAGCTCACCGACGCCATTCGAGTGATCGGCGCCTACGCCTACGTGGATGCGGAAGTGACCCGCGACAACACCCTGGCACGCGGCAGTCGCCTGCTCAACGTGCCGCGCCACAGCGGCAGCCTGCTGACCACCTACGAGTTCCAGGATGGCGATCTGCGCGGTCTTCCCTGGGCGGTGCGCTGAACTATGTGGGCGATCGGGCAGGGCAGGCCCACAGCGACTTCGAACTGCCGTCCTACACCACGGTCGATCTGCTCGCGCGCTACCAGGCCACGCAGAACCTGACGCTGGGAGTCAACCTGAACAACGCCTTCGACCGTACCTACTACGAGCGCTCGTACAGCAACGTCTGGGTGATGCCGGGCGATCCGCGCAACCTCAGCCTGAGCCTGTCCCTGGCGCTCTGACGGCGGTCGGCTGCGTCACAGCCAGCCTTTTTCCCGGTAGTAACGTTCCGCGCCCTCATGCAGGGGCGCGGTCAGGCCGACCCGGATCATGTCCTCGGCTTGAAGCTCGGCGAAGGCCGGATGCAGGCGCTTGAATCGTTCGAGGTTGTCGAACACCGACTTGACCAGCTGGTAGACGACTTCGGGGTCGGTCTTGCTGGTGGTGGCCAGAACCGCCTTGCCGCCGATCGAGGGGACCGCGTCATCGACACCCGGATAGAGCCCGCCGGGGATCGGCGCCGCGCTGTAGTAGTCGGCCTTGGCGAGCAGGGCGTCGATCGCCTCGCCCTGGACCGGGATGATCCGCGCCTTCACGTTCGTCAGTGCCTCCTGGATCGCACCACTGGGATGGCCCACCACATAGGTGATGGCATCCAGGTTGTTGTCGCCCAGTGCCGAGGCCATCTCCGCGGGTTTGAGTTCGGCGGCCAGGGCGAAGCTGGCATTGCTCCAGCCTTTGGCCTTCATGACTTCCTCGAAGGTATCGCGGCTGCCGGAGCCGGGCACACCGATGTTCACGCGTTTGCCTTCCAGGCCATCCAGATCACGGATGCCGCTGTCCTCGCGCACCACCACGGTGAGAATTTCCGATTGCAGCGAGAACACCGCGCGTAGCTCGTCGACGGCACCGTCGCGGTCGAACGGGGCTAGGCCTTGCAAGGCCTTGTGCTGATGGTCGGACTGGATGAAACCGAAATCGTACTCACCTTTCTGCAACGCCACGATGTTGGTCACGCTGCCGGCGGTGGAGGGTGCGTTGCACTTGATGGCCGGCTTCACCTCGGCGCGATTGAGGAAGCGGCACACCGACTGGCCGGCGGTGTAGTACACGCCGGTCTGGCCGCCGGTGCCGATGGTGACGAAACGCTCCTGGGCGAGCGCGCCTGGGCTCGTCATCGCCAGCGCGCCTGCCAGGGTGATGCCGAACAGGCCGATACGGATCTGGTGGTTCATCGTGGTTCCCTCTTGTTGGTTTAGTCGGAACGGTACGGCTGTGAGATCAGCAGGTTAGGCTCAGCCCCTGCAGCGAAACCGCTGGCGGCAAACCGCCGATTTCGCTGGCGAGCAGGTCGGCGCTGCCGCAGGCGAGCGTGAAGCCCAGGCTGCCATGGCCGACGTTGAGCCAGAGATTATCGATGCCGCTGCGGCCGATGAGCGGCGTGCCCTCCGGTGTGGCTGGGCGCAGACCTGCCCATTGGCGGGCGTGCCGGTAGTCCCCCGCGTCGGGGAAGGTCGCGCCAGCGAGGCGCTGCAGCGTCGCGATGCGTTTGTGGTCGAGTGCGCTGTCCCAGCCGCCGATATCCACCATTGCCGCGACGCGCAGCTGATCGTCCAGGCGCGCATAGACGACCTTGTTGTCGTAATCGGTGACGTTGGTCTGCGGCACTTGGCTCCGTTCGCCCAGCGGCAGGGTCAGGCTGTAGCCCTTGAGCGGATAGATCGGCAGATCGATGCCCAGGGGCCGCAGCAGCCCGACACTGGATGTTCCGGCGGCGATCACCACATGATCGACGGTGATCTCCTCCCGGCCGATACGCACGGCACGCACGCTGCGACCGTCGCTGGGCAGCGCGTCCACCGCCTGCCCGGTGTGCAGGCGGAACGCTGGCGAGGACCGCAGCCGCTGCAGCAGCTGGTGGCAGAACCGTTGGCAATCGGCGACCTCGTCACCTGGCGAGTAGATGCCGCCCTGCAATGCGGCGCTCAGTGGCGCCAGTGCAGGTTCGATCTCCACACATTGAGCCGCATCCAGCAGCCGTTGACCGGACCGCTCATCCAGCGCCGCAGCGCCTTTGGCGAGGCTTGCCCGATCACGGTAGATCACCAGCTTGCCGTTGGCGCGCCAGGCGAAGCCGTCCAATCGGTCCTCCTCGCGCCAGCTGCGCAGAACCTGTTGGCTGTGCAGGGCCAGGCGCAGCAGATGAGCGGCGTTGCGGCGGTTGACCGAGCGCCGGCAGGCCACCAGGAAGCGCAGGCACCAGCGCCATTGCCGCAGGCTCGCCCGCGGACTGAAGCGCAGGGGCGCCGTCTGCCCGCGCAGCATCCAGCCCAGTGCCTGCAGCGGCACGCCGGCATCGGCCAGGGGCGAGACGTAGCGATAGCTTAGCTGGCCGCCGTTCGCGAAGCTGGTTTCCAGACCCACGTCGTCACGCCGTTCGATCAGCTCGACCGAGTGCCCTTGGCGCACCAGAGAATAAGCGGTGGCCAGCCCGATGACGCCGCCGCCGACGACTGCAACACGCATGCACTGCTCCTCGTATTCGATCAGCGCAGCCTAGGCGCCAGCCAGCGAGGCGGCCAATGAAAGGATGGAGGCCGGCCATAACCTGCGGTTATGCTCGGGGCTGGAGGAGGGCCGCACATGCGTCTGCGTCATATCGAACTGTTCCAGGCGATTCTGCAAACCGGCAGCCTCACTGCCGCGGCCGAGCTGCTGCATATCTCCCAGCCGGCGGCGAGCAAGATTCTCAAGCATGCCGAGCAGCAGCTGGGCTTCGCCCTGTTCGATCGGGTGCGCGGCAAACTGCAGCCCACCGCCGAGGCGCGACTGCTGCAGCAGCAGACCGAGCGCCTCGCCATCGACCTGCAGAACCTGCGCCGCCTGGCGGACAATCTCGGGCGAGGCGACGCCCGAGCCCTGCGTCTGATTTGTACCCCCGCACTGGCCCAGGCGCTGCTGCCGATGGCCTTGCAGCGCTGGCGCGAGCGTTTTCCGCGCACCGCCTGCCAGCTCGCCACTCAGCACACCGCGGAGATCGTCGAGGCCTTGCTGCTACGCGAGGCGGACCTCGGCCTGACGCTGCAGGCAGTGGAACACCCCGGCCTGTGCAGCCGCATGCTCACCGAAGGACGCATGCGGGTGATTGCGCCGCCCGGGTGCTGGGCGCAAGAGGAGCTGCACACGCCAGTCCGGTTGCAGGCGCTGGCGGGCCGGGCGCTGATCGGCCTGGATACCCGCGATGCCCTTGGCAGCCTGCTGCGGGGGCATCTCGAAGAGCTCGACCCGCCGCCGCGCGTGGTCACCTGGGTGCAGACCTATCAGCTGGCGCGCCAGCTGGTATCGGCGGGGCAGGGCGTGGCCCTGGTCGATCCATTCACCGCGCTGGCGACAGATGGCGGCGAGGTGCAGACGCGTTTGCTAGAGCCCGCCATCAGCGTGCCGCTCTATGCCCTCACCCGGGTGCACGAGCAGCCGCTGCCGGCGCAGGCAATGCTGCTCGATGCACTCGGCGAGCAGGCCGCGCGATTGCTGCAGGCCGAGCATGCCTGAGCGAGGGCCGTTACCATGAGCGCTTTGCGCCGATGACCATGCACGACGATTCACCGCTGCAACGTTACCAGCAGGCCCTTGCGCAGGGTGGATTCGTACCTGATCCCGCGCAGCAGCACGCCGCGCAACTGCTCGAGGCCTGCCACCAGGCGTTGCGTTGCGCTGACGGCGCGCCGTCCGGGGTCTACCTGTGGGGCCCGGTCGGCCGTGGCAAGACCTGGCTGATGGACATCTTCCACGCTTGCGTTCCCGTGCCTGCGCGCCGCCAGCACTTTCACCACTTCATGCGCTGGGTACATGTTCGGCTGTACCAGCTCAATGGCACGGCTGATCCGTTGCAGGCGCTGGCGAAAGCGCTTTCGGAGGAAATTCGCGTGCTGTGCTTCGACGAGTTGTTCGTCGGTGACATCGGCGACGCGATCATCCTCGGTCGGCTGTTCCAGGTGCTCTTCGAGCACGGCGTGGTCGTCGTCGCCACCTCCAACCAGCCACCGGAGCAGCTGTACGCCGATGGCTTCAATCGCGAACGTTTTCTGCCGGCCATCGATGCCATCGTTCGGCACATGCAGGTGCTGAGCGTGGACGGGGACACCGACCACCGCCTGCATCCGGGTGCTGCGCAGCGGCGCTACTGGGTCGCCGCGCCCGGAGCTGCCTCGGCGCTGGCGGCCGTGTTCGCCAACCTGGCCGGAGGCCCTGGCAGCGGCGAGCCGCTATCCCTGGGCCGTCGCCCCCTGGCGGTAGTGCGCCATGACCAAGCGGTGCTCTGGTGTCGCTTCGCCGACCTTTGCGAACAGCCGTTCTCGGCGCTGGACTTCATCGAGCTGTGCGATCGCTTCGCCGCCATACTGATCAGTGATGTACCGCGTCTGGGTGGCGCGCCGCGGGAAGGACGCATCGCCCGTGGCACCGAGGATGCGGCGACGCGAGTGGTCGCCGGAGACCGCCAGCTGCCGACGCTAGCCGCCCGGGACGATGCGGTGCGGCGCTTCATCGCCCTGGTCGACGAGTGCTACGACCGGCGGATTCCGCTGTATATCGAAGCCGAGGTGGCTCTGGACGAGTTGTATACCGAGGGGTATCTGGCGTTCCCGTTCCGCCGCACGCTGAGCCGGCTGCGGGAGATGCAGCTGCAGCGCTTCGGCCACGGGCATCTGAGTCAGTCGCGGTAGAACACCTGCACCAGGTGATAGCCGAACTGGCTCTTTACCGGGCCATGCACCTCACGCAGCGGCTTCTTGAAGATCACCTGATCGATGCTGCGCACCATCTGCCCAGGGCGCACTTCGCCGAGGTCGCCGCCTTTCTTCCCGGACGGGCAGGTCGAATACTTGCGGGCCAGCACGTCGAACGCCTCGCCGTTGGCCAGGCGCTTCTTCAGTTGCGCGGCTTCGGCTTCGGTCTTGACCAGAATGTGGCGGGCCATGGCTTTGGGCATGTCGCTGTCCTCATGCATTGAGGGGCGCGATTGTAGTCGCCTTGCCGCGCTTGTCGATGGTCCAGCCGTTGTGCTGTCGGCACGGGGTCTGGTCAAGCACGACGAGCGGTAGTTTTATCTGTATGTTTGATAGCGCTAACATCCGGCCAAACAAGCACAACAACGACGGATTTCTTCATGCCTTCAAAGCAGCCTTCCCGGGCTACCGCGTTGCCGGTCCTGGTTGTCATGGGCGTCAGCGGTTCGGGCAAGACCGATACCAGCCACGCCGTCGCCGACGCGCTCGGCCTGCCGCACATCGAGGCGGATAACTTTCACCCTGCGGAAAACGTCGCGCGTATGCGTGCCGGTACACCGTTGTCCGATACCGACCGCGTGCAATGGCTGCACGCACTGATCGGCGAGATGCAGCGCACGCTCGATAGCGGCAGTGGCTTCGTCCTGGCCTGCTCGGCGCTCAAGCGCAGCTATCGTGAGCTCTTGCGCAGTGCTGTCCCGGGATTGCGCTTCGCCCATCTGGCCATCGATTACGACACCGCGGTGCAGCGCGTCGGTGCGCGACCGGGGCACTTCATGCCGATCTCCCTGGTCGATAGCCAGTTCGCCACCCTCGAATCGCCCGAGGGTGAGCCAGGCGTGTTGACCGTCGATGCCAGTCAGCCCCGCGACGTGGTGTTGCTGCAAATCGTCGAATGGATGCGCGGCGCCGAGCTGGATGAACTGATCGAGTCCCGCGTCGATCTTTCCGCGCGTCCGTTTGATAGCGCTACCACGGCGCCGCCGCTGACCAATGCGCCGATCTACAGCGGCGCGTTGGCGCAGCGTTTCGACCGCCTGACCGACTGGCTGATGGCCGCTCTGATGGCCTTCATGGTCATCGTGGTGTTTTCCAGCGTGGTGCTGCGTTACGCCTTCGGCACCGGCTGGACGGGTGCCGAGGAACTGTCACGGCTGGCATTCGTCTGGCTGGTTTTTGTCGGCGTCGCTTCGAGCATGCGCCGCGGCGAGCTGATGAGCTTCGCCATGCTGCGTGACCGTTTCCCTCATCTGCTGCGCCGGCTGGTCGACTCGCTGAGCTGGCTGCTGGTGGCGGGCGCGAGTTGTCTGGCGGCCTGGGGCGGATGGAACCAGATGCAGTTCGGCTGGACCATCAACAGCCCGGTGGTCGGTTACCCGCTGGGCCTGGCAATGCTGCCGGTAGCGGCGAGCATGCTGGCCATGGCTGTACTGGCGCTGGTGCAGCTGGTGAATGTCTGGCGGCGCGACCAGCCAGCGGCAGCAGCCAACGCGAACATCACGGCGGACTGAGCGATGCCGCATTCAGAACAATACGGGCACTGCCCAACCGAGGACCTTTCATGACCGTCGTCGTCTTCCTCTCTTCGTTGCTGGGCTTCATGACGCTTGGCATGCCCATCGCCTTCGCACTGCTGCTCACCGGCTCGGTGCTGATGTGGTACCTGGATTTCTGGGACGTGCAGCTGCTCGCGCAGAACCTGCAGGCTGGCGCTGACAGCTTCCCGTTGCTGGCTGTGCCGTTCTTCATCCTGGCCGGCGAGCTGATGAATGCTGGCGGCATCTCGCGGCGCATCATCGCCATGGCGCAGGCCTATTTCGGCCACAAGCGTGGCGGCCTGGGTTACGTGGCAATTGCCGCTTCGGTGCTGTTGGCCAGCATGTCCGGCTCGGCGCTGGCCGATACCGCCGCGCTGGCGACGCTGCTGCTGCCGATGATGCGCGAGCGCGGCTACCCGCTGAGTTCGTCGTCGGGCCTGGTGGCGGCGGGCGGGATCATCGCCCCGATCATTCCGCCGTCGATGCCGTTCGTGATCTACGGCGTGGTGACCGGCACGTCGATCAGCCAGCTGTTTCTCGCCGGCATGGTGCCGGGGCTGATCATGGGCATGGGCCTGATCGTCGCCTGGACGCTGATCGCCCGGCGGATCGACGAACCGAAGCAGGAAAAGGCCAGCGGTGCCGTGCGCCGCCGCGTGCTGGTCGATGGGGCGGCGGCGCTGATGCTGCCGGTGATCATTGTCGGCGGCCTGCGCGGCGGGCTGTTCACCCCGACCGAAGCCGCCGTGGTCGCCGCGGTCTACGCGCTGGCGGTCTCGACCCTGCTGTATCGCGAACTGACCTGGGCCGGGCTGGTCGAGGTGCTCACGCGTGCCAGCCGCACCACGGCGTCGGTGATGTTTCTCTGCGCCGCGGCGACGGTATCGGCGTACATGATCACCCTGGCCCAGCTGCCCGACGAGATCGCGGCGATGCTCGGTCCGCTGGCGCAGGATCCCAAGCTGCTGATGGTCGCCATCATGCTGCTGATGATCGCCGTCGGCATGGTGCTGGACCTGACCCCGACCATTCTGATCCTCGGTCCGGTGCTGGCGCCGATCGCGATCAAGGCCGGCATCGATCCGGTGTATTTCGGCGTGATGTTCGTGCTGATCGGTTCCATCGGGCTGATCACCCCGCCGGTAGGCACCGTGCTCAACGTGGTCGGCGGCATCGGCCGGCTGCGCATGGAAACGCTGGTGCGCGGCGTGATGCCGTTCTTCCTCGTCTACCTGGTGATCGTCGGGCTGCTCATAGCCGTGCCCTCGATCATCACCGTACCCCTGGCCTGGCTGCGGTAACGCCGGTCGTGCAACTCCAACGACACACCCAACAGCCCAACAACAAGAAAGGTACCGCTCCATGAAACGACTCATCATCAGCACCCTGACCGCCGCATTGCTCGGCAGCACACTCGGCCTCGGCCAGGTCCACGCCGCCGACGACATCCGCCCGCGCATGATCCGCTTCGGCTACGGCCTCAACGAAGACAGCAATCAGGGCAGGGCAGTGAAACTGCTCGCCGAAGAGGTGGCCAAGGCTTCGGACGGCAAGCTGAAAGTGCGTACCTTTGGTTCGGCCAGCCTCGGCTCGGACGACCAGATGCAGAACGCGCTGATCGGCGGCGCACAGGAAATGATGGTTGGCTCGACCGCGACGCTGGTTGGCATCACCAAGGAAATGGCGGTGTGGGACACGCCGTTTCTCTTCACCGATCCTGGGCAGGCCGATCAGGTACTGGACGGGCCGGTGGGTCGGCAGATTATGGACAAGCTCGAGGAAAAGGGGCTGGTCGGGTTGGTCTACTGGGAGAATGGCTTTCGCAACGTGACCAACAGCGCGCGGCCGATCGAGAAGTTCGAGGACTTCAATGGCATCAAACTGCGCGTGATGCCCAATCCGGTGTTCATCGACACCTTCAAGCGCATGGGCGCCAATGCGGTGCCGCTGCCGTTCTCCGAGCTGTTCACTGCGCTGGAAACCAAGGCGGTGGACGGCCAGGAAAACCCCTACAACACCATCCTGTCCTCCAAGTTCTATGAAGTGCAGAAGTTCCTCAGCGTGACCAATCATGTCTACAGCCCCTGGATCGTCACGGCGTCCAAGCGCTGGTGGGACGGGCTCTCGGAAACCGAGCAGGGCATCATCATGGCGGCGGCCCAGAAGGCGCGTGATGCCGAGCGCGAGGACACCCGTCGCGAGGCGAGCCAGGCCCTGGCGGCGCTGAAGGAGCACGGCATGCAGATCAACGAGGTCAGCCCGGAGGAGGTCCAGCGCATGCGCGAACAGGCGCAGCCGGCGATCCAGACGGTGATCGACGCCGTCGGCCAGGAGCTGTTCGACCAGGTCCAGGCCGAAGTCGAAAAGGCCGCGCGCTAGGAGCCGATCGGCTCCTGCCCGCTGCTAGAATCCGCCGCTTTCGACCCATGGATTGCGCATGACCACACGCCGTCGCCGCTCCGCCGAGCGGGTAACCCTGTCCGATGTCGCACGCAACGCCGGCTGCTCGCTGATGTCGGCATCCCGCGCGCTGTCACAACCGGAGCTGGTTTCCGATGCATTGCGTGAGCGTGTCGAGCAGGCGGTCAAGGCGCTCGGCTATGTGCCGCACCCCGCGGCGCGCAGCCTGGCCAGTTCGCGCTCCAATCTGGTGGCGGTGATCATCCCCTCGCTGTCCAACGCCGTGTTCGTCGATACCGTCGAGGCCATCCAGCGCGTGCTGATGCCGGCGGGCTACGAAATGATGATTGGCGTCAGCCACTATCGGCCCGAGGAGGATGAACGCCTGCTGCGCGCGTACCTGGCCCATCAGCCGGCCGGACTGCTGCTCACTGGTTTCGAGCGCAGCGAGGCGGCGCGGGCAGTGCTGGCCAGCTACACGGCGCCACGGGTCACGCTGATGGAGCTGAGCGATCAGGCGGACAACTATTGCGTCGGCTTCTCGCAATTGCAGGCCGGCGCGGCGATGACCCGCACGCTGCTCGAGCGCGGCTATCGTCACGTTGCGTTCGCCGCGGCGCAGCTGGACCCGCGCACCCTGCAGCGCGCCGAAGGCTATCGCCAGGCAATGCGCGAGGCCGGGCGTTATGAGCCGACCCTGGAGCTGCTGACGCCGCAGCTGTCATCCATCGGTCTGGGTGCCGAGCTGCTGGATCGGCTGCTGGCACAGCATCCGCAGATCGACGCGGTGTTCTTCAACAACGACGACCTGGCCCTCGGTGCGCTGTTTCGTGCCCATCAGCTGGGGCTCGAAGTACCGGGGCGGCTGGCGATCGCCGGCTTCAACGACCTGCCGGCGGCGGCCTGGATGCATCCGGCGCTGAGTACCGTACGCACCCGGCGTGGCGAGATCGGCGAGCTCGCGGCGCAGATGCTGCTGAGCCTGATGCGAGGTCAGCAGCCTGCCGAGCGCTGTATCGACGTGGGCTTCGAAGTGGTGATGCGCGACAGCGCCTGAGGCGGGCTTTCACCCGCCAGGGAATCAGAGATCCTGCTGCGCGGTGACCTGCTGGGCGATCTCGATCATCTGCTCGCGCATCCAGCGGTTGGCCGGGTCCTGATCGGTGCTTTCATGCCAGTAGATGTGGGTTTCCAGCGGCATGATGTCCACCGGCAGGTCGACCTGGTGCAGGTTGTGCCGCCGGGCGAAACGCTCGGGGACGGTCACCGCCATGTCGGTCTGGTCGATCACCTGGGTCGCCATCAGGTAGTGCTGCGAGCGCAGGGCGATCTTGCGCTGCAGACCCATCTTGCCCAATGCCAGGTCCACCAGACCGAGCCCGCTGCGGCGGCTGGAAATGTGGATGTGCGACAGCGACAGGTATTGCTCCAGGGTGAGCTTGTCCTTGGCCAGCGGGTGGCCGCGGCGCATGGCGCAGATGTAACGGTCTTCCAGCAGCTTGACGTGACGCACCTGCGGGTCGGTGTTGAGTGGCGCGTCCATGGCGAAGTCCAGGCGGCCGGCGGCCAGTTCCTTGGTCGTCTCGCGGCGCTTGGCCAGCATGCTCTCGATCTTCACGTTCGGTGCCAGGCGGCGCAGGCGCTGGAACAGCGGCGGCAGCATCACCGCCTCGGTGAGGTCGGTCATGCTGATGCGGAACGTCTTGTTTGCCTGCGCCGGGCTGAAGGTGCGGCTTTCCTGCACCGATACCCGCAACAGCTGCAGCGCATTGCGCACCGGGCCGATGATGTTCTGCGCCATCGGCGTCGGCACCATGCCCTGGGCGGTGCGCACGAACAGCGGATCGTTGAACGTCTCGCGCAAGCGGGCAAGGGCGTTGGAAACAGCGGGCTGGGTGATGCCGACGATCTGCCCGGCACGGGTCAGGTTGGCCTCGGTGTAGATGGCATCGAAGACGATGAAAAGATTCAGATCGACCTTGTTCAGGTTCATTGTTGTGCTCTCCGGCGTGTATCGGAATTCGCCGATCATATATCGGTGATGAATGTTTATACACGAGGAAAATAGCTTCGATAAATCGCTGGGCCTCCTCTAGCATTCAAAACTACAAAACATTACCTGCCAGAAGGTTGTTGCCCATGAATTTCGCCTACTCCCCGAAGGTTCAAGAGCTGAGAGAGCGCGTGCAAGCGTTCATGGATGCTCATGTCTATCCCGCCGAAAAGGTGTTCTACCAGCAGGTCGCCGAGGGTGACCGCTGGCAGCCGACCGCTATCGTCGAGGAGCTCAAGGCCAAGGCCAAGGCAGAGGGGCTGTGGAATCTGTTCCTGCCGGAATCGGAACTGGGCGCCGGCCTGACCAACACCGAATACGCACCGCTGGCGGAAATCATGGGCAGCTCGGGCCTCGGCCCGGAAGCGTTCAACTGCTCGGCGCCGGATACCGGCAACATGGAAGTGCTGGTGCGCTACGGCAGCGAGGCGCAGAAGCGCGAGTGGCTGGAACCGTTGCTGCGCGGCGAAATCCGTTCGGCCTTCGGCATGACCGAGCCTGGCGTGGCCTCGTCCGATGCCACCAACATGGAAGCCCGCGCGGTACGTGAGGGTGACGAGTGGGTCATCAACGGTCGCAAGTGGTGGACCTCCGGCGCCTGCGACCCGCGCTGCAAGATCATGATCTTCATGGGCCTGACCAACCCGGATGCACCGCGCCACGCCCAGCACTCGATGATTCTGGTGCCGATGGATACTCCCGGCGTGAAGGTGCTGCGCCCGCTGCCGGTGTTCGGCTACGACGACGCCCCGCACGGCCACGCGGAAGTGCTGCTGGAAAACGTGCGGGTACCGTACGAGAACGTCATCCTCGGTGAAGGCCGCGGCTTCGAGATCGCCCAGGGGCGTCTCGGCCCGGGCCGCATCCACCACTGCATGCGCTCGATCGGTGTCGCGGAGCGCGCACTGAAGCTGATGTGCGAACGTGCCGTCAGCCGTACCGCCTTCGGCAAGCCGCTGGCCCGGCTGGGCGCGAACTTCGACCACATCGCCGAGTGCCGCATCGAGATCAACATGGCGCGCCTGCTGACGCTGAACGCGGCGTACATGATGGACACCGTGGGCAACAAGATCGCCGCCAGCGAGATCGCACAGATCAAGGTGGTCGCACCCAACGTCGCGCTGAAGGTCATCGACCGCGCCATCCAGATCCACGGTGGCGCCGGGGTTTCCGAGGACTTCCCGCTGGCGCACTGGTGGGCGATGCAGCGCACGCTGCGCCTGGCCGATGGCCCGGACGAGGTGCATCGGGTGGCCATTGCCCGACACGAGCTGGGCAAGTACGTGCCGCGCGAGGCGCTGCGCAGCCGCTAAGGCGTCGTCCCGGGAAAGGACCAAAGGCAAAGCCACACACTGTGGCTTTGCCTTTTTTATGACCGTTTGCCTGTGACCGAGCGCTGCGCCTCAGGAGGCGACCGGCGTCAGCTCCGGCGGTGTCTGCCCGCCGTAGGTGCTCGCCACCAGCTGCCGATAGCGCCGATAGGCCTGCTCATAGGCCCGGACCGATTCGGCGACCGGCGCGACCGCGGTGTCTTCGTCCAGGCTGACGCAGCGCGAGCAGATGGCTTGGAGGCTGGCTTCGGGATCCTGCTGTCGCGCATGGCACCATGCCGCCTGGATCGCGCCGCCCAGCGCCGCGGCCTCGCTGTGGCGGGTGCAGACCACCGGCGTGGCCATCATGTCGGCGACGATCTGCCGCCACAGCGGGTTCTTCGCGCCACCACCGATCAGCTGGATCCGCTCGCTGCGAATGCCGCTTTCGCGCAGCAGGTCCAGCCCGTAGCGCAGGCCGAAGGTCACGCCTTCGAGCACGGCGCGGCAGAGGTTGGCGCGGCTCAGGTTGTCGGCGGTCAGGCCGTGCAGGCTGGCGCTGGCCTGGGGCAGGGCGGGGACGCGCTCACCGTTTAGAAAGGGCAGCATGGTGACACCCTCGCAGCCGATCGGCGCTTGCGCCACCAGCGCGTTGAACGCCTCCAGGTCCAGCTCCAGCAGGCCGCGCATCGCCGCGTTGGCATTGGTCAGGTTCATGGTGCAGATCAGCGGCAGCCAGCCCCCGCTGGACGAGCAGAAGGTGGCCACCGCCGGCTGTGGGCTGATACGGGGTTCGCCGGAAAAAGCGTAGAGCGTGCCGGAGGTGCCCAGGCTCATGGTGATGGCACCGGGGCGGATATTGCCGGTACCGATGGCCCCCATCATGTTGTCGCCACCGCCGCTCGCCACCATGGCCTGCGGATTGAGCCCCAGCCGGGCAGCCAGTTCGGGCCGGATGCGGCCGACCGGCTGGTGGGACTCGATCAGCTCGGGCAGCGCGGCCTCCAGACGGCCGTCGGCATCGATATGGCGCAGGATGTCGGGCGCCCATTGCCGCGCGCGCACGTCGAAATAGCCGGTGCCGGAGGCATCGCCGTATTCGCTCACGCACCGTCCGGTCAGCCAGTAGTTGAGGTAGTCGTGGGGCAGCAGGATATGGGCGATGCGTGCGAACAGCGTGGGGTGCTGCTCCTTCATCCACAGCAGCTTGGAAACCGTGTAGCCCGGCGCGATGACGATACCGAGGCGCTGCAGCGAACCCTGTTCACCGCCCAGCCAGTCGAGCAGGCGCTGATTCTCCGCAGCCGACTCCGTGTCGCACCAGAGCTTGGCCGGGCGCAAGACGCGGCCCGCGGCATCGAGCGTGACCAGGCCATGCTGCTGCCCGGAGACACCAATGCCCAGCACGGCGCCGCCGTCGACCCCGGCCTCGTCCAGAGCTGCCGCGGTAGCGCTGGCGAAAGCGGCGGTCCACTGCCCGGTGTCCTGCTCGCGCCGGCCGTTGGGCCCGCTGATCAGATCGTGGCCGGCCGAGCCCTGGCCGAGCACGCGTCCGCTGCTGGCGTCGAGCAACAGCGCCTTGGTGCCCTGGGTACCGCAATCGATCCCGAGAAACATGCCGGGTCCCTCACTGCGTCAGCAACAGATCAAGGGTGCCGCTCACCCCCAGCGTGCGCAGCCGCAGCAGGTTGCGCTCGAAGGCATCGCGGAAGGCGAGCGAACGCGGAATCTGCGTGCCGAAGATCTCCTCGCGCCCCAGCAGGCGTTCGGTAAGGCCGTCGTCCTCCGCGACGAGGGACTGGCAGAAATCCGCGCGCGGATCGGGGATGCGGTACCGCTCGCCGTTTTCATCGACGCCCCGCAGATACAGCGCCCAGGCGGCGACCACCAGGGCGGCCCGGTCCAGGGCGGCCTTATCGGCAATCAGGCGGTTGATGGTCGGCACGGTGAACTTGGGAAACTTCGACGAGCCGTCGGAGCACACCCGCTCCAGCTGGTCGGCAATGGCGCAGTTGGAGAAGCGCTCGATCAGGGTCTGCTTGTAGCGGGCGAGATCGATGCCTGGCACGGGCGCTAGTTGCGGAGTGACGTCCTCGTCCATGTAGCGGCGGATGTACTCGGCGAACAGCGGATCGGCCATGGTTTCGTGGACGAAGCGATAACCGCGCAGGAAGCCGAGGTAGGTCAGCGCGAGGTGGCTGCCGTTGAGCAGCTTGATCTTCATCTCCTCATAGGGCGAAACGTCGTCGGTGAACTGCACGCCGACCTTTTCCCAGGCCGGCCGGCCGGCGACAAAGCGGTCTTCCAGTACCCATTGCACGAAGGGTTCGCAGACCACCGGCCAGGCATCATCGAGGCCGTGCTGATGCTTGAGGTCCTGTCGATGCGCCGTGCTGGTCATGGGTGTGATGCGGTCGACCATGGCGTTGGGGAAGCTGACGTTGCGCTCGATCCAGCGCGCCAGGTCGGGGTCGACCAGGCTGGCGAAGGCCAGCGTGGCCTTGCGGGTCACGTCGCCGTTGTGGGGGAGGTTGTCGCAGGACATCACCGTGAAGGGGCCGACACCGTCGCCGCGGCGCTTAGCCAGCGCCGCGCAGAGCAGACCGAACACGCTGACCGGACGGCGCGGGTGCTGCAGGTCGTGTTGAATCTGGGGCAGTTGCGCATTGAACTGGCCGGTGCTGTCGTCCAGGCAATAGCCGCCCTCGGTAATGGTCAGCGAGACGATGCGAATCGCCGGATCGGCCAGGCGAGCAACCACCGCCTCGGAACCATCCTCGTCCACCAGCAGCATGTCGCGAATGCTGCCGATCACCCGGACCTCGGTGTCAGGCCGGTCGTCGAGCTCGACCAGGGTGTAGAGATAGTCCTGCGCGGCCAGCGCGTCGCGCATCGAGCGTTCCTCGGCGCGTGTGCCGATGCCGCAGATGCCCCATTCCAGCCCCTCGCCGGTGTTCATCAGCGCATCGGTGTAGGCCGCCTGGTGGGCGCGGTGAAAGCCGCCCACGCCGATGTGGGCGATGCCGGTGGAGACCTCGGCCAGGCAGTAGTCGGGTCGCGCGATAGGGGCCGGCAGCTGTGGCAGATTCGCTTCTTTCAACTTCATCTCGGGCCTCGCTGGGCTTGAATGTGGAAAAGCCGGGGGCGGGATCGCTGCCTTTACGGGCGCTGCGACCTGCCGTTGGAGGAGCTGGGCGCGACGTCGGGCGTCAGGCCACCTGCTGGAGCGGCTGGCCGACCGCCTGACCACTGCTGTCGAAGAGGTGGCAATGGGCGGCCTCCAGCGTCAGCGACAGCGACTCGCCGTAGCGCGGGGTGAAGTCGCCACGAATGCGCATGGTCAGCTGCTCGCCGTTGCGGGTGACGACGTGGCAGTAGGTGTCGCTGCCCAGTCGTTCACTGACGTCGGCCTTAACGGTCAACTGGCAGTTGCCTTCGCTGCCACGGTTGAGGTGCTCCGGGCGGATACCGAGGGTGACCGGATCGCCCGCCTTCAGCGTGGCGCCGCTCACCGGCAGGAACAGACGACAACCGGCGTCGAGCTCGACTTCGCAGCCGCTGGCTTCGACACGGCTTGCGTGGCCCTTGAGAAAGCCCATCTTCGGCGTGCCGAGAAAGCCCGCGACGAAGAGGTTGGCCGGATGGTGATAGAGCTCCATGGGCGAGCCGACCTGCTCGATTCGCCCGCCGTTGAGCACCACCACCTTGTCGGCCAGGGTCATGGCCTCGACCTGATCATGGGTCACGTAGATCATCGTGGCCTGCAGTTCCTGATGCAGCCGCGAAAGCTCCAGACGCATCTGAACACGCAGCGCGGCATCGAGGTTGGACAGCGGCTCATCGAAGAGAAACACCTTGGGGTTGCGCACGATGGCGCGGCCGATGGCGCGGCCGATGGCGACGCGCTGGCGCTGGCCGCCGGAGAGCTGGCGTGGCTTGCGTTCGAGGAGCGGTTCCAGCTCCAGGGTGCGCGCGGCCGCTTCGATCTTGCGGGCAACCTCCTGTTTGTCGGCACCGGCCAGGTCCAGGGCGAAGGACATGTTCTTGCGCACCGTCATGTGCGGGTAGAGCGCATAGGTCTGGAACACCATGGCCAGGTCGCGCTTGGCCGGGCTGACATCGGTGATGTCGCGCCCGTCCAGTTCGATCCGCCCGCTGCTGACCTCCTCGAGCCCCGCGATCAGGCGCAGCAGGGTGGACTTGCCACAGCCGGAGGGGCCGACGAAGACGACGAATTCGCGGTCGCGGATGTCCAGGTCGATGCCCTTGATGATCTCGTTGCCGTCGAAGCCTTTCTTCAGGTTGTGGATCTTCAGGTCTGCCATGTTCGAATCCTCAGTTGTTCTTGGTTGTCAGGCGGCGCTCATTTCACGGCGCCGAACGACAGGCCGCGCACCAGCTGCTTCTGGCTGATCCAGCCGAAGATCAGGATGGGGGCGCAGGCGAGGGTGGAGACAGCCGAGAGCTTGGCCCAGAACAGGCCTTCGGGGCTGGAGTAGGAGGCGATCAGCGCGGTCAGCGGCGCGGCGTTGGACGAGGTCAGGTTCAGCGACCAGAAGGCTTCGTTCCAGCACAGGATCAGCGACAGCAACATGGTCGAGGCGAGCCCGCCCTTGCTGATCGGCAGGAGCACGCGAAGCATCTCCTGCAGCAGCGTGGCACCGTCCATGCGGGCCGCTTCGAGGATGTCGCGGGGGATGTCCTTGAAGTAGGTGTAGATCATCCACACGAGGATCGGCAGGTTGATCAGCGTGTAGATGATGATCAGCACCGCGCGGCTGTCGAGCAGGCCGAACTGCTTGGCCAAGAGGTAGATCGGCACCAGCACGCCCACCGGCGGCAGCATCTTGGTCGAGAGCATCCAGAGCAGCGTGCCCTTGGTGCGCTTGGTCTCGTAGAAGGCCATCGAGTACGCGGCGGGAATGGCGATCAGCATGCCCAGCGCGGTCGCGCCGAAGGAAATGGTCACCGAGTTCCAGGCGTACTTGAAGTAGCCGCTGCGGTCCTGGATGTGCAGGTAGTTTTCCAGCGTCGGTGTGAAGATGAACTGCGGCGGCGTGGCGAAGGCGTCGATCTCGGTCTTCAGGCTGGTCAGCAGCATCCAGAAGATCGGGAAGAACAGCAGCAGCGCCACGGCCCAGGCGAACAGCCCGACCACCAGGGTGTTGAGGCGGCGACTTTGTTTGAGCGTCAGCATCGGTCTGTCCTCAATATTTCTCGGTGAGATTCTTGCCGAGCATCCGCACCAGGATGATCGCCGCGATGTTGGCGATCACCACCGCGATCAGGCCGCCGGCCGAGGCCATGCCGACATCGAACTGCAGCAGTGCCTGGTTGTAGATCAGGTACGCGAGGTTGGTGGATGCGTAGCCGGGACCACCGCTGGTGGTGGTGAAGATCTCGGCGAATACCGAAAGCAGGAAAATGGTCTCGATCATCACCACCACGGCGATGGGCCGGGCCAGGTGGGGTAAGGTCAGGTGCCAGAAGATCGCGATGGGGCCGGCACCATCGAGGCGGGCGGCTTCCTTCTGTTCCTGATCGAGGGACTGCATGGCCGTCATCAGGATCAGGATCGCGAAGGGCAGCCACTGCCAGGACACGATGATCACGATGGACGCCAGCGGATGCTGTGCGAGCCAGTCCACCGGCTGTGCGCCGAAGAACTTCCATACCGCCGCGAGAATGCCCGAGACCGGGTGATAGATGAGGTTCTTCCAGACCAGGGCGCTGACGGTCGGCATGATGAAGAACGGCGAGATCAGCAGCACGCGGACGATCCCGCGCCCGGCGAAGTCCGCTGCCTCCAGCAATGCCGAGATGAGCACACCGAGTACCACGCTGATCAGCAGCACGCTGCCGACCAGGATCAGGGTGTTGGTCATGCCCGGGATGAAGCCGGCATCGGTCAGGAAGTAGTGGAAGTTCTCCAGCCCGACGAAATCCTTTTCGCCCGGATAGAGCAGGTTGTAGCGCACGAGCGAGAAGTACAGGGTCATCGCCAGTGGTACCAGCATCCACAGCAGCAACAGCGCGACCGAAGGGCTGACCAGGAACCAGCTCGGGGCCAACCTCGGCCGGCGGCGCTCGGCAGGTTGTGGTGATGCGTTGCTCGCAGGGGCCTTGGGCAAGGCAGTCGTGGTGGTCGCCATGATGATGCTCCGGCTGAAGAGGGGCCGATGAGGGCTCGCGGAGCCCTCGCGGGTTTACGCCTTCACGGGACGTGCGCCTGGTCTACTTGGGATAACCGGCGCGTTTCATTTCGCGGGTGGTCGACTGCTGCACCGCGGTAAGCATCTGCTCGACCGGCATCTGCCCGGTCAGCGCGGCGGAGAACATCTTGCCGACCTGGGTACCGATGGCCTGGAACTCAGGGATGGTGACCAGCTGGATACCGACGTAGGGCACCGGCTTGGCCGATGGTGAGGCGGGATCGGCCTGCTTGAGCGACTCCAGGGTGATCTCCGCGAACGGCGCGGCTGCCATGTACTGCTCGTTGTAGGTGGACTCGCGCGTGCCCGGCGGCACGTTGGCGACGCCATCGGTCTCGGCGACGAGCTTGGCGTAGTCCTTGGAAGTCGCCCAGGCGGTGAAGGTCTTGGCGGCGTCCTTCTGCTGGGAGCTGGTCGGGATCGCCAGTGCCCAGGAGTACAGCCAGGCCGAGCCCTTGTCGGTGGTCTCCTGCGGTGCGAAGGTGAAACCGACCTTGTCGGCGACCTTGCTCTGCGATTCATCGGTCACGAAGGAGCCGGCAACGGTCGCATCGACCCACATGGCGCATTTGCCGCTGTTGAACAGCGCCAGGTTTTCGTTGAAGCCATTGCTGGAGGCACCGGGCGGGCCGTATTGGCTGAGCAGGTCGACATAGAACCTGGCCGCCTTGGTCCATTCGGGGCCGTCGAATTCGGGTTGCCACTTCTCGTCGAACCAGCGCGCGCCGAAGGCGTTGGCGACGGTGGTGACCAGCGCCATGTTCTCGCCCCAGCCGGCCTTGCCGCGCAGGCAGATGCCGTACTGGTCCTCGCCAGGCTTGTGCAGCTTCTCGGCGAACTCGGCCATCTGGGTCCAGGTGGGGTGTTCGGGCATTTGCAGGCCGGCCTGTTCGAACAGGTCGGTGCGGTAGTAGGTCATCGAGCTTTCGGCATAGAAGGGCAGCGCGTAGAGGGTGCCATCGACCGAAAGGCCTTCGCGAACCGAGGGGAATACGTCGTCCAGGTCGTAGTCGTCAGGGAGGTCGGTCATCGGAGCGAGCCAACCCTTGTCGCCCCACAGCGAGGCTTCGTACATACCGATGGTCAGCACGTCGAACTGCCCACCGTTGGTGGCGATGTCGGTGGTCAGGCGCTGACGCAGGACGTTTTCCTCCAGCACCACCCAGTTGAGCTTGATGTCGGGGTGCTGCCGTTCGAAGGTCTTGGAGAGGCGCTGCATGCGGATCATGTCCGCGTTGTTGACGGTGGCGACGGTGAGGGTTTCGGCGGCCTGGGCCATGCCGAGCGAGGCGATGCAGGCGGTGCCGAGCAGCAAGTGGAATGCTTTCATTCGTGGACTCCCCTCCAGGCCGGAACCTGAAGCAGCTATTGTTTTTGTTGTTGCCCGCGTACTGCGCTACGAGCGTCTCGTGGGCATTACAGCGCCCGAAGTGGCAGCGCGACAAAGCCGTGACTGCACTTCTACCGATACGTTTTTGCACTCCTTGGACTGAGGGCGACCGCCCACGGTGCCGCTACCCAGACGCCTTCAAGAGGCTCAAGAACAAGGCTTTGCCATGACCTTAGAGAGGTGTGCGGAGCAACGGGCGAGGAAGAGGGCGTCGAATTCGGCTGGCCGGAAGCGTATCAGCCGGCCAGGTTCTGCTCGGTCAGCCGTTGTTCGACCAGGCGGCGATAGCAGGACGGCGTCATGCCCTTGAGCTGCTGAAAGCGGCGATTGAAATTGGACAGGTTGTTGAAGCCCGACTCGAAGCAGACGTCGGTAACCGGCTTGTCCTGATCGAGCAACAGCTCGCAGGACTTGCTGATGCGCAGGCTGTTGACGAACTCGACATAGCAGCGGCCGGTGGCGCGCTTGAAGAAGCGCGAGAAGTAGGTGGGTTTCATCCCGAGATGGCTGGCGACTTCTTCCAGCGGCAGTTCACGCATGTAGTGCTCGAAGATGTAGTTGACCGCCATGTTGGTGCGATCGGCATGGTGTTCGTCGCTCAGCTGTGCCGAGGTGGCGCCGGAGAGCAGCTGGTAGTCGTCGCACCGCGCCAGCAGCTCGAGCATGATCAGAAAGTAGCCGAGGCGAGTGGCGCCGCGGCTGTCGGCGATCCGCTGCATCAGCTCGCCGGCCTGGTCGATGGTGCTGGGGCATCGAAATTCGATGCCGTAACGCGAGCGTTCGAGCATCGGCGTGAAACTGCGCAGCTCGGAGAAAACGCTGTGGCCGGCCTCCAGCATTTCGTCGGTGAAGTTGACCAGCATGTCGCGCTTGGCCACGACTTCGCCTTCCTCGACCTGGCTGATCCAGTTGTGCGGCAGATGCGGACCGGTGAGAAACAGGCTGTTCGGCCCGAAATTGCCCACGTAGTCGCCGACGAAAACCTTGCCCGAGCTGGCGACGATCAGATGCAGCTCGTACTCCTTGTGGTTGTGCCAGCGCACCAGAGGGCAGGGGAAACCGTGCTCGCGGTAGATCAGTGAGTTGCCATGGTGATCGTCCATGAGTTCGTAGGACGGGTCGGAGATCTTCAACGCTCTCATGCAGGGTCCGTTGTCGAGAAAGGCATCGAAGCGTTATAGCCGCTCTGGCGACGATGGCAAAATCGCTCAGGCAATTTCGTATCGGTAAGGCAGCTCCGGACCACGTCTGGAACAGGTGATGGCTGCCGCCTTGCTGGCGAATTCGAGCATGGCCTGCAGCTGTGCCGGCGACATCTGTGCGAGCCCTGCTGGGGTGTCCAGCCGTTGTTCGGTCAGGTAGGCCAGCAGGGCGGCCTGGAACGTGTCGCCAGCGCCTACGCTGTCGCACACCGTCACTGGTTGCGCAGCGATATCGATCTGGCCGTGCTGCCGGCTGAACAGCTGCGCGCCATCGCCACCCCGCGTGATCACCACCAGCTCGGCGCGGTTGCCCAGCCAGCGCTCGGCAATGCCATGTGGTTCGACGCCCGGGTTAAGCAGGCGCAGATCCTCGTCACTGACCTTGATCAGATGGGCCTGCCCGGCGAAGGTCTCGACCCGCTCGCGCCAGCGGGCAAGATCAGGCTCGACGTTGAGCCGCACGTTCGGGTCGAGGGAAATCAGGCGTTGTGCCTGTTCACGGCGCAGCAGTTCCAGCAGCGTCTCGGCGATGGGCGAGGCCACCAGCGAGTAGGAACCGAAGTGGATGCCGCGGACCCTGTCGGGCAGCGGCCGCAACTGCTCGGGCTGCAGCAGACGGTCGGCACAGCCGTCACCGCGAAAGCTGTAGACCGGCGCGCCATCGTTGCCCAGCGCAACCATCGCCAGCGTGGTCGGTGCATCGAAGATCACCAGCTGCCCGGTATCGACGCCTTCCTTCTGCAGCAGACCGAGCAGGCGCTGGCCAAAGTGATCGTTGGACAATCCGCCGAGCAGCGCCGCCTTGACATCCAGTCGCGCCAGGCCGACCGCGACGTTATACGGCGAACCGCCGGCCACCGCTTCCAGATTCAGGCGATTGCCGCTGGCGCCCGGGCCCGTGAACACATCGAAAAGCGCTTCACCACAGACGAGGTACATGGAGGATTCCTGCTGCTGGAAATCCGCCGAGCTTAAACGCGGCGCCGGCACCGAGACAGTACGCCGGTGGCCGGCCGCCGATACGATCTTGCACTGCTAGTACACCCAGACTTCCACCCGGCGGTTCTTCACCCGGCCGCTTCCCGCATCGTTGGAGGCAACTGGAAGTTCGGAACCCATCCCATTGATTTCCTTGAGAAACACTCCTCGTTTGTTGAGTTCGCGGCGCACCGTCATGGCGCGCAGCTTGGACAGCAATGCCGCGCGTGCCGGATCGCCCGTCGCATCGCCGAAGCCCACCAAGGCCGCGCTGTCGGTGAGTTTGCCGTTATCGCGCAGGTACTCGACGACCCGCTCGAGGTCACGCTGCGCCTTGTTATCCAGCTGGGCGCTGCCTTCCTCGAAGCGGAAGTTGACCGTCAGGCGCTGGGCTTCGCTCGCAAGCTGTTGATAAAACGCGGGCATGTCGGCAAGGGCGGTTTGCCGAATCGCCTCGACATGCTGGGCGACGTAACCGGATCGCTCGACGATGGTCTGGCCGGCCTTGCTATGGATGAACTCGATGTAGGCCTCGGTCCAGGGCGACTGTTTGCGCGGATGGGCATAGAGGAACAGCCGGCGCGACAACGGGTAGTCCTCGGTCGCGACCAGGGCGCGGGAGGGCAGCATCGGTTGCGAGTCGCCATCGGCGATGGCCAGCGCCTTGGCCTTGCCCAGCGAGGCCAGGCCGGTGAAGCCGATGGCACCTGCATCCAGGGTGACCGCGCGGGACAGCTCGTCGTTGGACTCATAGCGACGCGCATCGCTCCAGAGCGTTTTGCCCTGACGCGCCAATACCAGCTCGTTGAAGGTGTCGTAGGTACCGGAACGGTCATCGCGCGCGTGCAGCCGCACCGGCAGGTCCTGTCCGCCGAGCTCGCGCCAGTTGCGGATTTCGCCGGCGAACAGCCGGGCCAGTTGCGCGGTGGTCAATGAATCGACGGGGTTGCCCGGATGCACGACGATGGCCAGGCCATCGATGGCAATCACCTGTTCCGCCTTGGCGCTGCGCATGTCCCCCAGCTCGGCCAGCTCGGCGCGCTCGCTCGTTTTGATCGGCCTGGACGCTGCTGCGAGATCACCCTGACCATTCTTAAGCCCAGCGAAGCCGGTACCGGTGCCATGCGCGGCCACCGTGGCGATTACCGCTTTGCCCTGAGGCGTGCGAGCGCTGACCCGCTGCTCGTTCTCGACCTCGGTCGGACGAATGCTGATGTCCTGAAAGCCCTCGGCCTCGAACAGCCCGGCGATGAGCATGGGGGCCAGCTTGGCGCCGACGGTGTTGGAGCCGTGGATGCGCAGTACCGCGGACCCGTCCGCCGGGATCGGCAGTGCGGCGAGGGCGCCGGTCGAGCTGCTGGCTGCCACCGCCAGCAGCAGAGGAGAGAAAAGCCGAATCCAGAACCGTCCAGCAGCGAAACATGGCGCCATCGTGCGACCTCCTTGTTGAAGGCCGCGAGATTAAGACGATCCGGTTACCGAAAGATGACAGACGGCGCGCCCGGCGTGGTATCGATGGCGTTCAACGCAGTTCGATCCAGACCGGACAGTGGTCGGAGGGCTTCTCCATCGCGCGGATATCGTAGTCCACGCCGCAATCGGTCACCCGTTCATGCAGCGCATGGGTGGTGAGGATGTAGTCGATGCGCAGGCCGCGACGCGGCTCGTCCTCGAAGCCACGGCTGCGATAATCGAACCAGCTGAAGCGATCGACCACCTCCGGATTGAGGGTGCGGAAGCTGTCCTGCAGGCCCCAGCCTTTGATGCGCTCCAGCCACTCGCGCTCCTCCGGCAGGAAGCTGCACTTGCCGGTGCGCAGCCAGCGCTTGGCGTTCACTTCGCCGATGCCGATGTCGCAGTCCTGCGGCGATATGTTGAAGTCACCCATCAGCGCCAGCGATTCGTCCGGGCTGAAACGCTGTTCGAGCAGGGCCTGCAGATCGGCATAGAACTTGGTCTTGGCGGGAAACTTCACCGGATGGGCGCGGCTTTCCCCCTGGGGAAAGTAGCCGTTCATGACGGTGACCGGTTGGCCGTTTGCATCGGCGAAACGGCCCCAGATGAAACGCTTCTGCGACTCCTCGCCGTCGCTGGGAAAGCCCTTGTGAACTTCCAGCGGCGCCTGGCGCGAGAGCAGGGCGACCCCATAGTGACCTTTCTGTCCGTGATAGTGGACGTGATAGCCGAGGGCCTCGATCTCCGCCTGCGGGAACTGCTCGTCGGCCACCTTGGTTTCCTGCAGGCCGATGACGTCAGGCTGATGCTTCTCGATGATCGCAGAAAGCTGGTGAGGTCTGGCTCGTAAGCCATTGATGTTAAACGAAACAATTTTCATGAGAGTTCCATGGAAGAGGACGCTGTCGGCGCCGCGTATCAACGGCGCGCACTGTAACTGATGGACTTGAAGGGCTGATTCTAGAGACACCACGTGACGGGTACAAAGGCACCGTCATGGCGATTGTCGCGCCGCGCACCGCTGGTCATCCGTCGACATGGCGGGCCGCGCGAAGCGCTGCTAAGTTGCAATCATCCATCATGAAAAGCCGAGAGTCGTCATGCCGATGTCCGCCGAGGTTCGCACGCTCGACAGTGGTTACGACCGCGAAACCCGTTCGCTGCTGTATCACGCTTACCGCCACGAACCGACCTTTGCCTACCTCTTCGAGGCCGACCGCCCGGGCTATCAGCAGCGGGTCCGCGCCACGGTGCGTGAACTGGTAAACCAGCATTTCCTGCAACAGCAACCGGCGCTGGGGCTGTTGCTGAACGACCGACTGATCGCCGTTGCGCTGATCGCGCCGCCGCAGCGTCGGCTGGACATTACCGAGAGCTGGGCCTGGCGGGCACGGATGCTGCTGACTGCCGGTTTTCGCTGCACGCGGCGCTACCTGGATTACCACGCCGCGGTGCTCGCCTGCCTGCCCAGCGGTGCCGTGCACCTGCTGCCGTTGCTTGGCGTGCACCCGCAGTTCCAGGGCCAGCATTATGGCGAGCAGTTGCTGGAAGCGGTGCATGAGTGGTGTGCCGAGGACGAAACCTCCCAGGGCCTGGTCATCGACACCGGCAACCCGCGCTACCTGAACTTCTATCAACGGCAAGGCTACGAAGAAATCGGCCAGGTGGCAGTAGGGCCGGTCGTCGAACACGTCTTCTTCCATCCGGCGCCCCGGCGGATGGAAGCGGCACGCTAGGTGTGGGCGAATTTTATCCGGCCGGGTCAGTCTGATTGGACTGAAGTCTCGCGATGTCAGCCGATGCCCGTCCCCCCGCAAGATCGCCTTACATACCCTCTGGCCCGCGTGCTCGGGCATGCCAGACAGCCCGTGCTAGCATTGCGCGCCATGCGTAAAACGAACCGAGTCGGCCTGCTGGTAGCCGCAATCGCGATCCTGATGTTGAGCGGCGTTCAGGCCGGCGCGGCCGAGCTGGACGTACGGGTCGAGCCGGAAAACCGCGCGTTGCGGGAGAATATCGAAAACTACATCGGCGACCTGGGCGATCGGGATGCGCGCGAGCTGCTGCGCTACAGCCGGGTGGCGCAGCGTCAGGCTGAGAAAGCGCTGCAGGCGCTTGGCTATTACCGCAGCCGCATCCGCACCGATGTGCGCGAGGGCGAGGAACCGACCCTGGTGCTGCGAGTGCGGACCGGCGAACCGGTGCGCTTGCGCAACATCACCGTGCGCCTGGAAGGGCCAGCGGCCGAGTTTTCGGGCTTTCGCGTCGCCCAGCGCAGCCTGCGCCAGGGTGACGTACTCAATCATGGTCGCTACGAGGACGTGAAGCAGCAGTTCCTCAACCAGGCCTCGCGCTACGGCTATTTCGACGGACGCTTCACCCGCCAGCGCCTGGCGGTCGACCCCCGGGAGAACACCGCCGATGTCGAGCTGGTATTCGACAGCGGGCCGCGTTATCGCCTCGGCGACGTGCGCTTCGAGGGCGATGCGCCATTCGATGACGACCTGCTCTCGCGCATGGTGCCGTTCAAGGCCGATACGCCCTATGACTCCGAGCTGATCGCCGAACTCAGCCAAGCGCTGCAGTCCAGCGGCTACTTCGAGGGCGTGCGGGTCGATGCCAACCCCGCCAGCGCCAGTGAGCAGCGCATTCCCGTCGCCGTTGCCCTGACCACCCGCAAGCCGCGCACCTTCGGCCTCGGCCTTGGCTATTCCACCGACGTCGGGCCGCGCATCCGCCTGAACTGGACGCGCCACTGGGTCAACCCGCAAGGGCACAGCTATGGCGCGGAAACCGAACTCTCCGCACCGCGGCAGAACGTCGGGCTCTGGTACGACATTCCGCTCGATCCGCCGCTGACCGACAAGCTGCGCTTCGTCGGTGGTTACCAGTACGAGGAGATTGCCGGCACCGACACGCTGAGCCGTCTGCTCAAGGTCGGCCCGGAATGGCACAGCCGCCTGCCCAGTGGCTGGCTACGGGTGCTCTCGCTGAAATGGCAGCATGAGGAATACCGCCTCGGCGACGATTCAGGGCTGAGCACGCTGCTGATGCCCGGCGTCGCCTACAGCTACCTGCGCAGCGACAACCGCATCGATCCCAGCCAGGGCTACCGCCTGCAGTTCGAAGTGGCGGCGGCCAAGGACGGCGTGTTTTCCGATGCCGACCTGATCCACGCCAATGTGCTGCTGCGCGGGCTGACCACCCTGGGGCAGCGCCATCGCTTCCTCGGTCGGGTGCAACTGGGCGGCAACTGGACGGATGAATACGTCAACGTGCCGCCATCGCTGCGCTATTTCGCCGGTGGCGATCAGAGCGTGCGTGGCTACGACTATCAGAGCCTGTCGCCGACCAACTCCGACGGCGACAAGATCGGCGGTCGCTATCAGTTCGCTGTCAGCGCCGAGTATCAGTATTCCATCGCCGAGAAATGGCGGATCGCGACCTTCGTCGATCAGGGCAACGCATTCAATTCGCTGGAGATCCCGACGCTGAAGAGCGCAGTCGGTGTCGGCGTGCGCTGGGTCTCGCCGGTCGGGCCGATTCGCGTCGACCTGGCCCACCCGCTGGATAGCGAGGGTGGCGTGCGGCTGCACTTCTCCATGGGGCCGGAACTGTGAGGCGGCTGTTGTGGGGTATTGGCTTGACGCTGCTGGCCTTGCTGCTGCTGGTTATGATCGGCCTCGGCACGCTGCTGGGCACCACGAGCGGTAGTCGTTGGCTGTTGGCGCAAGTGCCTGGGCTCAACGTGGAAGCGTTCGAAGGCCGGCTCGGCCAGCGCTGGCAGGCCGAGCGCCTGGTCTGGACGCAGGGCGAGGATCGCGTCGAGGTGCAACAACCGCGTCTGGCCTGGTCACCGGCGTGCCTGCTCAAACGCACTCTGTGCATCGAGGAGCTGGTGACCGGGGATATCGAACTCAGTTTCGCCCCATCCGAGCCTGACCCGAACGCCGAGCCGTTCAGCCTGCCGGAGCTGAAGCTGCCGTTGGCGCTGCAGGTCGAGCGTATCGAGATCGGTCGGCTGACGCTCAACGAAAGCGAACAGCTGCGTCGCCTGCACGTGCAGGCCGACTGGCGCGCGGACGGGTTGGACATCCACCGTCTGGAACTGCGCCGGGACGACCTCGACCTGGTGCTCGCCGGCCGTCTGCAGCCCAGTGGTGCATGGCCGCTGCAGCTGCAAGGGCAGGCCGCACTGCGCTCGCCGGACGAGCAGCCGTGGGCCCTGCAGATTGCCGTCGAGGGTGATCTGCGCGAGCAGGTGCGGCTCGAGGTCGAAAGCCAGGGTTACCTCGACGGCATGCTAAGCGGCCATGTCCGTGCACTGGACGAGCAGCTGCCGGCGACCATCAGGCTCACCGCCGACGGCTTCAAGGCCGTGCCCGATCTGCCCGAAACCCTGCGTGTGCATGAGCTGGAGCTCACTGCCAGCGGCAACATGGGAGACGGCTATCGCCTGCTCGGTACTGGTCGCCTGCCGGGCGAGGGTGGCGCCGTGCGCCTGGCGCTCGAAGGCGTGGTCAATCCGAGCGGCGCGCAGATCTCCGTGCTCGAACTGGATGCCGGCCAACAGCGCCGGGTGCGCCTGAGCGGCGACGTCGCCTGGCAGGACGGCCTGGCCGCCAACGCCGAACTGGCGTGGCGCGACTTTCCCTGGCGCCGGCTCTACCCCGAGATCGAGGAGCCGCCTGTGACGCTGCGCGAACTCAACGCGCAGGTCCAGTACGACAACGGTAACTACCTCGGCAACTTCGACTCGTCCATGACCGGACCGGCCGGCGATTTCACGCTGGCGAGTCCGGTCAGCGGCAATCTCGAAGCCGTGCATCTACCGCAGCTGGCGCTGCGGGCCGGGCAGGGCAGCGCCAGCGGTTCGCTGAGCGTCGGTTTCGCGGACGGCATCGACTGGAGGGCCGACCTGGCGCTGAGCGATCTCGATCCCGCCTACTGGCTGGCGGAGCTGCCGGGCAGGCTCGGTGGCACGTTGCGCTCCAGCGGCGCGCTGCGCGACGAACTTCTGCAGGCCGAGGCCCAGCTGGACATCGCTGGCCGGTTGCGTGGGCAGGCCACCAGCCTGCAGTTACAGGCCGACGGACAGGGCGAAAGCTGGAACCTGCCCAGCATCGATCTGCGCATGGGAGACAACCGTGTGCATGGCAGCGGCCGCTGGGCGCAGACGCTGGACGGGCAACTGCAGCTGGAACTGAGCCGTTTGGCGCAGCTCTGGCCTGATCTGCACGGCCAGCTCGCCGGCGAGGTCAGGCTCGGCGGAACCGCTGATGCGCCGAGTGGCACCCTCGCACTCGACGGTCGCAACCTTGGCTATCAGGACAACCGGGCGCGGCGCCTGAGCGTCCAGGGCGAGTTGTCCGAAGGCGAGCGTGGCCGCCTGACCTTGAGTGCGGAACGCATCCGCGCCGGCGAAACCGATCTGGGAACCCTGCAGCTGAATGGCCAAGGCACCGCCGCGCAGCACCAAGCCGAGCTGGAACTGCAGGGGCCACTGCTCGACCTGTTGCTGGCCTTCGACGGTGGTCTGCGCGGCGATGACTGGATCGGCCGGCTCACCCGCGGTGAGCTCAGCGCGCAGCAACAGAACTGGGCGCTACAACGCCCGGCGTCGTTGCAACGCCTGGCCGATGGCCGCCTCGATCTCGGCGCGCACTGCTGGCTTTCCGGTCCCGCCAGCCTTTGCGCCGAAGATCAGCGGCTGATGCCTGATCCGCGGATCCGCTATCGGCTGCGCGACTTCGCACTGCAATCCCTGGCCGACTACCTGCCCGAGGATTTCGCCTGGCAGGGTGAGCTGAACGCGGACATCGAACTGGATCTGCCTGCGGCAGGGCCCAACGGGCAGGTGCAAGTCGACGCCGGCCCCGGCGTGTTGCGCATCCGCGATGCGGATCAGTGGCACGACTTTCCCTACCAGACCCTGGCGCTCAATAGCCGCCTGCGGCCTGAACGGGTCGACAGCGAGCTGCGCTTTGCCGGTGGCGAATTGGGCGACCTGGACGTGCAGCTGCGTATCGACCCGCGTCCCGAAGCCAAGCCGATCGACGGCGAGTTCCGCCTCAGCGGTCTCGATCTCGCAGTGGCACGACCCTTCGTGCCGATGGTGGAGCGCCTGCGCGGCGAGTTGAATGGCAGTGGCCAGCTCGCCGGCAGCCTGCAGCAACCCACCCTGAACGGCCAATTGCTGCTGACCGGCGGCGAAATCGCCGGCAGCGAACTGCCTACCACCTTCGAGGATCTGCGGGTACGCCTGCTGATCGAGGGCGAGCGCCTGAACATCGATGGCGGCTGGCGTGCCGGCGAGCAGGGGCGCGGCAGCCTCAGCGGTACGCTGGATTGGCAGGACGAGCTGGACCTGGACCTGGCCATCAAGGGCGACCGCCTGCCGGTGGTGGTCGAGCCCTACGCGGATCTCGAGGTCGAGCCGGATCTGCGCATCGTGCTGAGTGGCCAGCAGCTGGCGGTCAGCGGTCGGGTCGAGGTGCCACGGGGCGCGATCACCGTGCGTGAACTGCCTCCGGCGACGGTGAAGGTCTCAGAGGACACCGTGATCGTCGGCCGGGAAGCCGAGGAGGAGGCCACGCCACTGGCGGTGAAGATGGATATCGATGTGGAGGTCGGCCAGGACCGCCTGCGCTTCTCCGGCTTCGGCCTGACCGCCGACCTTGCCGGTTACCTGCATATCGGCGACAACCTGGATGCCCGTGGCGAGCTGCAGCTGAAGAACGGCCGCTATCGCGCCTATGGCCAGCGGCTGACCATCCGCCGGGCCGAGCTGCTGTTCACCGGCCTGATCAGCCAGCCGTTCCTCAATATCGAGGCGATCCGCCGGATCGAGGCGGAGAACGTCGTTGCCGGTCTGCGCATCACCGGCAGCGCCGAGCAACCGCGTATCGATGTGTTCTCCGAACCCGCCATGAGTCAGGAACAGGCGTTGGCCTATCTCGTCCTGGGTCGGCCATTGGGCGCCGATTCCGGCGATAACAATCTGCTGGCCCAGGCCGCGCTCGGGCTCGGCCTGGCTGGCAGTTCATCGATCACCGGCGGACTCGCGCAGCGGCTCGGCATCCAGGACTTCCAGCTCGACACAGAGGGAACGGGCGCCGGCACCAGTGTGGTCGCCACCGGACGGCTTACCGAACGGCTGGCGTTGCGCTACGGCGTGGGCGTGTTCGAACCGACCAACACCATTGCCCTGCGTTATCAGCTGACCCGACGTATCTTTCTCGAAGCGGCCAGCGGCCTGGCCAGTTCGCTCGACGTCTTCTATCGCCGCGATTTCTGACCGCGGCACGGCGCTGGTGCGTGGCGTCCGACGCCGTGCGCCGGTCAGGCCGCTCCCTTGCCGCGACCGCCGCACCAGTGCGAGTCAGCGACCACTGGCGAGTGCACCAGACTGGGCTACGCTGAGTTCGCTTTCCGTGCCATTTGCTATTCGGCGGACGCGGGCTTGCAGGGTTTGACCGTTCGGTCTGATTCCGGCGTCGATTCGATCATCGAATCTGGCGCGATTGCCCCGCGCCCAACGAGCGAATGCAGTGGTAGCATCCACGCTTCCGGCCGTCGCGGTCACCGCCGCGCAACGCTCTAGCACGAGTCTTGCAAAGTGCTGTCGACCTCAGCGCTTACAAGCTCCAGAGGCGGATCGGAATCGTCGTTACCTGGTCGCTGAAAAACCACCGCCACAAGCGTCATGTTTTTCAACGGCTCCACGGTAGCGCGACTCCAACGCGAGGGAACTCGCCTATAAGAAATAAGGTGCTCGAATGGAATTTCTGAACAACCTCGTCAACACCATTAACGGCCTCGTCTGGGGCCCGCCCATGTTGGTCCTGATCCTTGGCACCGGCCTGGTGCTGATGATCATGCTCAAGTTCATGCCGCTGACCCGCATTGGTACCGGCTTCGCCCTGATGTGGCGCGGTCGTGCCAAGGGCGACGAATCCACCGGTGAGATCAGCCCGTTCCAGGCGTTGATGACGTCGCTGGCCGCAACGGTAGGTACCGGCAACATCGCCGGCGTCGCCACGGCGATCTTCCTCGGCGGCCCGGGCGCGCTGTTCTGGATGTGGTGCACCGCGCTGGTCGGTATGGCCACCAAGTACTGCGAGGTCGTGCTGGCGGTTCACTACCGCGAGAAGGACGACCGTGGCGAGCACGTCGGCGGCCCGATGTATGCCATCAAGAATGGGCTGGGCAAGAAGTGGGTCTGGCTTGGCACTGCGTTCGCCATCTTCGGCGGGCTGGCCGGCTTCGGCATTGGCAACATGGTGCAGGTCAACAGCATGGCCCACGCGCTGGAAACCACCTTCTCGGTGCCGCTGTGGGCGACCGGCCTGATCACCATGGTCGTGGTCGGCCTGGTGATTCTCGGCGGTATCCGCCGCATCGGCGTTGTGGCCGCGTCGCTGGTTCCCTTCATGTGCCTGGCCTACCTGATCGCTGCCGCGGTGGTGCTGGTGGTGAATGCCTCCGCGATCCCGGCCGCGTTCGACCTGATCTTCACCCATGCCTTCACGCCGATCGCCGCCACTGGCGGTTTCGCCGGTGCCGCGGTGATTGCCGCAATCCGCTTCGGTGTCGCGCGCGGGATCTTCTCCAACGAGGCCGGTCTCGGTACCGCCGGTATCGCCCAGGCCGCCGGTACGACCACCAGCTCGGTGCGCTCGGGCATGATCGGTATGCTGGGCACGTTCATCGACACCATCATCGTCTGCTCGATGACCGGCCTGGCGATCATCTGTACCGGCGTCTGGACCAGCGGCGCCAGCGGCGCGGCTTTGTCCGCGGCGGCTTTCGAGTCGGCGATGCCGGGCATCGGTGGGGTGATCCTGACCATCGCGCTGGTGGTCTTCGCCTTCACCACCATCCTTGGCTGGAGCTACTTCGGCGAAAAGTGCTGGGAATTCCTGGTGGGTACCAAGGCCATCTGGCCGTTCCGCGTGATCTGGGTGCTGGCGGTGCCCTTCGGTGCGATCGCTCAGCTGGACTTCGCCTGGCTGCTGGCCGATACGCTCAACGGCCTGATGGCGATCCCCAACCTGGTCTCGTTGCTGCTGCTGAGCCCGGTCGTGGTGAAGCTGACCAAGGAGTATTTCGCGCGCAGCTGATGTCCGATAACGGTCGGTAATCGCCCTGGCTGGCGGTTCACCGATCGGCGGTCCGAGGCTACACTCGGGCCCTCTTTCAGGCCGTGGGGCTGATGGCCCCGCGGCCTTTTCGTGTCACCCATCGAGGAGCGAAGCAATGACAGAAGTCACCCTGAAAGGCACCCCCGTCCAGGTAGCCGGCGAGTTTCCGCAGGCCGGCCAGCAGGCCAAGCCGTTTCGCCTGGTAGGCGCCGACCTCGCCGACGTCGAGCTGGCAGCCTTTGCCGGCAAGCGCAAGATCCTCAACATCTTCCCAAGCGTCGATACGCCGACCTGCGCCACCTCGGTACGCAAGTTCAACGCCCAGGCCAGCGCCCTGGCAAACACCGTGGTGCTTTGCATTTCCGCCGACCTGCCGTTCGCGCAGAAGCGTTTCTGTGGTGCCGAAGGGCTGGAGAACGTGGTCAACCTGTCCACCATGCGCGGTGCCGAATTCCTTCGCGACTACGGCGTGGCCCTGGCCAGCGGCCCTCTGGCAGGCGTCGCCGCACGCGCGGTGATCGTGCTGGATGAGCAGGACCGCGTACTGCACAGCGAACTGGTCAGCGAGATCGGCAGCGAGCCGAACTACGAGGCGGCCATCGCCTCGCTTGGTTGAAGTGCACCGCTAGCAGCTCGGCGGCGAGCCCTGATGGGGCTCGCCGTTTTTTTTTGGCGACGGAAAGCCAGCAGTTCAAGCGAAACCGTCTGTCGTCGTCAATTAGCGCAAACCGAGGTGGCCAACTACTTTCCGTCATGCCCTTGCCCAGGATTTCAAGGGTGAGCGCAGCGCCACAAACATGGCAATTAGGCAGCTTTTTTAAAAATCTTTTCGCACGGCTGCTGTCATAGAGCTGATGCCCATTGAATGGATTCAGTTATGCCTACCTCAGAAATCAAAAGAATCGGTGTATCCGGAACCGGAATGATCGCCCACGGCTTCGTCCGGTTGATCAAACAGCACTATCAGGACATGCAGATTTCCCGTGTCCTCACGCGCCGACCACTTTCGACGATGACCGACTTCCCGCTGGCGGACGTCCTTACCAATTCGCTGGACGAGCTGATCGACAATTCCGATCTGATCGTCGAGTGCAGTGGTGATGTGTTCCACGGAACGGCCGTCATCGAGCGCGCCTTCGAAGCCGGCTTGAAGGTCGTGACCGTCAACGCCGAATTGCAGGTCACCACGGGTTCGTACCTTGCGGGCAAGGGCTTTCTCACGGAAGCCGAGGGCGATCAGCCCGGTTCGCTGGCGGCCTTGCGTGAGGATGCGCTGCAGATGGGCTTCCAGCCGCTGGTCTACGGCAACATGAAGGGCTATCTGAACCATGACCCTTCCCCCGAGGACATGGCCTACTGGGCCAACCGGCAAGGCATCAGCGTCGATCAGACGACCTCCTTCACCGACGGCACCAAGGTGCAGATCGAGCAGGTGATCATCGGCAACGGGCTGGGTGCGACCATCACCCGTCAGGGCATGGAAGGTCTCGCCTCGACCAATTTGGACGACAGCGCCAGCCTGCTCGGCATGATGGCCGAACGGGTGGGGCAGCCCATCGTCGATTACGTGATCCCCTCCGGCTATCCGGCTGGCGGCGTGTTCTTGGTAGGCAGGCACGACGAGGATCAGGCCCGGGCCATCGAGTATTTCAAGCTCGGACGCGGCCCGTTCTACACGCTGGTGCGGCCGTTCCATCTGTGCTCGCTGGAAGTGGGCAAGACCGTACGCCGCGTGCTCAGCGGCGGCGGCGTGCTGCTCAACAACTCGACCGAGCCGACCCTCGGGGTTGCCGCCATCGCCAAGCGCGCCATGAAGCCGGGCGAGCTGATCGAGCGTGGCATCGGCGGCTTCCAGTTCCGCGGTGAGGCGATCAAGCTGGCCCAGCATCCGGATCACGTGCCGATCGGCCTGCTGCGCAAGACGGCGCTCAAGCGTGCCGTCGAGCCTGGCCAGATCATTACCTTCGACGATATCGACATCCTGCCGAGCCGCGCCCTGGATATCGTCATGGAGCAGCGCAAACCGCGGCTGGTGGAAGTCGAGTCGAAGTCGGAAGGCTGGACGACCCCCTGCATCAACACGATGGGGATGCTTGCCCTGGGTGGTTGAGCACGACGCGCACAGCAAAAGGCCGCTGCATCTGCAGCGGCCTTTTCGTTTGTGCGATTGATTGCGGGAAGATGCGGCAATCGCTTACCGCCGTTACGCCCCTCAGGCCTTGCGCATGGACCAGTAGCCAGGCTTGAACAGATCCCGCTCACCCAGCAGCATCACGCCAGCGGCGAAGCCTATCAGCACCAGGCCGATATACAGGCACAGCTGGATGAACCCCTCTGGCTGCGGTACGAAATGCAGCGCCACCGCCAGCACGGTTGCCGTCGCCAGCCAGCGCACCAGCACCGGTACGCCGGCACCGCGCGGCGAGGCGCGATAGACGAACAGGCCCATGAACAGTGCCTGCAGCGCGGCGCCGCTGGAGAACGCCAGCGCCAGGCCTGCGGCGCCGTAATGCCGATAGAGCAGTGCATCGAGCGCGATGGTCATGGTCGAGCTGATCAATGTGATGACCAGGAACAGGCGAGCCTGATGCTGCGCGAGCAGCGCGCGCCCCCAGAGCAGCGCGAGACCCATCGCCGGCAGGCCGAGCGCGTAGATGACCATCAGCGAGGCGGTGGCCTGGGTCTGCGCAGCGCCGAATTCGCCGCGTTCCAGCAGAACCGCCACCACGGCCTCCGGGAAGGAGCACAGCACCACGGTCGCCGGCACCAGGAACAGCAGAGTCGCCAGCAGCCCCTTGCGGATCACCGCGGCGTGGGCGTTGTGGTCCTCGTCGTTCCAGCTGGAGGAGAACTGCGGGAACAGCACCGACAGCACCGACATGGCATACAGGGTCAGCGGGATCGTGACGATACGGAACGCGAACGACAGCATGGTGATGCTGCCTTCCTCGAGGAACGAGGCGAACATCCGCTCGGCCAGTATGCAGGCCTGCTGCGCACCGGCTGCCAGCAGAATGGGCGCGAAAGCCAGGCCGAACTGGCTGCCATGGCCTTTCTCGAGCGGCATCGCCTCACCGCGCAGGTAATGGATGCGCCGATGCTGCAGGACGATCAGCACCACCTGGGGCAGCAGCATGCCGAGAAAGATGACCATGCCGCTGGGCTCGAACAGCAGAATGCCGATTATCGCGCCGGCATTGAGCAGCAGGGTGCGGGTCATCGGCATGATGAACACGTTGTCCATGTTCAGCAGCGCGCCCTGGCAGTACAGCGCGGCCTGGACGCCGATCAGCAGCGCGCCGACGCAGAAAACCAGCTGGCCGTTGGCGACCTGCTCGGGCGTCCAGCCCGGCGCCAGGGCGTTGAGCACCCAGTAGCTGGTCAGCAGGATCAGCGCGCAGGCTGCGCCACCGAGCAGCATGATGCGCCAGTAGAGCCAGCGCGCGACGGATTCGAACAGAGACTGCGACTGGCTGCGCAGCTTCTGCAGGTAGGGAATCATGGTGTCGCGCAATGCCAGGCCGAGGAAGTTCTCGAAGAACAGCGGCAGGATGAGCGCAACGAAGATGAGATCCGCTTCCCAGCTGAGGCCGAAAGAGCGGGCAATGAACAGGTCGCGAAGAAAACCCAGAAGAAAACTGGCGACAGTCAACGCCAGAATGACCAGCGATACATTCATTCCTTGATCCTATGCGGTCATCGATGCAATGACCGGTTAACGACACGACAATGTCCGATTTCGACGTGCTGCACGGCGCGAGGCCCGCTTACAGCGTTCTTCTCGCCGCGGAGCCGCGAGAAGAACGTTAAATAGACTTAAGACCTGCCGCATGGTTCCGGTCTGCCGCGCCGACCCGTTCGCATACATGTCGATACGTAAAAATGCCGTAAAGGCACTTTGCGAGCGGTTCGCGACTGCTTATGGTTCACGCTCCTTTTCAAGCGAACTCCGTTCATGTCCGAGACGCATCCCACTACCGCGCGCTCCAGCCTCCGCTGGGCGCTCCTGATCCTCGTCGTCATTGCCATCGCAGCGCTGCTCTGGTGGCTGTGGCCTGCTCCCAACAAGGAAGCGCCGCAGCGCCCGGGCGGGCGTCCGGGCTTCGGTGCGTTCGGCGGGGCGGTTCCCGTGCGCGTCGCCAAGGTGGAGCAGGGCGAGTTCGAGGTGTTCAACAAGGCACTCGGCAGCGTCACGCCACTCAACACGGTGAACCTGCGCAGCCGCGTGGCGGGTGAGCTGGTGGAGCTGCGCTTCGAAGAGGGGCAGCGCGTCAAGAAGGGCCATCTGCTCGCCGTGATCGATCCGCGCCCTTACAAGGTGGCGTTGCAGCAGGCGGAAGGCACCCTGCAGCAGAATCGCGCGCAGCTGAAGAACGCCCAGGTGGATTTCGAACGCTATCGGGGCCTGTATGCCGACGACAGCATCGCCAAGCAGACCCTGGATACCCAGGAAGCGCTGGTCAGCCAGTACCAGGGCACGCTGGCAGCCAATCAGGCGGCGGTCAACGAGGCACGACTGAACCTGGAGTTCACCCAGATCCGCGCGCCCATCGATGGCCGCGTCGGTCTGCGTCAGCTCGATGTCGGCAATCTGGTCGCCGCCAATGACACCACGCCGCTGGTGGTGATCACCCAGACACAACCGATGTCGATCAGCTTCACGCTGCCGGAAGGCGATCTGCTGCCGGTGCTGACCCGCTACCGCCAGGGCGACAAGCTCGTGGTGCAGATCTGGGACCGTGGTGAAAAGGTCATGTTCGGCGAAGGCGTGCTGGAGAGCATCGACAACCAGATCGACGCCACCACCGGCACCCTGCGGCTGAAGGCGCGTTTCGACAACGAGCAGGAACTGCTCATCCCCAACCAGTTCGTCAATGTTCGCCTGCGGGTCGAAACCCTGCGCGATGCCGTGCTGATTCCGACCGCGGCGCTGCAGTTCGGCTCGCGCGGCACCTTCGCCTACGTCGTTGGCGAGGACAGCAAGGTTCAGCTGCGTCTGCTCAAGGCCGGGCCGAGCAACGGCGAGACGACGGTGGTGCTCGAGGGGCTCGAGGTGGGTGAGCGGGTAGTGATGGAGGGGACCGACCGACTGCGTGACGGTGCCGAGGTGGAAGTGGTCGGCAGTCGCCGCATGGCCGAAGAGGCCGCCGAGAACCCGGTGCTCGGTGGCGGCGAGGCCGCGGAGCGCGAGGCGCAATGAACATCTCCCGCCTGTTCATCCTGCGCCCGGTCGCGACCACGCTGAGCATGGTCGCGATCCTGCTGGCCGGCTTGATCGCCTACAAGCTGCTGCCAGTGGCTGCGCTGCCGCAGGTGGATTACCCGACCATCCGCGTGATGACGCTATATCCGGGCGCCAGCCCGGAGGTGATGACCAGCGCCGTGACCGCGCCGCTGGAGCGCCAGTTCGGCCAGATGCCGGGGCTGGCACAGATGTCGTCGACCAGTTCCGGCGGCGCCTCGGTGATCACCCTGCGCTTTTCGCTGGATGTCGCACTGGATGTGGCCGAGCAGGAGGTGCAGGCGGCGATCAACGGGGCGAACAACCTGTTGCCCAACGACCTGCCAGCACCGCCGGTGTACAACAAGGTCAATCCGGCCGACACGCCGGTACTGACGCTGGCGGTGACTTCCGAGTCGCTGCCGTTGCCCAAGCTGCACGATCTGGTCGATACGCGCATGGCGCAGAAGCTGGCGCAGATCAGCGGAGTGGGGATGGTCAGCATCGCCGGCGGTCAGCGCCCGGCGGTACGTATCCGCACCAACCCCGAGGCGCTGGCGGCCTATGGGCTGTCGCTGGCAGACGTGCGTTCGCTGATCACCAGCTCCAACGTCAACCAGCCCAAGGGCAACTTCGACGGGCCGACCCGGGTGTCGATGCTCGATGCCAACGACCAGTTGAAGACACCGGAGGAATACGCCGAGCTGATCCTGACCTACCAGGACGGTGCGGCCCTGCGCCTGAAAGACGTCGCCGATATCGTCGACGGTGCCGAGAACGAGCGCCTGGCCGCCTGGGCCAATGACAGCCAGGCGGTGTTGCTGAACATCCAGCGCCAGCCGGGCGCCAACGTCATCGAGGTGGTCGAGCGCATCCAGGCGCTGTTGCCGGAAGTGAAGGCCAGCATGCCGGCCGGGCTGGACGTGGTGGTGCTGACCGATCGCACCCAGACCATCCGCGCCGCAGTGCGGGACGTGCAGCACGAGCTGATGCTCGCCACCTTCCTGGTGGTGATGGTGACCTTCGTCTTCCTCAAGAAGCTGTCGGCCACGGTGATCCCGTCGATCGCGGTGCCGCTGTCGCTGGTCGGCACCTTCGCCGTGATGTACCTGTGCGGCTTCTCGTTGAACAACCTGACGCTGATGGCGCTGACCATCGCCACCGGCTTCGTGGTGGACGATGCCATCGTCATGCTGGAGAACATCGCGCGGCATCTGGAAGAGGGCGAGACACCCCTCAATGCCGCGCTCAAGGGTGCCAGGCAGATCGGCTTCACGCTGATTTCGCTGACCTTCTCGCTGATCGCCGTGCTGATCCCGCTGCTGTTCATGCAGGACGTGGTGGGCCGGCTGTTCCGCGAGTTCGCCATCACCCTGGCGGTGGCCATCCTCATCTCGCTGGTGGTCTCGCTGACCCTGACGCCAATGATGTGCGCCAAGCTGCTCAAGCCGCACAGTGTCGCCGAGGCCAAGCCCGACTGGGTCGAGCGGTTGATCGGCGGCTACTCGCGCTGGCTGACCTGGGTGCTGCGCCACCAGACCCTGACCCTGCTGGTGGCGGTGGCCACGCTGGGGCTGACGGTGGTGCTCTACCTCGCCGTGCCCAAGGGATTCTTCCCGGTGCAGGACACCGGCGTCATCCAGGGCATCAGCGAGGCACCGCAGTCGATCTCCTTCCGCGCCATGAGCGAGCGCCAGCAGGCGCTGGCCCGGGTGATCCTCGCCGACCCGGCGGTGGACAGTCTGTCGTCCTATATCGGTGTGGACGGCGACAACGTCACGCTCAACAGCGGGCGCCTGCTGATCAACCTCAAGCCCCACGGCGAGCGCGACCTGACTGCCAGCCAGGTGATCGATCGCCTGCGACCGGAGTTGGCCAAGGTGCCGGGTATCGAGCTGTATCTGCAGCCGGTACAGGACCTGTCCATCGAGGATCGCGTCAGCCGCACGCAGTTCCAGTTCAGCCTGGAAACGCCGGATAGCGAGTTGCTGCAGGAGTGGACGCCGCGCCTGGTCGAGGCCCTGCGCGAAAGGCCGGAACTGACCGACGTGGCCAGCGACCTGCAGAGCAATGGCCTGCAGATCTACCTGGACATCGATCGCGACGCGGCGGCGCGCCTGGGTATCCAGGTCGCGGACATCACCGATGCGCTGTACGACGCCTTCGGCCAGCGGCAGATTTCCACCATCTTCACCCAGGCCAGCCAGTACCGCGTGGTGCTGGAAGCGGAGGCGGGCAACCGCCTGGGTCCGCAGGCGCTGGAACAGTTGTTCGTGCAAAGCGAAGGTGGCACGCCAGTGCGGCTGTCCAGCCTGGCGACGCTGGAGCAGCGCAACGCCCCGCTGCTGATCAACCATATCGGCCAGTTCCCGGCGGTGACGCTCTCGTTCAACCTGGCCAGTGGCGTGTCGCTGGGCAAGGCGGTGCAGGTGATCGAGGCGGTGGAGCAGGAGATCGGCCTGCCTGCCGGCATCCAGACGCGCTTCCAGGGCGCGGCGGAGGCGTTCCGCGCCTCGCTGTCGAGCACGCTGCTGCTGATCCTTGCCGCGGTAGTGACCATGTACATCGTGCTCGGCGTGCTCTACGAGAGCTACATCCACCCGATCACCATCCTCTCGACGCTGCCCTCGGCAGCGGTAGGCGCCTTGCTCGCCTTGCTGCTGACCGGCAACGACCTGGGGCTGATCGCGATCATCGGCATCATCCTGTTGATCGGCATCGTCAAGAAGAACGCGATCATGATGATCGACTTCGCCCTGGAGGCCGAACGACAGCAGGGCATGAGCCCGCAGGATGCGATCTACCGCGCGGCACTGCTGCGCTTCCGGCCGATCCTGATGACCACCCTGGCGGCGCTGTTCGGTGCGATTCCGCTGATGCTGGCATCCGGCTCCGGTGCCGAACTGCGCCAGCCGCTCGGCCTGGTGCTGGTGGGCGGCCTGCTGCTCAGTCAGCTGCTGACGCTGTTCACCACCCCGGTGATCTACCTCTTCTTCGACCGCCTCGGCCAGCGCTTCGGGCGCCGTCGCGAGCCGCTGGCGGAGGCGCAAGTGTGAGCCGGACTGCAATCGCGCGGGGGCAGGCATGAACCTTTCCGCCCCGTTTATCGCCCGCCCGGTGGCGACCATGCTGCTCAGCCTGGCGATCCTGCTGCTGGGTGGGGTCAGCTTCGGCCTGCTACCGGTGTCGCCGCTGCCGAACATGGATTTTCCGGTGATCACCGTGCAGGCCAGCCTGCCCGGCGCCAGCCCGGAGATCATGGCCTCCAGCGTGGCCACGCCACTGGAGCGGTCGCTGGGCAGCATCGCCGGGGTCAGCCAGATGACCAGTCGCAGCAGCCAGGGCTCGACCCGGATCATCATCCAGTTCGATCTGGATCGCGACATCAACGGCGCTGCCCGCGACGTGCAGGCGGCCATCAACGCCTCGCGCAACCTGTTGCCCAGCGGCATGCGCAGCATGCCCACCTACCGCAAGATCAATCCGTCCCAGGCACCGATCATGGTGCTTTCGCTGACATCGGAGGTGCTGGGCAAGGCCGAGCTGTACGACATCGGCTCCACCATTCTGGCGCAGAAGCTGTCGCAGGTGTCCGGCGTCGGCGAAATCCAGGTCGGCGGCAGCTCGCTGCCCGCGGTACGGGTCGAACTGCAGCCGCAGCAGCTGGAGCAGTACGGTGTGTCGCTGGACGAGGTGCGCCAGACCATCGCCAACGGCAACGTGCGCCGGCCCAAGGGCATGGTGGAGGACGCCGATCAGCACTGGCAGGTGCGCGCCAACGACCAGCTGCACCAGGCGGCCGACTATATGCCGCTGATCATCCGCTACCAGGATGGCGCCGCGCTGCGTCTCGGCGACGTGGCACGGGTGCGAGATTCGGTGGAAGACCGCTACAACAGCGGCTTCTTCAACAACGAGCAGGCGGTGTTGCTGATCGTCAACCGCCAGGCCGGTGCCAACATCATCGAGACCATCGAAGGCATCCGCCGCGAGCTGCCGGCCCTGCAGGCGATCATGCCGGGCAGCGTCGACCTGAATATTGCCATGGACCGCTCGCCGGTGATTCGCGCGACGCTGCACGAGGCCGAGCGCACGCTGCTGATTGCGGTGGGCCTGGTCATCGTGCTGGTGTTCCTGTTCCTCGGCCGCCTGCGCACCGCACTGATCCCGGCGCTGGCGGTGCCGGTGTCGCTGGTGGGCACCTTCGCCGTCATGTACCTGTTCGGGTTCTCGCTCAACGTGCTGTCGCTGATGGCATTGATCCTGGCCGCCGGGCTGGTGGTGGATGACGCCATTGTGGTGCTGGAAAACATCGCACGGCATATCGACGACGGCATGCCACCGCTGAAGGCGGCCTACGTCGGCACCCGCGAGGTGGGTTTCACGCTGTTGTCGATGAACCTGTCGCTGGTGGTGGTGTTCGTTTCCATCCTTTACATGGGCGGCATCGTCGAGCGGCTGTTCCGCGAGTTCTCCATCACCCTGGCCGCGGCGATCCTGGTGTCGCTGCTGGTTTCGCTGACCCTGACGCCGATGCTCTGCGCCCGTTGGCTCAAGCCGCACGAACCGGAGAAGGAAGGGCGTCTGCAGCGCTGGAGCCACGATGCCCATCAATGGCTGCTGCGCTACTACGATCGCTCGCTGAGCTGGGCGCTGCGTCATCGGCGCATCACCTTGCTGAGCCTGCTGGCGACCATCGCGCTGAACGTGGTGCTCTACGTGCAGGTGCCCAAGACCTTCCTGCCGCAGCAGGACACCGGACAGATCACCGGTTTCATCCGCGGTGACGACGGCATGTCGTTCCAGGTCATGCAGCCGAAGATGGAAATCTTCCGCAAGGCAGTCCTCGCCGACCCGGCGGTGGAAAGCGTGGCCGGCTTCATCGGCGGGCAGGGCGGCATCAACAATGCCTTCATGATCGTGCGGCTGAAACCGCTTGGCGAGCGCAAGATTTCGGCGCAGAAGGTCATCGAGCGCATCCGCAAGAACCAGCCGAAAGTGCCCGGTGGACGCATGTTCCTCATGGCCGACCAGGACCTGCAATTTGGCGGTGGCCGGCAGAGCAGCTCGGCCTACGCCTATACGCTGTTGGCGAGCGATCTCAACGACCTGCGTACCTGGGTACCGCGGGTAACCCGGGCGCTATCCGAACTGCCGGAGCTCACCAGCATCGACGCCAACGACGGCGAGGGCGCGCAGCAGATCAGCCTGAAGATCGACCGTGACGCGGCCAAGCGCCTGGGCATCGACATGAGCACCGTGACCACGCTGCTGAACAATGCTTTCAGCCAGCGGCAGATCTCGACCATCTACGAATCGCTCAACCAGTATCAGGTGGTGATGGAGATCGACCCGAGCTACGCGCAGTACCCCGAGGTGCTGGAGCAGATCCACGTCGTCACCGGCGATGGCCGGCGGGTGCCGCTGGCGGCCTTCGCCCATTATGAGCGCAGCCTGGAGGAAGATCGGGTCAGCCACGATGGGCAGTTCGCCGCCGAGAACATCGACTTCGACCTGGCCCCCGGCGTCAGCCTCGACCAGGCGACGCTGGCCATCGAACGCGCGGTAGCGGCCATCGGACTACCGAGCGAGGTGCAGGGGCGGCTCGGTGGCACCGGCAGCGCGTTCCAGACGACCCAGGAAGGCCAGCCGCTGATGATTCTCGGCGCCTTGCTGCTGGTCTACATCGTGCTGGGCATCCTCTACGAGAGCTACATCCATCCGCTGACCATCCTCTCCACCTTGCCCTCGGCCGGGGTAGGCGCCTTGCTGGCGATCATCCTCACCGGCGACCAGTTCAGCCTGATCTCGCTGCTCGGGCTGTTCCTGCTGATCGGGGTGGTGAAGAAGAACGCGATCCTGATGATCGACCTGGCGTTGCAGTTCGAGCGCCAGGACAAGCTGTCGCCCGCCGATTCGATCCATCGCGCCTGTCTGCTGCGGTTCCGACCGATCCTGATGACCACCATGGCGGCGATCCTCGGTGCGTTGCCGCTGCTGCTCGGCGGTGCGGAAGGGGCCGAGATGCGCCAGCCGCTGGGTCTGACCATCATCGGCGGTCTGCTGCTGAGCCAGATCCTCACGCTCTACACCACGCCGGTGGTCTATCTGTACCTGGATCGTCTGCGCCACCGTTTCAACAGCTGGCGCGGTGTACGCACCGATGCCGCCCTGGAAAACTCGCTATGAACTCGTCGTCGTTGCACCCCTCATCGCTGAACCACGTCCTGCGCCCCCTGGCGGTAGCCATGCTCACGCTGTCGTTGGCAGCCTGCACGCTCGGCCCCGACTACCAGCGACCGGATCTGCCTGTGGCCAGCGAATTCAAGCAGGCCGAAGGCTGGAAACCCGCCACGCCGGCCGATGCGCTGCAACGGGGCGAGTGGTGGCGGCTGTACGGCGATGCCGAACTGGATGCGCTGGTGGCGCGGCTGAATGTCTCGAACCAGAACCTCGCCGCGGCCGAGGCGCAGTTCCGTCAGGCGAGGGCACTGGTTCGCGGGGCGCGCTCGCAGCTGTTTCCGATCCTCTCCGGCAACGCAGGCGTCACCCGCTCGGCGCAGGGTGGCAGCCGCTCGGATTCCACCAGCGGAAGTTTTGCCAGTGGTGTCGGCGAAACCTACGAAGCAGGCCTGAGCGCATCCTGGGAGGCCGACATCTGGGGCCGGCTGCGGCGCAACCTCGAAGCTAATCGGGCGAACATGCAGGCCAGCGCGGCGGACCTTGCGGCGGCTCGCCTGAGCCTGCAGGCCGAGCTGGTGCAGACCTACCTGCAGCTGCGGGTGATCGACGAACACCAGCGGCTGCTCGACCAGACCGTTGAAGCCTATGCGCGCTCGCTGCGGCTGACCGAGAACCAGTACCGCGCCGGCATCGTGCCCCGGTCCGATGTCAGCCAGGCGCAGACGCAGCTCAAGAGTACCCAGGCGCAAGCCATCGACCTCAAGTGGCAGCGGGCGCAGATGGAGCATGCCATCGCAGTGCTGGTGGGCGTCGCGCCGTCGGAGCTGGAGATCGCCGTACGCGAGCACATCCCGGCGCTGCCCGATGTACCGCTGGCAGTGCCGTCCCAGTTGCTGGAACGGCGCCCCGACATTGCCTCGGCCGAGCGCCAGGTGATGGCCGCCAATGCCAACATCGGCGTGGCGGAAGCCGCCTGGTATCCGGACCTGACACTGTCGGCCAGCGGTGGCTATCGCAACAGCAGCTTCAGCGACCTGTTCAGCGTGCCGAACCGTTTCTGGTCGCTGGGGCCGCAACTGGCGGTGACCCTGCTCGACTTCGGTAGCCGTCGTGCGGAATTGGAGCGGGCCGAGGCCAGCTACGACCAGACGGTCGCCAACTACCGCCAGACCGTGCTCGACAGCTTCCGCGAAGTGGAGAACTACCTGGTGCAGCTGCGCGTGCTGGAACAGGAGGCGGTGGTGCAGCGCGAGGCGCTGGAGGCCGCACAGGAGTCCCTGCGCCTGATCGAAAACCAGTACCGCGCAGGTACCGTCGACTTCCTCAGCGTGGCCACCGTGCAGACCACCGCGTTGAACAACCAGCGCACCAACCTGACCCTGCTGGGGGATCGCCTGACCGCCAGCGTCCTGCTGATCGCTGCACTGGGCGGCGGCTGGGACGCGCAGCAGCTGGAACAGGATCCACTGCTATCCACGGGCACTGGCAAGCCCTGAGCAGGCCACACAAAAAAGCCCCGCCAGCTGGCGGGGCTTTTTTCATCTGGATGTTCGTCAGTCGCGCTGCTTGCGGTTGACGGTCTCGGCGGCCTTGATGATGTCCGCGCCGATCATCGGTTCGAACTCCTTCCAGACGGGGCGCATCGCTTCGCGCCAGCGCTCGCGCTCTTCCGGCGTCAGGGTGACGATCTCGGAGGTACCCGCCTTGCGAATCCGCTCGCGATCGGCCTGGTTCAGCTCTTCCGCCTCGCGGTTCACCATGAAGCTGACCTCGTCGAGAATCGCCTCCAGCTCGAAACGGATCTTGTGCGGCATGCTCATCCAGAAGCGTGTGTTGCTCACCACCATGTAGTCCAGCACGCCATGGTCGGTTTCGATGATGTAGGGCTGCACGGTGTGCATTTTCTTGCTGTAGATATTCGACCAGGGGTTCTCCGCGCCCTGTACGGTGCCGGTGCGCAGCGCGTCGTAGACGTCGGCGAAGGCGATCTTCTGGGTGGTGGCACCCACCGCGCCGAACTGCGCTTCGAGTACCGCGGACGGCTGGATGCGGAAGCTCAGCCCCGACGCATCACCCGGCAGGCGCAGCATGCGGGTGGCCGAAAGCTGCTTCATGCCGTTGTGCCAGTACGCCAGGCCGGTGATGTTCTTGTCTTCCATCGAGCGCAGCAGCTGCTTGCCCTTGGTGCGCTTCTGGAAGCGGTTGACGGCGTCGATGTCGTCGAACAGGAACGGCAGGTCGAAAACCTGCAGCTGCTTGGTGTACTGCTCGAACTTCGCCAGCGACGGGGCGAGCAGCTGCACTTCGTTGTTGCGCAACGCTTCCAGTTCCGTGGCATCACCGAACAGCGTCGAATTGGGGTAGACCTCCACGCTGACCTGGCCGGGCAGGCGTTCCTCCGCGAGGCGTTTGAACATCAACGCACCCTTGCCCTTGGGGGTATCCTCGGCCACTACGTGAGAGAACTTGATGACGATGGGCTCTGCCTGGGCGAAGGCGCTGGCGGCAGCCAGCACGAGCCCGGCAAGGGTAATGATCGGCTTCATGAAAGACTCTTTATTCTGGTTGGTTGGCAGTGCATCCATGCGGACCGACCGCGGGGACGCTTCTCGGCTTTCAGCCGCTCCTTATGCCAAAGATGAGTGACGACTTAAAGCGCTTTGCCGAGCCAAGCCGACGGGAGCGGCACTACGTCACATTTTGCCGGTGGCCCAGCGACCGTGGCCTAGCAGCCACGGGTACACCGGCTGGCCCAGCAGGTCTGAAGCGCCGAGGGCGGAGGAGACCGGCGCAGCCGCTGCAATGACAGGAGGATCCGATATCGCCTGCGTGCATCGCCGTCGGTTCGCTGCGACTGATCCGTCCAGCGCTGACTCAGTCCAGATCCAGTAACAGCCCGGGTTGCAGGCGCTTTGGCAGCTTGCGTACCACCAGCTGGTGCGCGCGGGTCAGCAGGTCGCGCAGCTCGTCGTCACCCATGGGGATCTGGCGACTGCTCATGCTGATCCAGTGCGCCCGTGCCAGGTAAGGAGCAGGGCGGATGCCGGGACGGTCCACGAAACCCAGGAAGAGGTCGCTGTGGACCTTGAATGCCAGGTTCTCGCCAAGGAAATCGAGAACGGCGAACATCTTGTTGCCCGCCACGGAAAACACCCGATTGCTGCCCCACTTGAGATCTTCACGCGTGCCGGGCAGAGCCAGGCAGAAGGCGGCGATCTGGTCAGTGGTCATCATCGCTCTGCTCCTGTTGGTTGCGACGGCTGCAGCTGCGTTTGCGCATGCCGGATGAACGCCTCCACCGCCTGTGGGTTCAGGGCAGGCTTTTCGATCGCATCGCCCCGATGGGCCTGGCTGGCTTTCTCCAGCACGGCACGGTGCTCATCCGGCAGACGCTCGAGCAGCCAGATCGCTGCGACATCCTTCGGGGCGATGGCGTCCGTGGTCAGGGTGAGCCAGATGCGCGCCACGGCCAACACCACGTTGCATTCGTCTCCCTGCCAGTCGGCGGGCTCGCGCCATTGCGCCAGCGTGTCGCGCAAGGCTTGGCGCATGTCCTCCTCGGGCACCGGGTCGAACAATTCGGCCGCGCCAGGGCCGATCAGACAGACGCCGTTCTTGCGCGTCTGATGCAGAAGAATGGCCAGATCGTGGTCCTGCTGGGGCGGCTCGATGCGGCCGGCTTCGATATCGGCGCGCAGCCATTCGCCGAATTGCAGTTCGCGCATTGCCGGATAACGCCAGGGCCGTACCGAGTGGTGTACCACCCAGGTGACTTCCAGCGGGCGCATTCGCTCGTTGGCCGGCCAGGCGGAAATCATCAGCAGCTCGCGCATTAGCGAGTGGCGCGTGGCTGTCGGCAGGGGGGCGGCGACGGTAACGAGCAGGTCGAGATCGCTGCTGGGTTTCAGGCCACCGACAACGGCCGAGCCGAACAGATGCACGGCCAGCAGGTTCCCGCCCAGGTGACGCTGCAGCAGCGCCAGTGCCTGCTGGAGCTGGCTGGACACGGATGGGTTCATGAGCGCTTCTAGGGGCATCTGGGTCAGTCCGGATTGTTGTCGGCCTCCGACAATACAAACGGGTCGAAGCTGGCGCCAGCCGGTGCATTCATCGGCAGTCTAAGCTGCTGAGGCGTCCAGGCACGGCGTGCTTCGCTCAAGAGCGAGGCGGACGAAAGAGTGGTGCTGCCGAGCGACAAAAAAATGCCCCGCGGCGTTGCAGCACCCGGGGCAGAAGTGATCGACCAGGAGGCGATCCAACGAGAGAGCCGATATCAGGCGCTCGGCCTCCAGCCGCCACCGAGCGCCTTGTAGATGGCAACTACGCCGCGATACAGCTCGACTTCCGCCTGGGCCTGGGCGTCTTCGGCCAGCAACCGTTCGCGCTCGGCATCGAGCAGTACGAGAAAGTCCGCCGTGCCTTCGCGGTAGCGAATTTCCGCCTGCTGTGCCGCGGCGCGGCTGGCGGTGGACTGGCGCAGCAGCGACAACAGGCGGTCCTGAGCGCGGGCGTAGTCGCTGAAGGCGTTTTCCGATTCCTCCAACGCCAGCAACACCTGCTGCTCATAACCGGCGAGCGCGGCGTCGGCATCCGCCTCGGCACCGCGCAGACGGGCGCGCACGCTGCCCAGGTCGAACGCCGCCCAGCTGATGCTGGGCGCTACGCCCCAGGCCTGTGCGGCGCTGGAGCCGATCCGCGAGCCGCGTCCGGCGATGAAGCCGAGAAAGCCCGACAGACTCACCCTCGGAAACAGATCGGCTGTGGCCACGCCGACGTTTGCAGTCGCGGCGGCCAGCTGGCGTTCGGCCGCACGAATGTCCGGGCGTCGGCGCAACAACTCGCCGGGGTCGCCGATCGGCAGCGCCTTGGCAATCGCCGGCAGCTCGCGGGGCGAGAGGTCGACGCTGAGCTGATCGGCGCGCTGGCCGAGCAGGGTGGCGATGCGGTTGCGGGCGCGGGTCTGCTGCGCCTGCAGCTGTGGCAGGCTCGCCTCGGTGGCCGCCAGACGGGCGTCGGCGCGTAGCACATCGAGTTCGCTGCCGACACCCGCTTCGCGCAGCTGCTCGGTCAGTTCATGGGAATTGCGCTGGTTGGCCAGGTTGTCGCGAGCGATCCGCTCGCGCAGCTGGGCACCGCGCAGCTGACCATAGGCATCCACCAGTTCGGCGATCAGGCTGACCTGTAGCTGATAGAGCTCGGCCTCGGCAGCTTCGGCCTGCGCTTCGCTGGCCTCCAGGCTGCGCTGGATACGGCCGAACAGGTCCAGCTCCCAGGCCATGTCCAGGCCCAGATCGTAACGCTCGGCGTTCACCCGCTCTTCGCTGAAACCGGGTTGCTGGGCCTTGCCGATATCGGCGCGCGCACCTGCGGTGACGGTGGGCAGACGATCATTGCCGACATCATCGCGAATAGCCCGCGCCGCACGCAGACGGGCATAGGCGATACGCAGCTCGCGGTTTTCAGCCAGTGCTTCGCCGACCAGGGCATCCAGTGTCGGGTCCTCGAACTGCCGCCACCAGGCCGCCTCGAAGCGCGAGCGGTCGTGGTCGCCGCGCTCGGCCTGAAGCAGCCGCGCCGGCTCCGGTTGCGGCGCGCGGTAATCCGGGCCGACGGCGCAACCGGTGATGGTCAGGGCGAGCAGGGAAAGGGCGAAGAACTTCATGCGCGGGCCTCCTTGAATACCGCTTTGCGCGCTTCGCGCTTCTCGACGAAGGCGCGAATCACCAGATAGAACACCGGGGTCAGCAGCAGCCCGAAGAAGGTCACCCCGAGCATCCCGGAGAACACCGCCACGCCCATGGCATGGCGCATCTCGGCGCCGGCCCCGCTGGAAAGCACCAGCGGTACCACGCCCATGATGAAGGCGAAGCTGGTCATCAGGATCGGCCGCAGGCGCAGGCGGCAGGCCTCCAGGGTGGCGGCGAGCCGGTCCATGCCTTCCTCCTGCTTGTCCTTGGCGAACTCGACGATCAGGATCGCGTTCTTGCACGCCAGGCCCACCAGCACGATCAGGCCGATCTGGGTGAAGACGTTGTTGTCGCTACCGGCCAGGATCACCCCGGTGATGGCCGAGAGCAGCGTCATCGGCACGATCAGGATCACCGCCAGCGGCAGGCTCCAGCTTTCGTACTGCGCTGCCAGCACCAGGAAGGCCAGGAGCACGCAGAGCGGGAAGACGAAGACCGCGGTGTTGCCGGCGAGGATCTGCTGGTAGGTCAGCTCGGTCCACTCGTAGGTCATGCCGTTGGGCAGCTCGGCCTGGAGCAGACGTTCCATGGCCGCCTCGGCCTGCCCCGAGCTGTAGCCCGGTGCGGCAGCGCCGTTGATCTCGGCGGTGAGAAAACCGTTGTAATGCATCACCCGGTCCGGGCCGGCGCTGTCCTTGACGTTGACGAAGGTCGACAGCGGGACCATCTCGCCGCGGTTGTTGCGTACCTTCAGCTGGCCGATCTGCTCCGGTGCCAGGCGGAACTTCTGGTCGGCCTGGACGTTGACCTGATAGGTGCGACCGAAGCGATTGAAGTCGTTCGCGTACAGCGAGCCCAGGTAGACCTGCATGGTGTCGAAGATGTCGTCGATGGCCATGCCATGGGTCTTGGCCTTCTCGCGGTCGATATCGGCATCCACCTGCGGCACGTTGACCTGATAGCTGGTGAACAGGCCGGCCAGCTCCGGATAGTTGGCACTCTTGGCGATGACGTTCTGCACCTGGGTGTACAGCTCCTCGTAGCCCAGGTTGCCGCGGTCCTGCACCTGCACGCGGAACCCGCCGATGGTCCCCAGGCCCTGCACGGGCGGCGGCGGGAAGATCGCCAGGAAGGCTTCCTGAATGACGCCGAACTGACCGTTGAGCTCAGCGGCGATGGCGCCCGCGGACAGGCTCTGGTCCCTGCGCTCGCTGAAGTCCTTCAGTGCGACGAAGACGATGCCGCTGTTGGGGCTGTTGGTGAAACCGTTGATCGACAGCCCCGGGAAGGCCACGGTGTTTTCCACGCCCGGATGCTTGCCGGCGATTTCCGACATGCGCTTGATCACGTCCTCGGTGCGGTCCAGGGTAGCGGCGTCCGGCAACTGGGCGAAGGCGACCAGGTATTGCTTGTCCTGCTGCGGAACGAAGCCGGTCGGGGTGGTGGCGAAGCCCATGTACCCCAGGCCCACCAGGCCGACGTAGACCAGCAGGGCCACGGCACTGCCGCGCAGGATGCGCCGTACCATGCCAACGTAACCATGGCTGGCGCGGTCGAACATGCGGTTGAAGGGGCGGAACAGCCAGCCGCCGAACAGTCGGTCGAGCAGCCGCGAGAAACCGTCCTTGGGCGCATCGTGGGCCTTGAGCAGGGTAGCGGCCAGCGCCGGCGACAGGGTCAGCGAGTTGAACGCCGAGATCACCGTCGAAATCGCGATGGTCAGCGCGAACTGCTGGTAGAACTGCCCGGTGAGGCCGGAAATGAACGCAGTCGGGATGAACACCGCACAGAGCACCAGGGCGGTGGCGATGATCGGCCCGGTGACTTCCTTCATGGCCTGGCGGGTCGCCTCTACCGGCGACTTGCCGAGGCCGATGTTACGCTCGACGTTCTCCACCACTACGATGGCGTCATCCACCACGATGCCGATGGCCAGCACCAGGCCGAACAGCGACAGCGCGTTGAGCGAGAAACCGAGCAGGTGCATCACCGCGAAGGTGCCGATCAGCGACACCGGCACGGCGGCCAGCGGAATGATCGAGGCGCGCCAGGTCTGCAGGAACAGGATCACCACCAGCACCACCAGCACGATGGCCTCGAGCAGGGTATGCACCACCGCCTCGATGGAGCCGCGCACGAAGATGGTCGGGTCGTAGACGATCTCGTAATCCACGCCCTGGGGGAAACTCTGCTTCAGCTCGGCCATGCGCTCGCGCACCAGGTCCGAGATGGCGATGGCATTGGAGCCCGGCCGCTGGAAGATCGGGATGGCCACCGCCGGCTGGTTGTTCAGCAACGAGCGCAGGGCGTACTGGCTGGAACCCAGTTCGATGCGGGCGATGTCCTTCAGGCGGGTGATCTCGCCGTCCTCGCCGGCGCGCACGATGATGTTCTCGAACTCCTCCTCGTCCACCAGGCGCCCCTGGGTGTTGATCGACAGCTGGAAGTCGGTGGCGCCCGGCGCTGGTGGTGCGCCCAGTGCACCGGCGGCGACCTGACGGTTCTGCTCGCGGATGGCGTTGACCACGTCGGTGGCGGTGAGGTTGCGCTGGGCGACCTTGTTCGGGTCGAGCCAGACCCGCAGGGAATAGTTGCCCAGGCCGAACAGCTGCACGTCGCCCACACCGTCCAGTCGCGCCAGCTCGTCCTTGACGTTGAGTGCGGCGTAGTTGGACAGGTAGAGCATGTCGTAGCGGTTATCCGGCGAGGTCAGGTGCACCACCATGGTCAGGTCGGGGGAGGCCTTGTCCACGGTCACGCCCAGGCGCTGCACTTCGGTGGGCAGGGTCGGCATGGTGCGCGTCACCCGGTTCTGCACCTGCACCTGGGCGTTGTCCAGGTCGGTGCCGAGGGCGAAGGTGATGGTCAGCGTCAGCTTGCCGTCGGCGGTCGCCTGGGACGACATGTAGAGCATGCCCTCGACGCCGGTGATGGCCTGTTCCAGCGGCGAGGCAACGGTCTCGCCGATCACCTTGGGGTTGGCGCCGGGGAAGTTGGCCCGCACCACCACGGTGGGTGGAACGACTTCCGGGTATTCGCTGATCGGCAACTGGAACAGCGAGATGGCGCCGCCGATGAGGATCACCAGCGACAGCACGGCGGCGAAAATCGGCCGTTTGATAAAGAATTGCGAGAAATTCATGGCGCACTCCGGGGTAGGGCGCGGCGGGCGCGCCCTGGCGGATCGATCGGATGGGCGCGCCTGGCGCGCCGGGGTTCAGGGCAGCTGTCGAACGATGCTCAGCTGCTCGGGCGCTGGGCCAGCGTGCGCTCGACCACCTGCGGTTTCATCGCCTCGCTGATCGCGCGGCGCTGGCGATCAAGGGTCGCGAGGGTCTCGGCATCGGCCATCGGTACGCTCTCCGGCTGCACCTGGCTGCCCGGGCGTACCCGCTGCAGGCCGTTGACCACGATGCTCTCGCCCTTGGCCAGGCCGCTGCGAACGATACGTAGGCCTTCGAGCTTGGGCCCGAGCTCCACCGGCCGGTAGGCCACGGTGCCGTCCTCGGCCAGGACCAGAACGAACTTCTTGCCCAGGTCCGTGCCGACCGCCACGTCCTTGATCAGCACGGCGTCGTAGGTGGCGCTGCCGACCAGCTTCAGGCGCGCGTACAGACCGGGGGTAAAGTTGCCGTCGCGGTTGTCGAACACCGCGCGGCCGCGAATGGTGCCGGTGCGCGGGTCGACCTGGTTGTCGATGAAGTTCATGTGGCCCAGGTGCGGGTGGCCATCCTCGTCGGACAGGCCGAGGTAGACCGGCGTGGTCTCGCCGCGGTCGCCATTGCGGGCCAGTTCGCGGTACTTGAGGTAGGTGCGCTCATCCGCTTCGAAGTAGGCGTAGACCTTGTCGGTGGAGACCAGCGTGGTCAGCAGGGCCTCGCCTGCATTGACCAGGTTGCCGGAGGTGATCAGCGCGCGGCCGACGCGGCCGTCGATGGGCGCCGTCACGCGAGTGAAGGACAGGTCCAGCTGGGCCTTGTCCAGCTGCGCCTGGATCGCCGCGACTGCCGACTTCGCTTCGCTGGCGGCACTCACGCGGGCATCGGCCAGTTCGGCGGAGATCGCATTCTTCTGCCGCAGACGCTCACCCCGTTCGGCTTCCGCCACGGTGCGCTGCTGGGTGGCGCGGGCCTGTTGCAGCTGCGCCTGCAGACGCTTGACCTCGGCCTGGAACGGGCGCGGGTCGATCTGGAACAAGAGATCGCCTTTCTTCACCAGCGCACCTTCCTCGAAGGCCACCTTGTCGATGAAACCGGACACGCGTGGGCGAATCTCCACCGACTCCGGAGCTTCCAGGCGGCCGGTGAGCTCGTCCCACTCGGTCACCGGTTGTTCGATGACCTCAGGCGACGCTGACGGCGGGCGGTGGCATGCCCGACTGGGTGGCCTCCGGTGCCTTGCCGCAGGCGGCGGTGATCAGCACCGCCACGGCAATAAGGGGAAAACGCAAGGCGTTGAGCGAACGTTCCATGCTTGACTCCGCAAGTCGGATTTGTTGATGGCAGGAGTCTGCGTGGTCAAGCCGTTCAGCAGAAATCGAACGAGCCGAAGGTGAATATCATTGACGGTGATGGTTGGGCATCGAACATCAGGCCGACGCGATATCGGCAGGGTGGAAAAACGACCCCGGGGTCATTCCTCCAATCGAGCGCTAGCCCGGCTGATCAAAGAAGCCGCTGGGGCAGGGCAGTGGAATGACGCGGCAGTGTGTAGGGGCGTTTACGCGTGGAATAGGCTGCGCCGTTTTCCACCCTACAGACTATCCGGGTCGCCGACGAACATCTGGATACGCGAGCGCAGCCAGCGTTCGGCGGGGTCGTTGTCCTGAGCGCCGCGCCAGGCCATGGACAGTTCGAAGTCCTGGCTGGTCTGGAAGGGCAAGGGCTCGGCACGCACGCCGCCGTTGGCCGCCAGCGCGGCCGCGGCGTAATCCGGGACGGTGGCGATGATATCGGTGCCGGCGAGCAGGCTGGCCAGGCCGTTGAACTGCGGCACCGCCAGCACCACCTTGCGCTTGCAGCCGTGCAGGGCCAGTTCCTCGTCGATGTAACCGTTGAGGTCGCCGGCAAAGGAAACCATGGCATGGGGACGGCTGCAGTAGTCCTCCATGCTCAGCCGGCCGGGAATGCTGTCGGCCCGCAGCAGCATCGGTTTGGGCCGGCGCAATACCTTGCGCTTGGCGTTGGCCGGCAGCTCCTCGGTGTAGCAGACGCCCACCGAAATCTCGCCGGATGCCAGCAGGCCGGGCATCAACAGGTAGTTGGCGCGCCGTACCACCAGCACCACGTCCGGTGCCTCGGCGCGCAGGCGACGCAGCAGCGGCGGTAGCAGGGCGAACTCGACTTCATCGGTCAGGCCGATGCGAAACACCTGGGTGCTGGTGGCCGGGTCGAAGGTGGAGGCGCGGCTGACGGCGGTGGAGATCGAGTCCAGCGCCGGCGACAACAGCTGAGCGATGTCCAGCGCGCGGGCAGTGGGTTCCATGCTGCGACCGGTGCGCACGAACAGCGGATCGTCGAACAGCGCGCGCAGGCGGGCCAGCGCGGCGCTGATCGCCGGCTGGCCGAGAAAGAGCTTCTCGGCGGCGCGGGTCACGCTGCGCTCGTGCATCAGCGTTTCGAAGACGATCAGCAGATTGAGGTCAACACGGCGAAGGTCGTTGCGATTCATGCCTGGTTCACGTCGAGCCTGGTGGCCGGACCACGGTCCGGTTCGGTGGGTCGCTGCATTCTAGACAGCTTGCGCAGACGAGCGCATGCCCGATTCCGCTTTCGAAATGCACAAACCTGCGATGCGCCCCGCGGGGATACATACGCAAACCCATCATTGCCGTGCATGGCAACTATCGATGGGAATCCGCGTCGCTCGCTGGAGTTGTGACGATACTGACGATAGAGTCCGTTTGCACAGTAGTAAGCGAGGGGTCGCAATGTCCCGCATCATCCGTTTTCATCAGTTCGGCCCGGCCGACGTATTGCGTCAGGAAGAGCGCGCGGTGCCGGTTGCCGGCCCGGGCGAGGTCCTGATCGGCGTGCGCGCCGTCGGCGTGAGCTGGAACGACGTGCTCTGGCGGCAGGACCTGGCGCCGCGCCATGCGCGTCTGCCCGCCGGGCTCGGCAGCGAGGTGGCGGGCGAGGTGCTGGCGGTGGGAGAGGGTGTCCAGGGCTTCAGCGTCGGCGACCAGGTGGCGGGTTTCCCCGCCCACGATCTCAATCAGTACCCGCTGTATGCTGAACACGCGCTGCTGCCGCAGCAGGCCCTGGTGCATTACCCGGACATGCTCAGCGCCAGCGAGGCGGCGATCCACTATACGCCGATGCTGGTGAGCTATTTCGCCCTGGTCGAACTGGCTCAGCTGGAGCCCGGTCAGTACGTGCTGATCAACCAGGCCGCGCATTGCACCGGCCCGGCTGCCGTGCAGCTGGCCAAGGCGCTGGGCGGGCGGGTGATCGCCACCTGTGACACCAGCGAGGACCGTGACTACCTGCGTGAACTGGGTGCCGAGACGGTGATCGTCACCGAGGAAGAAGACCTGGTCGGTCGCCTGCAGAAGCTGACCGAAGGGCGCGGTGTCGAGGTGGTGCTGGATGCCTGTGGCGGCTCGCAGATGAAGCTGCTCGGCGATGTCATGGCGCCGCTGGGCAAGCTGATCCTCTATGGCATGAACGGCGGCAACGAGACCGCGCTGCCGGTCTGCGCGGCCTTCAAGAAGAACTTCAAGTTCTTCCTGCATTGCCTGTGCGACTTCACCGGGCAGCCGGAACTCGGGATCGAGCAGAACCGCGAGGCCGTCGAACGCGCGCTGCAACACATCAACCAACTGACCGTCGACCGCCTGGTGCGTCCGCAGGTCGACCGGCAGTTTCCTTTCGAGGAGGCCATCGAGGCCCATCGTTACGTCGAAAGCGGCATCCCGCGTGGTCGTGTCGTCCTGACGCTTTCCTGATCCGCGAGGGCCCCGTGGCCGGGCCCTCTCATCGCCCCGCAGAAACTTTTCGCGCGCCGTTCCAGTCCTCCGAAGACAGGCTCACTACCTTGACGGAGGATTTTCCATGGCCGATGACAATCAGACCCTACCCCCACAGAAGCAGGCAGAACCCGGCAAGGAAGGGCTGATGAACCCGCGGCCGCAATATCGCGGGGAGGACTACAAGGCGGCCGGCAAGCTCGCCGGCAAGGTCGCCATCATCACCGGTGGCGACAGTGGTATCGGCCGCTCGGTGGCGGTGCTGTTCGCCCGCGAAGGTGCCGACGTGGCCATCCTCTACCTCGACCAACACCAGGATGCCGAGCAGACACGCAAGGACGTCGAGCAACACGGCCGGCGCTGCCTGACCTTCGCCGGTGACGTGGCCGACCGCGATGTCTGCCGCAAGGTCGTCGACGAGACGCTGGCGCAGTTCGGCAAGCTGGACATCCTGGTCAACAATGCTGCCGAGCAGCATCCCCGCGATCGTTTCGAGGACATTCCGCCGGAGCAGTGGGAGCAGACCTTCCGTACCAACGTGTTCGGCATGTTCCAGCTGACCCAGGTGGCGTTGCCGCACCTGCAGGAAGGCGCCTCGATCATCAACACCAGCTCGGTGACCGCCTACAAGGGCAATCCGATGCTGATCGACTATTCCTCCACCAAGGGCGCCATCGTCGCCTTCACCCGTGCCCTGGCCATGAGCCTGGCCGAGCGAGGCATCCGGGTGAACTCGGTGGCGCCGGGACCGATCTGGACGCCCCTGATTCCCTCCACCTTCGATGCCGACAAGGTCGCCGAATTCGGCTCCAACGTGCCGATGAAACGGCCCGGCCAGCCTGAAGAGGTGGCGCCGGCCTACGTCTATCTGGCCAGCAGCGATGCGTCCTATGTCAGTGGGCAGGTGATTCACGTCAACGGCGGCACCGTGGTCAACGGCTGACCGCAGGCCGGCACCTACGAAGGAGTACAGGGTATGCCACGCACGATCTGGAAAGGCGCGGTCAGTTTCGGACTGGTACACATCCCGGTGGCGCTGGTGCCGGCCACTACACGGCAGGGCATCGATTTCGACTGGCTGGACAAGCGCAGCATGGATCGGGTCGGTTACAAGCGCATCAACAAGACCACCGGCGAGGACATCGACAGCGAGAACATCGTCAAGGGCGTCGAGTACGAGAAGGGCCACTACGTGGTCATCAGCGACGACGAGATCAAGGCGGCGCATCCCAAGGCCACGCAGACCGTGGACATCGTCGCCTTCGTCGATGCCAAGGACATCTCCTTTCTCTACATCGACACGCCGTACTACCTGACCCCGGACCGGCGTGGGGAAAAGGTCTATGCGCTCTTGCGCGAGACGCTGATCCAGACCGGCAAGGTCGGCATCGCCAACGTGGTGCTGCGCAACAAGCAGCATCTGGCGGTGGTGATGCCGCTGGGCAAGGCGCTGGTGATGAACACCCTGCGCTGGGCCGACGAGGTGCGCGGCGTCGAGTACCTCGAACTGAAGGACGAAGCGCTCGATCCGGACCTGGCCGAGCGCGAACTGGACATGGCCAAGCGTCTGGTGGAAGACATGACCGAGAAGTGGAAGCCGGAGCAGTACAAGGACACCTTCCAGGACCAGATCATGGACCTGGTGGAGAAGAAGGCTCGCGAAGGCAAGCTGGAAGCCGTGGGCGGGCCGGAAGAGGCGGTGGATCGCCGCTCGGCGGATGTCATCGACCTCACCGAGCTGCTCAAGCGCAGCCTGGCTGCCAAGCCGGGCAAGGCGCGCGCCGCCGAGGCGGACGAAGAGGACGATGCGCCGGAAAAGGCGCCAGCCAAATCCAAGCCTGCGAGCAAGGCCAAGACCAGCAAGTCGTCCAGCTCGTCACGCACACGCAAGGCACCGGCGGCGAGCAGCAAATCCAGCAAGAAGGCCAGCTGAGGCATGGCCGCGCGAAAGGACAGCGCTCGCCCACTGGTAGGCGGTGTCGGCATCAGCAGCCATCAGCGGGTGATCGACGAGGCCAGCGGCACCACCAAGCTGGCGCTGGCAGAGTATTACCTGGCGGTGGCGGACTGGCTGGTGCCACAGCTCGCCGGGCGACCGCTTTCCATCGTCCGCGCGCCGGAAGGTATTGGCGGCGAGAGCTTCTTCCAGCGTCATTGCGGCCGCTTGAAGATGCCGCACATGCGCGCGCTGCCGAAAAACCTCGATCCCGAGCACGCCCGGTTGATCCAGGCCGACAACATCACCGCCGTCATCGAGGCGGTGCAGATGGGCAGCGTCGAATTCCATACCTGGAACGCCCGCAGCGATCGCATCGAGCGACCGGACCGGGTGATCTTCGATCTGGATCCGGACCCGGCACTGCCCTGGGCGAGCATGGTCGAGGCTACCGAGCTGACCCTGGCGCTGCTGGACGAGCTGGGGTTGCGCGCCTTCCTCAAGACCAGCGGCGGGCGCGGGATGCATGTGGTGGTGCCGATCGAGCGGCGCCACGACTGGGATTGTGCGCGCAGCTTCGCGCGCTCGGTGACGGAGCGGCTGGCGCGGGGGTCGCCGCAGCTGATCGTCGACAAGATGGGCCCGCAGAATCGTGTCGGGCGCATCTTCGTCGACTACCTGCGCAACCAGAAGGGCGCCAGTACCGTCGCCGCCTACTCGGTGCGGGCGCGGCCCGGCCTTGGAGTGTCGCTGCCGGTGAGCCTGGAAGAGGTGCGCCACCTGGAGGGCGCCGATCAGTGGCGGCTGGGCAACGTCCGCGACTACCTGAGTACGCGCAGCGACGACCCCTGGTCCGACTACGGCAACACCCGCCAGCGGTTGGGACGGGAGCTGCTCGAGCGGTTGCGCGAGGGCCGCTAAGCGGCCCCTTGTGCATCCTCGCAGTCACGCTTCCGACGGGGACGCAGCGCATTCCGACCACCTTGCACCCCCGGCGGTAGAGCCGCCCGTCATCCCGTCTGAACCTCTGCCAGCCGTACCCAGTCGACCCTCTAGCAGTTGAGCCGAGCATTCATGACAGGAGATACCGATGACGGCACGAGTATCCCGGCGGCAGTTTCTCAAGTTCGGCGCAGCCGGATTGGGCGCTTCCAGCATGGCGATGATGGGGTTCGCCCCGCAGGAGGCGCTGGCCTCGGTGCGGCATTTCAAGCTCACCGGTGCGAAGGTCACCCGCAACATCTGCACCTATTGTTCGGTGGGCTGCGGCATGCTGCTGTACGCGCGCGGCGACGGCGCGATCAACAGCCATGACCATATCTTCCATGTCGAGGGCGACCCGGATCATCCGGTCAGCCGCGGTTCGCTCTGCCCACGGGGCGCCGGCGTGCTCGATTTCATCAAGAGCGATTCGCGGGTGCGCTACCCGCAGGTCCGCGAGCCAGGTACCGACGAGTGGAAGCGCATCAGCTGGGACGAGGCGCTCGACCGCATCGCCCGCCTGATGAAGGACGACCGCGACCGCAACTTCGAGACCCACGATGACCAGGGACAGCTGGTCAACCGTTGGATGACTACCTCCATGGTCGCGGCCTCGGCGTGCACCAACGAGACGGCCTACCTCACGCAGAAGATCTCCCGGGCGCTGGGTATTCTCAAACTCGACAACCAGGCGCGCGTCTGACACGGACCGACGGTGGCAGGTCTTGCCCCTTCATTCGGTCGCGGTGCCATGACCAACAGCTGGGTCGACATCCGCAATGCCAACATCATCCTGTCCATGGGCGGGAATTCGGCCGAGGCGCATCCGGTGGGCTTCCGCTGGGTCATGCAGGCCAAGGAGCGCAGCGACGCGATCCTGATCTCCATCGACCCGCGCTACAACCGCACCACCGCGGTGGCGGACTATCACGCCTGGATCCGTACCGGGACCGATATCGTCTTCCTCGGCGGGCTGATCAGCTACCTGATCGAGAACGATCGCTACGCCCACGAATACGTGCTGCACTACACCGATGCGGCGCACCTGGTGCGTGAAGGCTTCGAATTCAACGACGGGCTGTTCACCGGCTACGACGAGAAACGCCACCAGTACGACAAGGCCACCTGGAACTTCGACCTGGACGAGCAGGGCTTCGTCCGTCGCGACGAAACGCTGCAGCACCCGCGCTGCGTGTTCCAGATGATGCGCAAGCATTACAGCCGTTATACGGTGGAGATGGTCGAGCGTGTCTGTGGCATGCCGCAGGCCAAGGTTCTGCAGCTTTGGGAACTGCTGGCGCAGAGCGCGGCGCCCGACAAGACCATGACCATCCTCTATGCCCTGGGCTGGACCCAGCATTCCATCGGCGCGCAGATGATCCGCACCGGTGCCATGGTCCAGCTGCTGCTGGGCAACATGGGCATGCCGGGAGGCGGGGTCAACGCGCTGCGCGGGCACTCCAACATCCAGGGGCTGACCGACATCGGGCTGCTCTCCAACCTGCTGACCGGCTACATGACGCTGCCGGCGGCCGGCGCCCAGCGCTACGAGGACTACATTCGGCAGAAGGTGCGCCAGCCGCTGTTGCCCAACCAGGTGTCGTACTGGAAGCACTACGAGCGGTTCTTCGTCAGCATGATGAAGGCGTTCTACGGTGATGCCGCCAGCGCCGAGAACAACTGGTGCTACGACTGGTTGCCGAAGCTCTCCGAGCCGCTGTACGACGTGCTCTATGCGGTCAACGACATGACCAAGGGCAAGATGACCGGCGCCTTCTGCCAGGGCTTCAACATCCTCGCGGCGTTCCCGAACAAGGCGAAGGTGCTGGATGGACTGTCGAAGCTCAAGTGGCTGGTGATCATGGATCCATTGGCCACCGAGACCGGCGAGTTCTGGAAGAACCATGGCGAGTTCAACGACGTCGATCCGAGCCAGATCCAGACCGCGGTGTTCCGCCTGCCGACCACCACCTTCGCCGAGGACGACGGCTCGATCACCAACAGCTCACGCTGGCTGCAGTGGCACCACCAGGCGGCACCGCCGCCCGGTGAGGCGAAGACCGACACGGCGATTCTCGCCGGATTGTTCCACCGCCTGCAGAAGCTCTACCAGCAGGAGGGCGGCGCCTTCCCCGAGCCGATCCTCAACCTGACCTGGGATTACAGCGACCCGGCGCATCCCGCCGCGTCGGAGCTGGCCAAGGAATACAACGGCCGCGCGCTGGCGGACATCGATGACCAGGGGCGGATCATCCGTCGCAAGGGCGAGCTGCTCAACGACTTCGGCGAGCTGCGCGCGGACGGTTCGACGTCCTGCGGCTGCTGGATCTACTCGGGCGCCTGGACCGAGCAGGGCAATATGATGGACCGGCGCGACAACTCGGACCCTTACGACATCGGCGTCACCCTCGGTTGGGCCTGGGCCTGGCCACTGAATCGGCGGATTCTCTACAACCGCGCGTCGGCTCGACCCGACGGCACGCCGTGGGACCCGAACCGTGCGCTGGTCTGGTGGAACGGCGAACGCTGGGTCGGTGCCGACGTACCGGACTACCCCGTGGCCGCGCCGCCGGAAGATGACGTCAAGCCGTTCATCCTCACCGAGAGCGGCACCGGGCACTTCTTCGCCAGCGAGTGGCTGGGCGAGGGGCCGTTCCCCGAGCACTACGAGCCGCTGGAATCGCCGATCCCCAACAATCCGCTGCACCCGGACAATCCGCTGGCCTACCACAATCCGGTTGCCCGCATCTTCGCCGAAGATCGACATACCTTCGGCACCTACGAAGAGTTTCCGTATGCGGCGACCACCTACCGCCTCACCGAACACTTCCACTACTGGACGACCCACGTGCTGCTCAATGCCATCGTCCAGCCGGAAAAGTTCGTCGAGATCGGCGAGGTGCTGGCTGGCGAGCTGGGCATCGCCGCGGGGGAAAAGGTGCGGGTGCGCTCCAAGCGCGGGCATATCGATGCGGTGGCGGTGGTGACCAAGCGCCTGCGTCCGCTGCAGGTGGACGGGCGCACCGTGCATCAGGTCGGTATCCCGATCCACTGGGGCTTCACCGGCGTGGCGAGAAAGGCTCACCTGACCAACACGCTGACCCCCTTCGTGGGCGACGGCAACACCCAGACCCCGGAATTCAAGTCGTTCCTGGTGAACGTCGAGAAGCTATAGGAGACGCCTGATGCGAGGTGACCAGATCAACCTGCAGAACATCATCGCGCGTTCGGCGACCACCGAGCCTTCGCCGCAGATCCGCTCCGGCGGCGTGGAGAAGGTGACCAAGCTGATCGACGTGTCGGTGTGCATCGGCTGCAAGGCCTGCCAGGTGGCGTGCATGGAATGGAACGACCTGCGCGACGAGGTCGGCGAATGCGACGGCACCTACAATGCCCCGCAGGACCTGACCCCGTCGTCGTTCGAGGTCATGCGCTTTTCCGAGTACGAGAACGAGGAGGGCGACCTGGAGTGGCTGATCCGCAAGGACAACTGCATGCACTGCGCCGAGCCGGGCTGCCTGAAGGCCTGCCCGTCGCCCGGTGCCATCGTGCAGTACGCCAACGGCATCGTCGACTTCAATTCCGAGCACTGCATCGGCTGCGGCTATTGCGTGGCCGGGTGCCCCTTCAACATCCCGCGCATCTCGAAGAAGGACAACAAGGCCTACAAGTGCACGCTCTGTTCCGACCGCGTCTATCACGGTCTGGAGCCGGCCTGCGTGAAGAGCTGCCCGACCGGCTCGATCCAGTTCGGCACCAAGGAGCAGATGCTCGACTACGGCGCGCATCGGGTCGAGAAGCTCAAGGAGCGTGGCTTCGAGAACGCCGGCATCTACGACCCGGCCGGCGTCGGCGGTACCCATGTGGTGTACGTGCTGCAGCATGCCGACAAGCCGGAGATCTACAGCGGCCTGCCGAAGGACCCGCATATCAGCCCGACTGTGGAGCTGTGGAAGGGCGTGACCAAGCCGATCATGTCCGCGGTACTGGGCGTCTCGGTGCTGGCCGGCTTCTTCCACTACATGACCAAGGGACCGAAGGAAGAACCGGAGGACGACCCCGAAGCGGAAAAAGCCGCGGCGGACCGTGAACAGGATCTGCGTGACGAGGAGCGGCGGCCATGAGTCATTCCAACGTACGCAAGGGCATCCTGCGCTACGGCCCCTGGGCCCGGGCCAATCACTGGATCGTCGCGATCTGTTTCGTGCTGCTCACCCTGAGCGGACTGGCGCTGTTCTACCCGGCGTTCTTCGGCCTCACCGCGCTGTTCGGCGGGCCGGAGCCGACGCGCATCGTGCACCCGTACATCGGTGTGTTCATGACGCTGTTCTTCCTGATCCAGGCGGTGCGCTTCTTTCGCGCCAATCTGTTCCGGCGCTACGACGTGCAATGGGCGCGGCAGATCGGCGACGTGCTGTCCAACCGGGACGAGCGCCTTCCGCCGGTGGGGCAGAACAACGCCGGGCAGAAGCTGGTGTACTGGGTGTTCCTGGCCACGGTACCAGTGCTGCTGGTAACCGGTGTGGTGCTCTGGCGGCCCTGGGTGGCCAGTGAAATGCCGATCTGGGCGCTGCGCTGGGCGGCATTGATCCACGCGCTGACGGCCTTCGTCGCCATCCTCACGCTGATCATCCACGTCTACTCGGCCATCTGGGTCAAGGGCTCGATCCGCGCGATGACCCAGGGCCGGGTCAGCCCGGCCTGGGCCCGGCATCACCACAAGCTCTGGTACGACGAGGTCATGGCCGGCGAGAAACGTGGCGACGAGACGGCCTTGCCCCATCGCGAGCCCGGCGATGCCGCGGCGTCCAGACCCCGAACATGACTGACCAACAAGGGAATCGAGCATGAAAGGAAAACGCGGCCCCGCGAGCCACGAATTCGGCAGCGCACCCACCACCATCATGGAACCGCCGCAGGTAGTCCTGCCGGACGACCAGTTGTTCAGCCGCCGTGCGCTGCGCCTGCGCGAGCTGATGGTCATGGTGCCGGCGCTGGACGAGTTTCTCGACTTCATGGCGCGCCTGGCGCAGGCCCAGCATCAGGTCCTGAGTGGGCGCGAACCGTCCTGGCGTCCGGCGCCGGATGCCTTCGATCAGGCTTTGGAGCATCGCATGCCGCCGCTGGGCTTTCGTGCGTTGCGCCGCGATCTGGACTGGCAGGGTGATCTGCGCTCGATCCTCGATGCGCTGGCGCTGCACGTCGGTGAGCGGCAGAGACCGCTGCTGCAAGCCCTGCGTGACGCGAATGCCGATGCACTGCAGGCGATCGCCGAGGATGTACTGGAACAGCGCGCCGGCAGCGCCGATATCCGCGGGCTGATGCCGCTGGTGGCAGCCGCGCTGCAGGTGGCCTGGGTGCGCCTGGCGGCGGCCTTGCCACGTCCGCCAGCGCAACCGCTGGCCGAGGCGCGGGCCTTGTGCCCGTGCTGTGGCTCGCCGCCCGTAGCGAGCGTGGTGCACAACGAACCGTATCGCAGCGGCGTGCGCTTCCTGCACTGCGCGCTGTGTGCAACGGAATGGCACCTGGAGCGGGTCAAGTGCAGCAACTGCGAGACGGGTGGGCAGCTGCTCTATCTGGGGCTGGACGATGAGCAGGGCGAGCCGTTCCTGCCGGTGCAGGCGGAAGCCTGCGGCGCCTGCGAAAGCTACCTGAAGATCGTGCTGCGGCAACTGCAGGGCCGCGCTGACCCGGTCGCCGACGATCTTGCCAGCCTGCCGCTGGACCTGATGCTGGCCGACGAAGGCGTCTATGCCAGAAGCGGCTACAACCCCCTGCTGGTCTTTGGCGAGTAGCGCTCAGGCCGGCTGCGCGCTATCGGCATCCACCACCGTCTGGTTGCCATAGGGGGAGCCGGGTTTGTGCTCGTCCAGCTCGTCGGCGCAGGGTACCTGCGGCACGTCGCCCGGCTGGTCGTGCACGATCGGGTCGGGCTGAGGCACATCGGGGCGTGCATGCGTCATGGTCGTCCTCCTCCTTTTCTGGGGTTTGCGACAGTGCTGAACGTTCTTCATTGAGGGGCGCCACAGGGCAGCGGTTCCGGCCAGACGTCGGCTCTCCAGCGCCCGGCGACAGCCGGCTGCAATCGCTCCTGCGGGCCGGTCGACCGGCCGCCGGACGGGCTGCCTGGCGGCCGGAAAACGCTGAACTTTCCCCAGCCCCTCGGCTCGGAAGATAGAGCCGACAAAAACCGCCATCCGCGGGTCGGCACCCGAACCGCACGATGACGCATCCAGAGGCGGCTCGGGCAATCCGAACCCTTGCGCCTCAGGAGCCCGTTCGATGAGCGATGCACAGCCCAACGCGACGATTCACCCTCGACTCGAACAAGCCTTGCAGATGCCGCGCATCGCCATCGAATCCACCTTGCCGGTGGTGGATGACGGTCGCTTCGCCGCCAAGGCGATCATCGGCCAGCCGGTGATGGTGACCAGCCGGATCTTCGCCGATGGGCACGACCAGCTGGCCGCCGCCGTCTGTTGGCGCGAGAAAGGCGAGAGCAACTGGCGCCGCGCGCGATTGAAGCTGCTCGGCAACGACAACTGGCAAGGCCAGTTCACCCCGACCCAGGTGGCCGAACACGAGTTCGTCATCGAGGCTTGGTGGGACGTGTTCGAAAGCTATCGCTACGAGCTGTCGAAGAAGCACACCGCCGGCGTGCCGGTTCAGCTGGAGCTGGAAGAGGGCCGGCTGCTGCTGGAGAAGGCCGTAGCGCGCGCCCAGGGCGAGAACCGCGCGATCCTCGACGACCTGCTGCACCGGCTGGGCTCGGCGCACCTGGAAGACGAACGCGTGTCGCTGTTGCTGGCGGCGGAAACCGCTGCAGCCATGGCCGCGGCCGACCCGCGCGAGCACTGCAGTCGCAGCCCGGTCTATCCGCTGGATGTCGAACGTCCGCTGGCCCAGTTCGCCAGCTGGTACGAGCTGTTCCCGCGCTCGGAGACCGATGACCCCAATCGACACGGCACCTTCCGCGACGTGCACAAGCGTCTGCCAGCGATCCGCGACATGGGCTTCGACGTGCTGTACTTCCCGCCGATCCACCCCATCGGGCGCCAGCATCGCAAGGGTCCGAACAACAGCCTGCAAGCCGGCCCGAACGACCCGGGCAGCCCCTATGCCATCGGCAGCGAGGAGGGTGGTCACGACGCCATCCACCCGCAGCTGGGCACGCTGGACGATTTCCGCGAACTGGTGGCCGCGGCCCGCGAGCACGGCCTGGAGATCGCTCTGGACTTCGCCATCCAGTGCTCCCAGGACCACCCCTGGCTCAAGGAGCATCCGGGCTGGTTCTCCTGGCGCCCGGACGGCACCATCAAGTACGCCGAGAACCCACCGAAGAAATACCAGGACATCGTCAACGTCGACTTCTACGCCGAGGACGCCATGCCCGACCTCTGGATCGCGCTACGTGACGTGGTCTGGCACTGGGTGGAGCAGGGCGTGAAGATCTTCCGCGTCGACAACCCACACACCAAGCCGTTGCCGTTCTGGGAGTGGCTGATCGCCGATATACGCGAGCGCGACCGCGACGTGATGTTCCTCTCCGAGGCCTTCACCCGCCCGGGCATGATGGCGCGCCTCGGCAAGGTCGGCTTCAGCCAGAGCTATACCTATTTCACCTGGCGCAATACCAAGGCGGAGCTTTCCGAGTACTTCAGCGAGCTGAACGAGCCGCCGCTGCGCGACTGCTACCGGCCGAACTTCTTCGTCAATACACCGGACATCAACCCGTTCTTCCTGCAGGACTCCGGTCGTGCCGGTTTTCTGATCCGCGCGGCACTGGCAACCATGGGCTCGGGGCTGTGGGGCATGTACTCGGGCTTCGAGCTGTGCGAGTCGGCGGCGATTCCGGGGAAGGAGGAGTACCTGGATTCGGAGAAATATCAGATCCGGCCGCGCAACTATCAGGCGCCGGGCAACATCGTGGCCGAGATCGCCCAGCTCAACCGCATCCGCCGGCAGAACCCGGCGCTGCAGACGCACCTGGGTTTCAAGCCCTACCTGGCGTGGAACGACAACATCCTCTACTTCGGCAAGCGCTCGCCGGACCTGTCCAACTTCATCCTGGTGGCCATCAGCCTCGATCCGCACAACGCGCAGGAAGCGCATTTCGAACTGCCGTTGTGGGAGCTCGGCCTGCCGGATGACGCGCATACCCAGGGCGAGGACCTGATGAACGGGCATCGCTGGACCTGGTACGGCAAGACCCAGTGGATGCGTATCGAGCCGTGGCATCTGCCATTCGGAATCTGGCGCCTGACTGCCCAGCGGCCGGACCCCGACCTCAAGTAGTTTCTCGGATGTGGCTGGAATCGTTAAAAAATCAGCATGTTGCATTGATTTGTTGATGTTGGTTCCAGCTGCAGTTTCGTCGTTGCCCGGGCTGCAAACAACCGCGGCCCTTCATTGCGACAGGAATGAACAACATGGCAAAACCGCGCAAACCGGCCGCATTCATCAAGGATCCGCTCTGGTACAAGGACGCGGTGGTGTACCAGGTGCACCTGAAATCCTTCTACGACTCCAACAATGACGGCGTTGGTGACTTCGTCGGGCTGATCGAGAAGCTGGATTACATCGCCGACCTGGGCGTGAACACCATCTGGCTGCTGCCGTTCTATCCCTCGCCGCGGCGCGACGATGGCTACGACATTGCCGATTACCGCGGCGTGCATCCCGAGTACGGCAACATGGCCGATGCACGGCGCTTCATTGCCGAAGCGCACAAGCGCGGGCTGCGGGTGATCACCGAGCTGGTCATCAACCACACCTCGGACCAGCACCCCTGGTTCCAGCGGGCGCGCAAGGCGAAGAAGGGCTCGGCGGCGCGCAATTTCTACGTCTGGTCCGACACCGACGACAAATACCAGGGCACGCGGATCATCTTTCTCGACACCGAGAAGTCCAACTGGACCTGGGACCCGGTGGCCAAGCAGTACTTCTGGCACCGCTTCTATTCCCACCAGCCGGATCTGAATTTCGACAACCCGCAGGTGATGAAGGCGGTACTGGCCGTCATGCGCTTCTGGCTGGACATGGGCATCGACGGTCTGCGCCTGGACGCGATTCCCTACCTGGTCGAGCGTGACGGCACCAACAACGAAAACCTGCCCGAGACCCACGCGGTGCTCAAGGCCATCCGCGCCGAGATCGACGCCAATTATCCCGATCGCATGTTGCTGGCCGAGGCCAACCAGTGGCCGGAGGATACTCAGCTGTACTTCGGCGGCGAAGACGGCGGCCCCGGCGACGAATGCCACATGGCGTTCCACTTCCCGCTGATGCCGCGCATGTACATGGCCATCGCCCAGGAAGACCGCTTTCCGATCACCGACATCCTGCGGCAGACGCCGGACATTCCGGACAACTGTCAGTGGGCGATCTTCCTGCGCAACCACGATGAGCTGACCCTGGAGATGGTCACCGATCGCGAGCGTGACTATCTGTGGAACTACTACGCCTCGGACAAGCGGGCACGCATCAACCTCGGCATCCGTCGGCGTCTGGCACCGCTGCTGGAGCGCGACCGTCGCCGCATCGAACTGCTCAATAGCCTGCTGCTCTCCATGCCGGGCACGCCGGTGATCTACTACGGTGACGAGATCGGCATGGGCGACAACATCTTCCTCGGCGATCGCGACGGTGTGCGCACCCCCATGCAATGGTCGGTGGACCGCAACGGCGGTTTCTCCCGCGCCGACCCGCCGAACCTGGTGCTGCCGCCGGTGATGGACCCGCTCTACGGCTACTACACCATCAACGTTGAGGCGCAGCAGCGCGACCCCCATTCGCTGCTGAACTGGACACGGCGGATGCTCACCATCCGCAAGCAGTTCAAGGCCTTCGGCCGCGGCACGCTGAAGATGCTGGCGCCGAGCAACCGGCGCATCCTGGCCTATCTGCGCGAATTCACCGGGCCGGATGGCCAGACCGAGATCATCTTCTGCGTGGCCAATGTCTCGCGTTCGGCCCAGGCGGCGGAACTGGAAATGTCGCAGTACGCCGGCATGGTCCCGGTGGAGATGGTCGGCGGCAGCGCCTTTCCACCCATCGGCCAGCTGCCCTACCTGCTGACGCTGCCGCCCTACGGGTTCTACTGGTTCCAGCTGGCGCCCACCAACCAGATGCCCAGCTGGCATCAGGAGCCGGTGGAGACCATGCCGGACTTCCAGACCCTGGTACTCAAGCGCCTCGACACCCTGACCGCCGCCAATCGACGCACGCTGGAAGCCGAGTCGCTGCCGGCCTATCTGCCGAAGCGGCGCTGGTTCGCGGCCAAGGATGTGGCAATCGACTCGATCCGCATCAGCTACTGCATACCCTTCGGCGACCCGAACCGGCCGGTGCTGCTCAGCGAACTCTGCGTGGAATCGGCCGGGCGCAGCGACCTCTACCAGTTGCCGCTGGGCTTCCTCGACGAGTCTGATTTCGGCACCGCGCTGCCCCAGCAGCTGGCATTGGCCCGAGTACGCCGCGGCCCGCAGGTGGGGTTGATGACCGATGCCTTCGCCCTCGAGCAGTTCAGCGCCGCTGTGATCCAGGGACTGCGCGACGAGCTGGTGTTGCCGTGCAGCGACGGTGAAATCCGCTTCGTGCCGATGCCGCAACTGGACGATCTGCAGTTGCCGGAGCAGCCCGAGGTACGCTTCATTTCGGCAGAGCAGTCCAACAGTTCGGCGATCATCGACAACAAGGTGATGATCAAGCTGCTCCGTCGCGTGGCAGCGGGGATTCACCCTGAACTGGAAATGGGCGGGTTCCTCACCGCGCGCGGTTTCGCCCATATTTCCGGCATGCTCGGGCAGGTCAGCCGGATCAACAAGCAGGGCGAGCCGGTGGCGCTGATGGTGATCCAGCACTTCCTCGACAGCCAGGGTGACGCCTGGGTCTGGACGCTGAACAACCTCGACCGCGCCGTACGCGACGAAATCGCAGGCGGTGTGTCGATGCACGAGAACCAGTTCAGTGCCCTCGACGAGTTGCAGGCCTTCAACCGGCTGCTCGGGCAGCGTCTGGGCGAGATGCACATGGCCCTGGCAGCGGACACCGACGATGCCGCATTTGCCTACGAAATCACCAGCCCGGCGAACGCCGAGCAGTGGGCGCAGAGCATCAGCGCCCAGCTCGAGCAGGCACTGCAGCGGATCGACGAACACCGTTCCACTCTCGAGCGCAGGGATGCCGCCGCGGTGGGGCAGCTGCTCCAGCGTCGCGATCAGCTGCTCGCACAAGTGAAACGTCTGGCCGCTAGAACGGTGGGGGGCGTGCGCACCCGCGTGCATGGCGACCTGCACCTCGGGCAGGTTCTGGTGGTGCAGGGCGATGCGTATTTCATCGACTTCGAGGGCGAGCCGGCCCGTTCGCTGGACGAACGGCGAGCGAAACACAGCCCGTTCAAGGATGTCTCAGGCCTGCTGCGCTCGTTCGAATACGCCGCGGCCATGACCATTCGTGGTGCACAGGTCAGCGACAGCACGCCGGAGGCCGATCAGGCTCGCCAGCGCATTGCCGCGAGCTACCAGCGCAGCGCACAACAAGCCTTCCTCGATGCGTACCGCGAGGCCACCCGGGAGCTGCCACATGCCTGGCAGGAGCAGGATGGCGCGAATGCTGCACTGCTGCTGTTCAGCCTGGAGAAATGCGCGTACGAGATCGTTTACGAAGCGGAGAACCGTCCGACCTGGTTGCCCGTCCCGCTACGGGGGCTGATGGCCCTGGCACAACAGCTTTTCGATGGAGATTCCAATGACTGATCGCCCGGCCCTGACCATGCCAGGGGAAACCCTGATGCCTAGTGACGCCGATGTCGATGCTCTGGTGCGAGCCGAGCATGGCAACCCGTTCTCCGTTCTCGGGCCGCACCCCGATGGCGAAGCAATGGTGGTGCGCGCCTACCTGCCCAACGCATTGGGCGCGGAAGTGCTGGACCGCAACCAGCAATTGCTGACGGTGATGGAGCAGGGCCAGGTGCCCGGCTTCTTCGTCGCCCGTCTGACTCACCAGCAACCCTACCTGCTGCGCATCCGCTGGGCCGGTGGTGAGCAGATCACCGAAGACCCGTACAGCTTCGGTCCGCAGCTGGGCGAGCTGGACATGCATCTGTTCTCCGAGGGCAACCATCGGCAGATCGGCCGGGTGTTCGGCTCCCAGGTGATCGAGGTCGACGGTGTGCAGGGTGTGCGTTTAGCCGTATGGGCACCCAATGCGCGGCGCGTCTCGGTAGTCGGCAGCTTCAATGGCTGGGACGGACGCCGACACCCGATGCGGCTGCGCTTTCCGTCCGGCGTATGGGAGCTGTTCATTCCGCGCCTGCAGCCCGGCGATACCTACAAGTACGAGATTCTCGGCCCCAACGGCATCCTGCCGCTGAAGGCTGATCCCGTCGCACTCGCCACCGAGCATCCGCCGGGAACCGCATCGGTCATCGCCCGGCCACTGGACTATCAGTGGAAGGACCAGGCCTGGCTGCAACAGCGGTCCGCGCGCCAGTCACTCGAGGCGCCGATGAGCATCTACGAGCTGCATGCCGGGTCGTGGCGACGCGAGGGTGGCGACGACGGGCGAATGTACAACTGGCACGAGCTGGCCGAGCGGCTGATCCCTTACGTGGTGGACATGGGCTTCACCCATATCGAGCTGATGCCGATCATGGAGCACCCGTTCGGCGGCTCCTGGGGCTACCAGCTGCTTTCGCAGTTCGCTCCCAGCGCGCGCTACGGTAATGCCCACGACTTCGCCGAGTTCGTCGACGCCTGCCACAACGCGGGTATCGGCGTGATCCTCGACTGGGTGCCGGCGCATTTCCCCACCGACGCTCATGGCCTGGGCGAGTTCGATGGCACTGCGCTGTACGAGTACGCCCACCCGTTCGAGGGCTTCCACCAGGACTGGGATACCTACATCTACAACCTCGGTCGCACCGAGGTGCACGGCTTCATGCTGGCCTCGGCGTTGCATTGGCTGCGCGAGTTCCACGTCGATGCGCTGCGCGTGGACGCGGTGGCCTCGATGCTCTACCGGGATTATTCGCGCAAGGATGGCGAATGGATTCCCAACCGCCATGGCGGGCGCGAGAACCTGGAGGCGATCGATTTCCTTCGTCACCTGAACGATGTGGTGGCCACCGAGACCCCCGGCGCGCTGGTGATCGCCGAGGAGTCCACCGCCTTTCCCGGCGTCAGCAAGCCGACCAGCGAAGGTGGGCTGGGCTTTTCCTACAAGTGGAACATGGGCTGGATGCACGACACGCTCAAGTACATCCAGGAAGATCCGATCCACCGGCAGTACCATCACGACAAGCTGACCTTCGGCATGGTCTACGCCTATTCCGAGCATTTCGTGCTGCCGATCTCCCATGACGAGGTGGTGCACGGCAAAGGCTCGCTGATCGACAAGATGCCGGGCGACCGCTGGCAGAAGTTCGCCAACCTGCGCGCCTATCTGTCATTCATGTGGACCCACCCGGGCAAGAAGCTGCTGTTCATGGGCAGCGAGTTCGGTCAGTGGCGCGAGTGGAACCACGACCGCGAGCTGGATTGGCATCTGCTGGAAGACGCTGATCACCGTGGCGTGCAGAACCTGGTGCGCGACCTTAACCGCCTGTATAGCCAGGAGCCGGCGCTGCACGAACTGGACAGCGACCCGCGCGGTTTCCAGTGGCTGATCGGCGACGATCGCGCCAACAGCGTATTTGCCTGGCTGCGCAAGAGCTCGACCGGCCATCCGCTGCTGGTGGTCGGCAACTTCACCCCGGTGGTGCGCGAGGGCTATCGCATCGGTGTGCCGGTGGATGCCAGGTGGCTGGAGGTGTTCAACAGCGACGCCGAGTGCTACGGCGGCTCCAATACCGGCAACGGCGGCGGCATCCTGGCCGAGCCGGTGGAGAGTCACGGCGAGAAGGTTTCGCTGTCGCTGACCCTGCCGCCGCTGGGCGTGCTGGTATTGCGACCGCAGGTCTGAAGGCTGCAGCGATGAAGAACGCCGCTCGGGGCAACCTGAGCGGCGTTTTTTTAGGTGAATTCAACAGCTTGTTAACGCGTGGCGGCGGACTGCACAGCGAGATGCGCGATCAAGACCGCGTCCCACAGATGCTGCGGTCCCTCAGCCCGTTTCCTGGGAAACCGGCTCCTGGTCACCGGCCTGGTTGCTGCTGCGCAGCTTCTTCGCCCGCGCTTCGAGCACCACGTAGACCAGCGTGGCGAACAGCAGCGGGATCAGGAAGTAGATCACCCGATATCCGATCAGGCCGCCGACGATGGCGCCCTTGCTCATCTCGTCGGCGAGCATGGCGACGAACACCGCCTCGATCACCCCGAGCCCGGCGGGAATGTGGGCGACCACGCCGGCGATGCTGCTGATCATCAGGATGCCCAGCACCTCGGGATAGTCCGCCTGCTGCGACAGCATGTAATAGACCACCAGCGCCATCAGCGACCAGTTGGCCGCCCCGAGGACCAGCTGGATCAGCGCCAGGCGCAGCGATGGCAGCTGGATCTCGTGGCCGCGGATGGTCCACGAACGCCGTCTGGAAAAGCCGCACAGGCCCAGGTACACCACGCACGCCACCAACAGGCCACCGCCTACCACGCGCAGGGCGGTGAAGCCGATCTCCCAGCTGGCCGGCGGCTCGATCCAGCCCATGGCGAAGATGAGTCCTGCCAGCCACATGTAGCCCAGCCAGTTGGTCAGGATGCTCATGGTGAACACCCGGGTGATCTGCGCGGGCTTCAGGCCAAGGCGCGAGTACAGGCGAAAGCGCAGGGCGATGCCGCCCACCCAGGCGCTCAGGTTGAGATTGAAGGCATAGCAGACGAAGGTCACCGGAAGGATCTGCCGGACCGGCAGGTCGTGGCGCGCATAGCGTTTACCCAGCACATCGAAAAAGCAGTACACGACGTAACTGCCGAATGCCGCCGCTCCCGCCATCCACAGGGTCTTCGCCTGGTAGTTGCGCAAGGTGTTGTAGACCTCCTGCCAGTCGAGGTTGCGCGCCAGGCCGATCAGCAGGCCGGCAACCAGCGCGAAGAAGACGTACGTCAGGATCTTCTTGATCAGCGGCCAACGACGGCGCCAGCCGCTCTTCGCCTCGCCCTGGGTGGTCTCGCTCATCGTTGTTCTCGCTGAATGGGGGCGGGCACGGTATCGAGTGGCGATGCGTCGGCGTCGATCAGCTCCAGGCGCGGCTTGTGCTCGGGGAACAGGTTCACCAGTCCGGGGAAGTGCCGCAGGAAATGGAAGATCAGAAACGCCAGCGGTGCGCGCCACCAGAAGCCGCGGATGATCCGTTCAAGGGGGATGCGCCGGCAGTCGGTCTGCAGCAGATGATCGAGCCGCTCGTGCAGATGTCGATTGAACACGTGGTCGCGGATGATCAGGTTGGCTTCCAGATTCAGCGACAGGCTCAGCGGGTCGAGGTTGCTCGAACCCACCGTGGACCATTCGTAGTCAGCCAGCGCCACCTTGCCGTGCAACGGTCGGCGGCAGTATTCGTGAATTTCCACGCCGTCGCGCATCAGGTAATTGTAGAGCATTCGCGCGCCGAACTTGGCGATCGGCATGTCCGGTTCGCCCTGGAGGATCAGCCGCACCCGCACGCCACGCCGCGCGGCATTGCGGATCTCCCGTAACACGCGATAACCCGGGAAGAAATAGGCGTTTGCAATCAACAACCTGGAGCGAGCATCTCGAATCGCTTGCAGGTAATGCTGTTCGATGTCATTGCGATGCTGGTCATTATCGCGGGTGACGAACAATGCTCGCGCTTCGCCGCGACTGACGCCGCCATAGCCGGGCGTCTGTTGCCGCACGCGGCGTCGCCACCAGCGATGCTGCGGTGTTTTGTTCGGCGCGATCTGACTGAGGGCGAAATGATGGATGTCCCGCACCACCGGGCCTTCGACCTGCAGCGCGTAGTCCTGCTTGGCGGCCGGGCCGAAGTCAGCCAGGTGATCGGCCGAGAAGTTGATCCCGCCGATGAAGGCGACTTCGCCATCGACCACCACGATCTTGCGGTGCATGCGGCGGAACACGTTCAGTCGGCGGCCAAGCAGACGCTTGCCCGGATCGAACATGTGAATGCGCACGCCAACCCGCGTCATCGCGCTGACGAACTCGCCATGCAGATCGGCCGAGCCGTAGCCGTCGACCGTGACGTCGACGCTGGCGCCATTCTCTGCCGCAGCGATCAGCGCTTTCTGCAACTCGTTGCCGACCTTGTCCTGAAACAGGATGAAGGTTTCCAGCAACACCTCTTTCTTGGCCTGGGCGATGACCTCGAACACTCGAGGAAAGAACTCTTCGCCGTTTTCCAGTAACTGAAGGCGATTCCCGTCTCTCCAGTGGTAACTCATAGATGTATCTCCACCGCTAGGGGCAGATGATCGGACAAGTGCGTCCAGGGTTTGTTACCAAGTATTCGCGGCTTGTGACTGGTGGCATTGCGCACATAGATGCGGTCCAGGCGCAGCATCGGCCAGCGAGCGGGGAAGGTCTTGGCCACCTGACCGTGGGCGACGGCGAACACTTCGTGCAGGCCGGCGCAGCGGTCCAGGGTGTGCGTAGCCCGTAGCCGCCAGTCGTTGAAGTCACCGGCCACCACCACCGGGGCACCCTGGGGCAGCGAGTCGAGCAGGTTGCAGAGCAGCTCCAGCTGTTGCGCGCGATGCGGCTCACGCAACCCCAGGTGCACGCAGATGGCATGGAACTCCTCGTGCCCCGGCACTTGCAGCACGCTGTGCAGCAGGCCGCGACGCTCGGGGCCGGCGATGGAGATGTCGAGGTTCTCGTAGCGGATGATGGGAAATTTCGAGAGCAGGGCATTGCCATGGTCGCCGTCGGGATAGACCGCATTGCGCCCGTAGGCGAAATCGGTCCAGATGCTGTCGGCGAGAAACTCGTACTGGGGCGTCTTCGGCCAGTTGTGAAAGCGCATCGCGTGCTTTTCGTGGGTGCCCAGCACCTCCTGCAGGAACACCACGTCCGCTGACACGCTGCGCACCGCTTCGCGCAGCTCCGGCAGGATGAAGCGGCGGTTGAGGGCGGTGAAGCCCTTGTGGGTGTTCACCGTGAGGATGCGGATCGAATTGACCGCCGTGGCCATGTGGGCATCGAGATCGGCGCTTTCGATGGGATGGTCTTTGTCCAGGGTCAAACCATTGCTCCTTCTAGTTGACCGGGCGTGGCCTGCAGCTGTTCGTCCAGGCCGAGCCGGCGCAGCAGTTGCCGCGCGTCGTAGGGCGCGCGGACCTTCACGTCGTTGTCGAAATAGCAGTACACGTCCCGCGAACGCCGGGCCCGCGGTTTCTTCTCGCTGATCAGCCGTGCGTCGTCGGGCTGGCTGCCCTCGCTCCAGCGTCTGATCCGCTGAAACCAGTCATTCAGTGCGGCATCGGTGTAGCCGCTGGTGTAGAGCTCCTCGGCACCGTGCAGGCGGATGTAGACGAAGTCGCTGGTGAGGTCTTCCTGGTGCGGCCATTTGCCTGCGGTATCGGCCACCACCAGGGCGACCCGGTACTTGCGCAGCAGGTCTACGAAGGCGGGATCGACGAAGCTCGTGTGGCGGATCTCCACCGCATGGCGCATGGGGCGCTTGCGGTCGATGGCCAGGTAGCTGCGACCTTCCATGCGTGGTTCGCAACCCTTGGCGATAGCCAGCGCCGCTTCGCTGTCGTGGGGCAGCTGGCGGAGGAAGGATTCGAACAGCTCGGGATCGAACTTGAACGAGGGTGGGAACTGCCAGAGGATCGGCCCCATCTTTTCCTTGAGCTGGAAGATGCCCGAGGCGAAGAAGTTGGCCAGCGGCTTTTCCACCTCGTTGAGCCGGCGGATGTGGGTGATGTAGCGCGGCCCCTTGATGCTGAAGACGAAGCCCTCGGGCGTGTCCTCGTACCAGTCCGCGTAGCGCTCCGGGGTCTGCAGTGAATAGAACGAACCGTTGATCTCGATGCTGCTCACCGCCCGAGAGGCGAAACGCAGCTCCTTTTTCTGCGTCAGCCCCTTGGGGTAGAAGTCGCCGCGCCAGGGCGCGTAACGCCAACCGGAGATGCCGATGTGGATACCCGCCATGGCCTGCCCTCGGGTCAGCGTGGATTCTGCATGCTGGTCGGGTCGCTGGCGGGGAAGGTTTCGGCCACCGCCTCATCCAGCACCCGCTCTTCGCTGCCGCGCGCATCGCTGCGTTGCGGCTGCAGTTCAACCTTGATCCAGCCGTTCTGCCGTCGATCGAACGACTCGAAGGCCGCGATCACGTCGGTCATCGGTTTCACCTGGGTGAGGATCTTCGCCGGGTCGATACGCCGCGCCTGGACCATCTCGATCAGCCGCGGGATGTACTTGCGGTGGTGGCAGTTGCCCATGTTGATGGTGATGTTCTTGTTCATCGCCATGCCGATGGGGAAGGTCATCGCATCTGGCGGGTAGACGCCTATGATCGATAGCGTGCCGGCCTTGGCGATGCTCTGCACCGCCCATTCCAGCGCCTGGGAGGGAGCATCGCCGGGCTGCCAGAGCTGACCCTGAGCCGAGCTGGAGGTCGCCGCGGCGCCGCAGCAACCATGTTCGGCATCCACACCCACGGCATCGATCACCCGGTCCACACCGATACCGCCGGTGAGCCGCTTGAGCGTCTCGACGGGGTCTTCGCGATCGAAGTTGATCGCTTCCGCGCCCTGGCGCTGCGCCATGCGCAGACGATCGTCATGGCGGTCGATGGCGAACACCCGGCCAGCGCCCAGCAGCTTGGCGCTGGCAATGGCGAACTGGCCCACCGGGCCGCACCCGAACACCGCCACGGTGTCGCCACTGCCCACCTCGGCCATCTCGGCGCCGAAGTAGCCGGTGGGAAAGATGTCCGAAAGCAGAATCGCCTGATCGTCGCTGATCTCCGGTGGCAGTTTGACCAGCCCGATGTTGGCGAACGGGATACGGGCCTTCTCCGCCTGCAGACCATGGAATGGTCCGGTGGTCTGCGGACCGCCATAGAACGAGGTGCCGGCCTCCTTGCCGTTCGGGTTGGCGCCATCGCACTGGGCGAAGTAGCCGGCCCGGCAGTAGGAACAGTTGCCACAGGCGATGGTGGATGGGATGACGACCCGATCGCCGATCTGCAGGTTGCGCACATCGGCGCCCAGGGCCTCGACGATGCCGACACCTTCGTGGCCGAGAATGGTGCCCGGCTGCATGCCGCTCACGGTGCCCCGCACGAAGTGCAGGTCGGTGCCGCAGATCGCCGATGCGGTGATGCGCACAATGGCATCGGTGGGCGCCAGGATGCGTGGTTCCGGCACGTCTTCGAAACGGATATCGCCAACGGCGTGGTAGACAACAGCTTTCATGGTCACTCCATTGGCCCGGCTCGCGGACCGGGACGGATGCTGGCGGAGCGGACGAGCAGGCTGCACGGCGGGAAAGAAGACCGGCGCGAATGTTCGGATCGAAGGCTCCGCGGGGTACTGGAATACTCGCGCGCACGACGGGATTCGCCGGGCACATCTGTTCCGACTTTTCCCGGCGTTGGCGGTTCATCTTTTTCTGGTGCGGCGAGTTCGATGCGACGTGGGCTCGCCGCTTTCTAGGGGGGTAAGGCTGCTGCGGACGACTCGGGTGACCGGCTGAAAGGCGGGAAGGGCGGTCAGGCGGGCGGCAGGCTCCAGGGCAGCTCGCCGGCAAAGGCGTCGACCAGGTAATCGATCATGACCCGGACCTTGGCCGGCGGCCGCCGGTCAGGCGGGTAGACCACATGAATGCCACCCAGCCCCATGCACGGCTGGTCCAGCTCCAGCGCCACCAGCTCGCCGCTGCGCAGGGCGGAGGCGACGATGAACTGCGGCTGATAGATCACCCCCTGGCCGCCCACGGCCGCCGCCACCAGCGCCTCGCCGTTGTTGGCGAGCAGGTCGCCGCTGACGGCGACGCGCAGCTCGGCGTGCTCGCCGAAGGCCCAGTGCTTGCCCCCCGCCAGCGCCGAAAGGCTGTAGCCCAGGCAGTTGTGCTGACCGAGGTCAGCGACACTGCGCGGTACGCCCCGCTGGTCCAGATAGCTCGGCGCGGCGCACACCAGCAGCGGGCAATCTGCCAGACGCCTGGCCTGCAAGGGACTGTCCTCGAGTCGGCCGATGCGCACGGCCATGTCCCAGCCACCATCGAGCAGGTCGACCTGACTGTCGGTCAGGCCCAGCTCCACCTTTACTGCCGGATGGCGGCGGCTGAATTCGGGGATCAGCGGGGCGATGAACTGCGTGCCGAAGGTCAGGGGCACGTTCATCCGTAGCAGCCCGGTGGCTTCCACCCGCTGGGAGGCGACGCCGGCTTCCGCCTCGTCGATCTCCGGGAGGATGCGCTGGCAAGCCTCCAGGTAGTTGCCGCCTGCCTCGGTCAGGCTCAGGCGGCGGGTGCTGCGATGGAAGAGCTTGACGCCCAGGCGGCGTTCCAGCGCATCCACGTGCTTGCTGGCCATGGCCGGGGACATGTCCAGGTGCCGCGCTGCTGCCGAAAGGCTTCCAGCGCTGGCAGCGCGAACGAACACACGCATGCCGGTGATGCGATCGAGCATGGTATTTCTCACTATCAGTAAAAGGTGTCGCCTTGTAATGCCAGGTTCTCGCACCTCTGAGTGTAAGCCATGATGCCCGCATATCCGTTCCGGGAGTTCATGCAATGACCCCTTTCAGCTCGTCGGGCGCCGGCCAGACCATGCCGACCCTGTTCGTACCGCACGGTGCCGGCCCTTGTTTCTTCATGGACTGGAACCCGCCGACCGCCTGGAATGCCATGGCGGACTTCCTAAAGGGCATCGCCGCGACCCTGCCGGCGAGGCCGACCGCCATTGTCCTGGTTTCCGGCCACTGGCTGCAGTCGACCTTCAGCGTGACCACGGCCGCACGCCCCACGCTGATTTACGACTATCACGGCTTTCCGCCGCACACCTATGAACTGCGCTATCCGGCACCGGGCGATCCGGCACTGGCCAGCCGAATCGCCGGCTTGCTCGACGGTGCGGCACTTGGCGGTCGTGAGGATGCCCAGCGTGGCTTCGACCACGGCATGTTCATCCCGCTGAAGCTGATGTTCCCGGACGCGGACATCCCGGTGGTGCAACTCTCGTTGCGCAGCGACCTCGACCCGCGGGCACACATCGAGGCCGGTCGCGCGCTGCAGGCGTTGCGCGGCGAGGGCGTACTGATCGTCGGCAGCGGCATGAGCTTTCACAACATGCGCGGCTATGGCGACCCGCGTTTCGCTCCGATTTCGGACGAATTCGATCATTGGCTCACCGCTGCGGTCGAACTGCCGCCCGGCGAGCGAGACTGGGCGCTGCAGCGCTGGGAAGATGCTCCGGCGGCGCGCCTGTGTCATCCGCCGAGGGCCGAGGAACACCTGATCCCGCTGCTGGTGGCTGCCGGCGCAGCGGGTGATTCGAACGGACGCAAGGTCTTCAGCGACCGCGTCATGCACACCACGCTGTCGGCCTACCGTTTTGGCTGACGCGCACATTTCATCGAGGGGAACACCATGTACCGATCACAAAGCCGAATCACGGCGAGCAATCCGTCGCGCCTGATCAAGCGCCTGTGCAATCACTGGCGGCACAAGTTTCCCGTGCAGCTGGACGAGCAGGGCGGCGACATCGAACTGCCGCTCGGCCGCTGCAGCCTGCGCGCCAACGAGGGCGTGCTGGACGCAAGATTGGAGTCCACCGATCGGGCACAGCTGCAGCAATTGCAGAAAGTGGTCGCCGATCACCTGGCGCGCATGGCCGGCGACGAGCCGCTTGGCATCGCCTGGCAGACCGAAGCCGGTGCCGAGCCAGCCGCACAGCCGGCCGAAAACCGCGCGCTGGATTCCAGAAGCCGCTATGGCACCGTTTCGCGGGTGTTTCACTGGCTGATGGCGCTGCTGATCGTCTGGCAGTTTCTCAAGCTGAGTGACCGCATCGAAGAGGGGGAGCACTGGGTCGGGCAGACGCTGGTGCCCTGGCACGTATCCCTGGGGGCCGTGCTGCTGGTTCTGGTGCTGCTGCGCATCTTCTGGTCGGCCAGCCAGCTGAGCCGACGACCGCTGCACGACCCGGCCACGGCCTGGCTGGTCAAGGCTGGGCACCTGGCGCTGTATGCCTGCATGGTGGCGATGCCGATCACGGGCGTGCTCTATCTGGTCGGCAATGGCTACGGTCTGAAGGTGTTCGGCCAGCAGCTGGTGGAGAAGGGGCCTGAGATCGCCTGGGCGGCCTCGATCGGTGGTCTGCACTCGCCGCTGGCCTGGCTGACCGTGCTGCTGGTGATCGGGCATATCGGCGCTGCGCTGTATCACCGGCTGGTGAAGCGCGACGACATCATGCAGCGCATGCTCTAGTTAATCACTGGCTGCTCAGCGCGAAGTTGGGCAGCGATTCCACCGGCTGGTTGAAGCGGAAGGGGATCGACACCATCGCGGCGCCGTAGGGCTTCTGTACCACGAAATGCAGGTGCGGGCCGGTACTGCGACCCGTATTGCCGGACTTGCCGAGCAGCGTGCCGACTTCCACGCGCTGGCCCGGCTTGACCCGCACCGAGCCCCGGCTCAGGTGCAGATAGGCGCTGTGGGTGCCGTCGTCGTGCTCGATGCGCACATGGTTGCCGGCCGGGTCGGGCAGCCGCCCGCCCTGGCCGTCGCGAACCTTCACCACGGTCCCGGCGCGGGCCGCGACGATGGGCGTGCCCACCGGCATCGCGATATCCACCGCATAACGGCCGCTCGGCGAGTTGTGACTGAAGTCGCCGCCGGCGCCCTGGGAGATCCGGAACGGTCCTCCTTGCCACGGCAGGGCGTAGGCCGGGCCATCGACGACACCAGGCTGATCCGGCTCCGGCGAGAAGATCAGCGCATAGCTGAACGAGTGCTTGAACATGATCGGCCCGCCCGCCTGACGCTTGCTCAGCGTGGCGACGCGTACCCGGCTGTTGGCCGGCACCGTCTTGCGGATCACGCCGTTGCCGACGCCCGCCACGTTGACCATGCGCGTCAGGCGCAGCGTCACCTCCACCGGTACCTCCAGGGTATTGCTGACATCCATGGCCTTGCCGCTGCCGGCACGGTTGATGAGCAGCCGTACCGAGCCCGGTTTGTCGGTTGCTTTCGTTTGCTTGCTGGAGGCGAAGCTGGGAGCCAGCGGAGCCAGCCCGATCAGCAGCAGAAGGGGATAGATGAGCGGTCGCAGAGAGAGCATGACGTGTGATCCATCACGGAAAAGACAAGACTGCCGGCGACGAGCAGAACGAATCCGTTGGTTGTTAAGGGGGCCGCGCTGGATTTTGGGACTGGAGTCACGCGACGAGGTTCACTGCCGCATGTCGTTTTTTCCAGGTGGTTTTTGTCGTTGCGAGAAATGCGGACGGACGCCTCGGCCGGCCGAAGCGGGAGCCCACGCCGCAGCGGTGTGGGCAGCCGACAACGTCAGAACGCGACGGGCCCGGCGACGCCGCCCCGAACCCGTCACGGTCCGGGGCGCTTCATCACTCGTCAGCCTTGATCAGTTCCAGCAGCAACAGCGAGCGGCCGGTGACGGCGTACTCGTCGTTGAAGTCGAAACGTTCCGGCCGCGCGGTGGGGTGGTTGGTGTCGATCAGGCGGTTCCAGTAGATGCCCTGGGGCACCTCGGGCAGCGTGAAATTCACCAGGTCGTGGTGCGAGTTGACGATGATCAGCAGCGTCGCATCCGAACCGGCGCGGCGGATGCCGGTCGGCTGGGCACGGCCGTCGAGGAGCATGCCCATGCAGCGGTTGTGTGCATCTTCCCACTGCTCGATGGTCATCTCTTCGGCATTCGGCGCCAGCCAGGTGACATCCTTGACCCCCAGTTCCTCGTTGTAGGCGCCGACCAGGAAACGGCTGCGGCGCAGCATCGGGAAGCGCTGACGCAGGCGGATCAGCTTGCGGGCGAAGCCCAGCAGGCCGTAGCTGTCCTCGCTGATGTCCCAGTTCACCCAGCCGATCTCGCTGTCCTGGCAATAGGCGTTGTTGTTGCCGTGCTGGGTCCGGGCGAACTCGTCACCGGCGACGATCATCGGGGTGCCCTGGGAGAACAGCAGCGTGGCGAGGAAGTTGCGCATCTGCCGATAGCGCAGCTCGTTGATCTCCGGATCGTCGGTGTGGCCTTCCACGCCGTGGTTCCAGGACAGGTTGTTGTCGCTGCCGTCGCGGTTGTCCTCGTCGTTGTCCTCGTTGTGCTTGTTGTTGTACGACACCAGGTCCTTGAGGGTGAAGCCGTCGTGGGCGGTGACGAAATTGACCGAGCTGAACGGCCGACGCCCGCGCTGGTTGTAGAGGTCGCCGGAGCCGGTCAGGCGGCTGGCGAAGTCGGCCAGCTGGCCGTCATCCCCTTTCCAGAACGACCGCACGGTGTCGCGGAACTGGTCGTTCCACTCGGCCCAGCCCGGTGGGAAGCCACCGACCTGATAGCCGCCGGGGCCGCAGTCCCAGGGTTCGGCGATCAGCTTGGTCTTGGCCAGCACCGGGTCCTGGCGACAGGCGACGAGGAAGCCGTGACGCTCGTCGAAGCCGTAGTGCTCGCGACCGAGAATGGTCGCCAGGTCGAAGCGGAAGCCGTCCACGTGCATCTCGGTGGCCCAGTAGCGCAGCGAATCGGTGACCATTTGCAGTACGCAGGGGTGGCTCATGTCCAGCGTATTGCCGGTGCCGGAATCGTTGATGTAGTAGCGCTTGTCGTCCGGCATCAGGCGATAGTAGGAGGCGTTGTCGATGCCGCGCATGGACAGCGTCGGGCCCAGCTCGTTGCCTTCGGCCGTGTGGTTGTAGACCACGTCGAGGATCACCTCGAGGTCGGCATTGTGCAGGTGCGCGACCATTTCCTTGAATTCGGTGATCTTGCCGCTGGCCAGGTACTTCGGATGCGGTGCGAAGAAGGCGATGCTGTTGTAGCCCCAGTAGTTGCTCATGCCCTTTTCCAGCAGATGCTGGTCCTGGACGAAGGCATGAATGGGCAGGAACTCGATGGAAGAGACGCCGAGCTTGCGGATGTAGTCGATGACCTCCGGCGTCTTGAAGCCGGCGAAGGTGCCGCGTACGTCGTCGGCCACGGATGGGTGGCGCATGGTGTAACCGCGCACGTGGGTCTCGTAGATGATCGTCTTGTCCCAGGGCACCTGCACCGGATGGTCGCGGCCCCAGGTGAAGGCCGGGTCGATGATCTTGCACTTGGGCACGAAAGGCGCGCTGTCGCGCTCGTCGAAGCTGAGATCGCCGTCGGGATGGCCGATGGTGTAGCCGAACAGCGCTTCCGACCATTTCAGCTCGCCCACCAGTTGTTTGGCGTAGGGGTCGATCAGCAGCTTGTTGGGGTTGAAGCGATGACCGTTCTCCGGGTCGTAGGGCCCGTGCACGCGATAGCCATAGATCTGTCCGGGGTGGGCGTCGGGCAGGTAGCCGTGCCAGATCTCGTCGGTGTACTCGGGCAGTTCGATGCGCTCGATCTCGGTTTCACCGCTGGCATCGAACAGGCACAGCTCCACTTTGGTGGCGTGTGCGGAAAATATGGCGAAATTCACGCCCAAGCCGTCCCAGGTCGCCCCGAGAGGGAAGGGCAGGCCCTCGCGAATCCTGGAAGGGGTCATGACCTGTGGCGCGTGGGGCTTTTTCTTACTCATGAAAACTCCAAGGACGGATTCAGGAAGGCACAGCGAAGCGCCTGTCGGCGCGGACGGTCATTGGACCGAACCGACGCCGACAAGATTGCTTGCCGCCGGTCAGCTTTCCTTCTTTGCGCGCGGGGTACGGGTCTTCTTGATGGTTTCCGGTGTGCCGGCCTTGGCGTCGGTGTCCGCCTTGGCGGTATCAGCCTTGGCACTGGCACGGCTCGCGCGGGGCTTCGCAGCCGGCGCTTCCTTGACCTTCGGTGTGGCATCGGTGGGTTTGGTGGCGGTTTTGCGCGCGCGGGTCGCCGGTTTGGCCACGGGGGCCCCCTTTTCGGCCTCGACCAGCTTGCGAGCCATCTCCCAGTGACGCTCTTCCTCGCCGTGCGGGCAGCCTTCGGACTGCCAGATCTGGTAGGCGAACTCGCGGATACGTTTTTCTTCTGCACTCATTGTTGGGATTCTCCTGTTGCTCTCGTAGACGTATGCAGGACGGCCACCGACAAGCCGTCCAGAACGCGCGCAGCCTCGAGGCTGGCTTGTTGGGATGTGACTGTCGTTCCGTCGAAAAGTCGCTCGAACTCACTACCGTCCAGCGCCTCGGGCAATGCGATACGGGTATCGCCCCAACGCTGCGCTGGAATCCGAGGTTGTCTGCTGTCGCTCAGCAGGCCGGCAGCCAGCCGCGGCACCACCACGACCAGCCATTGCCCGTCCAGTTCGCGAGCGAAGGCGAGCAGGCGCTCGGCCTGCTCGCCGCTCACCGAAAGCGGCAGATAACGGCCCTCGGTGAACAGCCGCGGAAAACGTCGACGGGCCTGCAGCGTGCGGCTGATCACCAGCTGTTTGATGCGACCGTCATGCCAGCTTTGCAGCAGCTGGTCAGGCGTTGCGGGCTGCTCGAGGCTGTTGCGGCGCGCCGCGAAGTCCACGGGGCGGCGATTGTCCGGGTCCACCAGGCTCAGGTCCCAGAACTCGGCGCCCTGGTAGAGATCCGGCACACCGGGGGTGGTCATGCGCAGCAAGGTCTGCGCGAGGCTGTTCAATGCACCGGCGGGCGCCAGCTCAGCGGCTGCGGCGGCGATTTCGTCCCGCAATGGTGCGCCTTCGGCGGCCAGCAGCAGGTGCTCCACGTATTGCCGGCAGGCGCCTTCGTAGTCGCCGTTGGGATCGCTCCAGGTGGTGCGCAGCTTGGCTTCGCGCAAGGCCTTTTCCTGCCATTGCAGAATGCGCGCGCTGTACTGCTCCATGGCGGGTCGGTCGTCCGCACGCAGGTCCAGCGGCCAGCTGCCGAGCAGGATCTGGAACAGCATCAGCTCGTCGGCGGGCGAGGGCGCGGCGCCATCGTCCAGCTGGCGGATCTGCCCTGCTGCCAGTTCGCGCCAGTGTCGGACCTTGCCGGCGAACCAGTCGGCGCGCTCGCTGAGCACCGCGATGCGCGCACGGGTGTCCTCGCCGCGCTTGTGATCGTGGGTGGCGGTGGTCAGCAGGTTGCGCGGGAAATGCTCGACGCGTTGCAGGCATTCATCGTGAAAGGCCTGCGCGGGTGCGCTGAAGTGCTGCGGGTCGAAGCCCACGTCGTTGCGCGAGAGCAGGATGCCGGAGCGGTAGCAGGCGGTGTCTTCGACGGCCTTGGCGGCCGCCGGCGAGGTCAGCTGCTGGAAGCGTGTGCAGGCGTAGCGGCGAATCTTGCGCAGGTGGCGCGGCAGCTGACGCAGGCTCTCGCCGCCCAGCCAGCGCTGCAGATGCTCCAGCAGCGGCCAGTCCGCTTCGCTCAGGGTTGTCTTCGCGCCTTCCAGCGCCTGCTGGAAGAACGGCTCGTCCGCCTCGCGCCGGCCTGACGCAGCGATATAGGTGCGGTACACCGGGAAGTGAATGATCAGCTCCAGCAGCGCTCGACGGATCGCGCCGAGGGTGATGTCGCGAGTCATCACGTCGCCGCGAGCCACCTGTAGCAACGCCTGGGCGACGGTTTCGAAATCGCCGGCCAAGGGACCGGTCAGCACCAGCTGGCGGGCCTGGCGGGCCTCTTCCATGAAATCGGTGGTGCGCCCGCTGGTCTCGCTCCACAGCGAGCAGAGCAGCGCTTCGCCAGCCGGGTCGTGCTGCAGCAGCGACACCTGGTTCATGAACTCGTAGCCGGTGGTGCCGTCCACGCCCCAGTCGTCATGTAGCCGCTCGCCACCGGCAAGGATCTTTTCGACGTAGATCGGCACGTGATCCTGTACCGCTTCCGGCGGACGGCCGGCATTGAGCCGGTCGACACGACGGCGCAGGCGCCGGCAGTAGCCACGCGGGTCGGCCAGACCGTCGATGTGGTCGATGCGCAGGCCGTCGACCAGGCCGTCGCCGATCAGCTCGAAGATCTTGGCGTGGGTTTCCTCGAACACCACCGGCCGCTCGACGCGCAGGCCGCCCAGCTCGTTGATGTCGAAGAAGCGTCGCCAGTTGATGTCGTCGCCGGCGGTGCGCCAGCTGGCCAGTCGATAATGCTGGCGTTCAAGGAGGCCGTGCAGACGCTTGAAGCCGTCCTCGCTGGTCGAGTCGTAGCAGTTCAGCGCCTGCTCCAGCGCCTGTCGCGTTTCAGCGTCCTGCAGCTGTTCGGCCAGGTCGGCACGCAGCAGGCGAGCAGTCTGGTAAGGCGCCGGCTCGGTCTTCAGTGCATCGAAATGCTGTGCCAGCGCCCGCAGCTGCGGATGCTCGGCGGCGCGCAGTACCTCGCCGTAGCTTGGCGGGGTGATCGGGAAGCGATGCTCGTAGTGTTCGGCGTACAGGGCGCCATTGTCGATATCCAGGCGCAGTTTAACGGTGCCCTGTTGCAGCGCCTCGCCATAGTCACTGCCCAGGAAGGGCACCAGCAGCTGCCCTTCGAGCAGGGGGTCCGGCGAATTCCATTCGATGTCGAAGAACTGCGCATAGGGGCTGCGGCGACCCCATTCGAGCACGTCCAGCCACCAGGCGTTACCGGAACCACCCACGGCCATGTGGTTGGAGACGATGTCCAGGATCAGTCCCATGCCCTTGCCGCGCAGGGCCTCGACGAGACGCTGCAGCGCCGGCTCGCCGCCCAGTTCCGGGTTGATGCGGGTCGGGTCGATCACGTCATAGCCGTGCATGGAACCCGGGCGGGCCGTGAGCAGCGGTGAAGCGTAGATGTGGCTGATGCCGAGTTCGGCGAAGTAGTCCACCAGTGCGGTGGCGTGATCCAGGGTGAAGTCGCGGTGAAACTGTAGTCGCAGGGTCGCGGTAAGGTCTTTCATCGATGCGCAGCTCCACGATGGTTGCGGCGTGCCTGCGCCAGGCATTCCAGGCGCCGGCGGCTGGCTTCGCCGTCGAGCAGCGTTGCACTGTCGCCGGGATAGCGGCGACGCCAGTTGGGGTGGGTTTCGACGATGCCCGGCATGTTGGTCTGTTCCTCCAGGCCGAGGGCGTCCTCGACCGGAAACAGCACCAGCGGCGCGCGGGTGTGGCCGAGAAAACAGGCCGCGGCATCGACGGCTTGTTCGGCGCTCAGCAGATGATGAGGATCTTTTCCGCCATCCTCGCAGAGCGCACGGTTGAGCCCGGCGCGCTCATGTTCGCGGGAACGCCATTGCTGATCGCGATCGGCTTCCTGCACCTGACCGACCTTGATGCGCCAGTCGATGTCATGGCCGTTCCACCAGCCCCTCAGGGTCGGGATGTCGTGGGTGGTACTGGTCGCCAGGGCCTGGTCGGAATACTGGTCGGCACGCTGGAAATGGCCGTCGTGCTGTTCGAACAGCAGTACCCGCATGCCGAGGATGCCCTTGGCGGCGAGCACGTCACGAAACCCGTGGGGAATGGTGCCGAGATCCTCGCCGAGGATCACCGCCTGATGCCGCCAGGCCTCCAGGCAGAGCAGGCGCAGCATGTCGTCGAAGGGGAAGTTGAGGTACACGCCGCGCTTGGGGTCGGCGCCGGCCGGCACCACCCACAGGCGCTTGAGGCCCAGCACGTGGTCGATGCGCATGCCGCCGGCGTGGGCGAGATTGGCGCGCAGCATTTCGATATAGGCCCGGAAGCCATGCTGACGCAGGCCCCAGGGCGAGAACGCGGAGATGCCCCAGTTCTGTCCGTCGCGGTTCATCACGTCCGGCGGTGCGCCGACGCTTAGCGAAGCGAGCAGTTCGCCCTGGCGGCTCCAGGCCTGGCTGCCACCGCCGTCGGCGCCGACGGCAAGGTCGGAGACCAGACCGATGCGCATGCCGGCGCTGCGCGCGGCAACCTGTGCGCGCTCGAGCCCGCGCGCCATCAGCCACTGGCCGAAGGCGTGATAGCTGACCTCGTCGGCATGTTCGCGGGCGAAGCGTTCCACCGCCGGGCTGGCCGGGTCGCGGTAGTCCTGCGGCCAGTCGCGCCAATGCTGCGGATGGCCTTCGGCGTCACGCAGATGGTGGTGCAGCGCCTCGAAACGACAATGGTTCTCCAGCGCTTCGCCGCCATTGGCGCGAAAACTGTCGAAATCGGCCTGTTGCGGGTTCTCGCCCTGGCTGAAGTCGTCGAACAGCTGGCGCAGCAGGCGCTGACGCGATTGCGCCACGGCAGGCCAGTCGATCAGGTCCAGTCGCTCGAGGCGCTCCAGCTCCTCGCCGAGTCCGCACGCCTCGATGGCCTGACGCACCGGCCATTCGCCGAGAATGGAGCCCGGCGCTGCGTGCAGCACGTTGTAGAACAGTCGGCTGGAGGGCGAGTAGGGACTGTACTGATTGATATGCGCACCGAACATGGCATGCACCGGGCTGATGCCTAGCGCGTCGGCTCCATGGGCACCGGCATTGCGCACCAGGGCTTCCAGCGCCTGGGTGTCGCCCAGCCCGCCGTCGCCTGGTCGGCGCAGGCTGTACAGCTGGGCCGTCAGCCCCCAGGCGTTCGGGCCTGCGAGCTGCGCAACCGTGGGGCACGAGGGCGGCGCGACCGCCACGGTCAGTTCGGTTTCGTCGATCCTCAGGCGGTGATAGCCCGGGGTGTCCGGCACATGCAGCCGTGCCTGGTCGTCCAGCGTGCCGTGCAGCACATCGCCCTGTTCGGCCACCAGTTCGTAACGGCTGGACGGCGGGAAGTAGGCCGCCAGCTCCAGCACGGCGTTCTGGTCGCAGGTCAGCAGCGGCGGTACACCGCCGTGGTTGTTCTGATGCGCGATGACTTTCAGGCTGGCTTCGATCTGCTGATCGGTATCTGCTTCGAGTCCGAGGCAACCGAGCACTTCACGCAGTACTTGCGGCTCCACCCGCTGCTGACGGTTGTCGGCGTCCACCCAGTCGATGGACAACCCGGCAGCGTCAGCCAGGCGGATCAGGGCTTCGTCACTCATGTGGCTTTCTCCAGATACAGCCTGGCCATACGAGGTGCCAACTGGTCATGCGCATGCGTGGCCTCGCGGCTGGCGAACAGCAGCTCGCCGCTGATCGATGCCGTCGGAAGGGGGGCGCCCTGGGTGCCGAGGTTGAGCTCCAGACGCAGCCGGCTGCCATCGCCGAGCTGCCAGCGGGAGAGCACCGCCGCTTGCGCCAGCACACGGGATTCGAGAAAGCGCGCACCCTGCAGGCGCGGCACGATCTCCCGGTGGCGGATGCCCAGCAACTCGCGATACAGCGCATACCATTCGGCATGCCCAGGTTCCTGGCGGGCGCTGAAATCCGGGCGCGAATTTTCGAAGGTGGAAACCGCGTTGGGGTCGGGAATGCGCTCGCGGGTGGCTTCGTCGGCGAACTCGGCAAACTCGGCGAACTCGTTGCGCCGCCCTTCGCGCACTGCATCGGCCAGTTCGCCGTGGTGGCTGGTGAAGAACAGGAATGGTTGGCGCGCCCCCCATTCCTCGCCCATGAACAACAGAGGCACCATGGGCGACAGCAGCAGCACGGCGGTAGCAGCACGCAATGCGTCGGCATCGGCCAGGCTGACCAGGCGCTCGCCGAAGGCGCGGTTGCCGGTCTGATCATGGTTCTGCAGGAACAGCACGAAGGAGGTCGGCGGCAGATGGCCGCTGGGCTCGCCACGTGCTTCACCGCGACGATTGTTCTGCCCCTGGTAGATGAAGCCTTCACCGAGGAAACGCGCCAGCTTGGTCGTGGCGTCCTGGTGATAGTCGGCGTAGTAGCCCTGACTCTCGTCGGTGAGCAGGGCATGCAGCACGTTGTGGCCGTCGTCGTTCCACTGCGCAGTGAAGCCGGCGGTCAGCAGGCTGGCGCGGTTGTCCTCGTTTTCCAGTACCAGGTGCACGTGGCGGCCAGGCTCGACGCTGGCGTGCACGCGCTCGGCCAGCTCGGTGAGGAAACTGCGGTCGGGAATCGCATGCACGGCGTCGAAGCGCAGCCCGTCGAAGCGGTAGTCCAACAGCCACATCAGGGTGTTGTCGATGAAGAAGTCGCGCACTTCGCGGCGGCGGAAATCGATGCCGTCGCCCCAGGGCGTCTGCTGGTCGTGGCGGAAGAAGTGCTTGGCATAGCGGCCCAGGTAGTTGCCGTCCGGCCCGAAGTGGTTGTAGACCACGTCGAGAAAGACCATCAGGCCCAGCCCGTGGGCGGTGTCGATCAGGTGCTTGAGTTCTTCCGGGCTTCCGTAGGCGGCTTCCGGCGCATAGGGCAGGACGCCGTCGTAGCCCCAGTTGCGATCGCCGGGGAATTCAGCGATCGGCATCAGCTCGATGGCGGTAACGCCAAGCTCCGCCAGGTCGGCGAGGTGTTTTTCCATGGCGGCGAAGCCGCCGTACAGCCCGACGTGCATCTCGTAGAGGACGGTTTCCTCCCAGGAACGGCCCAGCCAGTTCGGGTTGCGCCACAGATAGTTGCTGCTGGTGTCGACGACCAGGCTGGGCGCGTGCACGTCGCCGGCCTGGGCGCGGGAGGCGGGGTCCGGCACCTGTAACTCATCGTCGATGAGAAAGCGGTAGAGGGTGCCGGCTCCGTAAGGGGCATCGATGCTGTACCAGCCATCTTCGTTGGCGGTCATCGGCAGCGTTTGGGCGCCAACCACGATCAGACTGACGTTTTGCGCATCGGGCGCCCAGATCCTGAAGCGGGTGGTCCCGTCATCCAGCAATTCCGGACCGTGATGCCCGATAAAGGCACGCTGCTTGTGCATTGAATAGCCTCTTCAGATTAAAAGACGAACCTCGCGGCGCTCCCCGAGCAGCTGCTGGTAGAGCGCGTCATAGGGTTCGATGGCATGGCGCCAGAAGAATCCGGCCGCCATGGCCCGGCAGCGCATGGCGCCGAGCAGTTCAGGGTGGTGATGCACCGCCAGGGCGCGCTGTACGGCCTGGCGATAGCTGGCCGCGTCGGGTGCGTCGAACAGGAAGCCGGTGATGCCGTCCTCGATGGAGTCCGCCAGCCCGCCGGTACGCCGGGCGATGGGCAGCGAGGCGTAGCGCTGGGCGTACATCTGGCTCAGGCCGCAGGGCTCGTAGCGTGACGGCATGAGCAGGAAGTCGCTGCCGGCGAACAGACGGCGCGCGTCGGTCTCGTTGAACCCGATGTGCGCTCCGACCTGTCCGGGATACTGCTCGGCCAGCTGACGGACCTGCGCTTCGATCTGGCTCTCGCCCTGGCCGAGAATGGCCAGCTGACCGCCGCCTTCGACGATGGCATGGGCCACATCGAGGGTCAGGTCCACGCCTTTCTGATGCACCAGGCGCGAGACCACGGCGAACAGCGGAGCGTCGCGCTTCTCCAGCCCGAACGCGTCCCGCACATAGGCGGCATTGGCCTGCTTGCCGGCCCAGTCACGGGCACTGAAGCCGCTGACGAGGTAAGGGTCGCTCTCCGGCTCCCAGCTTTCGTCGATGCCGTTGAGCAGGCCGCTGAGCAGGCCCTGGCGGGCCTTCATGCTGAGGAACCCTTCCATGCCGCAGCCGAACTCCGGCGTGGTGATCTCCCTGGCGTAGGTCGAGCTCACGGTGGTGACGTGATTGGCATAGGCGATGCCGGCCTTGAGCAGCGACAGCTTGCCGTAGAACTCCATGCGCTCCGGGTCGCAGGCCTCGCCGGGAATGCCCAGCTGACGCCGCTGGGACATGTCGATGTTGCCCTGATAGGCGAGGTTGTGGATGGTGAACACGCTGGGCGTCGACAGTCCGCGCCAGTGCATGTACGCCGGTGCCAGACCTGCCGGCCAGTCATGGGCGTGGACCAGCTCTGGCGCCCAGCTGATGCAGGCGGTGCCGGCGGCGATCTCGGCAGCGGCCAGGCCGAGGCGGGCGAAGCGGACCGGGTTGTCCAGCCAGTCGTTGCCGTGTCCGTCGACGTAGGGTGAACCATCGCGCTCGTAGAGTTCAGGGCTGATCAGCACGTAGATGATCAGGCCATCCGGCATGTCGATGCGGCCGATGCGGCAGCCGGGTACCTCGGCGTATCCGCTCAGCGAGCCGACAATGCGGATAGGGTGGCCGCTGTTGATCACTTGCGAATAACCGGGAATCAGCACACGCACATCGTGGCGTGCGCCAAGTGCTCGGGGCAGGGCGGCGGACACGTCGGCGAGCCCGCCGGTCTTGACCAGGTCGGTCAGCTCGGAGGTCACGAACAGGATCTTGCGTTTGTCATCGTGGCTACTGCGAATCTGCAGAGCAGGGCGAGTAACCGGGGGCACAGCGGGTTGGGCCTTCGGTAGTCCGAGAGGCCGGGCGTTCACAGCGGCAATACTCATCACGATCTCCCCAGAGCCCCGGCGTTCCAGGTGCCGGTGCCAGCTACGAGCATATTTCTCCCATGCAACGATCTGATGACCGCCACATACCATGAACACGACCAGGCAAAAACGATTGTTAGGAGCTGCCGCGAGGGCAGGTAGAGCTGCGCCGGCCCTACCAAAAACCAGACCCGATGTCGCGGTAGAAGTTCTTAAAAAACTAGAACAGACGACCGCGGTCGGAACTCGCGCCAGGCCAACCCGCTCCGAATTCAGAACACGAACCTGAAGGCCCATTTGTGGCGGAGCAAAAAACATGCAAGAGATCGAACGAGTCGTGGCATTCCTGCAGCGCGAGGAACTCAAGCTGACCACTGCTGAATCCTGTACCTGCGGTTTGATGGCCTCGCTGCTGGGAGACATCCCGGGTTGCGGCCAGGTGCTCGACAGCGGGTTCGTCGTCTACTCGCCGAAAGCCAAGAACCGCCTGCTCAACGTGGATTTCGAGACTATCGAGAAATTCGGCCTGACCAGCGAAGAGGTGGCCCGCGAGATGGCCATCGGTGCGCTGAACGCCAGTGTCGCCACGCTGGCAGTGGCCAATACCGGCGTGGCCGACGACGATCAGGAGGATGAAGGCGGCACGCAGTGCTACGCCTATGCACTGATGCGGGGCGAGCGACAGGTGGTGGTGAGCGAAACGGTGCAGTTCGACGGCGACCGCGTCGAGATTCGCAAGCAGGCGGCGCGGCACGGCCTGACCCAGCTGGAAAACAAGTATGCGCAGCTGGTGGAGAAGCTCGAGCAGGGGGAAGGTGCCTGACGCCTACACCGGAGGCTGGCGTTCCGGCTCGACGTGCTCCGGCTGCGACATATCGACTCGCTGCTTGTGTCCGACGCTCAGATCGGCCCGGACCTGCGGCAGCGAATGCGGATACTGCCGCTGGATGAAGCCCAGCAGGTTCTCGCGGATGTGGCAACGCAGGTCCCAGTTGCGTGACGAGTCCGGGGAGCTGACCAGGGCGCGCAGCTGGATGGACTTCTCGCTGGCATCGGTCACCTGCAGCACGCAGACCCGGCCGTCCCACAGTTCGGGAACGTCCTTGCAGAGCCGCCGCAGCTCCTCGCGCAGCGGCTCCAGAGGCAGGCTGTAGTCGGCCCAGAGAAACACCGTACCGATCAGGCTCGAGCCACGACGGGTCCAGTTCTGGAAAGGCTTTTCGATGAAGTACTGCAGCGGCACGACCAGCCGGCGGTCGTCCCAGATCCGCACCACCACGTAAGTGCCGGTGATTTCCTCGATGCGGCCCCATTCGTTCTCGACGATCACCACGTCATCCAGGCGGATCGGCTGGGTCATGGCGATCTGCAGTCCGGCGATCAGGTTGGCCAGTACCGGCCTCGCGGCAAAGCCCACCGCAAGACCTGCAAGCCCCGCCGAAGCCAGCAGGCTGGCACCGAACTGGCGTGCGCCGGGGAAGGTCATCAGCATCGCCGCGGCACCGATCAGCAGAACGAAGAACGCCAGGGTCCGCAGCAATACTCGAGATTGCGTCTGGATCTGCCGGGCACGCAGGTTGTCGACCACATCCACCGGGTTGCGCAGCTGGATGAACTGCTGAAGGCCGCGCAGCAGGCGCATCACCAGCCAGGTCAGGGTGCCGATGATCAGAAGCGTGGTCACATGCCGCGCGCCGTCGATCAGCAGCAGGTCATCAGGCGCCGAGGTCCAGACGCCCTGCAGGCCCATCAGTGGCAGCAGCACGCGGATGGGCTTTTCCAGCTGTTCGGACAGCTCGCGGGTGAACAGGAAGGCCCGCGCCAGGCGCAGCATCAGAGCGGTCAGCAGACGGCCGAACAGACTGAGGATAAGCACCACGAACAAGGCTGCAGCGAGCGTGCGCAGCGCTGGCTGGCTGATGTACTGGTCCCATTGCAAGAGATAGGCGGGCAGTTCGATGGCGGGGGGCTCCGGTTAACCGTTCGTCAGGGCCAGTGACAGGCTGTGTCTGGCAAAAGTTCAGGCCGTTGCGCCTGGGGGCGCGCCGGTCGGGTAGGGGGAACTCTTGCTGGCAGGGTCTCTCACAAAACCAAGCGGGCCACATTCGACCCCCGACTTTTCCAGACCTGAGGAGTGATCCCATGCAAAGTGCACAGACCGGCAACGACGTCCGTACCGAACGCCTCATCGAGTGGCTGCGCGATGCGCATGCCATGGAAGCGCAGGCCGAGACCATGCTGAACAAGCAGGCCAGCCGTATCGAGCATTACCCCGAACTCAAGGCGCGGATCGAGCAGCACATCACCGAGACGCAGAACCAGGCCAAGCTGATCGAAGGCTGCCTGCAGCGCTACGACAAGTCCTATTCCGGCCTCAAGGACCTCGGCGGCAAGATGATGGCGATGGGGCAGGCCATGGGCGGCATGATGGTCAATGACGAGATCGTCAAAGGCGCGCAGATGGGCTACGTCTTCGAGAATCTCGAAATCGCCTCCTACAAGATCCTGATTGCCGCCGCCGAAGCGGTTGGCGACATGCAGACCAAGGAAGTCTGCGAGCGCATCCTGGTGGAAGAGGTCGCCATGGCCGACTGGCTGCGCGACCACCTGGCGGAGCTGACCCAGGCCTACCTGACCCGCGCGCTGGAACCCAACGTCGAAGCCAAGCGCTGAGACGGCTTGCCTGATTGCCCGGCCACCTCGGCCGGGCCTTCCCCATCCTCTTTCGCAGGGCCGTTGCAGGACCGCAAACGGCCGTGCCTGTCCGTCGGGAGCCGTCCATGAGACCACGACCGCTCGTCAAGACCCTGACCTTCGCCGTGCTGCACTTCGCCACGGCTTTCATCGTCGTTTATGCGTTGACCGGAAGCGTCGTCATCGGTGGCGCAGTCGCCCTGATCGAGCCGCTGTGCAACACCGTGGTGTTCTACCTGCATGAACGCGCCTGGCAGCGATTCGGCCGGCAGAAGGCGACCCACTCCCACAGCTACGGCCACGACGTGTTCCTCAAGTACATGGGCCGGGGGCAGGCCGCCGGAGGCCGGGCCGCGCGTACGCCGCGCTGAGCCGGGTCACTCCGTGCGCACGCTCCGATTCGTTTCGGCGGGCAGCGTGCTGCGGGTGGCGCACATTTCGATGCGCAGTTCCTGAGCCAGACGCACCAAATTGGCCGCGTCGCGGCATTGGTCGTAGGAGATGCCGAGAACGGTCAGTTCCTCATCTGGCGGTTCATGGTAGAGGCGCACGCTGAGCGAACTGTCGGAAGCATCGCGGCATTCACACTGAAACGGCCGCAGGTAGGTGTGCAGGATGGCTTCGATCTTGAACAGAGGAAGACGCGTATTCATAAATCCTCCCTAGCAAAGGAGGTGACTGAAGCGCAGTACAGCATCCGCTGCGCACCCCTGGCGTTCCGACGTCCTTCAACCGTAGCAGCACTGTTCGCCTTGTAAATGCGGCGATATGTCCATTGAGCGGATTAAGTCGCCCAGGCGCTCTAGCTAGCCTTTTCAGACCAGTGCCGCTTATCGGAACCCGTCGGGCGGACCGATCGCCGCCCCCCTGAACTCATACCAGCGGGGGATGACCAAATTAAGTAACGGCCGTGACTACCCAGCCTACGCGGAGATCCCACATGAAAAGACTGCTGCTCAGCGCAATGCTCAGTGCAATGGTTGCGGCGCCTGCGATGGCGCAGTTTCCCGCCGGCACTCCGCGTGACGATACCGGGTCACGTCCGAGCCCGATGGGCAACCCCACGCCGCAGGAAGAAGTGGAAACCCGCAAGGATCACAAGGGCCGTACCGTGACCGAAGACGGCCAGCTGGTTGCACCACAGCCGGGCAGCGAGGAACCTTCAACCGATCCGGACCGGCATTCGGCGCCGGGCGGCCCCAACGACACTTCCACCGACGCCGGCAAGCTGGAATAGCCGCCGGCATAGCTCGCGGAGGTTGGCCATGGCGCTCGAAGATTACCAACGCATGCGTGACTTCGCCGCCACGCCGGAACCCGCCGGCAAGGCACGGCCGAAGTCCCGCAAGAGCCAGGCGCTGCAGTACTGCATCCAGAAGCACGACGCCACGCGTCTGCATTACGACTTCCGCCTGGAACTGGACGGCACCCTGAAGAGCTGGGCGATTCCCAAGGGGCCAAGCCTGGACCCTGGCGTGCGCCGGCTGGCCGTACACGTGGAAGACCACCCGCTGGAGTACGCCACCTTCGAAGGGAACATCCCCGAAGGGCATTACGGTGCCGGCGACGTGATCGTCTGGGACCGTGGCGTGTGGACACCCCAGGGCGACCCGCACGAGGGCTATCGCAAGGGCAAGCTCAAGTTCAGCCTGGAAGGCGAGAAGCTTGCCGGCAGCTGGAACCTGGTGCGCACGCAGATGGACGGGAAGAAGGAGCAGTGGTTCCTCATCAAATCCCGTGACGAGGCGGCGCGCGAGGAGAGCGAGTACGACATCGTCACCGCCGAGCCCGACAGCGTGCTCAGTGACCGCACCCTGGTGCCGCGCAAGCGCGGCGCGAAGGCCCGCGTGGCCGAAACCCCGCCTGCGCCAGTCAAGGCGCCCGCCAAGAAGCGGACACCGTCCAGGCGAAAAGCAAAGGTGGTCGCGCTCGAGGGGGCGGTTCCGGCCGAGCTACCGGAGCATTTCAAACCGCAGCTGGCCACCCTGGTCGATACGGTACCGGGCGGGGACTGGCGGTACGAAATCAAGTTCGACGGCTACCGGATGCTCGCGCGCATCGACTCTGGCGAGGTCAGGCTGTTTACCCGCAACGGCCACGACTGGACGGCGAAGATGCCCCAGCAGGCCGCGGCGCTTGCGGGACTCGGGCTCGAGTCCGGGTGGCTGGATGGCGAGGTGGTGGTGCCGAACGAGGAGGGCACGCCGGACTTCCAGGCCTTGCAGAACGCTTTCGAGGCGGGGCGCAGCGGCAGCATTCTCTATTACCTGTTCGACATGCCTTACCTGAACGGCATGGACCTGCGCGAGGTGGCGTTGGAGCAGCGCCGCGCAGCGCTGCGCGAGGTGCTGGAGCGCAGTGACAGCGAGCTGCTGCGCTTCTCCGAGGACTTCACCGAGCAGCCGGACAGCATTCTGGAAAGCGCCTGCCAGATGAAACTCGAAGGGCTGATCGGCAAGCGCGCTGGCAGCACCTACACCTCGCGACGCAGTAGCAGCTGGGTGAAGATCAAATGCAGCAATCGGCAGGAATTCATCATCGTCGGCTATACCCAGCCAAAGGGTACCCGCACCGGTTTCGGCGCGCTGCTGCTCGGCCTGCACGACGACAACGGCGAGCTGCGTTACGCAGGTAAGGTCGGCACCGGCTTCAACCATGCAACGCTGCAGAGCCTGCACAAGAAGCTGAAGAAGCTGGAAACCGATAAAAGCCCGCTGGCAAAGGCACCCCCAGCAGCCGATGCACGTGGCGCGCAGTGGCTCAAGCCGGAACTGATGTGCGAAGTCGCCTATGCCGAAATGACCCGTCAGGGTGTGGTGCGCCACTCGGTGTTCCACGGCCTGCGAACCGACAAGCCGGCCGAGGCCATCACCCACGAGCGGGCCAAACCAGCCTCCAGGGCAAAGCCGAACGTCGCCGGCAAGGCCGATCCCCTCGGCAGCGGTCGGATCAAGATTTCCAACCCCGAACGGGTCATCGACCCCAGCAGCGGCATCACCAAGATCGAACTGGCCCGCTTCTACGCGCAGATCGCCCCCTGGGCGCTGCCGCAATTGCAGAACCGGCCGCTGGCGCTGGTCCGCGCGCCTGAAGGCATCACTGGCGAGCTGTTCTTCCAGAAGCACGCAGACAAGCTGGCCATCCCGCATATCACCCAGCTGGACCCGGCGCTCGATCCGAAGCACGGCGCGCTGCTGGTGATCGACAGCGCCGAGGCGCTGGTCGGCGCCGCGCAGATGGGCACTATCGAGCTGCACAGCTGGAACGCCGTGGCGCCCGATCTCGAGCACCCAGACCGCTTCGTGCTGGACCTCGACCCCGATCCGGCTCTGCCGTGGAAGCGCATGCTCGAGGCGACCCAGCTGACCCAGACGCTGCTGGACGAGATCGGCCTGGCATCGTTTCTCAAGACCAGCGGCGGCAAGGGGCTGCACATCGTCGTACCGCTCGACCCGGTGCATGACTGGAGCGAGGTGAAATCCTTCAGTCAGGCGATTGCCAGGCACCTGGAAAAACTCCTGCCGTCCCATTTCTCCGCGGTCAGCGGGCCGAAGAACCGGGTCGGGCGCATCTTCATCGACTACCTGCGCAACAGCCGTGGCGCCAGCACCGTCGCGCCGTACTCGGTACGCGCCCGCGAGGGACTGCCGGTTTCCGTACCCATCCATCGCGACGAGCTGGCGGACCTCAAGGGCGCCAACCTGTGGACGGTGCGCAACCTGCTGGAACGCCTGCAGGAACTGGGTGACGACGACCCCTGGGCGGCCATCGGCAAGACCCGCCAGCGCCTGACCAAAAAGATTCGCGACCGCCTGACCGCCTGACCGCCTGATGCGGCGACTGGGCCCGCATCGGCATCCCGCCAGTGCGCACGCAACTATCAGAGGAGGCAGCATGAGTGACATGACAGTCGGAGATTACCTGGTCGAGCGGCTTTACCAGTGGGGCGTGCGGCGCATCTATGGTTATCCCGGCGACGGCATCAACGGCGTGCTCGGTGCGCTGAACCGGGCGGGCGGCAAGATTCGCTTCATCCAGGCTCGGCACGAGGAGATGGCCGCCTTCATGGCCTCGGCCGATGCCAAGTTCGGCGGTGGGTTGGGTGTCTGCCTGTCCACGTCGGGGCCGGGCGCCTCACACCTGCTGACCGGGCTGTACGACGCGCGTCTGGATCATGTGCCGGTGCTCGCGATCGCCGGGCAGCAGGCCCGCACCGCGCTGGGCGCGCACTATCAGCAGGAGATCGACCTGCCGGCGATGTTCAAGGATGTCGCGGGCGCCTTCGTCCAGCAGGCCAGCGCGCCGGCACAGGTACGCCACCTGGTGGATCGGGCCATTCGCAGCGCAATCGGCGAGCGCAAGGTCGCCGCCATCATCCTGCCCAACGACCTGCAGGAGGCGCCCTACAGCGAGCCGCCGAGGACTCATGGTGCCGTGCTTTCCGGTATCGGCTACAGCCGGCCGAAGATCGTTCCCTATGACGCGGACCTGCAGCGCGCCGCCGAGGTGCTCAACGCCGGCCGCAAGGTCGCCATTCTGGTCGGCGCCGGCGCGCTGCAGGCTACCGACGAGGTCATTGCCGTGGCCGAGACGCTGGGCGCCGGCGTGGCCAAGGCGCTGCTGGGCAAGGCGGCAGTGCCCGATGATCTGCCCTGGGTCACCGGTGCCATCGGCCTGCTCGGCACCGAGCCCAGCTACAAGCTGATGAATGAATGCGACACGCTGCTGATGATCGGCTCGGGCTTTCCCTATTCCGAGTTCCTGCCGGAGGAAGGTCAGGCCAGGGGTGTGCAGATCGATCTCAAGCCCGACATGCTGAGCATCCGTTACCCCATGGAGGTGAATCTGCACGGCGAGGCCGGCGAAACGTTGCGCGCGCTCTTGCCGCTGCTGGAGAAGAAGAGCGATCGCAGCTGGCAGCAACAGGTCGAAGCATGGCGCGCCGATTGGGACCGCACGCTGGAGGAGCGGGCAATGGCCGCGGCCGACCCGATCAACCCGCAGCGTGTGGCCTGGGAACTGTCGCCGCGCTTGCCGGAACGGGCCATCATCACCAGCGACTCCGGTTCCTGCGCCAACTGGTATGCCCGCGACATCCGCATGCGGCGTGGAATGATGGGGTCCCTGTCCGGCGGGCTGGCCTCCATGGGCGCCGCGGTGCCCTATGCCATCGCCGCGAAGTTCGCCCATCCGGACCGCCCGGTGGTGGCTTTGGTCGGCGACGGCGCCATGCAGATGAACAACATGGCCGAGCTGATTACGGTGGCCAAGTACTGGAGCCAGTGGCAGAACCACCAGTGGATCTGCTGCGTGTTCAACAACCAAGACCTCAACCAGGTGACCTGGGAGCAGCGTGTGATGGAGGGCGATCCGAAATTCGAGGCTTCGCAGAATCTGCCCGACGTGCCGTATCACCGCTTCGCCGAGCTGATCGGGCTGCAGGGCATCTTCTGCGACCGCGAGGACCAGGTGGCCGCCGCCTGGGAGCAGGCACTGGCCGCCGATCGCCCGGTGCTGCTGGAGTTTCGTACCGATCCCAACGTGCCGCCGCTGCCGCCGCACATCAAGCTGGAGCAGGCCAAGGCCTACGCCTCGGTGCTGCTGCATGGCGATCCGGACCAGGCCGGCATCATCAAGCAGACCGCCAAGCAGGTGCTCGGCTCGATCCTGCCAGGACACCGCAAGGACAAGCGCTGAAGCCGCCTTCAGCAGGCGGCACAGGCCCGGCGCTAGGGCTGACCGTTGCCGCCGGAGGCGCCGAACACCTGGCCGGTTACGTAGCTGGCCTCGGTGGACGCCAACAGCACGTACAGCGGGGCGATTTCGGCCGGCTGGCCCGGGCGGCTCATGGGCGTATCGCCGCCGAAGCGCTGCAGGTTCTCCATGGTCTGCCCACCGCTGACCTGCAGGGGCGTCCAGAACGGTCCGGGCGCCACGGCGTTCACCCGGATGCCTTTGTCGATCAGCTGCTTGGCCAGCCCCTTGCTGAAATTGGTGATTGCCGCCTTGGTCAGTGAGTAATCCAGCAGGTTGGCAGGTGGGTCGTAGGTGGTGACCGAGGAGGTGTTGATGATCGAAGCGCCCGCCGGCATATGCGGCACGGCGGCGTTGTTGACCAGAACGTCCAGCCTGCCCAGTTCCTCCACCGCCTTCTGGACCATCGAACGACAGAAGGCCTCATCGCGGATGTCACCGGGCAGCGCCACTGCCTTGCGTCCGGCGTCGCGGATCAGCGCCACGACTGCCTGGGCATCCGGCTCCTCGTCCGGCAGGTAACCGATGGCGACATCCGCGCCTTCGCGGGCAAAGGCGATCGCTGCGGCACGCCCGATTCCCGAGTCTCCGCCGGTGATCAGCGCCTTGCGCCCGGCAAGCCGGTTGGAGCCGCGGTAGCTCTTTTCGCCATGATCCGGCGGTGGCTGCATGTCCCGCGCAAGGCCGGGCCAGGGCTGCGACTGCTTGTCGAAGGGCGGTTGCGGATGCAGAGCCTTGGGATCGCGCAGTGGTGCGGGCGCCGCCTGCGGCGTGGCGTCGGCATCAGCGGCCTGGGCAAAGCCCGGCAACACCATGCCGGCGGCGAAGGTTGCGGCCGCACCCTGGATGAGCTTGCGTCGGGAGCTGTCATGGTCGTCGGAATGCATGGGAAATCCTGCAGCGTGTTGCGGCGTTGGCCGTCCATCGGTCGAGGCTCGCGTTGAATTAGGCCGACGGCGTCCCTGGGCGGCATGCCACGTGCGTGACGCAGGGATCCGCCAGTGCGGTGCCCTGCAGAAAGGCTCAAAGCGAGCGGGCGGCCAGCGGTTCGATGGCGGGGCCGTGGATGACTTCGCCGTCCGCCTGGAAGATCGAGCCGTGGCAGGGGCAGTCCCAGGTCCGGTCGGCGTTGTTCCAGGTCACGCTGCAACCCATGTGGGTGCAGGCTGCGGACACGGCATGCAGGGTGCCGGCATCGTCGCGCCACACCGCGAGCTGTTCATCGCCGCGGGTGATCACGCCGCCTTCGCCCGGGCCGATGGCATCGAGGTCGTCGACCCTGGTCTGGCTATCGCTGCTCTGATTGAAGTCATCAGGGGAGGGACGGTTGGGGTCGTAGAGCTGCTTCCACGGGCAGCGGCCGGTGATGATCTGGCGGGCCATGCCCAGCCCGACGGCGGTGCCGTTGCTGATACCCCAGCCGTTGAAACCGGTGGCCACGAACAGGCCGGGGGATTGTTCCGGGTCCGGCTCGCCGGCATAGGCGACCCGGTCGGCGGTGTCGTAATCCTCGTTGCACCAGCGCCAGACGGCCTCACCCACTGGCAGGTGGCCGCGTGCCCAGTGTTCGAGTTCGACGAACCGCCTGGCGACGTCTGCGTCCTGGCCGGTCCTGAAGCGCGGACCGAGCACGATGAACAGCGGCCCCTGGTCATCACGGCCCATGCGGATGGAATGAGTCGGCTCGTCGACGCCGATGAACATGCCGTCCAGATGCGCGCCGTCCTGCGGACGAAAGGCCATGGCCACGTGGCAACGCGGCTGGGTCGGGCTGACGAGGTCTACCGGCGTTTCCACCGGCATGTGCGTAGCGAGTATGACCTGATCGGCTTCCACACTTCCGCCATCGAAGCCAACCTGCCAGCGCCCCTGGCGCTCGAAGCTCGTCGCGCGGGTGTGCTGATGGATGCGCCCGCCGCGGGCGTGCAGCGAGTTGGCCAGGCCGATCAGATAGCGTGTCGGGTTGAACTGGGCCTGATCCGGAAATTCCAGTGCGCCGGCGGTGGCGAAGGGCAGGGGCGGCTGGTCGATGACCCGTGCCGCGAAGCCCAGGCGGCGCGCCGCTTCGGCTTCATCGTCGATGGCTGGGCGCCAGTCCGCCGAGCACGCATAGGCGTAGGCGGACTGACGCTCGTAGTCGCAATCGATGGCGTGCTCGGTGACCCAGTGACGAATACGCTCCACGGCTTCGCGGTTGGCGTCGGCGTAGCACTGCGCCAGTTCCTGGCCGAAGGTATCGATCAGGTAGCGATAGATCAGCGCATGCTGGGTGGTGACCTTTGCGGTGGAGCGCCCGGTGACCTGTCCGCCGACCTCGCGGGCTTCGAGCACCACGACGGACTTGCCGGCTTCGCATAGCGTCATGGCGGCGCTCAGCCCGACGATGCCGGCGCCGACCACCACCACGTCGCATTCGCTGTGGCCGGTCAGACGCGGAAAGTCGCCACGCGGCGCGCTGGCGCTCCAGCAGCAATCAGGGGTTGCGGATAGGGCAGGCATTGGCGGGTCCTCCTCACGGGTGGCATAGGCTGTAGAGCGGACCTGCCCGACCGGGTTCCGACCATCGGGCGGTTGGCGATCGAGGCACCGCCGTCATCGGGTGTGCCCGGGAGAGCGCGACGGTGCGCTGACCGCTCAAGCGCGATGAGTTCGCCCGTAAAGGTCCAGCGCGGACGGAGCGCAATCTAGTGGAATCTGTACGGGATTGGGCGTAGCGCGCATTGGGGACCGAACATGCACAGGATTAAGCCGCCATCCGTCCGAACGCCGTTTCGTCTGCACCGAACAGGCAATACTTGCTCCGCGGCGCCAGGCAAAACAGTCGGCGCGTTCAGGGAGTGGCAGCGGCAGGGACACGCCAGACAGGGCCAGCATGATGTCGGCCGACGACGACTTTCAAAGGAGTGTCTTCCCTATGTTCTCGCATAAACCGCTGATCGCGTGCTTTCTATTCGGCTCGCTGCCGGCACTGGCGCTGGCACAGACCGCCGCCACCCAGACCGGAAATGACAACGAAATCATTCTCGAGCAGAACGGCTGGAACTCGGCAAGCCAGGTGCAGCAGGGGGATCGCAATTATTCGCGGGTCAGGCAGGACGGCGGTGACAATCGGGTGCAGACGAACCAGCTCAATCTCGACAATTGGACTGAAGTGGTGCAGAGCGGATCGTCCAACCAGGCAAGCGTCATTCAGATCGGAGATATCTACGCCGGACATTCGGCATCCATCGTTCAGCTTGGGACGGACAACCTCGCCGAGGTCAGTCAGATGGATGGCAATGGCGCACAGGCGAACATTCACCAAGAGGGAGCGGGCAATGTTCACCGGGTTACGCAGCTGTATTACATGAACGAGGCCGACAGCCGCTCCGTTGGCACGAACAACCTGACCGAGATCAGTCAGGAGTGGGCCGGCAGCGCCCGTACCGACCAGCTCGGCAACAACAACCGGATCACTATCGAGCAGGGTTTCCTGCCTTATGGCGGATTGGTCTCGGTGTATCAGGACGGCGGCTCGAATGAAGCGGCGGTCAACCAGCAAGGCGGGCGCTACTACGTCGGCCAGGTCGAGTTGAGACAGCTCGGTAGCGCTAACCGCGCGCAGGTAACGCAATGGGCCGGTTTCAGTAGCTTCACCTTCACCCAGGAGGGTAGCGGCAACGAACTGAACGCCCGGCAGGCGACCCGTGACGGGATCATTCGAGGCAATACGGTTGGCAACGACAACCGCGTCAATATCGACCAGAGCTATGACAGCCCGGTGCTCGACATCGCCCAGAACGGTTCGGCCAACGAAATCGATGTGGTGCAGCATACCCCCTACAGCACCGTGTCAATCGCCCAGGCTGGCGATGGCAACGTCGCGCTGCTGAATCAGACGACACAGTTCGAATTCCCGGTGCCCGCCACTGCCATCATCCAGAACGGCACCGGCAATAGCGCGTCGATCACACAGCGCTATTGAGGCGTCAGCGGGCCCAACCGATTGGCGGTCGCACTTCGTTTTCAATGGTCCATGCAGTCCGGACCCTGACGCAGGTAGGTGGTTTCGTGGGTTTCGCCTTTGGAGTCCACGTAGGTCATCCTGGCCTGCACGATTTCGCAGCCGCCTGCGGGCACGTCCATCGAGACGACCTTGGCGATGTCGAGCTTGTCGCCGTACTGGTAGGGCTTGGGCTCATCGGCGGCATGCGCCAGCTGGGCGCTGAAAGCCAGGGCGGCGATCCAGATCAGTCTTTTCACGGGTAACCTCCAGAAACGCCTGCACGCCCGAGACGCTTCGACGGGCATTGGCAGGTCTTGCACGCGGCGCCCGCCGAGCAGCGGGCGTTAGGAATAAACGAGGCTGCCACGAGGGGAGCAGCCTGAAGGTGGCCGGACGGCTGGCCGACGGAGCGATTCGGCCAGCAACGCGGAACTGAGGGTTGCCCGTCCGCTGCCACCCGCCAATTCTAGGAAGCGCGCTGGGCCGGAAAAACCGCGCTGCCGGTGAAACACCTTTACCGAGCGCGCAACAATCGTTCAGGCCCAATGCGTCTCGTCCCGCAGCACCCGGTGATAGTCGTCGAAGGCGCGCGGCAGTGCCTGAGCGAGAAAGTCCAGCCAGGTCCTGATCTTCGCGTCGAGAAAGCGGCGGGACGGGTAGAGCGCATGAATCTGCTTTTCCTGCAGGCGGTACTGCGGCAGCAGGCGCAACAGCGTCCCGCGCTGCAGCGCCGGCGCCGCCACGTAGTCGGGCAGCAGGCAGATACCCATGCCGGCTTCGGCGGCGCTGGCCATGGCTTCGGCGACATTCACCTTGAACGTCTCGCCGGGGCGGATCACCTCTTCGACGCCGTTGCCGACGAAGTGCCAGTCGTCGGCGAACACCGGATCGAGCAGCCGCAGGCAGCGGTGGTCATGCAGATCGGTTGGCCGTCGCGGCACGCCATGCCGCTGGAGATAGCTCGGTGCGGCGCAGACGACGTGAAACACCGGCCCGAGCCGCTGGGCGATCAATTCCGAGTCGGGCAGGTCACGAGACAGGGTGATGATCACGTCCAGCCCGGCTTCCAGCAGGTCCGGTTGGCGTTGGGACAGGCTCAGATCGAGGCTGACCTCCGGATAGCGCTCGCAGTAGTGCCCGGCGAGGCCGGACAGGAGCTGGATGCCGAGGCCGGTGGTGGAGTGCACCCGCAGGCGACCGCGCGGCATGAGGTGCGCGCCACAGGCTTCCTGCCGGGCGTCATCGAGCTGCGCCAGTATCTCGCGGGAACGCTCGAGAAAGCGTGCACCGACCTCGGTCAGCGCCAGACGCCGGGTGGTGCGCTGCAGCAGGCGGGCGTGCAGATGGTTCTCCAGCTCGCTGACCAGGCGCGACACCTGCGCCGTGGAGGTGTCGGTCTGCCTGGCTGCCGCGGTGAAGCTACCGGTGTCGACGACCCGGACGAAGGCGCGCATCGCATGCAGCATGTCCATCAACCTTCGCCCTCCTGGCTGGCGGCGGGCGGCTGGCTCGTGCGCCAGCCTCCACCAAGGGCAAGGAACAGGTCGACCTGATCCAGTGAAAGCTGCGCCTGCGAGGCGGCCAGCGCGGCCTGGGCGTTGGCCAGGGTGCGCTCGGCGTCCAGGCTGTCGAGATAACCCAGGCGACCCTCCTGGTACAGCCGGCGGGTGTGATCGGCGGCGTTGCGAGCCGCGTCACGCGCCTCGTGCAACGCCTGGTCGCGCTGCAGATCATGCGCATAGCGGCTGAGCAGGGTCTGGGTTTCCCTCAGTGCCTCCAGCACCACACCGTCGAAGCGGGCGAGGGCGGCGTCTGCTCCGGCCTCCATGGCACGCACCCGGGCGCGATCGACCTGGGTTGGAAAGTGCCAGCTGATCGAAGGGCCGAATGCCCAGCGCCGCGTCACCGCATCGCCGAGGTGTTCGAGCATGCCGGTGTAGCCTGCCGTGCCGCCGAGACTGATCTGTGGGTACATCATCGCCGTGGCCACGCCGATCTGTGCCGTGGCCGCAGCCAGGCTTCGTTCGGCTGCGCGAATGTCGGGGCGTCGGCGGAGCAGGGCGGCGCCGTCACCAAGCGGAATCGGCTGACTCAGCTGTGGGGCGTGGTTGCAGGCCGCGGCACCTTCAGGCAGCTCGCCCGGTGTGTGACCGAGCAGGGCGGCGAGCCGATACAACGCCGCGGCCTTCTTCGCCTCGAAGGGAGGCAGCTCGGCGCGCAGGGTCTCGACCTGCGCTCGGGCGCGGGCAACATCCACTTCATTGCCGCGGCCGCCAGCGAGCAGGCGGGAGGCCACCTCAAGCTGGCGCTGCTGGATCGCCAGCGAGTGTTCGGCGATGGCCAGCTCTTCGCCGGCATGGCAGGCCGTCATATAGCTGCGCACGACCCCGGCTACCGCACTGATGCGTGCCGCCTCGAGCAGCGACGCACTGGCGTCGGCTGTCGCGCCGGCGGCTTCGGCGCCGCGCCGCAGCCGGCCGAACAGGTCCAGCTGATAGCTCACGGCGAGGCCGGCATCGGCCAGGTTCATCACCGGCAGCTTCTCTTCCAGCGCCAGCGCCTCGCTGGACAGCTGGCCGCGCGCCAGTGAACCGTCGCCACCCACCACCACTTCCTGGGCGTGATGGGCCATCTGGAAGCCCTGATAGGCCTGACGCAGGTTGTGATGGGCCTGGCGTATGTCACGGTTGCCCGCCAGCGCCTCGCGCACCAGCCTGTCGAGCAGGGGATCGTCGTACAGCTGCCACCAGCCGTCCGGCAGCGGCGTCTGTTCGACTTCTGGATTGCCGAGCGCATCGAATGGCGCCTGCGCTGCAGCCTGGCGCACCACGGCCTGGTCCGGTACGCGGTAGTCCGGGCCGACCGCACTGCAAGCGGCGAGCAGCGTGACGAGCAGGGGCAGGGCGGGGTACAGGTAGCGGCTCATGGTGTCGCGCTGCTCGCGTCGGCGGCCGGCCACGGCAGCACCGAGAGGGTAGCCGTGCGGCCGACCACGAGGCGGATGTCGCTCGGCTGGCCTTCGTCGAGCACTACCCGCACCGGAATCCGCTGCGCCAGGCGCACCCAGTTGAAACTCGGGTCGATATTAGGCAGCAGCGAGTTGCCGCGGACCCGGTCACGATCCTCGATACCGGCGGCGATGCTCTGCACGTGGCCGCGCAGGTGCTGCGTTTCGCCCATGACGTGGATGTCTACCGGCTGGCCTATCCCGATGGCGTGCAGCTTGGTTTCCTCGAAGTAGCCTTCGACGCGCAGGGAGTTGGTGTCGACGATGGACAGCACCGGCGTGCCGGTTTTCACGTAGTCGCCGACCCGCATGGTCTGGTCGCCCAGATAGCCGTCCACGGGACTGAGTACGGTGGTGCGCTCCAGGTCCAGCTGCGCCACGCCAAGGGCCGCCTCGGCGGTTGCCAGTGCCGCTTCGGCCCGCTTGACCTGGGTGTCGCCGATTTCCACCGTCTCGGCGGCGATCAGATCCTTCAGCACGCGGTTGCGTCGGGCTTCGCGCTGCGCCTGCTCCAGCTGTGCGCGGCGCTCCAGCACGGTGGCCTGCGCTTCGTCGACGGCCAGCTGGAAGCGCGCCCGATCGATCACGAACAGTACCTGGCCACGCGTGACACGCTGGTTGTCGCGCACCCGCAGTTCGGTGACCAGCCCGGACACATCCGGCGCGACCTGGACGATATCGGCATGTACATGCCCATCACGGGTCCAGGGCGCTTCCATGTAGTAGTCCCACAGGTGCAGGCTGACGACGGTGGCGATGGCTACAGCCAGCAGGGTCAGCAGTACCGAGCCGGCGGTGGGTATCCAGTTCTTCACGATTCAAATCCGCGCTACGAAATAGAACAGGGCGCCGAGCACGATGATGTACAGGGCAAGATTGAACAGCGGCGGGTGCCAGACCCAGCGGTAGAAGCCGACACGCTGCAACAGCGCGGCCAATAGGCTCTTCAGGCCATAGGCCGCCAGCATTGTCACCAGCAGGACTGGCACATAGACGCCGTAGAGATTGAGATGGCCCGTCATGCGAAGGCACCTGCGTCAGCGGGCCCGGTGGATGGTCGACACGGCACGCTGGCCGGCGCGTCCGGGAACAGGGCCAGCCGCAGGCCGTGGAGGGCTTGCGCCGCCTGCCGGGCCTCCTGCTGCAGACGCACAACGGTGCTTTCCAAGGCATGGCGCAGGTCGGCCGGGGGCGGCAGTTCACGCTGCGCCATGGCGCAATCGCGAAAATAGGTCTGAATCATCGTCAGCACCGGCGTCAGCTGTTGGCGCAGGGGGCCGCTTGGGCGCAGCTCGCGCAATTCCAGCAAGCGAAAGCAGACCCGCAGCTCGCGGGTGACATCGTTCAGCGCCAGGCCCTGGTCACCGAGTTGTGTCAGTCGAGGCAGCAGCTGAGCGATACGATCGACGAACGCCGATGCGCTGGCGACCGTATTGGCGCCGCGGCTCAGGTCCGCGAGCTGCGCCAGATTCTGCCAGCCGTGGCGTACTAGCCGACGCGCGGCCCAGAGCGTGCCGAACGGACGGGTCAACCGCGCCCAGACCAGGGCGAACACCACGCCCAAGGCAGTGGACAGGGCAATATCGGCGAACAGTTGAAAATCCGCCTGGTAGGCACGCTGGATGGTGATGCTGGAGATCGTCTGGACCGCCACCAGGATCACCGTTCCGGCATGCTGCGGACGACCGGCGAGCGTACCGAGCAGCAGCAACGGCCCGGCGAGCAGCGTGGCCAGGCTGCCGAAGTCGTGCACGTTGGGCATTAGCGCGAACAGGTAGATGCCGGCGGCGCTGATTGAGACCAGTGTGGCGGCCAGAAACGACCTGATGAATGGCGCCGGGTTGTCCTGACTGGCGAAGAAGCAACCCGCCACGGCGGCGATGAACACGCCGCTGTAGCCTTGCTGCCAGCCGGAAGCGAACCACAGCATGCTCAGGCAGAACACCGACAGCGCCACGGAAGCAGCGGTGAACCCCTGCAGGCCGTAATCATGATGGCGCCGGCCGCCGGCCAGCTGCTGGGCGTGATAGCGCAGCGCCGGGAGCCTGTCGGCACGCTCGTCGGCAAACTGCTGCCGCAGCGCCAGGCAGTCCTGCCAGAGGTCGAGCAGCGCGCGCAGTTGGCGCAAGGCGCTGTCGATGGCCAGCGCCTGTGTCGGTTGGGCCGCACTCAGCCACGTGCCTAGCTGCAGGCTGCGCTCACGCAACTGGTCGGCGTCGCTGGATGGCGCGTCGCCCTGAATCCAGCGATCCACCGCCTGCAGGTATTCTTCCAGCTCCGGCAGCAGGCCGTGCGGCTCCCGCTGCAACCGGTGCAGCGAGTCCACGGTGGAAATCAGCTGCGGCATCAGCATGGCCATGCGTGCACGGAATTCACGAGCCTGGACGGTCGAGCTGTAGCTGCGGCTGTCGTAGTCGAGGTGCGTGAGCGTGCCGTCCAGACCCATGACGTCTACCAGCAGTGCGTTCAGCGCCCGCTGGTCGGCTTCGCCCAGATGCCGCGCGTTGAGCATGCGGCTGGCCGCGGCTCGGCCGTCGCGCAGCAGCGCGTCCATCTTTGCACTCAGCGTCGGCGCGATACGGCTGGGAAACAGCACCGAATTGACGACGCTGGCGCAAACGATGCCGAGCAGGATTTCCTCAGAGCGTGCGAGCGCGACATCGAAGATGGTCGCGGGATGATTGACCTCGGCCAGGCTGATCAGCGGCACCGTGTAGGCCGCCAGCAGAAAGATGTAGCTGCGCGGCGAGCGATCCAGCAGCGAGAGGTAGAGCAGGGCGCCGATCCACAGCGACATCGTCAGGCTCAGCATGATCGGCTGCTGGGCAAAGGCTGGCAGCAGCACGACCGACGCGGCGGCGCCGAGCAGTGTGCCCAGGGCTCGGTAGATCCCCTTCGAGCGTGTCGCGCCGGACAACGGGTGCGACACGACATATACGGAGGCCATCGCCCAGTACGGGTTTTCCAGGGGTATCGCCAGTGCGATGTACAGCGCCATCAGGGCGGCAATCAGCGCCTTGGCCGAGAACAGCCATTCGCGCCAGGTTGGCATGGTCATAGGCGTATTGTTCGAGAGGCGTGGGCAAAGGGCGGGAGAGGGCGGCCGGCACGCGTTGACGTGACATTTAACGACATCCACATGTGACAAATTGAACAAGCAACAGGACAATTAGCGCACTTTCGTTGTTTCGAGTTCTGGGCCGCCCATGAGCAGACGCATTCCCAATTACGCGCTGTACGGCCAGGCCGCGTTGCCGGCGTGGCAGGATCTGCTGCATCTGGAGTGGATCAGTGACCGCGGCGACATGCATCAGCGCGAAATCCGGCCCCATCAGCACGATGCGTTGCTGCAGGTCGTCTACGTGCGCAACGGCCAGGGCGAGGTATCGCTGGAGAACAGTCGCATGGCGTTCCATGCGCCGTGCCTGATCCTGCTGCCGCAACGCACCGTGCATGCGTTTCGCTATAGCGCGGAGACCGATGGTCCGGTTATCACGGCAGCGCAACGGCCGCTGGAGTCCATGGCACGTATTCTCTCCAGCGATCTGCTGGCAATGATGCAGCGTCCGGTGGTGATTCCCTTGCCCTGGATTGCGGATGGCACGGAACCCATCTGGCCACTGATTCAGCTGATTCAGAACGAAGCGCAAGGCCAGGAACGCGACAACGTGGCGGCCGGCCATGCCTTGCTGATCGCCTTGCTGGTACAGATCACACGGCTCAATCAGCCGACCCTGACTGCAAGGCCGGCCAACGGCAGACGCTCGGCATTGCTCGGTCAGTTCCGCGAACTGATCGATCAGCACTTCAAGCAGCATTGGCCGCTCGCGCTGTATGCCGAAGCGCTGGGCATCACGCCGGCCACGCTGGGCAGAGCCTGCCGCGAAGAACTCGGCGAGTCACCGACGGCCGTCATCAACGAACGCATCGTGCGCGAAGCACAACGACAGCTTGCATATACCGCATTGGACATTCAGCGGATCGCCCATGACCTGGGCTACGCCGACGCTGCGTATTTCAGCCGATTCTTCAGAAAGCAGGCTGGCCTCAAACCCAGCGAATTTCGCGCAGCGTTCCGCGGACGAGCGTGAATGCAATCGACGCGAGCGCGATCGGCGCGTCAACTGCAGGGTCGACGAGCGATAAAAGTGACTGGCCGAGCACCTGTAGGAATATCATGTGATTTCGCATAATCTATATTATGTTAAATTTGCTATGGGTTGCGTCTGCCAGCTCCGTATCCTCGGCGCTAGCTTCCTCCACTTTCATGATTGCTACCACCCTCGCTTCTCTCTTGTTCTTCACTAACCGCGAGGCGGTCCCGCGTTTCATCAGCGATGCGTCGAGCAGCCTGCCGTCGCGCAGCTAGACTCGCAGACAGCTGCCCCTTGTTTCGCGCCGACGGCGCCCAAGGGGCCTACCGTGCCGAAGAATCCTGAGGGACAGATGAGCGGTCAGCACGAGGTCATCGGCTTTCTTTCCCGCGCTGACAGCTACGGCTGCCCGGGCGGTACGGTCGAGCGTATCGAGACCCATGGCTCGCTGATCTTTCTGTGTGGCGAACGCGTCTACAAGCTCAAGCGCGAGATCGCCTATGCGTCGCTGGATTTCCTCACGCTGGAAAAGCGCGAGCGCGCCTGCCACGCCGAGCTGCGGCTGAACCGGCGCACGGCACCTGGCCTTTACCTCAGGGTGAGCGCGATCACCCGGGATCGCGCTGGCGTATTGGCCTTCGACGCGGACGGCGAGGTGCTGGATTGGGTCGTGGTGATGCGGCGCTTTCCGCAGTCCGCATTGTTCGATCGCATGGCCCTGGCCGGCGAGCTGACGCCCTCGCTGATGCAGACCTTGGGCGTCGAGGTCGCTCGTTTTCATGCCGGTGCCGAGCGAACGCCGGCCTTTGGTGGCAGCGCTGGCATACGCCGATCCATCGAGACCAATCATCAGGAGCTGCGCCGCCAGTGCGCATTGCTCGATGGAAATGCGGTGCAGGCGCTCTACCGGGACCAGTTGGCCCTGCTCGATCAGCTGTCGACAGAGCTGGACCGGCGGCGCCGCGATGGATGCGTGCGGCGCTGCCATGGCGATATGCGATTGGCGAACATCTGCCTGTTCGAAGGGCGGCCTACCCTGTTCGACGGCATCGAGTTCAGCGACGAGATTGCCTGTATCGATGTCCTGCATGACCTCGCCTTCGTGCTGATGGACCTGCAGCACCACCAGTTGGCTGATCTGGCGCCGGCTGTTTTGCGAGCCTATCTGGACGAGAGTGGCGAGGCCGAGGAGTGTGCACCGTTGCCACTGTTCCTATCGGTTCGCGCGGCGACTCGCAGCTTCACCCTGGCCGGCAGCGCCCAGCGCCAGGCCACAGGCGAAGCTGCCCAGGCCAAGGCTGAACAGGCACGTGCGTTGCTGCAGCAGTCACGCCTCTATCTGCTCGATCACCAGGCACTGGGCCTGGGCTACCCGCAGCTCGCGTTCGCTCGTCCCCGTCCAAGCAGGAGTCATCCATGAACACCCGCCCTCCTCTTTTGTTCGCGCTGCATGGCACCCAGGAATATGCCGCTCGTGTCTCCCGGCACATGGGGCTCGAGCTGGCCGAGCTCGAAGAGCGCGCCTTCGAAGACGGCGAGCACAAGACCCGCGCCCTGACGTCTGTGGAAAGCCGCAACGCCGTCATCTTCCATGCGTTGTACGGCGATGACGAGCGCAGCGTGAACGACAAGCTCTGCCGCCTGTTGTTCTTCTGCGGCGCCCTGAAGGACGCCGGTGCCCGCCACGTTCAGGTGGTCGCACCCTATCTCTGCTATGCACGCAAGGAGCGTCGTACCCAGTTCCAGGACCCGATCATCACCCGCTACGTGGCGGCGCTGTTCGAGGCCTGTCGGGTGGATCGCCTGACGACCTTCGAGGTGCACAACCTGGCTGCGTTCGACAATGCGTTCCGCATCCCCACGCGGCATATCGAGAGCGCCGAGCTGTTTGCCGCGCACTTCACGCAGCTGCCTGGTGACGTCGAGCTGGTAGCGGTCTCCCCCGATGCCGGCGGCGCCAAGCGTGCGGAATCCTTTCGCCGGGCGCTGGAGCGGCATATCGGGCGCACGGTTGGCAGCGCCTACATGGAGAAGTACCGCAGCAACGACATCGTGACCGGAACGATGCTGGTCGGCGACGTTCACGAGCGGATCGCGATCATCGTCGATGATCTGATCAGCACCGGCGGCACTCTGTTACGCGCCGGCGAGGCCTGCCGCAAGGCCGGCGCGCGGCAGGTCCACGCGGCGGCGGCCCATGGCCTGTTCACCGGCGGGCCGGAAATCCTGGAGAGCCCGGTATTCGACCAGTTGGTGATCACCGACACCGTTCCGCCGTTCCGTCTTCCCCCTGAGCTGGTCAGCCGGCGCCTGACGGTGCTCGACTCAAGCGCTATGGTCGCCGCCGCGCTGAAGAGCGAGTACTGTTGATTGGTCGCTTGCTCGGTCTGCATGCATTTTGACTACATTCGTGCTGGCAGTGCACTCGGAGCCGTGGATGTTGCGGTTCGTTTCGGCAAGTCGATTGGCGCCGTGCAATACCCTCTCGCGCGCGGCACGTAGGAACAGCGGCTTCGTGTGGTTCATGACGTGCATCCTTCCGTGCAGTCCCCAGCCGATCTGCCCGGCATCGACGGCTTGTGTTTGATCGGAATCAACGTCCCGGAGGCCGTCATGCAACCGAACGTAGCGCCTGGCGCCAAGCGGCGTAAGATGGCGCCATTCTTCACACGATAATCGGAGTTTTCCATGCTGCTTCGCTTACTGGCCGCAGGCGCTTTCACCATGCTTTGCATGCCTGCCTTCGCGCAGGACCACCACGATCATCGCGCTGCAGCACCCGCAGTCGCCGGGGAACTGGCTATCAGCCAGGCCTGGTCGCGCGCGATGCCGCCGAGTGCGCCTACCGGTGCGGTGTATTTCGTTCTGGAAAATCGTGGCGAGCATTCGCAGCGACTGATCGGTGCGCAGACGCCGCGCGCGGAAAAGACCGAGCTGCATACCCATGTGCATCAGGGCGACATGATGAAGATGCAGCGGATCGATTCGGTGGAGGTGCCGGCGGCGGGCAAGGTGGAATTCAAACCGGGAGGCAATCACGTAATGCTTTTCGGCCTCAAGCAGCCACTGGTGGCCGGAGAAAGCTTTCCGGTCACCCTGCAGTTCGAAAGCGGTAGCGAGATCACCACCGAAGTGAGCATCGAGGTCGATGCCCCGGCATCCGGGAATACCGCAACCGGCCATCATCACTGAGCTGAGCGGCGTGCCGCGCAGGGCGGCACGCCTGTCTGCCCTCAGATAGCGGCGGGTGTGCGCATGGTGACGAACTCTTCGGCCGCCGTCGGGTGGATGCCCAGGGTCTCGTCGAAGACCTGCTTGGTCGCCCCGGCCTTCAGCGCCACGGCCAGCCCCTGCATGATTTCGCCGGCGTCCGGCCCGGCCATATGGCAGCCCAGCACGCGATCGGTATGCGCATCCACTACCAGCTTCATCAGGCTTCGTTCGAGGCTGTCGGTCATGGTCAGCTTCATGGGACGGAAGCGGCTTTCGAAGAGCGTGACCTTGTAGCCCTGCTCCCGCGCCTGCTCCTCGGTCAGCCCGACGGTTGCCATGTTAGGCAGGCTGAACACCGCAGTAGGGATGGTCGAGTAGTCGACCTTGCGATACTGCTCCGGTTTGAACAAGCGCCGCGCCACCGCCATACCTTCGGCCAGCGCAACGGGCGTCAGCTGGACGCGACCGATCACGTCTCCGATCGCCAGAATCGAAGGCACCGAGGTGCGGTACTCGTCATCCACCGCAATGAAGCCACGGGCATCCAGTGCCACGCCGGCTGCTTCGAGCCCCAGGCCGTCGATCATCGGCCGGCGGCCGGTTGCATAGAAGATGCAGTCCGCTTCCAGGGTGCGGCCGTCTTCCAGGGTGGCAAGCAGGCTGCCGTCGGCAAGCTTGTCGATATGGACAATGTCGGCGTTGAACTGCAGGTCCACGCCCTTCTTGATCATCTCGTCCTTCAGATGGTCGCGCAGCGAGCCATCGAAACCACGCAGGAACAGCTCGCCACGGTAGAGCAGTTTGGTGTCGGCGCCGCAGCCATGGAAGATCGAGGCGAACTCCACCGCGATATAACCGCCGCCAACCACCAGGACCCGCCGCGGTAAGGCGTCCAGATAGAAGGCTTCGTTGGAGGTGATGGCGTGCTCGCGGCCCGGGATTTCCGGCACGTGCGGCCAGCCGCCGGTAGCGATCAGGATATGTTCGGCGCTGTAGCGCTTGCCTTCGACTTCGACGGTATGTGCATCGACCAGTTGCGCATGCGCCTGCAGCAGGGTCACGCCGCTGTCCACCAGGATGCTGCGATAGATGCCGTTCAGGCGCTGAATCTCGCGATCCTTGTTGGCGATCAGGGTCTTCCAGTCGAAGGTCGCGCCGTCGATGGTCCAGCCGTAGCCCTGCGCCTGGCCGATGTCCTCAGCGTAGTGCGCACCGTAGACCAGCAGCTTCTTCGGCACACAGCCGACGTTGACGCAGGTACCGCCCAGGTAGCGGCTCTCGGCGACGGCCACTTTCGCGCCAAAGCCTGCAGCGAAGCGCGCCGCACGTACGCCACCGGAACCCGCACCGATGACGAATAGATCGAAGTCGTAAGCCATGTAGAGTTGTCTCCTTCTGTAGCGAACAGCATAACCCAGGCTTTGCGCCTGATTCACCGAAGGAGTGCCCCATGCGCCCCACCCTCACCCACCTGGCGCTGCATGTGCCAGACCTGGACGCCTGTATCGCCTTCTACACGCGGTTTTGCGGAATGCGGGTGTTCCACGAACGCCCTGGCAAAGGCTCACGCATCGTCTGGATGGCCGAGCCCGGCAAGGAGCGTGAATTCATCTTCGTGATCATGCCGGGCGGCATGGATCGCTCGCTGGCGGAGAACGACTACAGCCATTTCGGTTTCGCCATGGCCACTCGGGAGGAAGTGGATGCGGTAGCCGAATTGGCGCGCGCGGATGGCTGCTTGATCTGGGAGCCGCGCGACGAGCCCTATCCGGTGGGCTACTACTGTGGGGTACGCGACCCGGCGGGCAACTATGTGGAGTTCAGCTATGGCCAGCCGCTCGGGCCGGGCGCCGAGGAATTGCCCGCACCATAAAACGATCGGGCCACCCTGAGGTGGCCCGACTGGATCAGAACGCCTTACCGGTGAGGTAGAAGTTCTCGTAGCAGAAGTTGGTCGCCTCGATGTATCCCTCGGCGCTACCGCAGTCGAAACGCTGTCCCTTGAATTTGTAGGCCAGCACGCAACCGTCCTTTGCCTGCTTCATCAGCGCGTCGGTGATCTGGATTTCACCTCCCTTGCCCGGCTCGGTCTGCTCGATCAGCTCGAAGATGTCCGGGGTGAGGATGTAACGGCCGATGATCGCCAGGTTCGACGGGGCGTCTTCCGGCTTGGGCTTTTCGACCATGTGGCTGACGCGGAAGATGTCGTCGCGAATCATCTCGCCGGCAATCACGCCGTACTTGCTGGTTTCTTCCGGCGGTACTTCCTGGATCGCCACGATCGAGCAGCGGAACTGGTTGTACAGTTTGACCATCTGCGCCAGCACCGGGTCGCCATCGAGGTTGATGCAGAGGTCGTCTGCCAGCACCACGGCGAACGGCTCGTCACCGATCAGCGGACGGCCGCTGAGAATCGCGTGGCCCAGCCCCTTCATTTCCACCTGACGGGTGTAAGAAAAGCTGCACTCGTCGATCAGGCGACGAATACCGACGAGGTACTTTTCCTTGTCGGTGTTGCGAATCTGATGCTCGAGCTCATAGCTGATATCGAAGTGGTCTTCGAGCGAGCGCTTGCCGCGCCCGGTGACCATGGCGATCTGCGTGAGCCCTGCCGCCAGCGCCTCCTCTACCCCGTACTGGATCAGCGGCTTGTTCACCACCGGCAGCATTTCCTTGGGCATGGCCTTGGTTGCGGGGAGAAAACGGGTGCCATATCCGGCAGCGGGAAAAAGGCATTTCTTGATCATGTGAGTCCTTGAAATGAAGGTTCCAATCGATGCACTGCTTGTAGGAACAGCAGCTGCCTTGCGGTGTTGCCCGGTCTTGCCGGCGTAGAGCCTACGACCATCGTTTTCATAAGGGGTTCGCAGCGAACGCAACGGAGGAATGCAGAAAAGATGCCCGTTCACTGACGTCTTTTCCAATCGCCTGCCAGACGGGTCGGCAACGCTAATATCGCTTTGCCATTCTGTAAAGCGGCGCTATGTCTCATGCCCATTCGCACCGGCGTGATGCATGACGCCGCTTCTGTTCTTTAGCAGTGCGCGGTTACAGCAAGATGCCAACCAGGACCGCCGCCGCTGCCCTCGAACTCATGACCTGAGTCAGTGAAAGCTGCATTTGCTCCGTCATTGGTCGAGCGACGTGGTTCACATTCCTCGGAAAGCAATACCATAGCGCGCGCCATAATGGCGCAAGGCTACCACCGGCTTCGAAGTTTCAAGAATCCACGCTACTAGCCGATACGAGCTTCAGATCGCCCAGCTCGTTGCTGCGTCGTCATGGGAAACCAATAAAACAAGAGTGCAGTGACAGCTACCTTCCGCGTGGCAGTAGTACTAAGGAAAACCATGAACAACTCCGCCCCTCGACAAATGTCCGTGCAGACGAAGATCAACCTGGCGCTGGTGCTGGTGCTGGTGGCGATCATGTCGGCCTCGCTGTTCATCGCTGCCAGCACGGAGAAGCGGCTGGTTCTGCAGGTGGTCGAGCAGCAGACCAAGGATGCCGCCGACTCGTACTTCGACAGCATCAACACCATGATGCTGACCGGTACCATGGCGCAGCGCGAGGTGCTGCGAAACAAGATCCTGGCACGCCCCGGCGTCATCGATGCGCGCATCATCCGAGGCGATGAAGTGACCAAGGTGTTCGGTCCCGGTTACGCGCATCAGGCCCCTGCCGACGCGCTCGATCGTCAGGCGTTGACGGGCGAGTCGATCATTCAGGTCGACAAGAAGGATGGCGGCCGGGTGCTGACCGTGATCAACCCGATCCTTGCCCATGCCGACTACCGCGGAACCAACTGCCTGACCTGTCACCAGGTCGCCGAGAACGCTGTCATGGGCGCCGTGCGCATCAGCTACGACCTCAAGGCGCTGGATCAGGAGGTCGACCGCAATATCCTCGTCAGCGGCGCGATCCAGTTGTTGTTGCTGATCGTTGGCGTGGTGGTGATGTGCATGACCGTCCGCCATGTGATCCTGCGTCGTATCAACGCCATGCGCCACACCATGGACAGCATGGCCGAAGACGAGGACCTCAGCCGCAGTGTCGCGGTCGGTGCAAAGGATGAAATCGGCGCCATGGGCGATGCCTTCAACCGCATGATCGGCAAGTTCCGCCATAGCCTGGAAGCAGTCGCCGGGGTCACGCACCGGCTCACCGATGTGTCCGAACGCGTCTCCCATGTCGCGGAAAAGACCCTGGCCGCGGTCAACGACCAGCGCAGCGAGACCGATCTGGTCGCCTCGGCGATGAACGAGATGAGTGCCACCGTGCAGGAAGTGGCGCGCAACGCCAGCCATACGGCAACTGCTTCCACCGGAGCGGACAATGAATCGAAGGCCGGCGTGAAGGTCGCCAGCGAAGCGCTGGATGGTATCGAAGTGCTGATCGCCGAAATCGAAAAGGCCGCCGAGGTGATCCAGCGGGTCGAGAGCGACAGCGCCAGCATCGACATGGTGCTCGGGGTGATCAACGGCATCGCCGAGCAGACCAACCTGCTGGCGCTGAACGCCGCGATCGAAGCAGCCCGCGCCGGCGAACAGGGCCGCGGCTTCGCGGTGGTGGCTGACGAGGTGCGTACCCTCGCCTCGCGCACGCAGAAGTCCACCGAAGAAATTCAGGCCATGATCGAGCAGCTGCAAAGCGGCGTGCGCAACGCGGTACAGGCGATGAAGGAGGCGCAGCTGCGTGCGCGTTCCGGCTCGCAGTGCGTCGAGAAAGCCGCACAGAGCCTGAGCGTGATTGCCAACGAAGTGGGCACCATCAACGAGATGAACACCCAGATCGCCACGGCTGCCGAACAGCAGAGTGCGGTGGCCGAGGAGATCAACCGCAACATCACCACCATCAGCCGCATTGCCGACACCACCTCGGCCGACGCGGCACAAACCTCGCAGATCAGCGATGAACTGGTGCGCCTGGCTACCGAACTGAACCGTCTGGTCGGCCAGTTCAAGCTCTGAGCTCGCACGCGAGGCCAGCCGCGGTATCGCGTCTTCTGCGCCCTGCATCCCGCCCAGCGGTGCGGTGCGGGGCGCTATTCTTGATCTGAGACAGTCGGCGCATGAGGCCTGATCGTCCATAATTCGCGCCCATGACCTGCCTGAGCCGGAAACACCCGAGGGTGGCACCGCGTTCCGCTTCCGACTCCGAATTCAACCCTTAGGTGAAACGAACAATGGACCAACTGCCGAGCTTCAACCGGGCCCTGGTCGAGAAATACGACCGTCCCGGTCCACGCTACACGTCCTACCCTACTGCCCCGCAGTTCCATCAGGCCTTCGCCGAGGACGACTACCGCGCTGCCGCTGCGCGCAGCAATCAGGCGCAGCCGCCCAAGCCGCTGTCGGTGTACATCCACATCCCGTTCTGCAAGAGCCTGTGCTACTACTGCGCCTGCAACAAGATCATCACCCACAAGACCGAGCGCGCCGTCGAGTACCTCGAGTACCTCAAGCGCGAGATCGCCATGCAGGGTGCGCTGTTCGACCGCTCGCGCAAGCTGACCCAGCTGCACCTGGGCGGTGGCACACCGACCTATTTCACCAGCGAACAGCTGGCCGACCTGATGGCGAGCCTGCATCAGGCGTTCAACATGGATGACAGCGACAGCCACGAGTTCTCCCTTGAAGTGGACCCGCGCACCGTCACCCCGGAGCAGATCCACGGCTTGCGCAAGCTCGGCTTCAACCGTCTGAGCTTCGGCGTGCAGGACTTCGACGAGCAGGTGCAGATCGCCGTCAACCGCATCCAGACCGAGGAGCAGACCCGCGAACTGGTCCAGGCCGCCCGTGATGCGCGCTTCAAGTCGGTCAGCGTCGACCTGATCTACGGCCTGCCCCTGCAGACCGTCGCCAGCTTCGATGCCACGCTGAGCAAGATCATCGACATCCGCCCGGACCGCATCGCCGCGTACAGCTACGCGCACCTGCCGGATCTGGTGCGCGCGCAGAAGCTGATTCGCCCCGAGGACATGCCGCCGCCCGAGCGCAAACTGGAACTGCTGGAGCTGACCATTCAGCGCCTGACCGCGGCTGGCTACGTCTACATCGGCATGGACCACTTCTCGCTACCCGAGGACGAGCTGACCCTGGCCCGCGCCAACGGCACCCTGCAGCGCAACTTCCAGGGCTACTCCACCCATGCCGACTGCGACCTGATCGGGCTGGGCATTTCCTCCATCGGCAAGGTCGCCGACAGCTACAGCCAGAACGTCAAGGAGCTCTCGCAGTACTACGCGCGACTGAACGACGGCATGCTGCCGGTGCACCGTGGTTACAAGCTGAGCGACGACGATCGGCTGCGCCGCGATGTGATCGTCTCGTTGATGTGCCATGGGCGTATCGATTACCGGCAGATCGAACAAAAGCACGGCATCGACTTCCGCAGCTATTTTGCCGACTCGCTGGCCAAACTGGCCGAGCCGGTCGCCGATGGTCTGGTGGAGCTGCGCGACGATGCGCTGATTCTGCTGCCGCAGGGGCAGCTGATGATGCGCAACGTCGCCATGGCTTTCGATGCCTATCTCGGCGGCGAGCAGCGCGGGCGCTTCTCGCGCACCGTCTGATCCTTCCATCGCGTCCGGGGCGGCACCCACGCCGCCCCTTCCGCTGATCACCGGCCATTGCCAAATACCGCTCGAACTGTATAAATAGCCAGCTTTCGAGCGGGCCGCCCGCGCCCCAGTTTTACCGGATGTGCGATGCGTCAGGCCCTGGAAAACCCCTTCTACTATCTCGACAACTTTCAGCAGGTTCTGGCCTGGGTGGACCAGCATCATGGCGACCTGCTGGACGACGCCGAACGCGCCTTCATCGGGCGTTTCGCTCTGTTGCCGCAGGCGTCTCAGGCATTGCTGGTGCGCATGGTGATGCGCAAGGGCGCGCTGTTCCGCGCCAGCAAACTGCACTACGGGGAGATCGGCTGTCCACGTCGGGCGGCAGCGCCATTGATCGAGCAGGGCTGGATCGATGCCGAGCGTGAGCTGACGCTGGAACAGCTGTTCGGCCTGCTGACCAAGGGCGAACTGCTGCAGCTGTTCGGCGCCACGAACTCGGCCGGCCTGCGCAAGGCTGAGCTGTTCGAAAGGCTGCGTGCCGACCATGACCTGGCCAAGCCCTTCGGGCAATGGTGGGCGGGCTCCGAGGACGCGGTGTACAGCCTGTGCATTGACGAACTCTGCGAGCGGCTGCGCCTGCTGTTCTTCGGCAATATCCATCAGGACTGGTCGGAGTTCGTGCTGGCTGATCTGGGCGTTTATCGCTACGAGCAGGTGTCCTTTTCCCCCGCCTCACGAGCGTTCAGTTCGCGTGCCGAGCTGGACGCCTACCTGCATCTGCATCGCTGTCGCGAGCGCTTCGATGCCGGCGAGCCACTGGCGGAGATCCTGGCGGCTGTACCGGCCGCGCCGTTCGGCAATGCCTGGCTGGAAAGCCGCCGCGGCAAACTGCTGCTGCGCATCGGTCAGCAGTTCGAACGGCTCGGCCAGCTCGACGAGGCCTTGCGCGTGCACGCGTCCAACGGTTATCCCGGTGCGCGTGAGCGGGCAATTCGTGTATTGGAGCGCGGCGGCCAGCCAGCGGCGGCGCTGGATCTGTTGCTTCAGGCCCGGGCCGCGCCGGAAAGCGAACATGAAGTGCAGCAGTTGCAGCGCATCCTGCCGCGTCTGCAGCGCAGCCTGGGCATTCCGACCGAACGTGCACGCAGCCGCAAGCCGGAACAGCTCGATCTGGTCCTGCCGAGGCCTACCTGCAGCGTCGAGCAGGCGGTGCGCGAGCATCTGACGAGGCCGGATGCGCCGGTGTATTACGTGGAGAACGCCCTGGTCGGCTCGCTGTTCGGCCTACTCTGCTGGGACGCGATCTTCGCGCCGTTGCCGGGCGCGTTCTTTCACCCGTTCCACTGGGCGCCGGCCGACCTGAACCGCGCGGACTTCCACCAGCGCCGCGCCGATCTGTTCGCCGCCTGCCTGGCCTGCCTCGACAGCGACGACTACCGTGACTGCATCTGGCGCACCTTCCAGGCGAAGCTCGGCATCCATAACGCGTTCGTCACCTGGGGCCTGCTCGACGAACAACTGTTGGCGCAGGCGCTGGACTGCATTCCCGCCGCGCACCTGAAGCTGCTGTTCCAGCGCATCCTGGCGGACGTCACTGGCAATCGCACCGGCCTGCCGGATCTGATCCAGCTGTGGCCGGAAGCGCGCCGCTATCGCATGATCGAAGTGAAGGGCCCGGGCGATCGCCTGCAGGACAACCAGAAGCGCTGGATCGACTACGCCCATCAGCACGGTTTGCCCATTGCCGTCTGCCATGTCCAGTGGGCCGAGGCCATGGCGTGAGCTATAGGGTCGCGGTGCGCGCGCTCTGCGAATTCACCGCCAAGGTCGGCGATCTGGATTTGCGCTTCACGCCCTCGCCCACCGCGCTGGAAGGCATCGCCGGGCACGCCCAGGTCACCGCCAGGCGTGGCGACGGCTACGAGCGCGAGATCGCCCTGAAGGGGCCATACGGGCAACTGAGCGTGCGCGGCCGTGCCGATGGCTATGACCCGGCGCGCAATCGCCTGGAAGAGATCAAGACCTTTCGCGGCGACCTGGAACGCCAGCCCGCCAATCATCGCCAGTTGCACTGGGCGCAGGCGAAGATCTATGGCTGGCTGCTGTGTCAGACACGCGGGCTCGATGAACTCGAACTGGCACTGGTCTATTTCGACGTCACCAGCCACAAGGAAACGCTGTTCGTCGAGCGTCACACCGCAGCACAGCTGCGCGTGTTCTTCGAGACCCAGTGTCAGGCGTTCATCGACTGGGCCGCACAGGAAATGGCCCACCGCGCTGCGCGCGACCAGGCGCTTTCCGCCCTGCGCTTTCCCCACGACGACTTTCGTACCGGCCAGCGGCAACTGGCCGAGGCGGTGTACAAGGCGGCTTGCACGGGCACCACGCTTATGGCGCAGGCGCCTACCGGCATCGGCAAGACGCTTGGCACCCTGTTCCCGCAGCTCAAGGCATTTCCGGGGCAGCGGCTGGACAAGCTGTTCTTTCTCGCCGCCAAGACGTCCGGTCGACGCCTGGCACTGGATGCGTTGCAGACGCTGCAACGCAACGCCAACCATGGACTGCGGGTACTGGAGCTGGTGGCGCGCGAAAAGACCTGCGAACACCCGGACAAGGCCTGTCATGGCGAATCCTGCCCCCTCGCCCGCGGCTTCTACGACCGCCTGCCCGCGGCGCGGGCCGCCGCGCTGGGGCAGCCCCTGCTCGACCAGGCGGCCCTGCGCGAAGTGGCGCTTGCCCATCAGGTCTGTCCCTATTACCTCAGTCAGGAGGTGGCACGCTGGGCGGACGTGGTGGTCGGTGACTACAACTATTACTTCGATAGCAGCGCCCTCCTCCACGGCCTGGCGCTGGCCAACGACTGGCGCATCTGCCTGCTGGTGGACGAGGCGCACAACCTGATTGACCGGGCACGTGGCATGTACAGCGCCGAGCTCGATCAGCGCGCCTTCGCCGGCCTCGCCAGCCAGGCGCCAGCACCCTTGAAGCGGCCGCTGGGGCGCGTGCAGCGCTGCTGGAACGAGCTGCATCGCGAGCAGCTGGCGGACTACCTGGTGCAACCGGAGTTGCCGCTCAAGCTGCTGGGCGCGCTGCAACAGGCGGTCAGCGCCATCACCGACTATCTGGGCGAGCAACCCGCAGGGCTGGATGCGGAGCTGCAACGGGCCTATTTCGACGCCATGCATTTCTGCCGTGTCGCCGAGCTGTTCGGTGAACACTCGCTGTTCGACATCAGCCTGTTGCCGGCGACTGCTCGCAGCAAGGCCCGTCGTTCGATCCTTTGCCTGCGCAATGTGGTTCCCGCCCCCTTTCTGGCTCCCCGCCTGGCGCAGGCGCGTTCCAGCGTGCTGTTCTCCGCCACGCTGAGCCCGCGCAGGTTCCACGCCGACATGCTGGGCCTGCCCCCCGGCAGCGCCTGGATCGATGTCGAGTCGCCGTTCCAAAGCCGGCAACTGCGCGTCTGCCTGGCCGAGCATGTCTCGACCCGTTATCAGCACCGGCAGGCCTCGCTGGGCGCCGTGGTCGAACTGATTGCCCGTCAGTACCGTGAGCGTCCCGGCAACTACCTGGCCTTCTTCAGCAGCTTCGATTACCTGCAACAGGTCGCCGCGCTGCTGCGCGAGCAATGCCCGGACGTACCCTTCTGGGAGCAGACCCGCGGCATGCAGGAAGCGGCGCGCAATGCCTTTCTCGATCGCTTTACCGAACACAGCGAAGGCATCGGTTTCGCCGTGCTTGGCGGCGCCTTCGCCGAAGGTATCGACCTGCCTGGCCAGCGCCTGATCGGTGCCTTCGTCGCAACCCTTGGCCTGCCGCAGGTCAACCCGGTCAACGAACAATTCAAGTTACGGCTCGACGAGCTGTTCGGGCGCGGCCACGGTTACGACTACACCTATCTCTACCCAGGGTTGCAAAAGGTCGTGCAGGCCGCCGGCCGAGTGATCCGCACACAGCAGGACGAGGGCGTCGTGCATCTGATCGACGATCGTTTTGGCCGTCCGCAGGTGCGTCGCCTGCTGCCCGGGTGGTGGGCCTTGTCTGGCAGTTCTGGTGGTTGAACGCCGGTCGTTCTGGTTGCGTGGGCCTCGGAGGCTGGTTATAGTCCTGCGCCGCCGATTCCCCATCGGCGCGCTGCGACGCAGCCTACGCCCGGATGGCGAAATTGGTATACGCAAGGGACTTAAAATCCCTCATCCGAAAGGGTATGCGGGTTCGACCCCCGCTCCGGGCACCAAACTTCCGTTGGTTCCAGCAACTGGCGCCGGCGCAGCCCATTCGAATATCCCTCCTATATATCCCATCAGCCGCTCAAAGATCGGTTGCGCTCGATTGTGCGTACTTCAAGCCCTTCACGTTTGTTGGGCGTTAAGTTGCGGGCAATATCGGCGTCTCTACAAATCTGTAGAATAAATTTGTGCTAATCTGTATCTACAGAAACAAACTGTCGGAACCATTGCCATGTCAGCCACCCTTCAAGTAGCCGCTTTTTCCAAGGATCAATGCACAACTGGATTGCGCGCTGCGGTGAATATTCTGGACAAATGGCAGGCCACGACTGAACAGGCCTGTCGAATTCTGCGTATCTCCCGCAGCACTCATGCGCGCGCCAAGTTGCGTAATGCCGACTGGTCGGTGAGCCTGGATCCGGATCAGATGCAGCGCATCAGTTTCATCCTCAATATCCACGCCGCTCTGCGACTGATCTTCGATAATCCGGAGAACACCTACGGTTTCCCTGGAATGCCCAATCACAACGAGTTCTTCAACGGCCGTTCACCGCTGGCGGTCATGGCGCAGGGCGACATGATTTCGCTGTACGAGACATTTCGGCGGATCGACAGCCTGCGGGGCGCGCAGTGGTAGTGCCGAAGCGGCTGCCGGTTCGGCCGCCGGCGAAGCTGCAGGCGTATCGATTGGTGAACTCGAAGTTTCCGCCAATCGAGCTGTTCGATGACGTGGTCGACGCCGATGAGTTCGACATGCTTTATCAGCTTCAGGCCCTGACGAACCCGCGCCTGCACAACGAGACCGGCCGACTCGAGCTGATTCCCCGCGGCGAGATCCCGTTCGGCATTCCCGGCTGCTCCTATGCCACCGCTCCGTTCACCCATGTGAATCCCTCAGGCTCGCGTTTCAGCGATGGCAGTTACGGCGTGCTCTACCTGGCCGACAGCATGGAAACGGCCCTGGCCGAAGTGCGCCATCACCAGGAACTGTACTGGTCCGGCGTGGTGGGTCTGAACTTCGAGCGCTTCGTCTTTCGCGGATTGTCGTGCCAGTTCGACGAGGCAGGCCTGCTGGATGCCTCGACCATCGCGCTGACCGACCCGATCTACGATCCGAACGACTATTCCGCGGCGCGCCAGTTCGGTCGTCAGCTCCGGCAGGACGGCTTTGCAGGTCTGCGCTACCGCTCGGTGCGCAAGCCTGGCCAGCATTGCTGGGCGCTCATGACGCCGCGCAATGTGCTCTCCATTGTCCAGACCGCCCATTACGAGATGATCTGGAACGCCGGCATTACCAGTGTGAGCGCCATCGGCGAGGTTTCGCCGTAGGCCCACCCCGGCGCCGCTCGTCCGCACGCGCGGCACTGCCAACCAGCTGTAACAAACGCCGCGCATCCTTTGCTCAAGGACTCCCCCATGGCGCACGGACGCCCCCCCGAACAGACGATGTGAGGACGCGACGATGAGCAAGCGATCACTCGAAGAACTGGTAACCCGTTCGGATATCAGCGCACTGCAGCCGATGGCGCACTGGCGTCGTGGTCGTCGCAGCGGGCAGGAAAAAACGGGGCCGAACGCTGCGGCGCTGATCCAGCGTGCCGCGACCGATATCGGCATGTTGAAAGCTGCCATTGCGCATTAAGCGAAACGCTAACTTCTGAGCCAGATGCAGCCCCGAAGCGGGCTGCAATGCCCGCGGCAGAGCATTTTTTCAGCCTTGACTGCTGTCAATGGCAAAAATAGTAAGCAGCCTATCGTTCGCTCCGATGCCAACCAAGGGAGCGACACATGAGAAAGCTGCGTCCACATCATCTGACACCCTGCCTGCTTAGCGTCGGGCTGTTCTGCAGTCCGGCGATCCTCGCCGGCGAGAACTTCAGCGACCTGTTCACCGATGCCAAGCCGATTCTGGATCTGCGCTATCGCTACGAGCACATCGACCAGGACAACGCGCTGAAACATGCCAATGCGCAGACGCTGCGCACCCGCATCGGCTTCCAGACCGGTCAGTGGTATGGCCTGTCCGCGCTGGTCGAAGCAGACAACGTAAGTCGACTGGGCGACGCGGCGTACAACAGCACGCGCAACGGCCAGACCGACTATTCGACCGTTCCGGACCCCGACGGCAGCGAGATCAATCAGGCGCTGCTGCGGTACGACCATGCGCTCGGCAATGCTGTGGTCGGGCGGCAGCGGATCAATCTGGACAATCAACGCTTCGTTGGTGGTGTCGCCTGGCGCCAGAACGAGCAGACCTACGACGGCGTGCTGGGCCAGCTACAGCCTGTCGATGAGCTGACGCTGACCTATGCCTACATAGACAACGTCAACACGATCTTCGGCCCGGGCGACAACCGTTTCGACAATCGCGCCAACCCGGCCAATATCGAAGGCCACAGCCATCTGATCAACGCTCGGTACGTCCTCTCGCCGCAGCTGACCGCCACCGCCTACAGTTACCTGCTGGGTCTGGACAACATTGCCAGCGCGCCGAGCGCGGCGCTGGGCAGCCTGTCCAGCAAGACCACCGGCCTGCGTCTGAATGGTGGCCTCCACGGCATCAGCTATGCGCTTGAATATGCCCGCCAGCAGGACTACGCCGGCAATCCGCAGGAGCTGAGCAGCGAGTACTACCTGGCTGAGCTGGGTTACGCCCTCAAGGGGGCCACGCTTAAAGCGGGCGTGGAAGTCCTGGGTGGCGACTCGGGGCCGGGCAATCGGGCCTTCCAGACGCCATTGGCTACCAAGCATGCCTTTCAGGGCTGGGCCGATGCCTTCCTGCTGACGCCTGCGGACGGTGTGCAGGATGTCTATCTCGGCGGCACTCTGCCTTTGTTCGGTGGAACGCTGCAGGCCTGGTACCACGATTTCCGCGCCGAACGCGGCAGCCAGCAATACGGCGAGGAGATCAACGTCGCCTACAGCCATGCCATCCCGCTGGTCAAAGGACTGGTGGCCACCGTCAAGTACGCCGGCTACGACGCCGATGATTACTCGGTGGATACCGAGAAGCTCTGGGCGCAGCTGCAGTACAGCTATTGATCATGTCAGGCGGGCGCTCGGCGCCCGCCCTGCCCTAGCCGTCGTGTCGCGGCAACCACAGAGAGATAAGCGCTGCGAGCACTACGAAAAGGGACGACACCCACAGGCAAGCCTGCAGGCCGTAGGCCTGGAACACCCAACCCGAGAGCAGCGTGCCCACCAGCCGCCCCAGGGCGTTGGACATATAGTAGAAACCCACGTCCAGCGAGACACCGTCCTCCTTGGCGTAGCTGACGATCAGATAGCTGTGTAGCGATGAATTCACCGCGAACAGCACGCCAAACAGCATCAATCCTCCGATCAGCACCCACTGTGGCGACGCAGCCGTCGCCAGCCCGATCGCAATTGCCGCAGGCAATGCCGCCAGCGAAGCTGCCCATAGGCATGCCGCCCGACCATCCGGGACCTTGCCACTGCGTTTGCCGGTGATCGCCGGTGCGACCGACTGGACAATGCCGTAACCGATGATCCAGCACGCAAGGAAGCCGCCGACCATCCAGAAGTCCCAGCCGAAAACCGCGCTCAGATACACCGGCAAGGCCACCACGAACCACACGTCTCGCGCGCCGAACAGGAACAGGCGCGCCGCGGACAACACGTTGATCGCGCGACTCTTGGACAGGATGTCGCGAAACTTGGGCTTGGCCTTGGCCTTGCCGAGATCCTTTTTCAGCAGCACCAGACTTGCCAGCCAGACCAGCGCCAGCACGGCAGCCATCGAGAGAACCGCACCGGCGAACCCCAGCAGCGTAAGAAGCGCGCCGCCAAGGAAGAAACCTACTCCCTTTAGGGCATTCTTCGAGCCGGTGAGAATCGCGACCCACTTATAGAGCGCGCCCTGCTGGCTGTCGGGTACCAACAGCTTGATCGAGCTCTTGGCGGACATCTTGTTCAGGTCTTTGGCGATGCCGGAAAGCGCCTGCGCACCCATTACCCAGGGCACGGTCAGCCATGAGGCCGGTACGGTGAGCATCAGCAGGGCCGCGACCTGCAGCGCCAAGCCGAGGTTCATCGTCCGGTTCAGACCAAGCCGCGCGCCGAGGTACCCGCCAATCAGGTTGGTGACGACGCCGAATATTTCGTAGAACAGGAACAGCGCGGCGATCTGCAAGGGCGAGTAGCCCAGTGCATGAAAGTGCAGCACTACCAACATGCGCAATGCGCCGTCGGTGAGTGTGAAGGCCCAGTAGTTACCGGTCACCACCAGATACTGGCGGATTTCCGGCGCGAGACGTTGGAGAGCATGCATGGCGGCGGCTCGAAGATGTGTACGGATCACTGATACAGGCGCGAACCCTCAGAGCGGGCTGCAACCCCCCTAAGGGGATGTAACCTGCCCTACCGGACGTAGACGAGCCCGACCTTGCGCGCCAGTTCAACGGTGCGGTTGGCGTAGCCCCACTCGTTGTCGTACCACGCGTAGATCTTCACCTGCGTGCCGTTGATCACCATGGTCGACAGCGCATCGATGATCGACGAGCGCGGGTCGGTGCGGTAATCGATGGAAACCAGCGGCCGCTCCTCATACCCGAGGATGCCTTTCAGCTCGCCCTCTGCGGCGGCCTTGAGCAGCCGGTTCACCTCGGCGGCATCGGTAGCGCGCTCCACTTCGAACACGCAGTCGGTGAGCGAGGCATTGGCCAGCGGCACGCGCACGGCATGGCCGTTCAGCTTGCCGCGCAGCTCGGGAAATATCTCGGCGATCGCCGTGGCCGAGCCGGTGGTGGTGGGAATCAGGCTCATGCCCGAGGCGCGGGCGCGGCGCAGATCCTTGTGCGGCTGGTCCAGAATGCTCTGCGTATTGGTCAGATCATGGATGGTGGTGATCGAACCGTGGCGGATGCCCAGCTGCTCATGGATCACCTTGACCACCGGTGCCAGGCAGTTGGTGGTGCACGACGCCGCGGTGACGATGCGGTGCTGCGCCGGATCGTACAGGCCGTCATTGACGCCCATGACGACGTTCAGCGCGCCCGCCTCCTTTACCGGCGCGCTGACCACCACGCGCCTGACCCCCTGCTCCAGATACTGCTGCAGCACCGCAACGGTCTTCATCTTGCCGCTCGCCTCGATGACGAGATCGCAGCCCGACCAATCGGTGTCTGCGATCGCCTTGTTGGCGCTGACCTTCACCCGTTGGCCGTTGATGACCAGGCAGTCGCCGTCGGCGCTCGCCTCGTGCTGCCAGCGGCCATGCACAGAGTCGAACTTGAGCAGGTGCGCATGGGCGGCCGCATCGCCGGCCGGATCGTTGATCTGCACGAAATCCAGCTCCGGCCAATCCCAGGCCGCACGCAGGGCCAGGCGACCGATGCGGCCGAAGCCGTTGATGCCTACTTTTATGCTCATGGATGACTCGCTCCTGAAATGATGGATCAGAGATTGCGCGGCGCGAACATGATGATCGCCATGCCCAGCAACGCCACGGCGCAGCCGAGCAGGTCCCACCCGGTGGGGCGAACACCGTCGACCAGCCACAGCCAGACCAGTGCGACAGCGACGTAAACGCCACCGTAGGCGGCGTAGACCCGCCCGGCGGCGGTGGGGTGCAATGACAGCAGCCAGGCGAACAGCGCCAGGGAAAGCGCCGCCGGAACCAGCAACCAGATACTCTTGCCTTGTTTCAGCCAGAGGTACGGCAGATAACAGCCGACAATCTCGGCTATCGCGGTAATGACGAACAAGCCGAGCGTATTCAGCATGAGAGGCCCGTCATGCGCCGAAGCGTTCGATCCAGCCGACATGCGCCGGATGCTGGATAGCCTTGGGGCGAAGCGCCTGGACGCAGGCGATGGCGGTCGCGCGCGGCACTTCGCGGTCGACCAGGATGCGTGCTGCGATCAGTCCGGTACGACCTGAACCACCCTTGCAGTGAATGGCGACGCGCTTGTCGGCATCCAGCAACGCATGGATCCGAGCTGCCGCCCCTTCCCAGGCTCGATCGAAGTCCGCCAGCGGCACCTGTTCGTCGGCCACGGGCAGGTGAAACCACTCGAGGTCGCGTTCGGCACAGAGTTGCGGCAGCTGGCTCGCGTCGTTACGGGCCAGTTCTTCGGCGGGCATCAAGGTGATCACTGCTTCGGCACCAGCCGCCTGCAGCGTGGCCAGCGCCTCGTCGAGGCTGCTGCCCTTGCTGCCGGGACACGGCGTGAAGATCAGCTGACCGGCACAGCCGGGTACATCGAGGATGTCGTAGGGATGGGACACGCGGGCGACTCCTGGAAGTCAGATTGAGCGTTGATTGACGCGACGGGACAGCGCTTCGGCCGACTCCTTGCGTTCCGAATAACGGTCGACCAGGTAATCGGCGCGACCGCGTACCAGCAGGGTGAACTTGATCAGCTCCTCCATCACATCCACCACGCGGTCGTAATAGGCCGAGGGCTTCATCCGCCCTGCCTCGTCGAACTCGAGATAGGCCTTGGCCACTGAGGACTGATTGGGGATGGTGAGCATGCGCATCCAGCGACCCAGCACGCGCATCTGATTGAGCGCATTGAATGACTGCGAGCCGCCGCTGACCTGCATGATCGCCAGCGTCTTGCCCTGAGTCGGGCGCAGCGCGCCCATGGCCAGCGGCACCCAGTCGATCTGGGCCTTGAACACTGCGCTCATCGAGCCATGCCGTTCCGGCGAGCACCACACCTGCCCCTCCGACCACTGCATCAGATCGCGCAGTTCCTGGACCTTCGGATGGCTGTCAGGCGCATCGTCCGGCAGTGGCAGCCCTGCCGGATGAAAGATGCGCGTCTCGGCACCGAAACGCTCCAGCAGCCGCGCCGCTTCCTGAACCAGCAAGCGACTGTAGGAGCGCTCCCGGTTGGAGCCGTAGAGCAGCAGGATGCGCGGTTTGTGCGCAGGCCCGTCTGGGAGGCCCAGCTTGGCGAGATCCGGTAGATCGAGCAGCGCTGGATCGATGTTGGGTAGGTGGTCGTGCATGGGGTAATCCTGAAAGTTGTGGCGAGTGAACGATGCGATTCAGCCACACACCGTCGCCCGCTCGGGACGATTGCGCATGCGCTCCAGACGCTGCACGTTGTCGCTCAGCCAGTTCTTGTTGGCCGCCAGAATCGGTTGCAGCATGTCCGTGACCCAGTCAGGCAGATGCGGATGGAGACGGTAATAGACCCACTGTCCCTGACGGCGATCTTCCAGCATGCCGCAGCTGCGCAGCATCGCCAGGTGACGGGAAATTTTCGGCTGGCTTTCATCCAGCGCGCAGGTCAGCTCGCACACGCACAACTCGCCTTCACGGGCGATGAGCAAGGCGATGCGCACGCGAGTCTCGTCAGCCAGGCATTTGAATACGGTGGTAGGTGTCAGGTGCTCGATCACGAAAATACCCTTCTGACGCTTGCCGATCGGTTGATGATCGCGAAACGTATGCGTCAGCGAATATATTGCTTAACGCATATACGAGTAAAGCGCAGGTTAGTCGCTCAGGTACGTCAGGCAGCTTTGGCATGGCGAATTTGCTCGGCGTAATGAAACCCGCGTATATTCCGCAGAGCGTATATAAGGCGAACCGAATGTCTTGGATGAGAGTCTGCTGATGTCAGCCCCCCATGTGCTCGATGTGATCATCATCGGCGCCGGGCAGTCGGCCCTGGCGACCGCGTACTTCATGCGGCGTACGGCGCTTTCCTACCTGCTGCTGGACGATCAACCCGCCCCGGGTGGCGCCTGGCTCCACGCCTGGAATTCGTTGAGGCTGTTCTCACCGGCGGCCTGGAGTTCGATCGCCGGCTGGCCGATGCCGACCCCCGTCGAACCGGGCAATCCGTCGCGCGACGATGTGATCGACTATCTGCATCGCTACGAGACCCGCTACAGCTTTCCCATTCAACGCCCGGTTCATGTCGATGCGATCAGGCGCGTAGACGGTCTATGGCAGGTTCAGGCCGGCAATCGGCGCTGGCTGGCCCGGGCAGTAATCAGTGCGACCGGCACCTGGAGCAAGCCTTTCATTCCGGACTATCCGGGGCGCGAGGCGTTCCAGGGGCTGCAATTGCATTCAGCGTACTACCGGGACCCTGCGCCCTTCTCCGGCAAGCGCGTGATGGTGGTCGGCGGCGGCAATTCCGCCGCGCAGATCCTGGCGGAACTCTCGAAGGTCGGCGAAACCATATGGGTCACTCAGGACCCACCGGCATTCCTTCCCGATGAGGTCGATGGTCGCGTGCTGTTCGAGCGTGCAACCGCGCGCTGGAAGGCTCAGCAGGAGGGCCGCAGCGTCGATGACCTGCCCGGCGGCTTCGGCGATATCGTCATGGTGCCCTCGGTGCTCGACGCGCGGGAACGTGGCGTGCTGGTAGCGCAACCGCCGTTTGTGCGCTTGCACGAAACTGCCGTCGAATGGGCGGACGGCCGTCAGACTCGCCTCGATGCGGTGGTCTGGTGCACCGGCTTTCGCCCGGCGCTCGATCATCTTCACCTGTGCGGGCTGGTGGAGGCCGACGGCAAGGTGCAGGTCGCAGGGACCCGAGCCGTGAAACAGCCCAATCTCTGGCTGGTCGGCTACGGCGAGTGGACCGGCACGGCATCTGCCACGCTGATCGGCGTCACGCGCAGCGCCCGAAGTACGGTCGACGAAGTGGTCGAAGCGCTGTCCGCACAATCCCGCTAGCGCGGCGACACAACCCACCACCTACAGAAAGAAAAGGTACGGTTCCAGATGTCCACTCAATGCCAAGTGACCAGCAAGCAGGCCGGGGCGCCACTGGGCTTCTTCGAGCGTTACCTCACCCTCTGGGTATTCCTCTGCATCATTGCCGGCACGCTGCTCGGGCTTGGCATGCCCGCTGCGGCACAGGCCGTGGGCGCCCTGGAAGTGGCCCATGTGAACATCCCGGTCGGCCTGCTGATCTGGGTGATGATCATCCCCATGCTGATGAAGATCGACTTCTCCGCCCTGCGGGAGGTCTACGCGCAGCGGGCGAGCATGGGCATCACGCTCTTCGTCAACTGGGCCATCAAGCCGTTCACCATGGCGCTGCTGGGCTGGCTGTTCATCAAACAGGTCTTCGCGCCCTGGCTGCCGGCCGCCGAACTGGACAGTTACATGGCCGGCTTGATCCTACTGGGCGCGGCGCCCTGCACCGCAATGGTCTTCGTATGGAGCAACCTCTGTAACGGCAACGCCAACTTCACCCTGACCCAGGTCGCACTGAACGACGTGGTGATGGTGTTCGCCTTCGCCCCGATCGTCGCACTGCTGCTCGGTGTGTCTTCGATTCCAGTGCCTTGGGACACGCTACTGCTCTCGGTAGTGATGTACATCGTCATCCCGCTGGCGATCGCCCAGATCATTCGCGCGCGCCTGCTCAAGCGCGGCGAAGAGGCATTCCACGCCGCCCTGGCAAGAGTGCAACCATTCTCCATCGTTGCGCTGCTGGCCACCCTGGTGCTGTTGTTCTCCTTCCAGGGAAAGGCCATCGTCGCCCAGCCGCTGATCATCGCCATGCTGGCCGTGCCCATCCTGCTGCAGACGCTGCTGATCGCCGGGCTGGGCTATTGGCTCAATCGCCGCTTCCAGGTACGCCACGATGTGGCCGGGCCGTCGGCCATGATCGGCGCCTCGAATTTCTTCGAGCTGGCGGTGGCCGTCGCCATCGTGCTCTACGGCTTCAACTCAGGTGCCGCACTGGCCACGGTGGTCGGCGTGCTGATCGAGGTGCCGGTGATGCTCTGGCTGGTGCGCAGCGTCAATCGCAGCCGCGACTGGTACAACCGCGCGCTGACGGCTAACCGAACATAGCCCTGCGCTTGACGCGGATCAGCCTCGCTGCACGCCAGCCAACTACCATGGTCGTGACTACCCAGCAGGACCATGGTCATGGACAGCTCCGCGCCCGAGCGATCGGCTCCTTCGGCTGACGCCTCCCCTTCGCTGTGGAAACACCTGGCGCGTTTCTGGCGCGACCGCCCTGGCGAAGCCAAGGTGCTGCTTGGCATGTCTGCCGCATTTCTGCTGATCTTCTTCCTGCCGCTGGGGCAGCCTCGCTTCGAGAATGCCGTACTCGAAGGCCTTCGCCTGACCCAGTGGTACGCCCGCGAGCACGTCATCCTTTGCCTGTTGCCGGCCTTCGTCATCGCAGGCGCGATGGCCGTCTATATCAGCCAGGGCGCGGTGATGAAGCACCTCGGCCCGGCCTCGCCCAAGCCGATCGCCTTCGGCGTTGCCTCGGTCGCCGGCACGCTGCTGGCGGTGTGCTCCTGTACCGTACTGCCGCTGTTCGGCGGCATCTACCGGCGCGGTGCCGGGCTCGGCGCCGCCATCGCCTTTCTCTACTCGGGGCCGGCGATCAACGTCATGGCCATCGTGGTGACGGCCAAGGTGCTTGGCGCCGAGCTGGGTATCGCCCGGGCTGTCGGTGCCATCCTCTTTGCCCTGGTCATCGGCGCGATCATGCACCTGCTCTACCGTCACGAAGAGGCCGCCCGTGCCGCCAAGGGCTCCCGCGGGTTCACCGCCGACGACAGCGGCCGTCCGCTCGGCGACATCGTCGCCCTGTTCAGCATGATGATCGGCATCCTGGTGTTCGCCAACTGGGCCAGGGCGGAAAGCCCGGCATGGATGCTCGTTTACGCCTGGAAGTGGCCGATCACCGCTGTGCTCGCCATCCTGCTGGCGGCGCTGTTGGTACGCCGTTGGCGCTGGTCGCTACAACCGTTGCTGGTCGTGGCCGGGTTGGTCGCTGCAAGCGCCGTGCTCCGGCCCGAATGGCCGGAACTGGCGATGGTCATCGGTATCGGCGGGCTGATGCTGCAGGCCAGTCGTGAGAACGCTGCCGGACGGGAGTGGGTCGGGCAGAGCTGGGACTTCACCAAACAGATCATGCCGCTGCTGCTGGGCGGCGTGATGGTCGCCGGCATGCTGCTCGGCCGTCCCGGTCATGAAGGGCTGATCCCCAGTCAATGGGTGGTCTGGGCAGTGGGTGACAACAGCTTCGCCTCTACCCTCCTCGCTTCACTGCTGGGCGCTTTCATGTACTTTTCCACGCTGACGGAAGTGCCTATCGTCGAAGGCCTTCTTGGCGCCGGCATGGGCAAGGGCCCGGCACTGGCGATATTGCTCGCCGGCCCTGCGTTGTCCCTGCCGAACATGCTGGTGATTCGCACGCTGCTGGGCACCCAGAAGACGCTGGTGTACTGCACGCTGGTTGTGGTCATGGCCACAACCAGCGGCTATCTCTATGGCCAACTGATGTGAGGACGACGATGAAACTGACCGTCTACGGTTCCGGCTGCGCCAAGTGTCAGCAACTCATTGCCAATACCGAAGCGGCGGCACGTCGCCTCGGTCTGGAATATCAGCTCGAGAAAGTCACCGACGTCAACGCGATCATCGATGCCGGGATCATGCGCACGCCGGCGCTGGCGGTCGATGACGACATTCTCATCGAGGGCAAGGTGCCCAGCAGCGACGAACTCCAGCAGCTGCTGGGCTGAATCTAGAACCGGGCCTGGCTCATCGCATCATTTGATGCATTTAACGGCACGGAACCCTCCTGCACGGTTCGCGGCCTCATAAACTGAGCCGTCAGGAGAGATGTGAAGTGTCCGATTCGATGACTTACCTGGCTATCGCAGCCGCGGTCGCGCTCATCGCGCTGAACTTGCTGGCGATCATCAGCGTGTTCAAAAGCGAGCGAAGCGTGGGCGCAAAGGCGCTCTGGGCGATCGGTATCGCCCTCTTCCCAGTGCTGGGCCTGCTGTTCTGGCTGCTGGTTGGCGTTCGCCGCGTCCGCTGATCACGGTTTCTGACCCAGCAGGTACAGCGCTCGTCCCAATACCCGCACCGAATCGGCGTGCTTGCCGGCCTGATGCAACTGCTCACCTTCGGCACGCAGTTCGCGCACCTGCTGCAGGGTAGCCGCGTCCTTCGGTGGGTTGGTTTTGAGCAATTCGTCGATCTTGGCCATGTCCATGGGGCAATGCATCGCCAGCAGTGGCGAGCTGAACAGAATCGCGAAGGCAAAGGCTGAGAGGCGTCGCATGGCTATTCTCCTGAGCGAGAGGCGCCCATGGAGTATAGATAGCAGCGGCGGAATCGCTTGCCGCCACTCACTGGCAGTACCGGTGGCCGCGAGCTCTGGGACGCAAAAGAAAAAGCCCCAAGCAACGAATTGCTTGGGGCTCTTCAATATGGAGGCCGATGTCGGAATCGAACCGGCGTACACGGATTTGCAATCCGCTGCATAACCACTCTGCCAACCGGCCTCAAAACGAAGGCGCCGCATGATTTCTGCGGCGCGATCTTACAAACTGGAGCGGGAAACGAGACTCGAACTCGCGACCCCGACCTTGGCAAGGTCGTGCTCTACCAACTGAGCTATTCCCGCATTGTCTTGGTGACGGGCGCCATTCTATACGATCGAAAGCTGCCGTCAACCCTTTGATTAAAAAAGTTTTTATTTCTTTTCCGTAGTGCTCAGGTGCGGCCAGGCAGCCATCAGGTAATTGATCATCGACCACAGCGTCAGCCCTGCCGCGACGATGAGCAATGCGTACCCCATGCCGACCCATATTGTCGGCTGCGGCGGATTGGCCAGCAGGATCACCAGCGCCACCATCTGCGCCGCGGTCTTCCATTTGCCGAGATTCGACACCGCGACCTGTGCGCGGGCACCGAGCTCGGCCATCCACTCGCGCAGTGCCGAGACGACGATCTCGCGGCCGATGATGATGGCGGCTGGCAGTGTCAGCCAGAGGTTGGAATGCTCTTCCACCAGCAGCACCAGGGCGACCGCCACCATCAGCTTGTCGGCGACAGGGTCGAGAAAGGCGCCGAACGGCGTGCTCTGCTCCAGTCGGCGCGCCAGATAGCCATCGAGCCAATCGGTAAGCGCCGCGATGGTGAACACGGCACTGGCGGCCAGGTAGCTCCAGTAGAACGGGAGATAGAAAAGCAGGATGAAGATGGGTATCAGCAGCACGCGCAGAACGGTGAGCAGGTTCGGGATATTCATCGGTACCACTGATCGGCGGAATTCGGGGGACAGTTTACTCACTGTGCAGAGCCGCATAAATCGACTCGGCCAGCTTTTTACTGATGCCGGGCGCCTTGGCGATCTCGTCGAGGCTGGCCCTGCACAGTTCCTGAAGACCGCCGAAATGCGTGAGCAGTTCGCGGCGGCGTTTGGGTCCGATGCCCGGAACGTCCTCCAGCGTCGAAGTGCGCCGGGCTTTTCCGCGGCGAGCGCGATGGCCGGTGATGGCGAAACGATGCGCTTCGTCGCGCACCTGCTGGATGAGGTGCAGCGCAGGCGAGTCGGCCGGCAGCGTGAACTCATGCGCGGCGTCGTTCAGATAGAGAGTCTCCAGGCCCGGCTTGCGGGTGACCCCCTTGGCCACGCCAAGCAGGATGAGTTCCGGCACGGCCAGTTCCTCCAGCAACTCGCGGGCCATATTGAGCTGACCCTTGCCACCGTCGACCAGCAGGATGTCCGGTAGCTTGCCCTCGCCCTCTGCCGCCTTGCGAAAACGCCGGGAAAGCGCCTGATGCATCGCTGCATAGTCGTCGCCAGCGGTCACGCCCTCGATGTTGTAGCGCCGATAATCGGATTTCAGCGGGCCTTCGGGGCCGAACACCACGCAGGAGGCGACGGTCGCTTCACCGCTGGAATGACTGATGTCGAAACACTCCAGCCGCATCGGCGGCTCATCGAGTTCCAGCGCTTCGGCCAGCGCCTCGAAGCGCGCCGACAGATGCTGACGATTGGCCAGCCGCGCGCCCAGGGCCTGCTCGGCGTTGGTCAGCGCCAGTTGCTGCCAGCGCGCCCGCGTCGCGCGTACGCGATGAGTGATGGTGAGCTCCACGCCGCGCAGCTCGGAAATGGCGTCGATCAGCGTGGCGAAATCCTCGTGCACGGCATTGACGATCAGCTCGCTCGGCAGGTCGCGTTCCGTAGCACCCAGGTAGTACTGCTCCAGAAAGGCCTGCAGCACCTCGCTGACACTTTCCTCGATGGCCACCTGCGGAAAGAAGTTCTTGCTGCCCAGCACGCGGCCGCCACGTACGGTGATCAGGTGCACGCAAGCGCCGCCTGGGCTGACCACTGCGGCGACGATATCCACGTTGCCCGAACCACCTTCCATACTCTGCTGGTCCTGCACTCGGCGCAGGATGCCGATCTGGTCGCGAATCTCGGCGGCGCGCTCGAAGTCCAGGTTCATCGCCGCCTTTTCCATGTTGCGCGACAGTTCCTCGGCCAGGGCGTTGCTGCGGCCCTCGAGGAACATCACCGAGTGACGCACATCTTCGGCGTACTCCTGCGGATCGACCAGCTTCACGCAAGGCGCCTTGCAGCGCTTGATCTGGTACTGCAGGCAGGGTCGGGTGCGGTTGCGGAAATAGCTGTCCTCGCATTGCCGCACGAAGAAGGCCTTCTGCAGCAGGCTCAGGCTTTCGCGAATAGCTCCGGCGCTCGGATAGGGGCCGAAATAGCGCCCGGGTTCCTTCTTGGCACCGCGATGGATGCTCAACCGGGGAAACTCGCCGGCCGAGAGGAAGACATAGGGATAGGACTTGTCGTCGCGCAGCAGGATGTTATACGGCGGCCGCCACTGCTTGATCAGCGTCTGCTCAAGCAGCAGCGCCTCGGTTTCGTTGGCGGTGATGGTGGTCTCGACCTGTGCGATCTTGGCCACCAGCGCAGCGGTCTTGGGTGCCTGCCCGGTCTTGCGGAAATAGCTGGCCAGGCGCTTTTTCAGGTTCTTCGCCTTGCCGACATAGAGCAGCTTGGCCTGCGCGTCGAACATGCGATAGACGCCCGGCCGGCCGCTGCAGGCGGCCAGGAACGCCGAGGAATCGAAGGCTTCTGTCATCAGTTGACGGTGTCGACCATCCCGTGGCGGACCGCCAGCAGGGCCAGCTCGACATCACTGGTGATCGACAGCTTTTCGAAGATGCGATAGCGGTAGGTGTTCACCGTTTTCGGCGACAGGCAGAGCTTGTCGGAGATGCTCTGCACCTTCTGACAATTGGCGATCATCAGCGCGATCTGGATTTCCCGTTCGGAAAGCAGATCGAACGGCGATTCGCTGAGCTGGGGCTGGAACGACTTGAGCGCCAGCTGCTGGGCGATCTGCGGGCTGATGTAGCGTTGGCCGCCGAACACCATGCGAATGGCCTGCACCATCTCTTCCAGGGCCGCGCCCTTGGTCAGATAACCCGCCGCCCCGGCCTGCAGCAGCCGCGTAGGGAACGGATCTTCTTCGCAGATGGTGACGGCAATGACCTTGAGGTCAGGGTAGCTGCGCAGCAGCTTTCGGGTCGCCTCCAGGCCACCGATGCCCGGCATCTTGACGTCCATCAGCACCACATCAGGCTTGAGTTCCCGAGCCTTGCGGATCGCGTCTTCACCGGAATCCGCCTGACCTATCACCTGAAGGCCGGAGATGTCCGCCAGCATGCGACTGATGCCCGTACGAACCAGATCGTGGTCATCGACCACCAGCACCCTAATCAAGCAGACACCTCATTGACCGTATTGAAAGCTGGCTTGGCTGCTCGCTTTTTCAGGAGCGAACTCTACCAAAAAAATCATCGACCGGACCGATCAAGACGCCGCTAACTGATCGAGATCAGTAGTCGGCCGCAGCAGCCGACGAACTGCATGCTGAACGCCGATGGACGGTCAAAGTCTCAACCCCTGAGGCTTTCGCTCAGGACTCCCATGCTCACATTCATTGCCGCTCTGGTGCTGACGCTGACCCACTTGGCGGCAGGCAGGCTGAGCAAGCTGCACAGCCTGCCCCGCAGCCGCTGGTTATCGATGGCCGGTGGCGTGGCAGTGGCCTACGTATTCGTTCACCTGTTACCTGAGCTGGCACAGGGCCAGCAGGTCATGGAGGATAGCGGTTTTCACCCGCTGCGCTACCTCGAACATCATGCCTACCTGCTGGCATTGATCGGCCTGGCCGGCTTCTACGGGCTGGAGCGGCTGATCAAGTCTCACCGTAGCGAGCGTTCCGACGACGAGCCAACTCATGCCGGCGTGTTCTGGCTGCATATCGCCGCCTTCGGCGGATACAACGCACTGATTGGCTACATCCTCGCCAACCGCGATCCGGCGCAAACACTGGAGCTGATCTGGTACAGCGTCGCCATGGCGTTGCATTTCATGGTCAACGATGTCGCCCTGCAGCACGACCATCAGCAGCTGTTCGCCCGCAGCGGGCGCTGGATCCTGGCGGCCGCCACGCTGGTCGGCTGGGCGGTCGGCGCAACCACAGAGCTGTCCGAGTTGGGCGTATCGGCCGTGACCGCCTTTATTGCAGGGGCGATCATCCTCAATGTGCTCAAGGAAGAACTGCCTTCCGAGCGCAACAGCCGTTTCGGCGCGTTCCTCCTCGGGTCGCTGGGCTATTCGGGGCTGCTATTGCTGCTGTAGCCCGGCTGCGCGGCTCCCACCGGGCTTGCGCATCAGCCGATAGATGGCCGGAATCACGAACAGCGACAGCAACGGCGCGCTGAGCATGCCTCCGACCATCGGCGCGGCGATACGGCTCATCACCTCGCTGCCGGTACCGGCGCCGAGCAGGATCGGCAGCAGCCCGGCGACGATCACCGCCACGGTCATTGCCTTGGGCCGCACACGCTGCACCGCGCCCTCACGGATGGCCTCGCACAGCGCCGCCTCGTCGAGAAGCCCCTTTTGCTGCTGCTCGGTCCAGGCGTTCTTCAAATAGAGCAGCATGATCACGCCGAACTCCGCGGCGACGCCAGCCAGCGCGATGAAGCCAACGCCCGTGGCCACCGACAGGTTGTAGCCCATCAGGTAGAGGAACCAGACACCTCCGGTCAGCGCGAACGGCAGCGTGAGCATGATCAGCAGCGCCTCGTCCAGACGGCCGAACGTCAGGTAGAGCAGCACGAAGATGATGAGCAGCGTGGCCGGCACCACCAGCTTGAGCCGCTCGTTGGCGCGTTCGAGGAATTCGAATTGCCCCGAGTAACTCAGGCTCATGCCCGGCAGCAGGCTGACCTCGGCGGCGACGGCCCGGCGCAGGTCGGCAACCACCGAGGCGATGTCGCGGCCACGCACATCGACGTACACCCAGCCGGCCAGCCGCGCGTTCTCGCTGCGCAGCATCGGCGGGCCGTCGCTGACGCGCACTCGTGCCACACTGCCGAGGGTAACCTGGCTGCCCAACGGGGTGAGGATCGGCAGTTGCTCGAGCGCCTGCGGGGTATCGCGCCATTCACGCGGGTAGCGCACGCTGATCGGGTAGCGCGCCAGCCCTTCCACGGCTTCGCCGACGGTCTCGCCGCCGATGGCGCTGGCCACGATGGACTGCACGTCAGCAATGTTCAGCCCGTAGCGCGCCGCGTCGCGTCGGTCGATGTCGATATCGATGTAGCGCCCGCCGACAAGCCGTTCGGCCAGCGCCGAGCTTACCCCCGGCACCTGCTTGGCCACGGCTTCCACCTGCTGGCTGACACGGTCGACCTCCTCCAGGTTGGCACCGGCGATCTTCACGCCGATGGGACTCTTGATGCCGGTGGCGAGCATGTCGATGCGGTTGCGGATCGGCGGAATCCAGATGTTGGTCAGCCCCGGCACTTGCACGGCGCGGTCCAGCTCCTCGACCAGTTTCTCCGGGGTCATCCCGGCACGCCACTGCTCGCGCGGTTTGAAACGGATGGTGGTCTCGAACATCTCCAGCGGCGCCGGATCGGTGGCCGACTCGGCGCGCCCGGCCTTGCCGAACACCGTCTCGACCTCCGGCACCGTGCGGATCATCCGGTCGGTCTGCTGTAGCAGCTGCACGGCCTTCTGCGCGGACAGCCCCGGCAGCGCAGAAGGCATGTAGAGCAGGTCGCCCTCGTCCATCGGTGGCAGGAACTCGCCGCCCAACCGGGAGACAGGCCACAGCGTGGTGGCCAGCACCAGCAGCGCCACCACGATGGTCGACTTCGGGTGCGCCAGAACCGCTTCCAGCGCCGGACGATACAGCTGGATCAGCCCGCGGTTGAGCGGATTGCGCGTCTCGTCCGGCAGCCGGCCGCGGATCCAGTAGCCCATCAGCACGGGCACCAGGGTCACCGATAGCCCCGCGGCGGCGGCCATCGCGTAGGTCTTGGTGAAGGCCAGCGGGCCGAACAACCGGCCTTCCTGGGCTTCGAGGGTAAACACCGGGATGAACGACAGGGTGATAATCAGCAGGCAGAAGAACAGTGCCGGCCCGACCTCCTGCGCGGCCCGGGTCATCACCTGCCAGTGCTCGTCGCCCTCCAGCACCTGGCCGGGATTGGCATGCCGCCAGGCCTCGGCCTTCTTGTGGGCGTTCTCGATCATCACCACCGCGGCATCGACCATTGCGCCGATGGCGATGGCGATGCCGCCCAGCGACATGATGTTCGCGTTGATGCCCTGATAGCGCATGACCGCAAAGGCGATCAGCACGCCGATCGGCAGCGAGACGATGGCCACCAGCGACGAGCGCAGGTGCCAGAGGAACAGCCCGCAGACCAGCGCGACGACGATGAACTCCTCCAGCAGCTTGAAGCTGAGGTTCTTCACGGCGCGGTCGATCAGCTGGCTGCGGTCGTAGGTGGTGATGATTTCGACGCCCGCAGGCAGGCTCCCCTTCAGCTCGTCCAGCCTGGCGTGCACGGCGGCCAGCGTTTCCCGCGCGTTCTTGCCGCTGCGCAGGATCACCACGCCGCCGACGGTCTCGCCCTCCCCGTCCAGCTCAGCGATGCCTCGGCGCATCTCCGGGCCGAGCTGGACGTGCGCGACATCGCCCAGGCTCGTCGGCACGCCGGCAGCGCTGAGCTGCAGCGGGATGCTGCGAAAATCCTCGAGCGTTTGCAGATAGCCCGAGGCACGCACCATGTACTCGGTCTCGGCCAGCTCAAGCACGGCGCCGCCTGTCTCCTGATTGGCCATCTCGATCGCCTGGATCACCTGCGCCTGGGTCACACCCAGGCTGGCCATCTTCAGCGGGTCGAGCACCACCTGGTACTGCTTGACCATGCCACCGATGGTGGCCACCTCGGCAACGTTGGGCAGGGTGATCAGCTCGTACTTGAGGAACCAGTCCTGCAGGCTGCGCAGTTGCGCCAGGTCATGTGCGCCACTGCGGTCGATCAGCGCGTACTGGTAGATCCAGCCGACGCCAGTGGCGTCCGGGCCCAGCGATGGCTTGGCCGCGGCCGGCAGACGACTCTGCACCTGGCTGAGATATTCCAGTACCCGCGAGCGCGCCCAGTAGAGATCGGTACCGTCCTCGAACAGCACATAGACGAAGCTGTCACCGAAGAACGAATAGCCGCGCACGGTCTTCGCTCCCGGTACCGAGAGCATGGTGGTGGTCAGCGGATAGGTCACCTGGTTCTCGACAATCTGCGGCGCCTGCCCCGGATACGCCGTGCGGATGATCACCTGCACGTCGGAAAGGTCCGGCAGGGCGTCGATCGGCGTGGTACGCACCGCCCAGATGCCCACCGCGCTCATCAACAGCGTGGTCAGCAACACCAGAAAACGATTGAGCACGGACCAGCGAATCAGCGCGGCGATCATGGCTGCTGCTCCAATAGCTGCAGGCGCTCGATCAGCAGCCCCTGGTCGGTCTCGCGCACCGCGAAACGGATGCGGGCCTGCGGCTGTACCCCCTGCAGCAGCGCGACGTCGGCCACCGGAAAGCGCATGGTCATGCCGGGCATGCCCAGGGTGTTGAACGGCCCGTGGGCGATCCTCAGCTGCTCGCCGTCCAAACTCAGCACTCTTCCCTCGGCCTCATGCAGCGCGGGCGCCGGCTGGACAGCACCGTGCACGTGGCCGTGCGCGGCAGCATCGACGACCGGCGCCGCAACGATACCGCGCAGGCTGGCTTCGGAATCGAGCAGGAACTGCCCTGAAGCGACCACCTGCTGGCCTTCCTCCAGGCCGCGCAGGATCGCCGTGTGGCTGCCGCTCTCGCGGCCCGTCTCGACCTCCACCGGGCGGTAGCGTCCGCCGGCTTCGGCGAGCATCACCAGCGCCCGGCGGCCGGTGCGGATCACCGCCTCGCTGGGCACCAGCAGCACCGCGGCAGTCTCGCTGCCGGCCAGAGCCACCTGTGCGGTCAGCCCGGGGCGCAGGCGCCCCTCCGGATTGGGCAATTGCACCCGCACGCGCAGGGTGCGGCTGGCCGCGCTGGCCTCCGGCAGCACCGCGCTCACCTCGCCTTCGATGACCTGGCCCGGCAGCGCCGGCAGGCGTGCTGCGGCCTGCTGTCCAACCTGGATGCCTGCACTCTGCGCCTCCGGCACCGCGACCTCGAGCCAGACGCTGTCCAGCCCGTTGATTCGCGCCAGGGGCGCTCCGGCTGCCAGTGTCATGCCCTCGCGCACCTCGAGCTCCTGCAGCACCCCGGCCAGCGGTGCGATCACGCTGATGGTCGCGTCGATCTTGCCGCTACGCTCGAGCCGGCTGATCGTCGACGCCGGCATCCCGGCCAGGCGCAGGCGCTGGCGGGCGGCGTCCAGCAGCGCAGCGTCGCCGGCACGGCGCAGCGCCAGGTATTCCTCCTGCGCGGCGGCCCACTCGGGGATCAACAGATCCGCCAGTGGCGCACCCTTTTCGATCAGGTCGCCCGGTGCATGGCGGTAGACGCGCTCGACGAAGCCGCCGGCGCGCGTCTGCACCAGCGCCACGTCGCGGGCGTTGTATTCGAGCACGCCCACTGCATCGATGCGGCTTGCGAGCGGACCACGCCTGACCGTGGCCAGGCGCACGCCGAGATTCTGGGTGACGCCGGCGTCGATGCTGATGGCCGCCGCGTCACCGTCCTGGTTGGCGTAGCGCGGCACCAGATCCATGTCCATGAAGGGGGATTTGCCGGGCCTGTCGAAGCGATGCTGAGGAACCATCGGGTCGTACCAATAGAGCACCTGGGCATGGCTGCCGGCTTCGGATGTCGACCCGTGCGCTGCCATGTCGCCGTATTGGCGGGCGAACCAGTAACCCCCTCCCACCCCGACCGCGATCGCCACGCCGAGCAGCGTGATGCTTGCAAGAACAGTACGGCTCATTTGGCTTCTCCGTAGGCGAGGTGCAGACGGGTCCGGGCGATGGCCTCCAGCCCTTGCAGGTCGATGTGCTTCAGACGGGCTTCGATCAGCTCGTTGCGTGCGGCGAGCAGCGCATCCAGATCGCCGCGGCCGGCGCGGTAGCTGCTCATCGCCAACTCGACCTTCTCGCGAGCCAGCGGCAGTTGCAGCTCGCTACTGCGCGCCAGCGCGCGCTGCAGCCGCGCCAGCTCGGCGAGCTCGGCCTCCAGTTGCTCGGCGATCTCGCGCGCCACGGCCTCGCGCTCGGCCTCCAACCGGTTGAGCTCGGCGTGGCGTGCGGCGATCCGCGGGTTCTGCCGGCTGCGCTGGAATACCGGCAGGTCGAAGCTGAATTCCAGGTTGAGCATGTCGCCGAATTCGCGACCACGCTTGAGGTAGGCGACCTCCCAGCTCCAGTCACCCCTCTTCTCAGCAGTGCCCTCGCGGATGCGCGCCTGGGCTTCGCGGGCCATCGGGGCAAAGGCGCTGAGTTGCGGATGCCGCTCCAACTGACGGAGCAGCGTCTGGCGCTCGATGGGCCAGCTTGGCAACTCGCCGCTCAGCGGTTGATTGCCCTCGGCGCCAACCCAGCGCAGCAGTGCGGCGCGGGCCAGGCGGCGCTGCTGCTCCAGCTCATCCTCGCGTTCGGCGAGCTGGGCCGCCTCCTGGCGCGCCGCGACCTGGTCGGTCAGCTGACCACGTCCACCGGCGAGGCGCGCGCGAACCGCCTCGGCGAGCAGGCGATTCTCAGCCCGCAGCTCGCCAAACAGGTGCAGCTTGCGTTCCACCGCGTGGCTGGCGATCCACGCCTGGGCTGTGACCAGGCGCACCTTCAGCGCCTCAATCTCGCGTGCGGCCTCGGCGCGGCCGATTGCGGCATGGGCGACGTCGGCGCGTGCCCGACGCTTTTCGCGGTTGGGCATCTCCTGCATCAGGCCGACCATGCGCATGGTCATGCCATCGTCGTTGAGGCTCCAGCGCTCGGAGCCCTCGATGGGCAGGCTCTGTACGCCAAGCAGCAGTTTCGGGTCGGGCAGTTCGCCGGCGGCTACGGCTTCGCTGCGCACGGCCTGCACGCGGGCCGCCTCGGCACTCAGCGACGGCGCGTGCTGGCCGGCCAGACGCAGCGCCTCGTGGAAGGTCAGGCCGGCAGCCGTGCCGGGCAGCCAAAAGGCGAACAAGGGAAGCACGGCCGGCAGCGCTCGGCCCATGCGAAAGAATCGGATCATCATGGCGAGATTCCTCGGTGTCCTGCACGCCGCAGGCGGCATGCATCCGGCGCTCAGCGCGCGGGCGCAGAGCGAGTCAGGGTGACGAAGGAATCAGTGACGCGGCGGACGCCAGACGTCGGCGCCGGAACGGGCGGGAAGGAACTCGAGATAGGCGGCGCCGAGCAGCGGAGGCGCAACGTTCAACGCCGGCCTGGCGAGCATCGTCACAAGCGGGCTGCCGGTCTTGCACTGGTGCCCGCCGTCGCACAGCGGATTGCTCTGGTGGGCGTGGCCGTCTTCATCCGGCGCGACCGCCATATGGCCGGGGTGCTCGGCCGCCTGGGCATCTTTCTGCATCTGACACGGCAGTGCGCTCAGCGGCGACGCCGCCATCCCGTTCAGGGGAAGCGCGAGGCTGAGCAGCAGGACGAGCAAGAGACGCAGGTAGGCTTTCATGGACCGCAGTCTAGCCGGCAGCCCAGAGGGAAAAACTTGACCAAGATCGGGTTCAGCTCGCTTCCAGCCCCACCGCGGATGAATTGCCTGCGAGCAGATGGCTGAGCACCGAGCGCATCTTGCCGGGCTTGACCGGCTTGTTCAGCACCGGCACACCGCAGCCCTGCAACTGCTGACGGCACTCGTCGCTGCGATCAGCGGTGATCATCACCACCGGCAGCGCCTGGCCGAACCGTTCGCGCACCGTCAACACCACATCCCAGCCGGTAAGGCCGCCGTCCAGGTGGTAATCGGCGAGGACCGCATCCGGTGCCCGTCCGTCCAGCGCAAGCAGGGCGCTCTGCGTGTCGGTAGCCGTGAGCACTTCGCAGCCCCACTGCTCCAGCAGCGCGGTCATGCTCAATAGAATGCTCTCCTCGTTGTCGATCACCAGCAGCCGTCGCCCTGGCAGAGGATCGCCCAACTGCGGCAGGCTCACTGGCGTGGCGATGCGCTCGCGCGGCGAGGCGTCGGCCAGCGGGACGTCGATGCTGAACACCGAGCCACGGCCCGGTTGTGAACGCACCAGCACGGGGTAGTCGAGCATGTTGGCAATACGATCGACGATCGCCAGCCCCAGCCCCACCCCGCTGCGTTTGGTCGATCTGCCGATGCCCAGCTGATTGAACTCGAGGAAGATCGCCTGCAACTCTTCGGGGGGGATTCCCCTTCCGGTGTCCCAGACCTCGATGCGCAGCGCGCCGGCATGTTTGCGTGCGCCGATCAGCACGCCGCCGCTGTCGGTATAGCGGCAGGCGTTGCTGAGGAAATTGCGCAGAATCCGTGTCAGCAGGCGGAAGTCCGTTCTGACGGCGAAGCGCGGAACGTGGTACTTCAAGCGAAGCCCGGCGGCAGCCGCCACCGGTTGGAATTCGGAAACCAGCGGCAACAGGACATCGTCCAGCGTGTAGATGTCGATGTCCGGTTTGATGGCCGCCTGGTCGAGCTTGGAGATATCGAGCAGGTCGGTCAACAGATCCTCGGCGCCCTCCAGCGCCTGGTGCGCACGCTCGACCAGATGGCGTTCACCCTGCGGCAGGGCACGCTCGCGCAGCGTCGAGATGAGCAGCCGCGCAGCGTTGAGTGGCTGCAGCAGGTCGTGGCTGGCAGCAGCGAGATACTTGTCCTTGCTGAGGTTGGCGGCCTCCGCCGCATCTCGCGCCTCGCGCAGTTCACAGGTGCGCTCGGCGACGCGACGCTCCAGTTCCTCATTGAGCTGCAACAGGCGCAGCTGGGCGAGCTTGCGCTCGGTGACGTCGGCGACGAAGCCTTCCACCAGGCCGTCCTCGTCCGGTTTGAGCAGCAGGTTCATCACCACGTAGATGGCGCTGCCATCCTTGCGGCGTAGGCGTGTCTCGTAACCGAACAGCCCGTGCTGCTGGCTCAGGGTGTGGCGGATCTGCCGCAGCTCGTCCTCGCCGCCGATGAACAGATGGTGTGACAGATCGGTCAGCGCCCAGAGCGCCTCTTCCGGACCTTCGTAGCCAAGCATTCGCGCCAGTGCCGGATTGGCTGCGCGGATGCCTTCCTGCAGGCTGGCCTGGAAGATGCCATGCACCGCATGCTCGAACAGCCATTTGTAGCGATTGCGTTCGGCTTCCAGCTCTTCCAGGCGTGCCAGCAGCTCGGGGTAGTGGCTCTTGCGCGCCGAATGACTGCCGAAGCCGAGCAGTTGCGTCAGTGCCTGATGCTGATCATCAGAGGGCTTCGGCATAGACCACCTCGACGTCCCGCTGCGTCGACGAGCGTGGATTGGTCAGGATGCAGGGGTCCTGCATGGCGTGTTGCGAGAGGAACGGGATATCGGAGAGGTTCACGCCGTGCAGGCTCAGGGTTTCGCGGAAGCCGATGCGCTGCTTGAGATCGATCAGGTGCTGCACCAGCCGCTCGCGCACCTGTCGATGGCTCAGCCCGCGTGAATCGATGCCAAGGGTCTCGGCGACTATCCGGTAGCGATCAGGTGCAGCGTCGTAGTTGAAGGCCACGACATGCTCGACCAGCACGGCATTGCATACGCCGTGGGGCAGGTCCAGATAGCCGCCGAGGCTGTGGGACATGGCATGCACGGCGCCGAGGATGGCGTTGGAGAAGGCCAGTCCGGCCTGCATGCTGCCGAGCATGATCTGCTCACGCAGCGCGATGTCGGCAGGATTGGCGATCATCTGCACCAGATTGCCATTGATCAGTCGCATGGCCTCCAGCGCGTGGGGGTCGGTCAGCGGGCCGTGGCCGGTGGAAACGAAGGCCTCGATGGCATGCACCAGCGCATCGATACCGGTGCAGGCGGAGAGAAACGGGTCCATGCTGAGCGTGGTTTCCGGATCGATCAGCGAAACATCCGGCACGGCGGCCTTGCTGACGATCGAGAACTTCATCCGCTCTTCCTGATTGGAAATGATCACGAACTGCGACACATCCGCCGAGGTGCCGGCAGTGGTGGGAATCAGGATCAACGGCGGGCTGGGCACGCGCAGGGTGTCGACGCCCTCGAATTCATAGATATGCCGCCCATGCGCGGCCACGATGCCGATGCCCTTGGCGCAATCCATCGGGCTGCCGCCGCCGACTGCAACGATCACGTTGCAGCCCTCGCTGCGATACAGCTCGGCACCGAGCATCACCTCTTCGCAGCGCGGATTGGGCGAAACGTCGGTGAACAGGCAGTGCTCGATGCCCTGTCGAGCGAGGCTGGCCTGCACATCGGCCACCCAGCCGGCCTTGACCACCCCCGGATCGGAAACCACCAGCACCTTGCGCGCGCCGAAATTGCCCGCGCACGTGCCCACGCTATGGCGGCAGCCGGCACCAAAGATGATTTCAGGGGAGACGAACTTGCGCTGGAGGCTGATATTCGGGCTCATGACTGCGGCCTTTTTTATTTTTTGTAACAACGGGCGCAAGCCTACTGCATTGCTCAGTTAAAGCAATGCGCCTAACGGCTGGCGGCGCCATCCGTCCGGCGGAAAGAGCTACAGCAGCCCCTGGTAGAAGCGCAGCTCGCGCTCGAGCGCATCCGCCAGGTTGGCAGCCTGACGAAAGCCGTGGCGTTCGTCCGGGTAGAGACGGTACTGCACCTCGACGCCGCGGCTCTGCAGTGCTGCCACCATCGATTCGGTCTGCTCGGGTAGCACCACGGCGTCCTGCCCGCCCTGCAGGAAGAGCACCGGTGCGGCGATGCGCTCGGCGTTATGCAGCGGCGCGCGCTCGCGAAAGCGCTCCGGCACCCGCTGCGGATCTCCTATCAGCCAATCCAGATAGTCGCCTTCGAACTTGTGGGTGACCCGGCGCAGCGCCAGGGGGTCGCTGACGCCATACAGACTGGCGCCGCCGCGAAACAGATCGGTCGCCACCAGTGCGCTGAGGGCGGTGTAGCCGCCGGCGCTGGAGCCACGGATGAACACCCGCTGCGGATCGATAGCGCCCTGCTGCGCCAGTGCACGGGCCACCTGGCAGGCGTCTTCCACATCCACCACACCCCATTGCTCGCGCAAGCGTTGTCGGTAGGCCCTGCCGAACCCGCTGCTGCCGCGGTAGTTGACGTCCACCACGGCGAAGCCGCGCTGCGTCCAGAACTGGATGCGCGGGTCGAACACCGGGTAGCACGCCGACGTCGGTCCGCCATGGATGAACACCACCAGCGGTGGCAATGTACCGTGCTCGCCGCGGCAGTTCGTGTTGCGCGGCGTATAGAAGAACGCATGGGCGGTTTCACCATTGCCGGTCGGGAATCGCATCGGCTGCGGACACGAAACCTGTGGCGCGGCAAGCGGAGTCGCTCCGCCGGCCAGAACCCGCACCGAGCCGTTGGCCCGGTCAATGGCCAGCACCGCCGGAGCGCGCTGCGTTGCACCCGCGATGCAGAACAGGTGGGTGGCGTCCGCAGTGAGCTGGCGGCAGCGGCTGAACGCACTGGCCAGCTGCTGCTCGCCTCCGGCGCCGTGTTCGAACAGCCAACCGTAGCCGTCGACCATATGGGTCATCAGCAGGCCGCCGTCCGCCAGCGGCACATAGCTGCTGGTCCCCAGCTGCCAGGGCGCAGGCGCGCAGTCGAAATTCCGTGTCGCCTCCGACTCCGCTGCGATCAGTGAGTGCAATGCCCACGCACCGTCGACCTCGGCCCAGGGCTGCCAGTAGCCCAACCGGTCACTGAGACAGATCAGCTGACCATGTTCGGTGAAGCGCGGTTGCTGCAGCGACTCCCCGCCCGCGCCGCCAGCCACGCACTTCACCGCGCCCCAGCCCCCGTCTGCCTGACGCTCGGCGACGCACAGACGGGTCGAGGTCCAGGGCTGCTCCGGGCGATCCCACTCGATCCAGGCCAACCGTCGACCATCCGGAGCCAACATGGGAGACGAGTAGAAGTCGGCCCCTTCGACGAGGATACGGCGAGCGCCGTCGGACAGCGTGAAGGCCACCAGCCGGTGCACGATACCGTTGTCTTCGCTGGACTCTTCCAGGGCGATGACGGCCTCGCCCTTGGGATCGTACTGCAGATCACCATAACGGCAGCCGGGACACTCGGTCAGCGCTGCAGGCAGGGATGTGGCTTCCGGGTCAGCCTGCGTTTGCAGGTAGATCTGCTGGTCCGCCTCGTTGACGAAGGCGAGCCCCTGCCCGGTTAGGCAGAACGCACCGCCGCCGTATTCATAGACGCGACTGCGTACCGAGTAGCCGGCTGGCGTCAGGCAGCGCGCGTGGCCGGCCTGCCAGAACCACAGGCTGCAGCGACCCTCGGCGGGGTCGTACTCGATCCAGAACAACCCACCCTGCCCGGCCCGCAACTCGGCGAAGTCCCGGCTGGCGGCCGCAGCGGCTTCGGCACTCCAGTCGCTGGGCCAGAAGCCATAGGGCAGCACCTCGGCGGATGGATGAAGCATGGACGAATCGTTGCGGGGCGATTTCATACCTTGAGGATGAGCTTGGAAGCCTTCTCGTTACGATGCTGCAGCTGATCGAGGCCCAGCGCGCCGTGGTCGGCCTGATCGCGAGCCGCAAGGATCTTGCCGTGGTGTGCCGACTTGCTGCACACGGGGTCGGCATTGGCGGCATCGCCGGTGAGCATAAAGGCCTGGCAGCGGCAGCCGCCGAAGTCGCGCTCCTTCTCGTCGCAGCTGCGACAGGGTTCGGGCATCCAGTCGTACCCGCGAAACCTGTTGAAGCCGAACGAGTCTCGCCAGATGTATTCGATGCTGTGCTCGCGCACGTTCGGGAAAGTCACCGGCAATTGCCGCGCGCTGTGACAGGGCAAGGCCGTGCCGTCCGGTGTGATGTCCAGGAACAGATTGCCCCAGCCGTTCATGCAGGCCTTCGGCCGTTCCTCGTAATAATCGGGCGTGACGAAGATCAGTTTGCACGGATGGTTTTCGGCGGCGAGCTTGTCGCGCCACTCGTTGGTGATCCGCTCTGCGCGTACCAGCTGTTCCTTGCTCGGTAGCAGCCCGGCGCGGTTAAGTTCGGCCCAGCCGTAGAACTGGCAGGTGGCGAGCTCGACAAAATCGGCCTCGAGCTCGATGCACAGACGAATGATCTGGTCGATGTTGTCGATGTTGTGCCGATGGGTGACGAAGTTGAGCACCATCGGATAGCCGTGTTTTTTCACCGCACGGGCCATTTCCAGCTTGTGGGCGAAAGCCTTCTGCGACCCGGCGAGCAGGTTGTTCACCTCCTCGTCCGCGGCCTGGAAGCTGATCTGGATATGGTCGAGGCCGGCATCGGCGAAGCTGGCGATCTTCTCTTCGGTAAGGCCGATGCCTGAGGTGATCAGGTTGGTGTAGTAGCCGAGCCCGCGCGCGGCGGCGATCAGCTCGACAAGGTCCTGACGGACCAGCGGCTCGCCTCCGGAAAAGCCCAGCTGGGCGGCTCCCATCTCCCGCGCCTGGCGAAATACCTCGATCCACTCAGCCGTACTCAGCTCATCGTGGCTACGGGCGAAGTCCAGCGGATTGGAGCAGTACGGGCACTGCAGCGGGCAACGATAGGTCAGCTCCGCCAGCAACCAGAGCGGCGGACCTGGCTCGTAGCCGGGTTTAGCGAAGCTCGATCCAGAACCGTTCAACGGCGACCTCCAGGAACGCGACGATATCCTCTTGAATGCCTTCGGCCTCCGGGTAGCGAGCCTGCAGGTCGGCGACGATGGCGCCCACGGTCCTTGTCCCGTCCACCTCGGTCAGCACTGCTGCGGCGCTCTCGTTGAGTTTGATCATACCTTCCGGATAGAGCAGCACGTGGCAGTTCTGCGCCGGCTCCCACTGGAAGCGGAAGCCGCGGCGAAAGGATGGAACCTGGGTCAGTTGAATTTCGCTCATCTCTTTTCTCGTCAATGGCCGGGCGGGCGTCGATCAGCCGTGGCAGTGGCGGGCCGAAGCCCAACCCTGCACGACGTGCGCCCCGTCAGAAGCTGATGCCCTTGTGCCAGACCCGGTCGCGGGTGACGGTATGGTACGGCGGTCGGTCCAGCTCATAGGCCATGCTCATGGCGTCCAGCATGCTCCACAACACGTCGAGCTTGAACTGAAGGATCTCCAGCATGCGCTCCTGCGCCTCGCGGGTGCGATAGTGGTCCAGGGTGATGCGCAGGCCGTGCTCGACATCGCGGCGGGCTTCCTTCAGGCGCTTGCGGAAGTAGTCATAGCCCGACGCGTCGATCCAGGGATAGTGCTGCGGCCAGCTATCCAGCCGCGACTGGTGGATGGTCGGTGCGAACAGTTCGGTCAGCGAGCTGCTGGCTGCTTCCTGCCAGCAGGCCCGACGGGCAAAGTTCACGTAGGCATCCACTGCGAAGCGCACGCCCGGAAGCACCAGCTCCTGCGACAGCACCTGCTCGCGGTCCAGACCCACGGCCTCGGCCAGTCGCAGCCAGGCTTCGATGCCACCCTCCTCACCCGGCGCGCCATCGTGGTCGATGATGCGCTGAATCCACTCGCGGCGGGTGTCGCGGTCCGGACAGTTGGCCATGATCGCTGCATCCTTCACCGGGATGCAGACCTGATAGTAGAAGCGGTTGGCAACCCAACCCTGAATCTGCTCGCGCGTCGCCTGCCCGGCATACATGGCCCGGTGGAATGGGTGATGGATATGGTAGTACTCGCCCTTGGCGCGCAGCGCCTGTTCGAATTCGGCGGGACTCATGGCTGGCAGGTTCATAACGGTTTCAGTTCCTTTCTTGTCGTTCTGCGCTCGTTCGGCCTGTGGCCGGGCTGCGGCGATATCTGGCTTCAGAGCTCGATGTTCATGCCGTCGTAGGCGACCTCGATCCCGTGCTCGCCAAGGATCTCGCGCTCGACGGAATCCTCGTCGAGGATCGGGTTGGTGTTGTTGATATGAATGAGGATCTTGCGCACCGCCGGCATGCCGTCGAGCACCTCGATCATGCCGCCCGGGCCGCTCTGCTGCAGATGGCCCATTTCGCTGCCGAGCTTGGTGCCGACCTCGCGCACGAGCATCTCGTCATCGCGCCACAGCGTGCCGTCGACCAGCAGGCAGTCGGCCCGGCGCATGGTGGCCAGCAGCTCTTCGCTGACCTGGCCCAGCCCCGGCGCGTAGAACAGTGTGCCACCGGTGTTGCGGTCTTCGATGAGCAGACCGATGTTGTCGCCCGGGTGCGGGTCGTTGCGGTGCGGCGAATAGGGTGGCGCCGAGCTGCGCAGCGGGATCGGAGTGATATGCAGGTTCGGGCAGCAGGGAATGCTGAAGTTGCCGCTCAGGGCGATCGGGTTCCATTTCAGGCCGCCGTTCCAGTGCTCCAGCATGTTGAACAGCGGGAAGCCGGTGGTGAGGTCCTGATGAACCATCTCGGTGCACCAGACTTCATGCGGGCAGCCTTCGCGCAGCGTCAGCAGGCCGGTGGTGTGATCGATCTGGCTGTCCAGCAGGACGATCGCACCGATGGCGGTGTCGCGGGGCGCACGGGCCGGCTGCAGGGCCGGAAAGGACTCGAGCTGGGCGCGGATGTCCGGCGACGCATTGCACAGGATCCAGTCGACACCGTTGTCGCTGATGGCGATGGACGACTGGGTACGCGCCTTGGCATTGAGTGTGCCGGCGCGCAGGCCCGCACAGTTGGCGCAGTTGCAGTTCCACTGCGGAAAACCTCCACCCGCGGCGGAACCGAGAATTCGGATGAACATGGACAGCCCCCAAAAGCAAAGCCCCGGCCGGAGCCGGGGCTGATCGATCAACGGTTTGCGAAGTACATGGTGACTTCGAAACCAATACGCAGGTCGGTGAAGGCGGGTTTAGTCCACATAGGTCGGTCCTCTTTTTATGGTGCCGGAAGATTCCGACAGCCCAATTAAGCCCCCTGTTCTGCTTCAAGCAGAATGGTACTTTGGAAGGAGACAGCGCCGTGCCTTGGTAGTGCCCGACGAACGGCAGCCATCTGTTACCAGGTTTCGCGATTCAGCTAACGCCTCGTTGCCGGGCATGTCAACTCGAACGCAGCGCTGGCCGATCATTGGCATTGCGCCACGCCAGTTCGTTGGTGATGGTCGCCATGGGAACAAACATCGAACCGTCGAAATCGCTCAGCTCGATGCCTTGCTGAATACGTTGCGGCCAATCGTTGTTGGCCAGCGCCGCCTTGCCAACCGCGACCAGATCCATTTCGCCTCGACCAAGCAAGGCCTCGGCCTGCTCGCCGGTGACGATGGCACCGTTGCCGATCACCGGGATCGCTACGCTGCCCCTGGCGATGGCGGCAAGGCTCGGGCCTTCTCCGAAGGCCGGTGCGCGGGCATCGGGCTCAGTGATGTGCAGATAGTCGAGCCCTGCATCAGCCAGTATACGGAAGCGCTGCCGGGCCTGTTCCTCGCCGCCCTCCCATTTGAGCCGGCCGTCGCAGACCATGCTCTGCGACAGTCGCATCCCCACCACGAATTCCTCGCCCACCGCCGCCCGCACGGCAGCGATCACCGCCAGTGGCATGCGCAGGCGTTCGAGAAACGTCCCGCCCCACTGATCGCTGCGCTGGTTGAACTCGGCGCTCATGAATTCGTGCAGCAGGTAGCCGTTGGCGCCATGCAGCTCGACTCCATCGAAGCCGGCCTCCCGCGCGTGCCGGGCCGCCAGCGCGAAACCGGCGATGGCCTCCTGGATATCCTCTTCGCTCATTTCAGCCGGCGTCGCGTAAGGCCCCTCTCCGCCATAGAACTTCAGCTGAGATCCGCTCGGTTGTACTGCCGATGGAGCCACATGGCGGGCGTGATGGATGTTGCCTTGGGTCTGGGCACCGCCATGCATGAGCTGCGCGATGAACGCCGCACCGGCTTCGTGAACCGCCTGCACGATGGGCTTCCAGCTGTCCCGGTGCGCGTCGGTGGCGAGCCCGGGCTGGTTGAAGTAGCCCTGGCTATAAGCGGTATCGGTATAGACACCCTCGCTGACGATCATCCCGAAGCCGCCTTTGGCAAAGGATGCGTAGTAGTCGCGCATCAGTTCGTTGGCAGCGCCCTCGGGCTCGGCGCTGACCCGGGTCATGGGTGCGACGACGGCTCTATTGCGCAAGCGCAGGTGCTTCAGCGAGCAGGGCTCGAGCAATTGCGGCATGGGTGACCTCCTCTGCTTTCGATGTTGGCCTATGCAGATGTGAGGCGCTTCGGCTTGCGGGAGTTCGATGGCCGCGATGGCTGGTCGAGTCCAGAGCAAAAAAAACGCGGCCGGGGCCGCGTTGCGATAGGAACCATACGCTCGGTTCGAGGGGGTACTTCAGAAGCGGCGCAGGTTCCTGCACTTGACGTGCGTAGCAAAATAAACCGGCGCGCTGGAGCACACGCGCCGGGGCCCTCATCAGAAGAAGCCGAGCGGATTGATGTCGTAGCTGACCAGCAGGTTCTTGGTCTGCTGATAGTGGTCGAGCATCATCTTGTGCGTTTCGCGACCGACACCGGACTTCTTGTAGCCGCCGAACGCGGCATGTGCCGGATACAGGTGGTAGCAGTTGGTCCAGACACGGCCGGCCTTGATGCCGCGACCCATGCGGTAGGCGCGGTTGATGTCGCGGGTCCAGACGCCAGCGCCCAGGCCGAACTCGGTATCGTTGGCAATGGCCAGGGCTTCGGCTTCGTCCTTGAAGGTAGCGACGCCGACCACCGGGCCGAAGATTTCTTCCTGGAACACACGCATCTTGTTGTGACCCTTGATCAGGGTCGGCTGCACGTAGTAACCGGAGGCCAGGCCGCCTTCGAGCTTCTCGGCTGCGCCGCCGGTGAGGATCTGCGCGCCTTCCTGCTGGGCGATTTCCATGTAGGAAAGGATCTTGTCGAACTGCTGCTCGGACGCCTGGGCGCCGACCATGGTGTCGGTATCCAGCGGGTTGCCGCGCTTGATCGCCTTGACCTTCTTCATCACCACTTCCATGAAGGGCTCGAAGATCGATTCCTGAATCAGCGCACGCGACGGGCAGGTGCAGACCTCGCCCTGGTTGAAGAAGGCCAGTACCAGACCTTCAGCGGCTTTCTCGATGAACGCAGGCTCCGCATTCATGATGTCTTCGAAGAAGATGTTCGGGCTCTTGCCACCCAGTTCCACGGTGCTGGGGATGATGTTCTCGGCCGCGCAACGCATGATGTGCGAGCCAACCGGGGTCGAGCCGGTAAAGGCGATCTTGGCAATGCGGGTGCTGGTCGCCAACGCCTGACCAGCTTCGCGGCCGAATCCCTGAACGATGTTCAGCACGCCCGCTGGCAGCAGGTCACCGATGATCTCGATCAGGACCATGATCGACAGCGGAGTCTGTTCGGCGGGCTTGAGCACGATGCAGTTACCGGCAGCCAGGGCCGGAGCCAGTTTCCAGGCCGCCATCAGCAGCGGGAAGTTCCACGGGATGATCTGCCCGACCACGCCCAGCGGCTCGTGGAAATGGTAGGCCGCGGTGTGCTCGTTGATTTCGGCGGCGCTGCCTTCCTGGGCTCGGATGCAACCGGCGAAGTAGCGAAAGTGGTCGGCGGCCAGCGGTACGTCGGCGTTCAGGGTTTCACGAACGGCCTTGCCGTTGTCCCAGGTTTCGGCGACGGCAAGTTTTTCCAGGTTGGCTTCGATGCGATCGGCAATCTTCAGCAGGATATTGGCGCGGTCCTGCACCGAGGTACGACCCCAGGCGTCGGCGGCTGCATGCGCGGCATCCAGCGCCTTCTCGATGTCTTCAGCGCCCGAACGCGGGAATTCGGCGATCACTTCACCATTGACGGGCGAGGTGTTGACGAAGTACTCGCCTTTGACCGGCGGGACGAACTCACCACCGATGTAGTTGCCGTAACGGGGCTTGAAGGAAACGACGGCGCCTGGGGTACCGGGCTGGGCGTAGATCATGATGGGCCTCTCTTCTTCTGCTTGTCAGAGCCTGCGCCGGGAAGTGCGCAGGGCATGGACCGATCTTAGGCAGCCCGCTCCAGGCTCCGGTATGCACCCATGGCAGCGGAGGACTCCTCATTTGGTAGTAGATGCCAAGGCGCACAGCCCGCTGTATCGCGGCTTCTAGCCTATCTCCGACGCGCGTTTCTCGACCAAAAAGCCGCACAGGCTAGCCCCTGATCCACGCGGCAAAAATGATCCCGGACAAGGGCGCAGAACCACAGCGCAAATATTCTCCGAGCGCAAGAAAAGCACGACCAAAAGCCTGCAAAACCGACCCCAAAGTCTTATTAGATGCCCCTGCAAAGCGCCTTAGCTTCGAGCTGCGGTACCGCATTTCCCAACGACAACATGAAAGGAGATACGCCATGCAGTGGATCGATCCGGACTTCTGCGATCTGCGTCTGGGCTTCGAAGTCACCGCGTACGTCTACGTGCGCTGAGCCTTGACCGGCGTCGGGCCATGCGTCCCACGCCGGTTCCGCGAGGAGCTGAACGATGAAAACAACAACCATAGCGCCGACCGACCGCTACGAGATCCGTCCACCTTTTCTGTTCCGCTGGGAGGATTCCCAGCAGGCCCACGTGCTGCTCTACCCCGAAGGCATCGTCAAGCTCAATGCCACCGCTGGCGACATTCTCAAGCGCTGCGATGGCAGCACGAGCGTCGTCGAGCTGATCGAGCAGCTGGGTTGCGACTACAACGCATCCGCCATCGACGCGATCCGTGCAGGCGTTCTGAATTTCCTGGAGGTGTCCCATGCCAAGGGCTGGATCCGAGCTAAGGCTTGATGGCAGCGGCAACCCGGTCTGGCTGCTGCTGGAGCTGACATATCAATGCCCGTTGCAGTGCGTGTTCTGCAGTAATCCACGCAACTTCGCCGATTACCGTCCGGACGAGCTCAGCACAGCCGAGTGGATCGACGTGATGGCTCAGGCCCGCGCCATGGGTGCGGTGCAGATCGGCTTCTCCGGCGGCGAGCCCACCCTGCGCAAGGACCTCGAAACGCTGGTCGCCGAAGCCGACCGCATGGGCTATTACACCAACCTGATCACCTCGGGCATAGGACTGACCGAGGCGCGTCTGCGTGCCCTAAAGGATGCGGGGCTGCGCCACATTCAGCTCGGTTTTCAATCCACCGACCATGACGTGGCACGCCAGCTGGCCGGAGTCGATGTCCTGGAGCGCAAGCTCGGCATGGCACAGCTGATCAAATCAATGGACTTTCCCATGGTGCTCAACGTACCGATCACCCGGCAGAACATCGGCCAGGTGCCGGACATCATCGAGTTTGCCGTCGAGCTGGGCGTGGAATACCTGGAGCTGGCCAACGTGCAGTATTACAACTGGGCCCTGTTCAACCGCGACGCCTTGATGCCGACGCACGCCGAGCTGCAGCGCGCCGAGGGCCAAGTACATGCCGCGCGCGAACGCTTCGGTGAGCGGCTGACCATCTTTTTCGTCATCCCGGACTACTACGAAGGCCGCCCGAAGGCCTGCATGAATGGTTGGGGCGCCATTCACGTGACCGTCGCGCCCAACGGCAACGTGCTGCCCTGCTCGCAAGCCAGCAACTTCAAGCACATCACCTTTCCCAACGTGCGCCAGCAACGCCTGGAGCAGATATGGCACGACTCGCCGGTGTTCGATCTCTATCGCGGCGATACCTGGATGCCCGAGCCCTGCCGCAGCTGCGACGAGAAGGAAAAGGACTTCGGCGGATGTCGCTGTCAGGCTCTGTTGCCCACGGGCGACGGTGCCAATACCGACCCGGCGTGCAGCAAGTCGCCGCATCATCAGCTGATTCGTCAGGCTGTCGAGCTGGCGCAGAACGCGGCCCGTCCTGCCGGGACGCTCATTCCACGACAGGCCAGCCAGGGGGTGGAAATTGCAGCTGCCCCATGATTCCTTCGCCGGCACCATAGGCGCCGGGGTTGCGCTGACACTCGGCTGTTACCTGCTGCTGCGCTACTGGCTGGTGAGCTGACATGCAACTGCCCGTTCTCGACCTGCTGGCGCGCTACGCGCATCTTCTGTTCGCGCTGGTTTGGGTCGGCCACAACTACGCGAACTTCATCCAGAACCCGCGCTTCGTGCCGCTGCAGAACGGCGTTGACGTTGCCGCCCTCAACCGCGATCTGGAGGCGCGGATGAAGCGCGAGCACGGTGTCTTCCGCTATGCCTCGCTCGTGGTCTGGCTGTCGGGCCTGGTGATGCTCTGGCAGCGCGGCTGGCTGGTCGACGCGCTGCTGCTGCAGGGCCCGTTAGCGGTGATCGGGCTAGGGGCCTGGATCGGTACGCTGATGCTGCTCAATCTGTGGCTGGTGCTCTGGCCTCATCAGAAAAAGCTGCTCGGCTTCGTTCCGGCGACGCTGGAAGAGCGAATACGCTGTTCGCGGATCACCTTTCTCTCCTCGCGCAGCAATACCATCCTGTCCATCCCCTTGCTGTTTCTGATGGCGACCGGCGGTCATGGTCTGCACCTGTACTGAGTTCGCCGAGCGCTATAACTTCGCCGCCGGCCCGGCGATGCTGCCTGCCGAGGTGCTGACGCAGATCCGCGAAGAGATGCCGGACTGGCGCGGCTCCGGTTCTTCGATACTGGAACAACCCTTCACCAGCGCAGCCTTCAAGGGGCTGATGGAAGAAGTCGAAGCAGACTTGCGTACGCTGCTGTCGATCCCCCGGAGCTATCGCGTGCTGTTCCTGCAGGGCGGAGCCAGTGCCCAGTTCGGGCTGCTGCCGCTCAACATGCTGCATCCAGGGCAGAGCGCCGACTACCTGGAAAGTGGGCACTGGGCACGCAGGGCGATCAGTGAGGCTCGTCGACACGCTCGGGTGAACGTTATAGCCAGCGCTGCAGCTCAGTCCTTCACTGCCCTGCCCTCGTTCGAGCAATGGCGCCCGTCGCCGGACGCGGGTTATTGCCATATCACCAGCAACGAAACCGGAAACGGACTTCAGCTGCGGGACTTTCCACAGTTGGCCGTACCGCTGGTCGCCGACATGACCTCGGACTTTCTCACCCGTCCGATTCCGGTCGAGCGATTCGGGCTGATCTATGCCAGTGCGCAGAAAAACCTCGGGATTGCCGGGCTCTGCGTGGTCATCGTTCACCAGAACCTGTTGCGACGGCCGCCGCGCCACCTGCCTGCGGCATTCAGTTACGCCGTCCAGGCCGAACAGCAAAGCCGTTTCAATACCCCACCGACCTTTGCACTCTATGTGGCCGGGCTGATGCTGCGCTGGATCCGCCAGAACGGCGGTCTCCCAGCGATGGATGAAGCCGCACAGCGCAGAAGTCGCGAGCTCTACCGGTACGCAAACGAGGTGGCGCAGCTCGGCGTCATGCACAACGGCGCTGCACGTCTCGGCATCAGCCTCACCCTGGATGCAAGGCAGGCTTCGGCGGAGAGCCGCGCCATGTTGCGGGCCGCGTGGCCCCATGCCGACTACCTGATGCTCAACCTGATCGGGCCGACCAGCGCACCGCTGTTATCGCAATCGACACGGCTCCGCCATCTGCTCGCCGCGCTCGTCGACGAGCAACGCCAACTGAACCAGGACGGCCGGCGGCGCGTGCCGTTGCTGGCCAAGCTGCGCTGCATGCCCGAACGCACGCCCTTCTCTATCGCCGGCCTGCTTGTCGAACTGGGCTTCGATGGCCTGCTCGCCGCCCACGACCCCGGGCCACCGGCGACAGCAGAGCGCTACCGGGCCTGGCAGGATCCCCGGCGGCAGGCTCACGCCTGCCAACAGATCGAAGACCTGCGCCGGTTCTGCGGGCCCGACATGGCTCTGCTTTCGGTCGGCGGGGTCCAGACCGCTGATCATCTGCGTGCCCGCATGAGTGCGGGCGCAGAACTCGTGCAGGTCCACACCGCCTTCATGCACCAGAGCCCCTGGCTCGCACGCCGGCTTTTGCGGTAGCGCTTCTTCCCCGGCAGAAACGACAACGCCCCGAACCAGTCGGGGCGTTGTCGTGGGTGCTGGCAAGGCTTCGCAGCTTGCCAGCCATTCATTCGATCAGAAACGCTCGATCTTCGCTTCGGCCTGCAGCTTCTGACGGAACGCCGCGAAGTCCTGCTGCCCCATCCGCGAAGCCAGGAAGCGGCGAATGTTCAGCTTCTCTTCGTCGGACAAAGCGGCGTCAGCCTCATTGACGCCGTTCAGTCGCACAACCACGTAATCGCCGTTGTTCAGCGCCACGCCCGAGTAGCTGGGCTTGTCCTGCTGCTCCGGACGCGGCATGCGGAACACTGCCTGCAGCAGCGCCGGTGCGACGCCCTCCTGGCTGCGAGTGGCCGCTTCGACCGCCTGCCACTGCCCTTCAGGTTGCTTGCCTTCGCGCAGCTCGGCCAACAGCTGCTCACCCTGAGTACGAGCGGTTTCGGCCGCCAGCGTGCGCTGGAGTTGCTGCACGATATCGTCACGAACGTCGGCAAGCGGAATCGCCGCAGGCTTCAGGTGCTCCTTGACGCGAATCACCACCGCCGTATCAGGGTCCAGTTCGATCACGCTGCTGTTGGCGCCGTCCACCAGCACTTCCTCGCTGAACGCGGCCTGGATGACCTGCCGATTGGCCGAGATGCCTTCGCCGCCCTCACGCCCGAACGCTTCGGTGGTCTGCACCATCAAACCCAGTTCCTGCGCAGGCTGCGCCAGGTCGGATGCTTCGAAGGCAGCATCTTCCAGCTGTTTGCTGGTCTCCACGAAGCGTTGCTCGACCTGCTGGGCCTTCAGCTCGCGTACCAGCTCCGGCTTCATGCTTTCGAAAGAGGGAACCTCCGGTGACTGGACGCCGAGCAGCTTGATGATGTGCCAGCCGAACTCCGACTTGACCGGTGCCGAGACCTCGCCTTCGTTCAATGCATAAAGCGCATCTTCGAATGCCGGGTCGTAGACCCCTGGACCAGCAAAGCCCAAGTCGCCACCTTCGTTGGCCGAGCCCGGATCCTGGGAAACTTCCTTGGCGACCGTGGCGAAATCTTCACCGTTCTTCACGCGCGCGGCAATCTCGTCGATCTTCGCCTTGGCCTCGTCGTCGCTCAGTTCACCGCCGGTCTCGATCAGGATATGCGCGGCGCGGCGCTGTTCTGCCAGATTGGCGATCTGCTTCTGATACAGCTCCTGCAACTCCTCGTCGGACGCCTCGACCTGATCGAAGAACGACTCCTTCTTCAGCTCGACGTATTCGACGACGACCTGTTCAGGGGTACGAAAACGGTCGGCATTGGCCTCGTAGAACTCGTTGATCTGGTTGTCGCTGACCTCAATGGCTTCGTGCTGCGCCGGCACGGTCAGCGTAGCGAAATCCCGGGTCTGCATCTCCAGGCGGGCAAAGTTTTGCACCTGCTGATCGGTAACGAAACCGGTACCGGAAATGCCGGCACGCAGCTGGCCAATCAGCATTTCCTGTTCGAGCAGCTGGCGGAACTGGAGACGGGAATAGCCCATCTGCTGGATCACCTGATCAAACCGGGCAGGGTTGAAAGCACCGTCAACCTGGAACTCGGGGGTCTGCAGGATCAGCTGATCGAGCGCTTCGCGCGAGAATGCGAAGTTGGCGCCCTTGGCGGCCTGCAACAGCAGCATGCGATCGATCAGCGAGCCGAGAGCCGCATCGCGCAGCAGGCGGTCGTCGAGCAGGGACGGATCGAAATCCTGCCCGAGCTGCTGGGCAAGCTGCCGGCGCTGCATGTTCATGGCCTGGTCGAGGTCGTAGCGGGAAATTTCCTCGCCGTTGACTTCTGCAGCGTTCTGGGCGTTGCTGGCGGCATCGAAGATGGCATCGAAGCCAGTCAAGGCCAGCAGCACGACGATGACGCCGATGATTGTTTTGGCAATCCAGCCTTGTGAATTGTCCCTGATGTTCTGAAGCATGCGACCCCCAGGAGTCTGCGGCCCGCAAGACTGCGCACCGCGGGTGGAAACCGGATAAAAGAAAGGCGCATCCAGGGATGCGCCTTCTCGGAGCCTTTGGAGCGGTTGGGCTTATTCCCCCAAGCCAGATCTCGGCAAGCCAGGCCTGCTCGACAACCGCCCCGTGCCAGCGCAGCGCACGCTGACTGGCCGGGTAACAAAACGCTTAGTTGACAGCGTCTTTCAGAGCCTTGCCAGCTTTGAAGCCCGGGATCTTGGCAGCAGCGATGTTGATCGGCTTGCCAGTCTGCGGGTTGCGACCAGTGCGCGCAGCGCGCTCCTTGACAGCGAAAGTACCGAAACCAACCAGTACCACGGAGTCACCAGCCTTCAGGGCGCCGGTGACGGATTCGATCACTGCATCCAGCGCGCGGCCAGCAACAGCTTTTGGGATATCAGCAGATGCAGCGATGGCATCGATCAGTTCCGACTTGTTCACTCTAAGTCCCCTTATTTCTGTTGAGTCGTATCTTTAATTTTCGGGTGTAAGCAAAGCGGTGCTAGATGGCTCTGACACAAGAGGCCGATTAAACAAGGGCACCTGAAGTGTGTCAACGTGGCCTTCCAGACTAATGCGTGCTGATTCGCTCCTTGGAATCAGGCTCGCGCTTGTCGTCCTTTGCAACAATCTCGGGAGCCGCATCGGGCAAGGGCTCCGGCGCGTATTGCAGCGCAATTTGCAGGACCTCGTCAATCCACTTCACCGGTTTAATCTGCAGGTCCTGCTTAATATTTTCAGGAATCTCTTTCAGATCACGCTGATTTTCTTCCGGAATGATCACCGTCTTGATTCCACCGCGATGCGCAGCCAGAAGTTTCTCCTTCAGTCCACCAATGGCCAGCACTTGTCCACGCAATGTGATCTCGCCGGTCATTGCGACATCTGCGCGCACCGGGATCTGCGTCAGGGCAGAAACAAGCGCCGTACACATCCCGATACCAGCGCTCGGGCCATCCTTGGGGGTGGCGCCCTCTGGCACGTGGATATGGATGTCCTGCTTTTCATGGAAATCGGCAGCAATGCCCAGGCTGACCGCCCGGCTGCGAACCACCGTCAGCGCCGCGGTAATCGACTCGCCCATCACCTCGCCCAGCGAGCCGGTCTTTGTGAGCCGCCCTTTGCCCGGTACCACAGCCGCCTCGATCGTCAGCAGCTCGCCACCGACCTGAGTCCAGGCCAGCCCGGTGACCTGCCCTACCTGATCCTGCTGTTCGGCGAGCCCGTAACGGAACTTGCGAACACCCAGGAAATGCTCGAGAGAATTGGCATCCACAACCACATGGAAGCGTTTCTCGGCCGCATGCTCCTTGACCACCTTGCGGCACACCTTGGCCAGCTGGCGCTCAAGGCTGCGAACACCGGCCTCGCGGGTGTAGTAGCGGATGATGTCCCTGATAGCGGCTTCCTGGAATTCCAGCTCGCCCTTCTTCAGACCATTGGCCTCAATCTGCTTGGGCGCCAGATACCGTGTGGCAATGTTGACCTTTTCGTCCTCGGTATAGCCTGGCAGGCGGATGACTTCCATGCGGTCGAGCAACGGCGCCGGAATGTTCATCGAGTTGGCGGTACAGAGGAACATCACGTCCGAGAGGTCATAGTCGACCTCCAGATAATGATCGTTGAAGTTGTGGTTCTGCTCCGGGTCCAGCACCTCGAGCAGTGCCGAGGCAGGATCGCCGCGCATGTCGCTGCCCATCTTGTCGATCTCGTCGAGCAGGAACAGCGGGTTGCGCACGCCCACCTTGGTCATCTTCTGGATCAGACGGCCCGGCATGGAACCGATGTAGGTGCGGCGATGGCCGCGAATTTCGGCTTCGTCACGCACACCGCCCAGCGCCATGCGAACAAACTTGCGATTGGTCGAACGTGCAATGGATTCGGCGAGGGACGTCTTGCCGACACCGGGCGGCCCTACCAGGCAGAGCACCGGCCCCTTGAGCTTCTTCACACGCTTCTGCACGGCGAGATACTCAAGGATGCGGTCCTTGACCTCTTCCAGACCATAGTGGTCGGCGTCGAGCACCTCTTCTGCCTTGGCGAGGTCCAGCCGGACCTTGCTGGCGGCTTTCCAAGGCACGTTCACCAGCCAGTCGATATAGGTCCGCACTACCGTCGCTTCGGCCGACATCGGTGACATCTGCTTGAGCTTGTTCAGCTCCGCCTGGGCCTTGGCATAGGCATCCTTGCTGAGTCCGGCGTTCTCGATACGCTTCTTCAGCTCATCGACTTCGTTATGGCCTTCATCGATATCGCCGAGCTCCTTCTGAATGGCCTTCATCTGCTCGTTCAAGTAGTACTCGCGCTGGCTGCGCTCCATCTGCTTCTTCACGCGGCCGCGAATGCGCTTCTCGACCTGAAGCAGATCGATCTCGGCGTCCAATAACGCCAGGACGTGCTCGACACGGGCAGGCAGGTCGGTGATCTCCAGAATCTGCTGTTTCTGCTCGATCTTCAGCGCCATGTGCGCCGCCATGGTGTCGACCAGGCGGGCCGGCTCGTCGATGCTGCTCAGTGAGGACAGCACCTCTGCCGGGACCTTCTTGCCAAGCTGCACGTACTGCTCGAACTGACTGAGCAGGCTGCGCGTGAAAACTTCCGATTCGCGTGCATCGACATCGGCTTCCTCGATCAGCGAAACCTCGGCTCGACAGTGATCGTCGACTTCGACGAATCGCTCGATCACGCCCCGCTGCTCACCTTCGACCAGCACCTTGACGGTGCCGTCCGGAAGCTTGAGCAGCTGCAGCACGGTAGCAACGGTGCCGACGCGATATAGCGCATCTTCGCCCGGGTCGTCGTCGGCCGGATTCTTCTGCGCCAGCAGGAGAATCTGCTTGTCGCCGGACATGGCGGATTCGAGCGCCTCGATGGATTTTTCACGGCCAACGAAAAGCGGGATCACCATATGCGGGTAAACCACCACATCGCGCAGCGGCAAGAGGGGCAATTCGATGGTTGTTTTCATAAATTCAGCTCTACGACGGCCATACGGCGGTAAACGGATGGGCTATACCCTTGCAGCAAAGATGAGGGCACCCTCGGCAAAAAACAAGGCGGCTAGCCAAATACAAAGGGGCCCGAAGGCCCCTTTGTTCGATCACACCTCAGGCGCAGCCTTGGCTGGCGGCTCGGTGTTCTCGTAGATCAGCAAAGGCTGGGATGTGCCTTCGATCACGCTTTCATCGATGACCACCTTGCTGACGTCCTTCTGCGACGGAATTTCATACATGGTGTCCAGCAGAACGCCTTCGAGAATCGAGCGCAAACCGCGGGCGCCCGTCTTGCGTTCGAGTGCGCGATGAGCGACAGCTTTCAGCGCGTCCGGGCGGAATTCGAGATCCACGCCCTCGAGTTCGAACAGTTTGGCGTACTGCTTGGTCAACGCGTTCTTCGGCTCGGTCAGGATCTGGATCAACGCGGCTTCGTCGAGCTCGTCGAGGGTTGCGATCACCGGCAGGCGACCGACGAACTCAGGGATCAAGCCGAACTTGACCAGATCATCCGGCTCGACCGCACGCAGCGCTTCACCGATCTTCTTGCCCGGGTCCTTGCTGCGCACTTCGGCGTTGAAGCCGATGCCACCCTGGGTGGAGCGACTCTGGATGACCTTTTCCAGGCCGGCGAATGCGCCGCCGCAGATGAACAGGATGTTGCGCGTGTCGACCTGCAGGAACTCCTGCTGCGGATGCTTACGGCCACCCTGCGGCGGGACGGAAGCAACGGTGCCTTCGATCAGCTTCAGCAGCGCCTGCTGCACGCCCTCACCGGAAACGTCTCGGGTGATGGACGGGTTATCCGATTTGCGGGAGATCTTGTCGATCTCATCGATATAGACAATGCCCATCTGGGCCTTCTCCACATCGTAATCGCACTTCTGCAGCAGCTTCTGGATGATGTTCTCGACGTCTTCACCCACGTAACCCGCCTCGGTAAGCGTGGTTGCATCGGCAATGGTGAACGGAACATTGAGCAGGCGCGCCAGCGTCTCGGCGAGCAGCGTCTTGCCGGAGCCAGTGGGACCGATCAGCAGGATGTTGCTCTTGCCCAGCTCGACTTCTTCTTTCTTGTCGCGCTGGTTGAGGCGCTTGTAATGGTTGTACACGGCCACCGCGAGGATCTTTTTCGCGCGCTCCTGACCAATGACGTACTGGTCGAGAATGCCGCTGATCTCCTTTGGCGCAGGCAGCTTATGCGCGTTGCTCTCGGCCTGGGCTTCCTGCACCTCCTCACGGATGATGTCATTGCACAGGTCGACGCACTCGTCGCAGATGAAAACGGAGGGCCCGGCGATCAACTTGCGAACTTCATGCTGGCTTTTGCCGCAAAAAGAGCAATAGAGCAGTTTGCCGGAGTCCTCGCCGTTGCGGGTGTCAGTCATTCGATCGATCCAATCGGGAAGGCTTGAAACACAAGATGAAGGCAATCGTGGGCTTTTTCAAGCCCACTGAACAGCCACATATCGCAGGCTGGGGCGATCAGACGGCCAGTTGGCGCTGGGTCAGAACCTGGTCGATGAGGCCGTATTTGACGGCTTCTTCACCGCTCATGAAATTGTCGCGATCGGTATCACGGGCAATGACGTCCATGGGCTGGCCAGTGTGATGGGCAAGCACCTTGTTCAAGCGCTCGCGAATGGTCAGGATTTCCCGGGCGTGAATTTCGATGTCCGAAGCCTGACCCTGGAAGCCACCCAGAGGCTGGTGAATCATCATGCGCGAATGCGGCAAGCAGTAACGCTTGCCCGCCGCACCGCCCGCCAGCAACAGGGCTCCCATGGAGCAAGCCTGACCGATACAGATGGTCGAGACGTTAGGCTTAATGAACTGCATGGTGTCGTAGATCGACATGCCAGCGGTCACCGAGCCACCCGGGGAATTGATATAGAGGTGAATGTCTTTCTCGGGGTTTTCCGCCTCGAGGAACAGCAGCTGCGCCACGATCAGGTTGGCCATGTAGTCTTCGACCTGGCCGACCATGAAGATCACCCGCTCCTTCAGGAGGCGTGAATAGATGTCGTAGGCGCGCTCACCGCGTGCGGATTGCTCGATCACCATCGGGACCAGGCCGCCGGCGGCCTGAATGTCCGGAGCTTGCATAAAAGGATTGCGGGACATGTTCCAACGATACTCCCTATGTCATGCCTCAAAAGACATAAGCCAGCACGAGGCTGGCTTATGTTTGTGCACTCGAATATATGAAGAAATCAGGCTGCTTGCGGGGCTTCCGCAGGCTTGACGGCTTCTTCGTAGGAGACCGACTTGTCGGTCACCTTGGCCTGCTGCAGAACAGTATCTACAACTTGCTCTTCGAGCACAACCGAGCGAACTTCGTTCAACTGCTCAGCATTCTTGTAGTACCAGGCCACAACCTGCTCCGGCTCCTGGTAAGCGGAAGCCATTTCTTCGATCAGCTCACGAACACGCGCTTCGTCCGGCTTGAGCTCTTTCTGCTTGACCACTTCAGCCACGATCAGACCCAGCACGACACGACGCTTGGCCTGCTCCTGGAACAGCTCAGCCGGCAGCTGGTCTGGCTTGATGTTGCCGCCGAACTGCTGCACCGCCTGTACGCGGAGGCGGTTCACTTCATTGTCTACCAGTGCTTTGGGCACTTCGATCGGGTTACCCGCAACCAGCCCTTCCATGACCTGGTTCTTCACCTTGGTCTTGATGGCCTGACGCAGTTCGCGCTCCATGTTCTTTTTCACTTCCGCGCGGAAACCTTCCACGCCACCTTCCTGAACGCCGAACTGGGCAAAGAACTCCTCGTTGAGTTCCGGTAGCTGCGGAGCCGCGACGCTATTCACGGTGACGGTGAACTCGGCAGTTTTGCCGGCCAGATCGAGGTTCTGGTAATCCTCGGGGAAAGTCGGGGTGATCACGCGCTCTTCGCCGGCCTTGGCGCCGACCAGGGCGTCTTCGAAGCCCGGGATCATGCGGCCGGAACCCAGCACCAGCTGAGTGCCCTTGGCCGAACCGCCGGCAAAAGCTTCACCGTCGATCTTGCCGACGAAGTCGATGTTCACCTGGTCGCCGTTCTCGGCAGCACGCTCGACGCTCTCGAAGCGAGTGTTCTGCTTGCGCAGGATTTCCAGCATGTTGTCGACGTCGGCATCAGTCACTTCAGCCTGCAGACGCTCGATCTCGATGGCCTCGAAACCAGCCACTTCAAACTCGGGGAATACTTCGAAGGTGGCGACGTACTCGAGATCCTTGCCCTTCTCGAATACCTTCGGCTCGACGGACGGAGCACCAGCCGGGTTCAGCTTCTCGGCCACGACGGCTTCGTAGAAGGTGGACTGGATCAGGTCGCCCAGCGCTTCCTGACGAGCGGCTTCCTCATAACGCTGACGGATCACGCTCATCGGCACCTTGCCGGGGCGGAAACCGGGGATCTTGGCACGGCTGGCGGTCTGTTGCAGACGCTTGTTGACTTCGGTCTCGATGCGCTCGACCGGCACGCCGATGGTCATGCGGCGCTCAAGAGCGGAGGTGCTTTCAACAGAAACTTGCATGGATTTTCCTCGTTGCACAGACATAAGCCGGGCGTTCCGGCCCCAGAATGGGCAAGCATTCTAGTGGCTCGACCAGCATAAGTCACCCTGCCTCTCACACAACCTGCAAGCCGCAGGGCGCTTGCGAATCGCACCTGCTGGCCCGTTCGAGCCTTACGGGCGGCATAGCTCATCAGCTCCGGAAGAACAGTATCGTCATGATCGACCCGGTCACGATTACCACCGCGCGCACCAGCGTTGCCGGCAGGCGTCGTCCGACACGAGCCATGACATACCCTCCGACTGTCGCAGCCAGCATTATTACCAGCGCTTCACGCCAGAATATGGCGCCTCCAAAGGCGTAAACCGACACTGCGATTGCGGTCAATACCGATGACACAAGGTTCTTGAGTCCCTGCATCGCGTTGATGTTGCTATGGCCGAGCAGGCTGAAAGCAGCCAGCAGGACAATGCCCAGTCCGCCGTTGAAGTAGCCACCATAAACACTCACCGCAGCGATCGCGCAGGCCTGCACCCAGGTACCGGCCTCGCCGGAGCCGGCGGTGCGCTTGAACGTGCGCAGCAACCATGGCCCGAACGCAAAAAGCAAAGTAGCAACCAGAAGCAGCCAGGGCACGATGGCGCGAAACACGTCATCAGGCGTCGTTAGCAGAAGTGCCGCGCCAAATGCACCCCCACCCAGACTGATGGCGAGAAGCGAACGCATGCTCAGCGTGGCCGGAGCCTTGAGATCCTCCCGATAACCCCAGGTGCTTGCGAAGTATCCCGGTAACAGCGCAAAGGTCCCCGAAGCATTCGCTGCAACAGGCGGCACGCCTGCATAAACCAGGGCCGGGAACGTGAAAAAGCTACCGCCTCCGGCGATGGCATTCAGCCCACCACCCAGAAAAGCAGCGGCGAGCAGGATTGCCCAAGTGGCGATCGAATGATCCATGTCTATGGCTACTCCGGTTTGTTCGTTGCTTTTTTTGTTGTCGAAGAAAGGGCCTGTAGCGCCGGAGTCAGCAGCTCGCTGGCTGCGATGGCGGCCTGCTCCGGGCAGCCACGCACAATGGCCTCATAGACGGCCGCGTGGGCCTGATAGGTAGGCTCAGGGAGGTGCTTCTCCGCTTCCGTCCTGGCGATGGTGTTCTGTAGGCCAGCCCAGAAGAACCGGTACATCTCAACCAGTGCCGCGTTGTGACTGGCCCGGACAATGCTCAAATGAAACTGCGCATCGCGGTGGACGAATGCCTCAAGCGAAGCCGCGTCAGTCCAGCCTCCTCTGGCGCCAAGCGCATCACTGATCGCTTTCAGGTCGTCATCGGTACGACGTGACGCGGCGAGTCGCGCCGCTTCGACCTCCAGAGCCCGACGGACTTCCAGCTGATCGTGCAGCGCGGCATGGTCCAGGCTTTCGAGCAACTCCGAAGGGTCCCGGTTTGACCGAACGAACGTACCGGCACCCTGGCGAACCTCCAGCAGCCCAGTGTGCACCAGCGCGCGCACCGCCTCACGAACGGTATTTCTGCCCACGCCGAGCATGTCGCTGAGCTGGGGCTCGGTAGGAATACGCTCACCGCACTCCCATGAGCCGGCAGTGATTTGCGTGCGCAGCTGGTCGATGACGCGCTCCACCAGCGATAAGCGTTCCGCATGCTGCAACGTCATTCACCACCTCCAAATTCATCCTACGTATGGATCATAGGATGAATTTCGGTGGCGAACAACGTCGAGCGCCACACATCGGAACGTTCAGAGGGATGAAGCTGCGGTCATCAAGGATGAGAGCCGGAGAGTCGCTCCAGGCGGAGCGCAAAATCCAGCAGGACGTTTTGCCGTTTCAGTCAACGGCTTCATCGGGTAACAGAAATCACATCGCCAGAAACGCGAAAGCCCCGGAATTCGGGGCTTTCAGCTTGTTACATGGTGCGGACGGAGAGACTCGAACTCTCACACCTTGCGGCGCCAGAACCTAAATCTGGTGTGTCTACCAATTTCACCACGTCCGCCAAGCGGGCTTAAACGAAAACGCCAGGCAGCGCCTGGCGTTCTCTGGAATATGGGGTGGACGAAGGGGATCGAACCCTCGACACCAGGAGCCACAATCCTGTGCTCTACCAACTGAGCTACGCCCACCATATTACGCTTTGCTTGTGCCAGAGCCCGAAATGGCGCACCCGGCAGGACTCGAACCTGCGACCATCCGCTTAGAAGGCGGATGCTCTATCCAGCTGAGCTACGGGCGCTTTTATCTGCATTCTGTTCGGAGCGCAGACTTGAAGCTCCGGCCGTTGAAGAAGCTGTTTCTTCTAAGCCATCTTACCCAGCAGCAGGCTGTGCTCGACAAGCGGGGCGAATGTTATAGAGGCTCCAAACAGTCGTCAACAGCAAATTCAAAAAAATTTCAGTTAGATAAAGGAGTTACAACCGCCGTTAGCCGGTTCGCCTTTGCCGTATGACCATGGCATGCGAGAATACGCGCCCTTTCCTCGTCCTCTCCAATGGTTAATCAAGCGTCATGACCGCAAAACTGATCGACGGTAAAACGATTGCTGCCAATATTCGCCAACAGATTTCTGGTCGTGTTGCCGAGCGCCGTGCCCAAGGGCTCCGCGCGCCCGGCCTCGCCGTGATTCTCGTGGGCAGCGACCCGGCCTCCCAGGTATATGTGGCGCACAAGCGCAAGGATTGCGAGGAAGTCGGTTTCAACTCCGTTGCCCATGACCTGCCGAGCGATACCCGCCAGGAGGACCTGCTGGCTCTGATCGATCAGCTGAACGACGACGCCTCCATTGACGGCATCCTGGTGCAGCTGCCGCTGCCAAAGCACCTCGATGCGTCGCAACTGCTCGAGCGCATTCGTCCGGACAAGGACGTGGATGGATTCCACCCCTACAACGTTGGCCGCCTGGCCCAACGTATGCCGCTGCTGCGCCCTTGCACCCCAAAGGGGATCATGACGCTGCTGGAAAGCACAGGGCTCGACCTGCACGGTCTGGACGCCGTAGTCGTGGGCGCCTCCAATATCGTCGGCCGGCCAATGGCGCTGGAGCTGCTGCTCGCCGGCTGCACCACTACCGTGACTCACCGCTTCACACGCAATCTGGCCGAGCATGTACAGCGTGCCGACCTGGTAGTGGTCGCCACCGGCATCACTGGGCTGGTCAAGGGCGAGTGGATCAAGCCCGGTGCAATCGTTATCGACGTCGGCATCAACCGCCAGACCGACGGGCGTTTGCTGGGTGATGTGGAGTTCGAGCCTGCCAGCGAACGCGCTGCCTGGATCACTCCGGTCCCGGGCGGCGTGGGCCCGATGACCCGCGCCTGCCTGCTGGAAAATACCCTGTACGCTGCAGAACATTTGCACGACTGATCGGGAACGACGCAAACAAGAACGGCGCCCTTGGGCGCCGTTCTTGTTTGTATTCGACTATTCGGCTAAGCGCCAGGTTGTCCCGCCTTTGCCATCCTCCAGCACCACCCCCATCGCGGTAAGCTGATCTCTGATGCGATCGGATTCGCCCCAGTTCTTTTCCGCCCTGGCCGCCAGTCGCGCAGCGATCAGCGCTTCGACCTCAGCTGCATCGACTTTCCCCGCCGCACCCGCTTGCAGGAAGGCTCCAGGCTCAAGCTGCAGCACGCCCAATACGCCCGCCAGCTCCTTGAGACGCGCAGCCAGCGCCGCCGCGGCAGTCAGATCAGACTCACGCAGGCGGTTCACCTCACGAATCATCTCGAACAGCACCGCGCAGGCTTCCGGCGAGTTGAAGTCGTCATCCATCGCCGCAGCGAAGCGCGCAACAAACTCATCGCCGCCAGCAGGCTGGGCCTCCGGCAAGCCTTTGAGGCCGTTGTAGAAACGCTCCAGAGCGCTCTTGGCTTCACGCAAACTGTCTTCGGAGTAGTTGATCGGGCTGCGGTAGTGGCTGGATACCAACAGGTAGCGCATCACCTCCGGGTGGTACTTCTCCAGCACTTCGCGGATGGTGAAGAAATTGCCCAGGCTCTTGGACATCTTCTCGCCATCGACACGCACCGCACCGGCGTGCATCCAGGCGTTCGCGTAAAGCTTGCCGGTGGCCGCCTCGCTCTGTGCGATCTCGTTCTCGTGGTGCGGAAACACCAGGTCCGGGCCGCCACCATGGATGTCGAACGTCTCGCCCAGGCAGCAGGTGGACATCACCGAACACTCGATATGCCAACCGGGACGCCCAGGGCCCCACGGCGAATCCCAGCTCGGCTCGCCCGGCTTGGCGCCCTTCCACAATACGAAGTCCAGCGGATCTTCCTTGGCTTCGTCCACTTCGATACGAGCACCGATCTTCAGGTCTTCGATCTTGCGACGCGACAATTTGCCATAACCGACGAACTTGCCGACCCGGTAGTAGACGTCTCCGTTGCCCGGCGCATAGGCGAAGCCCTTGTCGATGAGTGTCTGGATCATCGTATGCATGCCGGCGATATGGTCGGTGGCGCGAGGCTCGACGTCCGGACGCAACACGTTGAGGCGCGTCTCATCTTCATGCATGGCCGCAATCATGCGTTCGACTAGCGCCTGGAACGGCTCGCCGTTCTCGCTGGCTCGGCGAATGATCTTGTCGTCGATGTCAGTGATGTTGCGCACGTAGGTGACATCGTAGCCTCGGTGGCGCAGCCAGCGGGTGACCACGTCGAACGCCACCATCACCCGCGCATGACCGATATGGCAGAAGTCATAGACCGTCATCCCGCAGACGTACATGCGCACCTTGTTGCCTTCCAGGGGGCGGAACGGCTCCTTGGCCTTGCTCAGGGTGTTGTAGATCGCCAGCGTCATCATTGACCCCAGGAGTCACGCAGCGTGACGGTGCGATTGAACACGGGAGCGCCGGGCTTGCTGTCCTTCATGTCGGCACAGAAATACCCTTCACGCTCGAACTGGAAGCGCTCTTGAGGAGCCGCACTGGCCAGCGACGGCTCGGCGCGGCACCCCTTGAGCACGACGAGCGACTCGGGATTGATATTGTCCAGGAAGCTGCCGCCCTCCTCGTCCTTCTCCGGGTTGGCGGAACGGAACAGACGATCGTACAGGCGCACCTCGCATTCGACGCTTTCGGCAGCTGGCACCCAGTGGATCACACCTTTGACTTTTCGGCCCTCGGGATTCTTGCCCAAGGTGTTTTCGTCATACGAGCAGCGCAGCTCGACGATATTGCCCTGATCATCCTTGATGGCCTCGTCCGCACGGATCACGTAGCTGCCGCGCAGGCGCACCTCCCCGCCGGGAACCAGCCGCTTGAAGCCCGCGGGAGGGGCTTCCTCGAAGTCGCCCGCATCGATATAGATCTCGCGGCTGAACGGCAGCACCCGCACTCCCATGTCCTGCTTGGGATGGCGCGGCAGCTCAAGGTTCTCGACCTGATCCTGCGGGTAGTTGGTGATGACCACCTTGAGCGGCTTGAGCACGCACATGGCACGCGCGGCGTTGGCGTCCAGGTCTTCGCGAATCGCGAACTCCAGCATGCCGATGTCGACAACACCGCCCGCGCGGTTCACGCCGATCATGTCGCAGAAGTTGCGGATCGAGGCTGGGGTATAGCCGCGGCGCCGGAAGCCGGAGAGCGTCGACATGCGCGGGTCGTCCCAACCACTCACATGCTTCTCATCGACCAGCTGCTTGAGCTTGCGCTTGCTGGTGATGGTGTAGTTCAGGTTGAGACGGGCGAACTCGTACTGGCGAGGCTGGGCCGGTACAGGCAGGTTGACCAGAAACCACTCGTACAACGGACGATGGTCCTCGAATTCCAACGTGCAGATGGAATGCGTGATGCCCTCGATGGCATCCGACTGACCGTGAGTGAAGTCGTAGCTCGGATAGATGCACCACTTGTCGCCGGTCTGGTGATGGTGCGCATGGCGAATGCGGTAGAGGATCGGGTCGCGCAGGTTCATATTCGGCGACGCCATATCGATCTTCGCCCGCAGCGCACGGGCGCCATCCGGGAACTCGCCGGCCTTCATGCGGGCGAACAGGTCGAGATTCTCTTCCACCGAGCGCTCGCGGAACGGGCTGTTCGTGCCCGGTTCGGTCAGGCTGCCGCGGTACTCTCGAGCCTGCTCGGGTGTCAGGTCGCAGACATACGCCTTGCCGGCCTTGATCAGGTGTACGGCCCAGTCATGCAGCTGATCGAAGTAATCGGAGGCGTAACGCTCTTCGCCAGCCCACTGGAAGCCAAGCCACTGCACGTCGCTCTTGATCGCGTCGATGTACTCCTGGTCCTCCTTGGCCGGGTTGGTGTCATCGAAACGCAGGTTGCACTCACCACCGAACTCCTTCGCCAGGCCAAAGTTCAGGCAAATCGACTTGGCGTGCCCGATGTGCAGATAACCGTTGGGCTCCGGGGGGAAACGGGTGATGATCTTGGCATGCTTGCCGGAGTCCAGGTCAGCCTGGACGATCGGACGGAGAAAGTTGCTAGCGGCGGGAGTCTCGGGCTTGCTCATGGTGTCCTTAACGATCAGCGAGTATGCGGCTTAGAGAGGTTTACAAAGTAGTGAGCGATGGCGAGGCAGGTTTTAACGCCGCATGCCGAGTGCAGTAGTTTGCAAGTACCCTCTCAGGGTAGGCCGACCAATTCAAAGCGCCTATCATAGCGGACCCGTCAACCCCCTGACAGAGCAATGCGCTCAGGCGGCGCTACGATCAGCGACTGGCGGCACTCGGTACGACGACCCTTGCAGCGGCACGCCCGCACCAACGAAACGGAACCCCTCACGATGATCAAACTGCACACCAACTACGGCGTCATCACCGTCAATCTGTTCGAAGACAAGGCTCCGGAAACCACTGCCAACTTCAAGGAATACGTGAAGAGCGGCCACTACGACGGCACCATCTTCCACCGCGTGATCAGCAATTTCATGATCCAGGGTGGCGGTTTCGAGCCGGGCATGAAGCAGAAGGCTACCCGCGCGCCGATCAAGAACGAGGCCAATAACGGCCTGTCGAACAAAACCGGCACTCTGGCGATGGCGCGCACCATGGAGCCGCATTCGGCATCCGCGCAGTTCTTCATCAACGTGAAGGACAACGACTTCCTCGATCACAGTGCGCCAACCGTTCAGGGCTGGGGCTATGCCGTGTTCGGCGAGGTGACCGAAGGCATGGATGTGGTCGAGAAGATCAAAGCTGTGGCAACCACCATGAAGTCCGGCCATCAGGACGTCCCGGTCGAGGACGTGGTGATCGAGAAGGCCGAGATCGTCGAGTAATCGCGAGTGATCCTGCTGATCTCGGATCTGCATCTGGAAGAGGAACGCCCGGATATCACCCGGGCGTTTCTGCATTTTCTCGCGACGCGCGCTACCCAAGCCGAAGCCCTGTACATTCTCGGTGACTTCTTCGAGGTCTGGATTGGCGACGACGCCATGACGCCGTTCCAGGAGTCGATTGCCCGTGCTCTGCGTGCACTGAGCGAGCGCGGCGTCAGAATCTATCTGATGCACGGCAACCGCGACTTCATGCTCGGCCAGACCTTCTGCCACAAGGCCGGCTGCAAGCTGCTGGCTGATCCGAGCGTGGTCCAGCTCTGCGGCGAGCCGGTACTGCTGATGCACGGCGACAGCCTGTGCACCCGTGATGAGGGCTACATGCGGCTACGCCGGTTGCTGCGCAACCCCCTCAGCCTGTTCGTTCTGCGCAATCTTCCACTCGCCACTCGCCGGAAACTGGCCCGTAAGCTACGCAACGAAAGCCGTACCCAGACGCGCATGAAAGCCAGCGACATCATCGACGTCACCCCGGAGCTGATACCCGGCGTGCTGGCCGAGCATCGCGTACGCACGCTGATCCACGGCCATACCCATCGACCGGCGACACATGACCTCGAGGTAGATGGCCAACCCGCCAAGCGGATCGTGCTGGGCGACTGGGATCGACAGGGGTGGGCATTGCAGGTGGATGAAAACGGCTACCACCAGGCGCCATTCGCCCTGAGCTAGGCTGCCGCCGGCACGCCGCTGTGAAACCGGAACTCGCTGTCCGGGCTTTCGATCAGTTCCCTTTCCCGCTCGCGCACCCGAACGATGGTGGCGTCCACATCGGCGGCGTCGCCATACAGATAAGCCAGCCTGAGGTAATCCTGGAAGTGCCGCGCTTCCGACTTGAGCAGCCCGTGATAGAACTTGCCCAGCTCCTCGTCCAAGTGCGGCACGAGCATGGCGAAGCGCTCACAGGAGCGCGCCTCGATAAAGGCGCCGATCACCAGCGTGTCGGTTAACCGATAGGGTTCGTGGTTGCGCACGAGCTCGCGCAATCCTGCGGCATAGCGAGACGAGCCAACATTGCGCAACTCGATCTCGCGGCGACGGATGATCGCCAGCACCTGCTCGAAATGACGCAGCTCCTCCCGCGCCAGACGCGACATCTTGTTCTGCAGGTCGGGTTTGTCGACATAGCGGAACATCAACTGAAACGCCGACCCCGCCGCCTTTTTCTCGCAGTTGCCGTGGTCGATCAGCATCACGTCCTGGTTCTGCAAGGCAGCCTGCACCCAGGCAGCGGGAGTAGCGCAGGCGAGGAAGTCGTTCAGATCAGGCAGCATGTCGAACCTTGCATATTCAGGAACAAAATAGTGTCTCGCCGCATGGTACCGCGCCGCAACGGGCGGGCATTATACGAATGCCGCGCGGGGCAGCCAGTCTTCCTTGATATGCATCACAACTGGCGTCGCAGGCTTGTCTATAGTTGACCAACCCGCATCAGGAAATGGAGCCGATCATGCAAGCCATTCGCTGCATCCTCGTGGTAATTGATCCGAACCAGCCACAAGAGCTGGCCTTGAAACGAGCACGCCTGATCTCGACCGTCAGCCAGTCGCGCCTGCACCTGCTGGCCTGCGATGCCAAGCACGATCACAGCGGACATCTAGCGAATCTGCGTGCGCAGCTGGAAAGCGAGGGGCATCAGGTCACCACACAACAGGCATGGCACGAAAGTCTGCACCAGACCATCATCGCTGCCCAGCAGGCCGAGGGCTGTGGTCTGGTCGTCAAGCAACACGTGCCGGACAACCCGCTCAAGCGCGCCCTGCTTACGCCGGAAGACTGGAAGCTGCTGCGCTACTGCCCCTGCCCGGTGCTGATGGTGAAAACCGACAACCCATGGACCGGTGGCAACATCCTCGCTGCGGTGGATGTGGGCAATGCCGATCTCGAGCACCGTACGCTCCACGCCACCATCGTCAACCACGGCTACGAGATCGCCAACCTGGCTGACGGCAAGCTGCATGTGATCAGCGCGCACCCTTCCGCCATGCTGTCCGCGGCCGACCCGGCGTTCCAGTTGAAGGAAACCATCGAGGCGCGTTATCGAGAGGCCTGCAAGCGCTTCCAGGAGGAGTTCGATATTCCGGACGCACAGCTGCACGTCGAGGAGGGTCCGGCCGATGCGCTGATCCCCAGGGTCTGTCATCAGCTCAAGGCCGTCGTCACGGTCATCGGCACAGTGGCACGCACGGGGTTCTCCGGCGCGCTGATGGGCAATACCGCCGAAGTGGTGCTGGATACGCTGGAAAGCGACGTGCTGGTACTCAAGCCGGACGACGTCATCGACCACCTCGAAGATCTGGTCCGCCATTGAGACCGTAGAAACGAAAGCCCTGCAGCGGGCTTTCGTTCTCAGATGCGCAGATCCATGCCTTCACGCAGGAAGCGCGGCGCGATGTAACGCTCGTAGTGGGCTTCGGAGAGCAGAAAGAATTCCCGGTCGACCGCGTCGCGCAGCTCCGGTAGCGGCCACTCGCGAAATTCCGGAAGCAGGACGACGCCATAGGCCTCGAGCTGCTGAATGACCCGAGCGCCGCGAGCTATCAATTGATATGCCCAGCAATAGGGCGACTGCTCCGGGACGAAACGGATCTGTCGGGCCTCCAACTGCTGGCGAAGCAACTGCGGGTCGAACACCTCAAGCTTGGCCGCCATGACCTGAGCCAGCAGGGTTTCCAGGCGCCGCCATACCGCACGCTTTTCCATATCGTCATAGGCGTTCCAGTTCACCACCTCGTGGTGAAAGCGCTTGCAGCCACGGCATACGACGTCACCGTAGACCGTCGAGCAGAGACCTATGCATGGGGTTTTGATGCGCTGGCTGGACATGGCAGAACAGGTTTGATGGCCGGCCGCGCATCTTAGACTTTTGTCCAACCGGGGTCACCCGGCTTTGCATGCGGATCGGCCGAATCCCTCCGCGAGCCCTGTGATTGGCGGCCCCGAGCTTGTCCGGAGAAGCGCGCCAGACACGACTCGCACCCCAGCGGCCAGCCGCGCTCGACTTAACTTCGTGAGCCATTTCCGCTAGACTCAGCCCGCCGTTTTTGGCGCCATAGTCCGCACGAAGCTGTTTTCAAAGCGTCACGAGCACAGTTTGACCCGGCAACGTGCCGGATGCGCAGAGCTGCCTGTTCCCTGCTCATCCGGCCTCGTCCGCCAGCGTAAAACTTTGAAAACAGCTTCCGGATGCGCGTCCCGAAACACCCAAGGGACCAATGATGAGGGTAAAAACTGTGCTTGAAGCCTATCGCAAACACGTAGAAGAGCGTGCCGCCCAGGGCGTTGTGCCCCAGCCGCTGAACGCCGAACAGACCGCCGGCCTGATCGAACTGCTGAAGAACCCGCCAGCGGGCGAAGAAGCATTCCTCGTTGACCTGATCACCAACCGCGTCCCCGCGGGCGTCGACGAGGCTGCCTACGTCAAGGCCGGCTTCCTGTCCGCCCTGGCCAAGGGCGAAACCTCCTCTCCGCTGCTGAGCAAGCAGCGTGCCGTCGAACTGCTGGGCACCATGCAGGGCGGCTACAACATCGCCACCCTGGTCGAGCTGCTGGACAGCGCGGAACTGGGCGCAGTCGCCGCCGAGCAACTGAAGCACACCCTGCTGATGTTCGACGCCTTCCATGACGTCGCCGAGAAGGCCAAGGCCGGCAACCAGCACGCCAAGGCCGTCATGCAGTCCTGGGCCGAAGGCGAGTGGTTCACCAACCGCCCGGCGGTTGCCGAAAAGATCACCCTGTCCGTCTTCAAGGTCACTGGCGAAACCAACACCGATGACCTGTCGCCGGCTCCGGATGCCTGGTCGCGCCCTGACATCCCGCTGCACGCTCTGGCCATGCTGAAGATGGCTCGCGACGGCATCAACCCGGACGTACCCGGCTCCGTCGGTCCGATCAAGCAGATGGAAGAGCTGAAAGCCAAGGGCTTCCCGGTTGCCTACGTCGGTGACGTGGTCGGTACCGGTTCTTCGCGCAAGTCCGCCACCAACTCGGTGCTGTGGTTCTTCGGCGACGACATCCCCTTCGTTCCGAACAAGCGCGCTGGCGGCTTCTGCTTCGGCACCAAGATCGCCCCGATCTTCTACAACACCATGGAAGACGCCGGCGCCCTGCCGATCGAGTTCGACTGCACCAACCTGGCCATGGGCGACGTGATCGACGTCTATCCCTACGCTGGCAAGGTCTGCAAGCACGGTACCGAAGAAGTCATCACCACCTTCGAGCTGAAGACCGAAGTCCTGCTGGACGAAGTCCGTGCCGGCGGCCGTATTCCGCTGATCATTGGCCGCGGCCTCACCGAGAAGGCGCGTGCCGAGCTGGGCCTGGCGCCGTCCACCCTGTTCAAGAAGCCGGAAGCTCCGGCGGACAGCGGCAGAGGCTTCACCCTGGCACAGAAGATGGTCGGTCGCGCCTGCGGTCTGCCGGAAGGCCAGGGCGTGCGCCCGGGCACCTACTGCGAGCCGAAGATGACTACCGTGGGCTCCCAGGACACCACTGGCCCGATGACCCGCGACGAGCTGAAGGACCTGGCCTGCCTGGGCTTCTCCGCTGACCTGGTCATGCAGTCGTTCTGCCACACCGCGGCCTATCCGAAACCGATCGACGTCAACACCCACCACACGCTGCCGGACTTCATCATGACCCGCGGCGGTGTGTCCCTGCGTCCAGGCGACGGCATCATCCACAGCTGGCTGAACCGCATGCTGCTGCCGGACACCGTCGGCACTGGCGGCGACTCGCACACCCGCTTCCCGATCGGTATCTCCTTCCCGGCGGGTTCTGGCCTGGTCGCCTTCGCCGCCGCCACTGGCGTCATGCCGCTGGACATGCCAGAGTCGGTACTGGTGCGCTTCAAGGGTCAGATGCAGCCTGGCATCACCCTGCGCGACCTGGTTCATGCGATTCCCTATTACGCCATTCAGCAAGGCCTGCTGACCGTCGAGAAGAAAGGCAAGAAGAACATCTTCTCCGGCCGCATCCTCGAGATCGAAGGTCTGAACCAGCTGACCGTCGAGCAGGCGTTCGAGCTGTCCGACGCCTCCGCCGAGCGTTCGGCTGCCGGTTGCACCATCAAGCTGCCGGAAGAGTCGATCGCCGAGTACCTGAAGTCGAACATCACCATGCTGCGCTGGATGATCAGCGAAGGCTACGGCGATGCCCGCACTCTGGAGCGTCGCGCTCGCGCGATGGAAGCCTGGCTGGCCAACCCGCAACTGCTGGAAGCTGACAAGGACGCCGAATACGCGGCCGTGATCGAGATCGACCTGTCCGAAGTGAAAGAGCCCGTGCTCTGCGCACCGAACGACCCGGACGATGCCCGCCTGCTGTCCACCGTTGCCGGCGAGAAGATCGACGAAGTATTCATTGGTTCCTGCATGACCAACATCGGCCACTTCCGCGCTGCCGGCAAGCTGCTGGACAAGGTCAAGGGCGGCATCCCGACCCGTCTGTGGTTGGCTCCGCCGACCAAGATGGACGCTCACCAGCTGACCGAGGAAGGCTACTACGGCATCTACGGCAAGGCCGGTGCGCGCATGGAAATGCCAGGCTGCTCGCTGTGCATGGGTAACCAGGCGCGCGTACAGACCGGTTCGACCGTGGTCTCCACTTCGACCCGTAACTTCCCGAACCGTCTGGGCGACGCCACCAACGTCTACCTGGCATCGGCCGAGCTGGCTGCAGTCGCATCCATCATCGGCAAGCTGCCGACTGTCGCGGAGTACATGGAATACGCGAAGAACATCGACAGCATGGCTGCCGACATCTATCGCTACCTGTCCTTCGACCAGATCGCCGAGTTCCGTGACGCTGCGGAGAAGGCCAAGATCAAGGTCGTCGAAGTCTGATGACTGCGTAAGGCAATAAAAAAACCCCGCTCCGGCGGGGTTTTTTATGCTCAATGAATTCTTCGAAATCCGATTGACGCTGATCCCGGCGCAGTCGTTGTGCGCCGCCTAACCCATCGGAGAATCACTAGCGCCACCGCTGTGGCGACGTTTGCTGCAGGCAAAGAAAAGCCCGGACTATGCCGGGCTTTTCGAGCTTGAAGGCTTCAGTTCAGCATTACTGAACCTGAGCTTCTACCTCGGCCTCTACACGACGGTTGATCTGACGACCTTCCTCGGTGGAGTTGTCAGCGACCGGGCGGGACTCGCCGTAGCCAACGGAGTTCACACGATTACCCTGAACACCGTACTCGTTGACCAGCACGTTGCGCACAGCTTCGGCGCGACGCTCGGACAGACGCTGGTTGTACTGGTCGGTACCAACGGAGTCGGTGTGACCTTCAACCACGGTGGTGGTCTGCGGGTACTGCTGCATGAAGTCAGCGAGGTTCTTGATGTCGCTGTAGCTTTCTTCGCGGACGCGCGACTTGTCGAAATCGAACTTGACGTCCAGTTCAACACGCACGACTTCCGGAGCCGGTTCCGGCTCGGTGTCGACGATCGGAGCCGGAGCCGGTTCCGGAGTCGGCTCAACGGCTGCAACCTGACGGGCGCCGCCACCGAAGTTCAGGCCGACACCAACGCCAGCCATCCACTCAGCTTCGTCGGCATCGATGTTGTACATGCCGTCAACGCTCGCCTTGGCGAAGAAGTTCTCGGTGAAGTAGTACTTCACGCCAGTACCCACGTTGGCGAAGGTGCTGCGGTCACGACCACCACGATCGGCCTGGCCGATGCTCTGGTGCGCAACGCCAGCGGAAACGTACGGACGCAGACCAACACCCGGAGCACCGAAGTGGTAAGCGGCGTCAAGGGAAGTCAGGCTGCCCTTGATGTTCTTGTGGCTGCCATCGGCGCCAACCGGATCCTTGGAGGTCAGGTCGTGATACTCGCCATAGGAAAGACCCAGCGAAACATCGTCGGTAAGGAAGTAGCTGACGCCAGCACCGTAGAGCTCGCCGTCACGCTGTACGTCACGCGAGCTATCGGTGAAGTAGTGCTTGCCGAACGCTTCCACCTCTACGGCACCCTGTCCTTGGGCCAGCGCGCTAAGAGAAGTGGCGGCAACCATCGAACCGATAACGACGCCTAAGGTGTTTTTAAGTTTCATCCGTAAATCCCCATCTGGTGGTTAGAATCAGAACAATCTAAGGAAACCGGCTGTCTGTATGCCCAAGCTGTTCGCAAGGTATAAGACAAGTTTCCGGGATTAAGTTTCAGCGGTGTCCGAAAATTTTTCTCGCAGCTTGTCGAGCGCGCGCTTGTATCGCATCTTCGTCGCGCTTAAACCCATGTGCATGATATCGGCAATTTCCTGGAACTCGAGTTCAGCAACAAAACGCAACACCAATATCTCGCGATCGATTGGATTCACATGTACGAGCCATCGGTCGAGACCAGCCTTCTCTTCGATCTTTGGCGCCTTTTCGTCTGAGGCTTCCTCGAGCGGATCCAGGCTCAGCGCATCGAGCAGGCGTCGCTTGCGGCGCTCTTTGCGATATTGGGTAATGCACTCATTATAAGTGATGCTATATAGCCAGGTCTTGAACTTGGACTTGCCTTCAAAGTTCTTCAGGCCATATAGAACCTTGAGCATTACTTCCTGACAGACATCGTCGGCGTCTCGCTCGTTTCCCAAATAGCGGGCACATACATTGAACAGTGTGCGCTGATATCGGCGCATGAGTTCTTCGTAGGCCCGCGTAATATGAAACAGCTCGACATGCGCATGCTGCACCAGCTCTTCATCGGTGAGCTGGCGAGGGTCGTAGCGCGATATGGACGATGGGGTTTTAGTCAAGACGCTTCGAGCCGGCAATCAAAGTCACGGCCGCCATTCATGGAAACCGGAAAAAAGGCGACGTACTTTACCAGAATCGGATGGCTAGCGGCTGCCGACGCGCTGCTCGAGCAGCACTTTGTTGGCAACCGAAGCCAGCTCGCCGTCATCGGTCAGCAGCAATGTCTTGACCGTCCCGATCTCCTCGATCTGCCCTTCGATGTCTGCCAGGCGCACCCGCTGGCCCACTTCGTACAGCTCGCGAACATATATACCTGCCAGGATCTGGCCGACCAGTTCGCGGCTACCGAGACCGAACGCCAGCGCCACCGCAAGGCCAAAGGTGATCAGCACGATGGCGATGACGTAGTTCAGCAGTTCGGTCTTGACCTCCAGCTGACCAATAGCCACCGAGATGCTGATGATGATCACCAGACCCTGTGCAATCCGGGCCAGGCCGTTGGCGTAGTCCAGCCCCACGCTTTCCGCAGCGCCGCGAACGAGACCACTGAGCACCTGTGCGAGCAGCACGCCAGCCAGCAGAATCAGCGCCGCACCGAATACTTTCGGCACGTAGAGCGCAAGCATGTCCAGGGTCGCCGATACCCGCTCCAGTCCGAGCGATTCCGCAGCCGAAACCAAGAAAATCAGGAGGACGAACCAGTACACCACCTTGCCGATCAAGGCCGATACCGGAATGCGTATGCCCGCCCGTCCCAGCAACTTGGTGAGGCCGGTTCCGGCCATCAGGCGATCCAGCCCCAGTTTGGCGAGAACCTTGGAAAGCAGCGTGTCCAGGAGCTTGGCCACCACGAAACCGAGCAGCACCACGACCAGTGCGCCGAAAAGGCGGGGAATGAAGGCCGCGACAGATGCCCAGAGCGAACTCATCGCCGCCAGCAGACTTTGGGTCCAGGGATCGAATTCCATGATCAATCAGCCTTATCGAACGAACGGTGGGAGGTGCCTCGACGAGAGACAGGAGCGAGATGGCCTTTGCCGCTGTTGGCGGCCATCATCAGTGCTTGCAGCCAGTGGCCGATCAGCGCGAACAGATCGCCAGCCCCTACCTGACGGTTGGCCGTTTTCAGAACGCGCCCCAGACAAGCATCGTCGTCATGGACGGACGGCTTGTTGAGCAGGTCGCGCAGGGATTCTTCGAAGGGATCGCGCATGCAAACCTCGCAAAAGTATGTCGCCTAGACGGCCTACGACCGGGTGGGAGTCACATTCATAGCCAACGCAAACGGCGAAGCATCCACCACTGCAGCAAGGCGATACTGCCTATCAGTACGCAGGCTACGGCGAACCCGTACGGGAAGTCGGCACCTGGGATACCCCCGACGTTGATTCCGAGCAACCCGGTGAGAAAGCTGAGCGGCAGAAAAAAGCCCGTAATGATAGCAAGCAGATACATGGTCCGGTTCATCCGCTCGCTCAGCCTGCGGTGTTCAGACTCCAGCACGAGATTGATCCGCTCCCGGACCATTTCGAGCTCTTCGAGGTAACGGGTCAGGCGGTTGCTGAGCTCGTTCCAATACTCGGTATCGTCATCGACGAACCAGCTCAGTCCGTTGCGCGTCAGCTGCCCGTAGAGCTCCCGCTGGGGCAGCAGGAACCGGCGCAGGCCAGCCGCCTGCCGACGCAAGGAGAGCATCGAATCGTGCTCGGGGGTGTAGCGCTCGTTCGCCTCAAGCGCTTCTTCTTCCTTATCGATCCGCTCGGAAAGCTGCATGACGAGGTCATCGACGCGGTCGGTCATCGCCTCGGCGAGATAGATCAGCAGCTCAGACGCGGTCTTCGGCCCTCTTCCCTCCGACAGCAGCTGTATGACCACTTCCGTAGATCGCAATGGCCGCAGCCGAAGGGAAATGACGCGTTGCCGATCGGCGAACACGCGCACGGACACCATATCTTCGGGTTCCGCATCGGGGTTCAGATTGACGCCCCGCAGGAAAAGCAGCAGCTCCTCCTGAGGCAAGGCCAGCATGCGAGGCCGCGTGTTCTCTTCCAGCAGCACATCGCAGGCAAACGCACTGAGCCCGCTCTGCCTGCGCAACCATTGCTGCGCCTGGGGTTGGCTGCGATCCCAGTGCAACCAGAGGCTTTCATGCGCCTGCAGTTGCAAGGTCGGCAGGGCCTGATAGCCGATCTGTCGGGCTCCGCCGCTGCCATCCAGAACAAACGCGTGGATCAGGCCGTTTTGCTCGCTATGAGATTCCCGCATCGATGTACCGTCGTCACTCATGAAAAGCCCGGCGAAGCCGGGCTCGGAACAGATGACGGGCATGCCCGCCAGTGCAGCGGATTACTGGGGCATCGACAGCGGCTCTGGCGACACAATGATGCCGTTGTTATCGGCATACACGTACTCACCCGGACGGAACGTCACGCCGCAAAAGGTCACCGGGACGTTGAGATCGCCAATGCCACGCTTGTCGGTCTTCATCGGGTGGCTGGCCAGGGCCTGTACGCCCAGCTCGGTCTGTGCGAGCACGTCGACGTCACGTACGCAGCCGTAAATGATCAGACCTTCCCAGCCATTGCGTGCCGCTTTCTCGGCAAGCATGTCGCCCAGCAGCGCACGGCGCAGCGAGCCACCACCGTCGACGACCATCACCTTGCCGGTACCGTCGACGTCAACCTGGTCCTTGACCAGCGAGTTGTCCTCGAAGCACTTGATGGTCACGATCTCCCCGCCGAAGGAATCGCGACCGCCGAAATTGCTGAACAGCGGTTCGACGACCTGTACCAGGTCAGGATAGGCGTCGCACAGATCAGGCGTGACGTATTGCATGGAAAGCTCCTTCTGCTAGGGATAACGACCTTAGAACCATCTGGCGCGACATATTAGCCGCAAGCGGTCAGCGGCGGAACGGACAGGGATTTCCGGCGCAAATGAAAACGGGGCTGACGCCCCGTTTTCGATCTACCGCAACGGTCAGATCTGGCGATCAGCCAGGAAGAACCAGGTGTCCAGCACGGAATCCGGATTCAGCGACACGCTCTCGATGCCCTGCTCCATCAGCCACTTGGCCAGATCCGGATGATCCGACGGGCCCTGACCGCAGATACCGATGTACTTGCCAGCCTTGTTGCACGCCTGGATGGCATTGGCGAGCAGCTTCTTCACCGCCGGATTACGCTCGTCGAACAGGTGGGCAATGATTCCGGAGTCGCGATCCAGGCCCAGAGTCAGCTGAGTCATGTCGTTGGAGCCGATGGAGAAACCATCGAAGAACTCGAGGAACTCGTCAGCCAGCAGAGCGTTGGACGGCAGCTCGCACATCATGATGACCCGCAGGCCATTCTCGCCACGCTTGAGGCCGTACTTCGCCAGCAGATCGACAACCTGGGATGCTTCGCCCAGTGTGCGCACGAACGGCACCATCAGCTCGACGTTGGTGAGTCCCATGACGTCGCGGACCTTCTTCATCGCGCGGCATTCAAGCTCGAAGCAGTCGCGGAACGAGTCGCTGATGTAGCGCGAGGCTCCGCGGAAGCCCAGCATCGGGTTCTCTTCTTCCGGCTCGTACAGCTTGCCGCCGATCAGGTTGGCGTACTCGTTGGACTTGAAGTCCGACAGGCGCACGATGACCTTCTTCGGCCAGAACGCTGCTGCCAGGGTGCTGACGCCCTCGACCAGCTTCTCGACATAGAAGTTGACCGGGTCGTCGTAACCAGCGATGCGCTTCTCGACGCTGCTCTTCACGTCGGCCGGCAGGCCTTCGAAATTCAGCAGCGCCTTGGGGTGCACGCCGATCATGCGGTTGATGATGAACTCGAGGCGGGCCAGGCCGACGCCTTCGTTTGGCAGGTGGGCGAAGTCGAAGGCGCGATCCGGGTTGCCGACGTTCATCATGATCTTGAACGGCAGCTCCGGCATGGCGTCGATGGAGTTCTGGCGAATGTCGAAGCCCAGTTCGCCGTCGAAGATCAGGCCGGTATCGCCTTCCGCACAGGAGACAGTAACGCGCTGGCCATCCTTGAGGACTTCGGTGGCATTGCCGCAGCCCACTACTGCCGGAATACCCAGCTCACGGGCGATGATCGCTGCGTGGCAGGTACGCCCGCCGCGGTTGGTGACGATGGCACTGGCGCGCTTCATCACCGGTTCCCAATCCGGATCGGTCATGTCGGAGACCAGCACGTCGCCCGGCTGGACCTTGTCCATCTCGCTCACGTCGTGGATGACCTTGACCGGGCCTGCGCCGATGCGCTGGCCGATGGCACGACCCTCGACCAGTACGGTGCCCTTCTCCTTCAGCAGGTAACGCTCCATCACGTTGGCGCTGCTGCGGCTCTTCACGGTTTCCGGCCGGGCCTGAACGATGTACAGCTTGCCGTCGTCACCGTCCTTGGCCCATTCGATGTCCATCGGGCGGCCGTAGTGCTTCTCGATGATCATCGCCTGCTTGGCGAGGTTGGTGACCTCTTCATCGGTCAGGCAGAAGCGCGCACGGTCGGCCGCATCGACGTCGACGGTCTTGACCGACTTGCCGGCCTTGGCTTCGTCGCCATAGACCATCTTGATCGCCTTGCTGCCCAGATTGCGGCGCAGGATAGCCGGGCGACCAGCTTCCAGCGTCTGCTTGTGGACGTAGAACTCGTCCGGGTTGACCGCGCCCTGCACGACGGTTTCGCCAAGGCCGTAGGCGCCGGTGATGAAGACCACATCACGGAAGCCCGATTCGGTGTCGAGGGTGAACATCACACCGGCGGTGCCGGTTTCCGAGCGGACCATGCGCTGTACTCCGGCAGACAGGGCGACCAGCTTGTGATCGAAACCCTGGTGCACGCGGTAGGCGATGGCACGGTCGTTGAACAGAGAGGCGAACACTTCCTTGGCCGCGCGGATCACGTTGTCCACGCCACGGATGTTGAGGAAGGTTTCCTGCTGGCCGGCGAAGGACGCGTCCGGAAGGTCTTCGGCGGTGGCCGAGGAGCGGACCGCGACGGCCATGTTGTCGTTGCCGCCGGACATTTCGGCGAAGGCCGTGCGAATGTCGGCATCGAGCTGCGGCGGGAACTCGGCGTCCATGACCCACTGGCGGATCTGCGCGCCGGCCTTGGCCAGGGCGTTGACGTCATCCACGTCGAGGGCATCGAGCAGAGCGTGGATCTGATCGTTCAGACCGCTGAGTTCGAGGAAGTCGCGATAGGCCTGAGCCGTCGTGGCGAAACCGCCCGGTACGGAAACGCCGGCACCGGCGAGGTTGCTGATCATCTCGCCCAGGGAGGCGTTCTTGCCCCCTACACGCTCAACGTCATGATTGCCGAGCTTATCGAGGGAAACTACGTACTCTACCAAGGTGATCTCTCCACATTAGTGTTGGAAACTCAACCGGAGCCGGGCCGCACGACTGTGGCCCGACCCTGCAAAATAAGTAACAATGCCCGCCAACCGGGCTCGGCGAAGGGCCTACTATAGCTGGGAACCGTTCTCGACTTAAGGCCCAAGGCACATGAAACGAACTGCTTTCTTCATTTCGGACGGCACAGGCATCACCGCGGAAACCCTGGGCCAGAGTCTTCTGGCACAGTTCGAGAACATCACTTTCACGAAACTGACGCGCCCGTACATCGACACCGCGGAAAAAGCGCGGGCCATGGTACAGCAAATCAATAATGCCGCGGAAAAGGACGGTGGCCGGCCGATCATCTTCGACACGCTGGTTAACCAGGAAATCCGTGACATTCTGGCCGAATCCAATGGCTTCATGATCGATATCTTCTCTTCGTTCCTTGCTCCGCTGGAACATGAGCTGATGTCACGTTCCTCCTATTCCGTGGGCAAATCCCACTCGATCAGCCACAACACCAACTACATGGAGCGTATCGAGGCAGTCAACTTCGCCCTCGACAACGACGATGGTGCGCGCACCCGCTACTACGACAAGGCGGACCTGATCCTGGTTGGCGTTTCCCGCTGCGGCAAGACGCCAACCTGCCTGTACATGGCGATGCAGTACGGCATCCGCGCCGCCAACTACCCGCTCACCGAGGACGACATGGAGCGCCTGCAGCTGCCCAGTGCACTCAAGGAGTACAAGGACAAGCTGTTCGGTCTCACCATCGACCCGGATCGCCTGGCTGCCATCCGCAACGAACGCAAGCCCAACAGCCGCTACGCCAGTTTCGCCCAATGCGAATTCGAAGTGCGCGAGGTGGAAAACCTGTTCCGCCGCGAGAACATCAACTTCATCAATTCCACGCATTTTTCGGTCGAGGAAATCTCGGCCAAGATCCTGGTGGAGAAAGGCGTCGAGCGTCGACTCAAATAACCGCCGCTTCGCTAGACAACAAAAAGTCCGCTTGGTGCGGACTTTTTGCGTTCAAGGCGCAAGAAAAATCTGCGCAGGACCCACTCGACCTGGTCGTGCACCAGCCTTAGAAGGAATCACCGGGGACCCGCACCCAGCCTTCCATCACCACCCGCGCGCTGCGGCTCATGATGGCTTTGGTCACGGTCCACTGGCCGTCTATCTGCTTCGCCTCGGCACCGACGCGCAACGTGCCGGACGGATGCCCGAAGCGCACGGCCTGACGCTCACCACCACCCGCCGCGAGATTGACCAGCGTACCGGGCACCGCCGCCGCCGTGCCGATGGCCACCGCACAGGTGCCCATCATGGCGTGGTGCAGCTTGCCCATGGACAGTGCGCGGACGAGCAGATCGACCTCGCCCGCCTCGATGTTCTTGCCGGACGACGCACGATAGCTTTTAGGCCGGGAAACGAACGCAACCTTCGGCGTGTGCTGGCGGGTCAACGCCTCCTCCGCGGTCTTGATCAAGCCCATCCGCAGCGCACCGGCCACACGAATCGACTCCAGACGAGCCAGCGCCTCCGGATTGCCGTTGATGTCCTCACGCAACTCCGTGCCCTGATAGCCGATATCCTCGGCATTGACGAATACTGTCGGGATGCCCGCACTGATCATGGTCGCCTTGAGCGTGCCGATACCGGGCACCTCCAGGTCGTCGACTAGGCTGCCGGTAGGAAACATCGAGCCGCCCTCCTCGCCATCATCGGACGGATCGAGGAATTCCAGCACGATTTCCGCAGCCGGAAAGGTCACACCGTCCAGCTCGAAGTCGCCGGTTTCCTGTACCTGCCCGTTGGCTACCGGCACATGGGCGATGATGGTTTTGCCGATGTTGGCCTGCCAGATCCGCACTACGCAGGTGCCGTTGTCCGGGATACGCGAGGCGTCCACCAGCCCTGCATGCAGCGCGAAGGCACCGGCGCCGGTAGAGAGGTTGCCGCAGTTACCGCTCCAGTCGACGAAGGGCTTGTCGATCGACACCTGGCCATAGAGGTACTCGACGTCGTGATCGGGGCGACTGCTCTTCGACAGAATGACGCATTTGCTGGTGCTCGATGTGGCGCCGCCCATGCCATCGATGTGCGCCGAGTACGGGTCAGGGCTGCCGATCACGCGCATGAACAGCTTGTCGCGCGCAGCACCCGGCACCTGGCAGCTCTGCGGGAGATCCTGCAGACGGAAGAACACGCCCTTGCTGGTGCCGCCACGCATGTAGGTGGCAGGAATCCTGATCTGGGGAAGATGAGCCATGGGAATCTGGTCCTCATGAAGCTGCGCCACCGGACGGTCGCGCAGGAATGAAATGTCGCCGCTGCGCACACGCTCTGCGAACGAACCACAGAGCATGTGCGGAACTGGCGTGCCTCAGGCGTGGCCGAGGAAATCCTTGGCGAAGCGCTGCAGTACGCCACCGGCCTGGTAGACGCTGACCTCGGCCGCGGTGTCGAGGCGGCACGTGACCGGCACGCGGGTCTCTTCCCCATTCTTGCGATGCATGACCAGGGTCAGATCGCAACGCGGCGACAGTTCGCCTTCGATGTCGTAGGTTTCGGTGCCGTCAAGGCCGAGGGTCAGGCGGGTGGTGCCCGGCTTGAACTCGACCGGCAGCACGCCCATGCCCACCAGGTTGGTACGGTGGATGCGCTCGAAGCCTTCGGCGACGATCACTTCCACGCCGGCCAGACGCACGCCCTTGGCCGCCCAGTCACGCGAGCTGCCCTGGCCATAGTCGGCACCGGCGACGATGATCAGGTTCTGCTTGCGATTCATGTAGGTTTCGATGGCTTCCCACATGCGCATGACCTGGCCTTCCGGCTCGACACGGGCCAGCGAGCCCTTCTGCACCTTGCCATCGACCACGGCCATTTCGTTGACCAGCTGCGGGTTGGCGAAGGTGGCGCGCTGTGCGGTCAAGTGATCGCCGCGATGGGTTGCGTAGGAATTGAAGTCCTCCTCCGGCAGGCCCATTTTGGCCAGGTACTCGCCCGCCGCCGAATCCGGCAGGATGGCATTGGATGGCGACAGGTGATCGGTGGTGATGTTGTCCGGCAGGATCGCCAGCGGGCGCATGCCCTTGAGGGTGCGCTCGCCAGCCAGCGCGCCTTCCCAGTACGGCGGGCGGCGAATGTAGGTAGACATCGGGCGCCAGTCGTACAACGGACTCTTGGCCTCCTCGATGCTGCCCAGGTCGAACATCGGGATGTAGACCTGCTTGAACTGCTCCGGCTTGACCGAGGCGGCGACGATGGCGTCGATCTCCTCGTCGGATGGCCAGAGGTCCTTCAGAGTGACCGGATGGCCGTTCTTGTCGGTGCCCAGCACGTCCTGTTCGATGTCGAAGCGCACGGTGCCGGCGATGGCGTAGGCCACCACCAACGGCGGCGAGGCCAGGAAGGCCTGCTTGGCGTAAGGGTGGATGCGTCCGTCAAAGTTGCGGTTGCCGGACAGCACTGCAGTGGCATACAGGTCACGGTCGATGATTTCCTGCTGGATCTTCGGGTCCAGCGCACCGGACATGCCGTTACAGGTCGTGCACGCATAGGCGACGATGCCGAAGCCAAGCTTCTCCAGCTCCGGCAGCAGGCCCGCCTCTTCCAGGTACAGCTTGGCCACCTTCGAGCCTGGCGCAAACGACGTCTTCACCCAGGGCTTGCGTACCAGCCCCAGTTCGTTGGCCTTTTTGGCCAGCAGGCCCGCCGCGACCACGTTGCGCGGGTTGGAGGTATTGGTGCAGCTGGTGATGGCGGCGATGATCACCGCGCCATCCGGCAACAGGCCTTCGGCCTCCTCGACACGTGCGGCGGCCAGCTTGGCCTCGTCGGCGATGCCACGCTCGTGCAGTGCCGACGTCGGCAGACGCTTGTGCGGGTTGCTCGGGCCGGCCATGTTGCGCACCACGCTGGACAGGTCGAATTCGAGCACGCGCTCGTACTCGGCGCCTTCCAGGGCGGTTGCCCACAGGCCGGTTTCCTTGGCGTACTGCTCGACCAGGGCAACCTGCTCCGGTTCGCGGCCGGTCAGTTTGAGGTACTCGATGGTCTGCTGGTCGATGTAGAACATCGCCGCGGTGGCGCCGTACTCCGGGCACATGTTGGAAATGGTGGCGCGATCACCGATGGACAGACTGTCGGCGCCCTCGCCGAAGAACTCGACCCAGGCTCCGACGACACGTTCCTTGCGCAGGAACTCGGTCAGCGCGAGGACGATATCGGTGGCGGTGATGCCGGGCTGACGCTTGCCGGTGAGCTTGACCCCGACGATGTCGGGCAGGCGCATCATCGAAGGCAGGCCGAGCATCACGGTCTCGGCCTCCAGGCCGCCGACGCCGATGGCGATGACGCCCAGTGCATCGACGTGCGGCGTATGTGAATCGGTGCCCACGCAGGTGTCCGGGAAGGCTACGCCGCCGCGGGCCTGGATCACCGGGGACATCTTCTCCAGGTTGATCTGGTGCATGATGCCGTTGCCGGCGGGGATCACGTCGACGTTCTTGAACGCGGTCTTGGTCCACTCGATGAAGTGAAAACGATCCTCGTTGCGGCGCTCCTCGACGGCACGGTTCTTCTCGAAGGCGTCCGGATCGAAGCCGGCGTACTCGACGGCCAGCGAGTGGTCGACGATCAGCTGGGTCGGCACCACCGGGTTGACCTTGGCCGGGTCGCCGCCCTGCTCCGCGATTGCGTCACGCAGGCCGGCGAGATCGACCAGCGCGGTCTGGCCGAGGATGTCATGGCAGACCACGCGCGCCGGATACCAGGGAAAGTCCAGATCGCGCTTGCGCTCGATGATCTGCTTGAGCGAATCGGTCAGCGCTGCCGGTTCGCAGCGGCGCACCAGCTGCTCGGCCAGCACGCGGGAGGTATAGGGCAGCTTGTCATAGGCGCCCGGCTGAATGGCTTCAATCGCCTCGCGGGTGTCGAAGTAGTCAAGCCCGGTGCCTGGCAGCGGTTTGCGGTGTTCTGTATTCATGCCGGAAGAACTCAATCCAGTAATGTTCCGAGGGGCAAGGCCTGGAGGAACCCGCACGGCGGGCTCCCCATCCCGATCAGCGCTGGGCGATCGGTACTACCTTGCGCTGTTCCGGACCGATGTACTCGGCACTCGGCCGAATGATCCGGTTATTGCTGCGTTGTTCGAACACATGGGACGCCCAGCCGGTAACGCGCGAGCAGACGAAGATCGGCGTGAACAGCTTGGTGGGGATGCCCATGAAGTGATAAGCGGAGGCATGGTAGAAGTCGGCGTTCGGGAAGAGCTTCTTCTGCTCCCACATGGTTTCGTCGACGGCCACCGAGACCGGGTAGAGCACGGTATCGCCCACTTCGTCAGCGAGCTTCTTGGCCCAGACCTTGATTACCTCGTTGCGCGGGTCGGAGACGCTGTAGATCGCGTGGCCGAAGCCCATGATCTTGTCCTTGCGTTCGAGCATGCCGAGGATCGCTTCGCGGGCCTCTTCCGGGCTCTTCCACTGCTCGATCATGTCCATCGCCGCTTCGTTGGCGCCGCCATGCAGCGGGCCGCGCAGCGAACCGATGGCACCGGTCACGCAGGAATAGAGGTCGGACAGCGTCGAAGCGCAGACACGGGCGGTGAAGGTCGAGGCGTTGAACTCGTGCTCGGCGTAGAGGATCAGCGAGACGTTCATCACCTTGACGTGCAGGTCGCTCGGCTTCTTGCCGTGCAGCAGCGCGAGGAAATGACCACCCAGGGTGTCTTCGTCGCTGGTGCAGTCGATGCGCACACCGTCATGGGTGAAGCGGTACCAGTAACACATGATGGCCGGGAAGGCCGCCATCAGGCGCTCGGCCACGTCGCGCTGCTGATCGAAGCTGAGTTCGGGCTCAAGGGTGCCGAGCACTGACGAACCGGTGCGCATCACATCCATCGGATGCGCGCTGGCCGGGATGCGCTCGAGCACTTCCTTCAGCGGCTGCGGCAGGTCGCGCATGGTCTTCAGGCGCTTCTTGTAGTCGGCCAGTTGCGCAGCGGTGGGCAGCTCGCCGTAGAACAACAGATAGGCCACTTCTTCGAAGTCGCACTCAGCGGCCAGGTCGCGTACGTCATAGCCACGGTAGGTCAGCCCGGCGCCGGTCTTGCCGACGGTGCACAGGGCGGTCTGCCCGGCGATCTGTCCGCGCAGCCCCGCACCGCTCAATACTTTTGCTTCAGCCATTGCTATCTCCTTCTTGGATTTGTTCTGGATACTGCAAATCACGTTGAAAAATGGATCGCAAAGGTCCCGCTGGCAAATCCCGGCGGGACCTGCTCGTCAGCTCTTCTTCTGGGCGAACAGCGCGTCGAGGTGCTGCTCGAACGCGTGGTAGTTGATGCGATCGTAGAGCTCCATACGGGTCTGCATGGTGTCGATCACATTCTTCTGCGTACCGTCACGGCGCAGCGCGGTGTAGACGTTTTCCGCCGCCTTGTTCATGGCGCGGAAGGCCGACAGCGGATAGAGCACCAGGGAAACGTCGACGCTGGCCAGCTCCTCGGTGGTGTACAGCGGCGTAGCGCCGAACTCGGTGATGTTGGCCAGGATCGGCGCCTTCACGCGGTCGGCGAAGGTCTTGTACATGGCCAGCTCGGTGATCGCCTCCGGGAAAATCATGTCGGCACCCGCCTCGATGCAGGCTGCAGCACGATCCAGCGCGGAGTTCAGTCCTTCCACCGCCAGCGCATCGGTACGCGCCATGATCACGAAGCTGTCGTCAGTGCGCGCGTCGACCGCCGCCTTGAAGCGATCGACCATTTCCTGCTGGGAAACGATTTCCTTGTTTGGACGATGGCCGCAACGCTTGGCGCCGACCTGGTCCTCGATATGGATCGCGGCAGCGCCGAACTTGATCATCGACTTCACGGTGCGGGCCACGTTGAACGCCGAGGAGCCGAAGCCGGTGTCGACATCCACCAGCAGCGGCAGGTCGCAGACGTCGGTGATGCGACGGACGTCGGTCAGCACATCGTCGAGCCCGGTGATTCCCAGGTCAGGCAGACCCAGCGAGCCGGCGGCGACGCCACCGCCGGACAGGTAGATCGCCTTGAAGCCGGCGCGCTTGGCCAGCAGCGCATGATTGGCGTTGATCGCACCGACCACCTGCAGGGGATGTTCGCTGGCGACCGCGTCGCGAAAACGCTGACCGGGGGTTGGGAGTGTCATGCCTCACCTCTTGGTTGTGGTGTTTGCTCAAGAGCACCTTTGAAATGGCGCTCGACATTGCGCTTGGAAGCGGCGATGTGGCGGCGCATCAGCAGCTCCGCCAGTTCGCCATCGCGCTCGGCGATGGCGTCCAGGATTCGGTGGTGTTCGGCGAAGGCCTGATGCGGCCGATTCGGCGTGGTGGAGAACTGGATGCGGTACATGCGCACCAGCTGGTAGAGCTCGTCGCACAGCAGCTTGGCCAGCGTGCGGTTGCCGCTGCCCTGGATGATCCGGTAGTGGAAGTCGAAGTCGCCTTCCTGCTGGTAGTAACCGACGCCAGCCTGAAACGCCTCATCGCGTTCGTGAGTGCTGAGCACCCGACGCAGCTCATCGATCTCCGCCTCGCTCATGCGTTCGGCGGCCAGACGACAGGCCATGCCTTCCAGGGACTCACGAATTTCGTAGAGTTCGATCAGCTCGGCATGGCTCAGCGAAACCACGCGCGCGCCCACATGGGGAACGCGGACAAGCAGTTTCTGGCCCTCCAGCCGGTGGATAGCCTCGCGCAGCGGCCCGCGGCTGATGCCGTAGGTACGCGCCAGTTCGGGCTCGGAAATCTTGCTGCCCGGCGCAATTTCACCCTTGACGATCGCAGCCTGGATCAGGCGGAACACGTTCTCGGCAAGTGTGCCGCTATCAAGCTGCTGTACTGAAGGGGGTAGCTCAACGGTATCCAGCATGATTGTCGACAATCCGAAAGAAAGTACGGCGAAATTACGCCTGCACGACCTAACCGTCAACTGACACAGTCCTCCGATTGTCGACACCTTTACTAAAGTCGTACGTTCGGCATGGTCTGTATTAAGGGGTGTCAAAGCGCTGGTGGCCGTTGTAGCGCCAAGAAATCAGCATGCTAGAATGCCAGCCTTTCGCGTCCAGGCCGCTCGCCGGACCTTTCGGCGCAGGCCAGCCGGCCATTCTTCCCTTCCCTTAGATTTCAGGTTCCATGAGAGTTAAAGCCCACCTTCTGCTGCTCTGCGTACTGATCCTGCCCGCCATCGGCGTGGCTGCCGAAAAGGCGATCTACGGTCTGAACGAACACGTCGGCATTCCCGACTTCAATCTGGAAGTGGAAGCGAAACTCGACACCGGCGCGCAGACGGCATCGCTCAGCGCGCGCGACATCACTCGCTTCAAGCGCAAGGGCGAATCCTGGGTGCGCTTCTACCTGGCCGTCGACAGCGCCCATGCGCACCCCATCGAACGCCCCCTGGCGCGGATCAGCAAGATCAAACGTCGCGCCGGCGACTTCGATCCGGAAGAGGAAAAGACCTATACCGCACGGCCGGTCATCGAGCTCGATCTGTGCATGGGCAAGGTCAAACGCACCATCGAAGTGAACCTCACCGACCGTACGGCTTTCCAATACCCACTTTTGATCGGTTCCGATGCGCTCACCCGCTTCGGTGCCCTGGTGGACCCAAGTCGCACCTTTATTGCCGGCAAGCCCGGTTGCCTCAACGAATCTGACGCTGACGAGTAATACCCATGCGCGCTCTCACTCTGCATCTGAAAGTCCTGATCTTCCTGCTCGTCGCACTGGGAATTTCGATTACTGCCTACCAGATCTTCATCCTCGGCATTCCGGTTACCGAAGATGAAACCGATGACCTGTGGAATATCGACGCCAAGGTCGAGTTCCAGGCCAATCCGCGCGAGCCAGTGAAGCTGCAGATGTACGTGCCGCCGCTGAATCAGGAGTTCGTCAGCCTCAACGAGAGCTTCATCTCCAACAACTACGGTGTCAGCGTCAACCGCGTCGACGGCAACCGCCGCGTCACCTGGTCCGCGCGTCGCGCCAGCGGCAACCAGACGCTCTATTACCGCCTGGTGCTGACCAAGCGCTACAGCGGCGAGCAGAGCAAGCCCACCGGCCCGATCTTCCGCGACAGCATCCCGGGCGAAGGCCCGGAGAAGATTGCCGCCGAGGCCCTGCTCTCTCCCATTCGCCAGCATTCGGCCGACGTCGAGACCTTCATCAGCGAAGCGATCAAGCGCGTCAACAATCCCAACGATGACAACGTCAAGTTGCTGCTCGGGGGCGATACCTCCATCCCGAACAAGGCACGTGTCATCGAGCTGCTGCTGTCCATCGCCCACGTGCCGATGGAGCGTGTGCATACCGTCCGCCTGAATGCCGATCAGCCGCAAACGCCCGAACTCTGGCTGCGCAGTTTCAATGGCGACAAGTGGCTGTTCTTCAACCCCGGCACCGGCGAACAGGGCCTGCCGGGTGACCGTCTGGTCTGGTGGACCGGTGACGAGCCGCTGATCAACCTGGAAGGTGGCCGCAACCCGCAGGTGACCTTTACCCTGAACAACAGCGAGATGAACGCCATCCGCCTCGCCAAGCTGACAGACGAGAACACCGAGGCCGGATTCCTGGAGTATTCGCTGTACGGCCTGCCCCTGCAGACTCAGCAGACCTACCAGATCATGATCATGATACCGATCGGCGTGCTGGTGATCCTGATCCTGCGTAACCTCGGCGGCCTGCAGACCCTCGGCACCTTCACCCCGGTGCTGATCGCCCTGGCGTTCCGCGAAACCCAGATCGGTTTCGGCATCATCCTGTTCACCCTGATCACCGCGCTCGGCCTGTCGCTGCGCTCGTACCTGGAACATCTGAAACTCCAGATGCTGCCGCGCCTGTCGGTCGTGCTGACCTTCGTCGTTGTGCTGATTGCAGTGATCAGCCTGCTCAGCCACAAGCTCGGCCTCGAGCGCGGGTTGTCGGTATCGCTGTTCCCGATGGTGATCCTGACCATGACCATCGAACGCCTGTCCATCACCTGGGAAGAGCGCGGCGGCGGCCATGCCTTCAAGGTCGCGGTCGGCACGCTGATCGCCGCAAGCCTGGCCTTCATGCTGATGAACATCCGGGAGCTGACTTACTTCATCTTCACCTTCCCGGCCGTGCTGCTGATCATGGTGGGCTTCATGCTGGCGATGGGTCGCTACCGCGGCTACCGCCTGACCGAGCTGTTCCGCTTCAAAGCCTTTCTGAAGGATTGAGCCATGTTCGGTCTGATCAAGACGTGGAAGGCCCTAGAAGCCAAGGGCATCATGGGCATCAACCGCCGCAACGCGGACTACGTGCTCAAGTACAACAAGCGCAGCCTGTACCCGATCGTCGATGACAAGATCATCACCAAGCAGCGCGCGATCGAGGCCGGCATTCATGTGCCGGAGATGTACGGGATCATCGAGACCGAGAAGGACATCGACAAGCTCAAGGACATCGTCAAGGACCACACCGACTTCGTCGTCAAACCGGCCCAGGGTGCTGGCGGCGACGGCATTCTGGTGATCGCGGACCGTTTCGAGGGTCGCTACAAGACCGTATCCGGAAAGATCATGACCCATGAGGAAATCGAGCATCAGATCTCCAACATCCTCACTGGTCTGTATTCTCTCGGCGGTCACCGCGACCGTGCGCTGATCGAGTACCGCGTCACGCCTGATCCGATCTTCAAGAGCATCAGTTACGAAGGGGTGCCGGACATCCGCATCATCGTGCTGATGGGTTATCCGATCATGGCCATGCTGCGCCTGCCCACCCGCCAGTCCGGCGGCAAGGCCAACCTGCACCAGGGTGCCATCGGCGTCGGCGTGGATCTGGCGACCGGTATCACCCTGCGTGGCACCTGGCTGAACAACAAGATCACCAAGCACCCCGACACCACCAATGCCGTGGACGGCGTACAGCTGCCGAACTGGGACGGCTTCATGAAGCTGGCCGCCGGCTGTTACGAGCTCTGCGGGCTCGGCTATATCGGTGTCGACATGGTGCTCGATCAGGACAAGGGACCGCTGATCCTGGAGTTGAATGCACGCCCGGGCCTGAACATCCAGATCGCCAACGACTGCGGGCTGACCCACCGCGCCCACGCCGTGGAGAACCGTCTGGAAGAGCTCAAGGCAAAGGGTATCCAGGAAACCGTCGAGGAACGCGTGAAGTTCTCCCAGGAGCTCTTCGGCCACGTTCCGCCGCACGACTGACCCATCGGCCGGCCCGCGCATCTCGCGGGCCGGCCCTTATCGATCCGACCATGCCCCTCTGCACGCTGCACCCCCTGCCCTATAAGGCCGATCCTGCTCACTGGTTCGAACGCATTCGTCATGCGCCCGGCGCCGTTCTGCTGGATTCCGGCCGGCCGGTAGCCGAGCGCGGCCGCTTCGACATCCTCAGCGCCTGGCCATCGGCGATCTTCGAGCCTGCCCGGAGCGAATCAGGGCGTGATTTTTTCCAGCGTTTGCGCCAGGCATTGCGCGACCTAGGGCCGGCCACGCTGCCCGACGGTTGCGAGCTGCCCTTCGCGGGCGGACTGATCGGCCTGCTGAATTACGACTTCGGCACGCGGCTGGAACGGCTTCCACAGCGCGCCCGCGATGACAGTGGTTTGCCGCTGGCGCGCCTCGGGCTGTATGGCTGGGCGTTGATCACGGATCACCAGCGTCAGACCAGCCAGCTGCTGTTTCATCCGGCCACCGCCCGGCCCGAACGTGAACGCCTGGTCCGTCTGTTCGAAACGGCCTTCTCTGCCGCACCCGAGCCATTCAGGCTGCATGGGCGGTTCACTCCGGATATCTCGCGGGATGATTATCGCCGCGGCATCGAGCGCATCCAGGCCTATATCCAGGCGGGCGACTGCTACCAGGTGAACTTCACCCAGCGTTTTCGCGCCGCCTGCTCGGGTGATGCATGGAGTGCCTATAGCGCCCTGCGCAAGGCTTGCCCGACACCATTCGCCGGGTTCGTCGGGCTTGGCGATGGCGCCATCGTCAGCCTTTCGCCGGAACGCTTCCTGCGGCTGCAGGGCGGCCGGGTGGAGACGCGGCCGATCAAGGGTACGCGGCCCCGCGGGCATGACGAGCAGAGCGATGCCGCACAGGCGCAGGCACTACTGGCCAGCGAGAAGGATCGTGCCGAGAACCTGATGATTGTCGATTTGCTGCGCAACGATCTCGGCCGCAGCTGTCGCATCGGCAGCGTGCGCGTCCCGCAGCTGTTCGCGCTGGAAAGCTACCCCAATGTCCATCACCTGGTGAGCTGTGTCACCGGCGAGCTCGCCGACCGGCTGGACGCATTCGATCTGCTGGCCGGCAGCTTTCCTGGCGGGTCCATTACCGGAGCGCCGAAGATCCGCGCCATGCAGATCATCGACGAGCTGGAACCTACCCGCCGCTCGATTTACTGCGGGTCGCTGCTGTATGTCGATGTCAGGGGGGAAATGGACAGCTCCATCGCCATCCGTACCCTGCTCGTCCGTGGCGGACAAGCCAACTGCTGGGGCGGTGGCGGCATCGTCGCCGACTCGGACTGGCAAGCGGAATACCAGGAGTCGATCGACAAAGTGAAGGTGCTGCTGGAAACGCTGGAGCAGCTACCAGACTGAGGCGACCGGCCAACGGAGCGGCCGCCTCGATCCTGACAGATCAGAGCGTCAGCTTGCGGTTCGACGCCTTGAGGAACTCCTGCTTGAGCGCATCGAAGGTATGCACTGCCGGGAATTGCGGGAACTCGGCGATGACATTGTCCGGCGCATGGAACAGGATGCCGGCATGGGCTTCGCTGAGCATGGTGGTGTCGTTGTAAGAGTCACCCGCAGCGATGACACGGTAGTACAGGCTCTTCAGCGCGATGACCGACTGGCGCTTGGGGTCCTTCTGGCGCAGCTGATAGTCCACCACGCGGTCGGTCTCGTCGGTGATCAGGCGATGGCAGAGCAGCGTCGGGAAGCCCAGCTGGCGCATCAGCGGCTGGGAGAACTCGTAGAAGGTGTCGGACAGGATCACCACCTGGAAACGCTCACGCAGCCAGTCGATGAACTCCGGCGCGCCTTCCAGCGGCTTCAGCGTTGCGATGACCTTCTGGATATCGGCGAGCTTCAGGCCGTGCTCGTCGAGGATGCGCAGGCGCTGCTTCATCAGCACGTCATAGTCGGGAATGTCCCGTGTGGTCGCCCGGAGCGATTCGATTCCGGTGGCCTCGGCAAAGGCGATCCAGATTTCCGGAACCAGCACACCTTCCAGGTCGAGACAGGCTATTTCCACGGGCCACTCCTCAATGCAGAAAATTGAAGGCGGCACTCTAACGGCAGCTCGCAGCCGAAGCAACGCAGCGCTTATACCTGAAAAGGCTGATACGCGTATCTAAACGTTATTTAGCGGCATAAACCCCTTTTGCTACCATCCGCCGCCTCAGAGCGCCGAAGCGCCGTGGACATTTATAAGGAAGCCGCCTGATGAGCACCTCCATCGACGTCGCCGCGTTGGCTACAGCCTACGCCGAGAAATCGCCGCAAGACGTTCTTAAGCTCGCCTTCGATCTGTTCGGCGATGACCTGTGGATCTCCTTCAGTGGCGCCGAAGACGTGGTACTGCTGGATATGGCCTGGAAGCTGAACAAGAGCGTCAAGGTGTTCACCCTCGATACCGGGCGCCTGCACAGCGAGACCTATCGTTTCATCGAGCAGGTCCGTGATCACTACGGCATCGCCATCGAGATCATGACCCCGGACCCAGCGTTGCTGCAGCCGCTGGTCAACGAAAAGGGCCTGTTCAGTTTCTACCGCGACGGTCATGGCGAATGCTGCGGTATCCGCAAGATCGAGCCGCTGCGCCGTAAACTGTCGACAGTGCGCGCCTGGGCCACCGGCCAGCGGCGTGATCAGAGCCCTGGCACCCGTAGCCAGGTTGCAGTACTGGAACTGGATACCGCGTTCTCGACACCGGACCACCCGCTGTACAAGTTCAACCCGCTGTCACAGATGACCAGCGAGGAAGTGTGGGGCTACATCCGCATGCTGGAAATTCCCTACAACAGCCTGCACGAGCGCGGGTTCATCAGTATCGGCTGTGAGCCCTGCACTCGGCCGGTGCTACCGAACCAGCACGAGCGTGAAGGTCGCTGGTGGTGGGAGGAAGCCACCCACAAGGAATGCGGGCTGCACGCCGGCAATCTGATCGCCAAGAGCTGACCGCACACTCATGCGGTAGACAGTGCACTCACGGGTTGGCGCCAGCGCCGAACCCGTGCCTCGAATGATCAGTAGGTCGGCAGCTGCATGCCGTCGAACAGCTCATCCAGTTCCGCCTTGTTGCGGCACTGGATGGCCTTTTCCAGCATGTCCCGGTTCAGATGCGGGGCGAACTGCTGGATGAAGTCGCACATGAAGCCGCGCAGGAAAGTGCCGCGGCGGAAGCCGATCTTGGTCACGCTGGACTCGAACAGCTCACTGGCATCCAGCACCACCAGATCCGAATCCAGGTTCGGGTCCACCGCCATGCGCGCCACGATACCAACGCCCAACCCGAGCCGGACATAGGTCTTGATCACGTCAGCGTCGGCTGCGGTGAAAACCACCTTCGGCGAAAGCCCACGATGGCCGAAGGCTTCGTCGAGCTTGGAGCGCCCGGTGAAACCGAACACGTAAGTCACGATCGGGTGCTCGGCCAGCGCCTCGAGGGTGAGCTTGTCCAGTTTCGCCAGCGGATGGCCGCGAGGCACGATCACGCAGCGGTTCCACCGATAGCAAGGCATCATCACCAGGTCGCCGAACAGTTCCAGCCCCTCGGTTGCGATGGCGAAATCGACCGTCCCGTCGGCGGCCATTTCGGCGATCTGCATCGGCGTACCCTGGTGCATGTGCAGCGACACGTCCGGGTACTGCTTGATGAAGCTGCTGATCACCTGAGGCAACGCATAACGTGCCTGGGTGTGGGTGGTCGCGATGCTCAGGGTGCCCTTCTTTTCGTTGGAGAACTCCTGGGCAATCTGCTTGATGCTCTCGCACTTGCGCAGAATCTCGCCAGCCGTGGTGATGATGCGCTCTCCAGCAGGTGTCACCCGCGTCAGATGCTTGCCACTGCGGGCGAACACTTCGACGCCGAGTTCATCCTCCAACAGGCGAATCTGCTTGCTGATGCCGGGTTGCGAGGTGAACAGACTCTGGGCAGTTGCCGAAACGTTGAGGTCATGGTGCGCCACTTCCCAGATGTAACGCAGTTGTTGAAGCTTCATAGAAATCCCTCAAGGCAAAGGCACCACTGCGCCTGCCGCAACACTTATAACCTTATGAACGGTGCGCCAACGGATGATAGATGTTCCGCCTGGCTTTTGCTGTGCGACCTTTGGTCTGACTCGCCGCGACTGCCGTTGAGCTTAGCAGTGCGGCGAAAACCGGGCCGGCGTTTGTGTCAGGCGCCGTTACGCTGCTCCAGGAAGCGCAACAGGCGATAGATCATTTCGGTACGGGGCATCGATACGCCCTGCTGCGCAGCTGCGGCAAGCGGTGCGGCATAGATCGCCTCCAGCTCCATCGGCCGGTTGTGTAACCTGTCGTGATACATGCTGGGCAGGTAGTCGGGCATGCGTGCCGTTCCCATCAGCAACTTCTCCGGGAAATCCTCTGGCAGCGCACAACCCAGCGCCTGCGCCGCGGCGCAGACCTCCTGCATGATGGCCTTGATCTGCGCCCGCGTGTCGTCGCTGGCGAGCAGCGACTCGGTACCAGCGTCGAGCAGAGCCGAGAGGCCGTTGAACGGCACGTTCCACACCAGCTTCATCCAGCGCGCCTGTGCCAGGCTGGGCATCGGTGAAGAATCCACCCCGGCCCGACGGAACATCTCGACCATCTCGCCCAGTAATACCTGTTGTGCCTGCGGGTCATGCCCGGCGGGCCCGGAATGGTAGCCAAGGTTGACCCCACCAAGGGCCTGATGCTCGACCACGCCGGGCGCGGAACGATGTGCACAGATCGCACACAGGCCGCCCAGCAGGTGCACGCTGGCCGGCAGAAATGGCCTGAGCACATCCTCCACACCCAGCCCGTTCTGCAGTACCACCACCTTGCAATCGGGTGCTGCGACCTGAGCGATGAGCGGCGCCAGCTCCTGGTTGCTGGTGCTTTTAGCCCCCACCAGTAGCCAGTTGCAGGGAGGCATCTGGGCGGCAGCGCGGTAAATCTGCGGCTGCTCCAGCAGTAATGGCCCATGCACCGCGCTATTGACCTGCAGGCCACGGGCGAGGACGGCATCGTATTCGCTACGCAACAGGAAATGCACATCGAAGCCGGCGCGTGCCAGCATCAAGCCATAGAAGCCTCCGATGGCACCCGTGCCGATGATGCCTATACGTGGATTGGCTGCAGACATAAGCGCTCCAGGTCATGTGGCCGGCGGGATACCCGCGCCAACCGATTGAAAAAGCAGAACGATAGCAGCCCGACGATGCGCATCACAGCGTCCCGCTTGGCGTTGCGAAGATCGACAGGCGGATCGACTCAATACGCCATCAATCTCGTTGTCGATTAAGCCCTTTAGCGCTAAGGTTCCGTTTCCCCGCTGCGCCCTCAAGTCCAGTTCCGCCGCACCGGGATCGCTGGCGGACGGCTCCCGTGATTCCTGACGAGTGACAAATGGCTGATTTACCAATCGACGACCTCAACGTTGCGTCCAACGTGACCCTGATCACGCCGGAGCAACTGAAGCGTGAAATCCCGCTGACCGCCTCGGCATTGCAGACCGTCTCCCATGGTCGTCAGGTCGTACGCGACATTCTCGACGGCAAGGATCACCGCCTGTTCCTGGTGATCGGCCCCTGCTCCATCCATGACCTGAAAGCCGCCCACGAGTACGCCGAGCGCCTCAAGGTCCTGGCGGAAAAGGTCTCCGACAGCCTGTTCCTCGTCATGCGCGTGTATTTCGAGAAGCCCCGTACCACTGTCGGCTGGAAAGGCCTGATCAACGATCCCTACATGGACGACTCGTTCAAGATCCAGGACGGTCTGCACATCGGCCGCAAGCTGCTGCTCGATCTGGCGGAGATGGGCCTGCCCACCGCCACCGAGGCACTCGACCCCATCTCTCCGCAGTATCTGCAGGATCTGATCAGCTGGTCGGCGATCGGCGCGCGCACCACCGAATCGCAGACGCACCGCGAAATGGCGTCCGGGCTGTCCTCGGCTGTCGGCTTCAAGAATGGCACCGACGGCAGCCTGACCGTGGCCATCAACGCGCTGCAGTCGGTTTCCAGCCCGCACCGTTTCCTTGGCATCAACCAGTCTGGCGGCGTGTCCATCGTCACCACCAAGGGCAATAACTACGGCCACGTGGTGCTGCGCGGTGGAAACGGCAAGCCCAACTACGACTCGGTCAGCGTCGCGCTCTGCGAGCAGGAGCTGCACAAGGCGGGCATTCGCCCGAACATCATGATCGACTGCAGCCATGCAAACTCCAACAAGGACCCTGCCCTGCAGCCGCTGGTGATGGACAACGTCGCCAACCAGATCCTCGAAGGCAACAATTCCATTGTTGGCCTCATGGTCGAAAGCCACCTTGGCTGGGGCAATCAGGCCATTCCGAAGAACCTGTGCGATCTCAAGTACGGAGTGTCCATTACCGACGCCTGTATCGACTGGGACACCACCGAGAAAGCCGTGCTGAGCATGCATGACAAGCTCAAGGACGTGCTGCCCAAACGGCAGCGCGGCTAGGAAGAAAAAACGCCGGTCTCCCGGCGTTTTTTTATGGCTCTGGCGTGGCCTGGCCAGAGCCCGTTCGATTGCGTTCGATGTAGCGTTCCACATATGAGCATGAAGGGATGACCTGATAGCCCTCCCGCTCCGCGTATTCGAGCGCATGCTGCGCCAGGGCCGCTGCGATGCCTCGCCCACGCAATGCGTCCGGAACGAAGGTGCGATACATATCCAGTGTCTGCTTGCCAAGATCCATGTAGGCAAGGTAGGCGCAGTGACCTTCGATCATCGCCTCGAAGCGATGGCCAGCCTGGTCGTGATGGACGCGCACCGTGTCGCTCATCGTGACTCCTTCAGCAGGATTGTCCTGTCTTCTTGTTTTCGGGTGGCTGCACCAGGGACGTGTCGTCGGCAGCCGCATACATTCACAGACGTCTTTTCTACCTCTTTCGAAGTCGTTCGACCAGCCTTGCGTTGATCATTATTTGCACGCCCTGCACCGGAACTTTCGATGCGTGATGCAATCAGGCAACTATGATGGGTCTTTGGGGAACCAGCGCTGGATGTTTTTTATCCAACTTGCCGGGATGAGAGACAAAGCAAAGGCAGTTTGAAAAAAAACCTGTAGCGCCTGCGCCCACTCAGTTTACTTAAGCTAAGTTATAGGTAGTATGTGCGCGCAAACTTTCCATAACGGAAGTTGCTTTATGGATTTCCACCTTAAGGGGAACAAGATGAACAACGTTCTGAAATTCTCTGCTCTGGCTCTGGCCGCAGTTCTGGCTACCGGTTGCAGCAACAGCATGACCAAAGAAAGCGAAGCTCGCCTGACCGCGACCGAAGACGCCGCTGCTCGCGCCCAGGCTCGCGCTGACGAAGCGTACAGCAAGGCCGACGAAGCTCTGGCCGCCGCTCAGAAGGCTCAGCAGACTGCTGACGAAGCCAACGAGCGTGCTCTGCGTATGCTGGAACGCGCCAGCCGCAAGTAAGCTTGTAAAAGCAAAAAAGCCGACCTTCAAGGTCGGCTTTTTTATGCCCGCGGAAAAGCAGTCAGAACAACTGCTCTTCATGGACGGCGACTTCGGTCCGCTGCTCGGCGATCTGGATCGGCAAGCCGTCTTCGCCAGCAATGATCTCGCGCACCATTTCCCAGTCCAGGTGCAACTTGCCCGCGGCCTCGTCACGCTTGAGCAGGGTATTGATGACGACGGCGTGCTTGTCCATCAGTGTCAGCGTCTTTTGATCACCGTCTTCCAGCGGCGCATGGGCTTCTAGATAGACCTTGCCCTCGCTGACGCCGAACTTGTAGGGCTCGTCGACGATACGCACCGGCGTTCCGACTTTCACCATCTTCGCCAGTTCGAGCACGTTGTGGTTGAGCATACGGAAGCAACCGTGGCTCACCCGCATGCCTATACCGAACTTCTTGTTCGAGCCATGAATCAGGTAGCCCGGAAGCGAAAGGCTCATCTTGTATGGGCCGAGAGGATTGTCCGGGCCTGGCGGAACCACCGTCGGCAACGGATCGCCATCGGCGGCGTGCTCTTCGCGAATCGACTTCGGCGGATACCAGGCCGGGTTGCTGGTCATGGCCGTGATCCGGGCTGTTCCAACCGGAGAACCCCAGCCCTCTCGGCCGATACCCAGCGGGAAGGTATGCACTACGTTCTTGCCTTCCGGGTAGTAGTACATCCGGTACTCGGCAATGTTGATCACAATGCCCTCGCGCGGGCCCGGCGGGAGGATGAAACGGGTCGGCAGAATGATGTCGGTGCCCTCGCCCGGCAGCCACGGGTCGACACCCGGGTTGGCCGCGACCAACTCCAGATAGCCAAGATCGTGGGCTTCACCGATGGCAGCGAAGGTATCTTCGTACTTCGCCTTGATGACCTGAATCTGGCCGACGATGTCTTCGCCTTCCGGCGGCAGCGGCAGTTCGAGCGCCGCGCTGGGGCCCGCCGAAAGCAAAGCAGCGAATGACAAACAGGAGGCGACCGCAAACGCGCGCGAGACCATTGAAGAGTCCTTGAGAATCCAGAGTAGAAGGATAGATGCGATTGTACTTGAACCGACCGAAACGTGAGCTACCAAGCCGCAGTGGCAGACGGAAGGCCCTTGCGGCGCGCCTCGAGCAGCTGACGGCAGCTGGGACACAACTGACGGTCCTTCAGCGTGGCCCGCTCGAGTTCCCGCCAACGGGGCTGAGCCGGCAGCAAGCCGCCGCACAACGTGCGGTCGGCATTTCCGCTCAGTTCCAGTTGCCGCAGCGCCAGGTGCAGTCGATTCTCGCGGCAGGCGAACATGTCGTACTGTTCGTCCGGCACGATGAGTCGATAAGCGTAAAGGGTCCTGGCTGAGCGCGACATCTGAGGCTCCAATCGAGGGCGCGACAGTAGCTGCGGCCACGCCTCAAAGCAAGGGCTCGAGTGCCGGCCAGACCGTCTCGAGCAACTGGCTCTGCGCCTCGGCCGTCGGATGGATGCCGTCGGCCTGCATCATCCCGGCAACACCCCCTACACCCTCCAGCAGGAACGGCACGTAGGCGACGCTCTTTTCCTGCGCAAGCGAGTCGAACGCATCGGCGAATGCACGGGTGTAGCGCTGCCCCAGATTCGGCGGCATGCGCATGCCCAGCAGCAACACTTCAGCACCTGCTTCGCGGCTGCGATCGATCATGTCGGCAAGATTCTGTTTCAATTGCACAGGTGATTGCCCACGCAATCCGTCATTGCCACCCAGCTCCAGAATGACCACTTCAGGGGTATGTTCCTCAAGCAGGGGATCGAGCCTGGCAAGCCCGCCAGCCGTGGTATCGCCACTGATGGAGGCGTTCACCACACGCCAGGATTCATCGCCCTCGACGAGGCGTTCCTGCAGTAGATGCACCCAGCCCTGGCTGGTTTCCAGCCCGAAAGCGGCGCTGATACTATCGCCGACCACCAGTACGGTTCCGGCCAGGGCTCCCTGAGTCCAGCACAGCAGCGCCAGGGCCCCGCATTTCAGCCACCTTCGCATCGGATTCCCTCATGAGCGGCAATATTCTCGACGCCCGGAACCTTAACAAAGTGGTACCCAGCGCGGAAGGCGAGCTGAGCATCCTGGCCGACCTCTCTTTGCAGCTGGCCAAGGGCGACAGCCTGGCCATCGTCGGCACCTCAGGGTCGGGCAAGTCGACGCTGCTCGGCCTGCTGGCCGGGCTCGATCTGCCGAGCTCGGGTGAAGTTCATCTGGCCGGCCATGCGCTGGCAGCGCTCGACGAAGACCAGCGGGCGCGGGTGCGTGCCGAACACGTCGGTTTCGTCTTTCAATCGTTCCAGCTGCTCGACAGCCTCAACGCCCTGGAGAATGTCATGCTGCCGCTGGAACTGGACGGGCGCCGCGACGCTCGCGAGCGCGCCACCGAGCTGCTCTCTCGCGTCGGCCTGGGCGAGCGCCTGCAGCATTATCCCCGCCAGCTATCCGGTGGCGAGCAGCAACGCGTCGCACTGGCCCGCGCCTTCGCCGCCGAGCCCGAGGTGCTGTTTGCCGACGAACCCACCGGCAACCTCGACACCCATACTGGCGCGCATATCACCGAACTGTTGTTCGAGCTTAACCGCGAGCGCGGCACGACCTTGGTGCTGGTCACCCACGACGAGCGCCTGGCCAGGCGCTGCCATCGCGTGCTTCGCCTCGAGGGCGGGCGCCAGATCGCCAGCGAGACGAGCGAATGATGGGCCTACCCAAGGCGCGCCTGTTCGCTCTGGCTTACCGGCAGTTGCTGCGCGACGCTCGCGCCGGCGAGTTGCGCGTGCTGTTTTTCGCCCTGTTGATCGCCGTCGCCGCCAGTACCGCCATCGGCTATTTCGGTGCACGCCTGAACGACGCCATGCTGCTGCGGGCCAGCGAGTTCCTTGGCGCCGACCTGGTGCTGGGCGGCAGCGCACCCGCCTCGGCGCAACAGATCGACGCCGGCAAGGCACAGGGGCTGGAACACGCCCAGGTGGTCGAATTTTCCAGCGTCATCGCCACCGACCAGGACTTGCAGCTCGCCAGTGTCAAAGCGGCCAGCAGCAGCTATCCCCTGCGCGGCGCCTTGCGCAGTGCGGCGCAGCCCTACGGCGCCGAAGAAGCCGGTGCCGGTCCGGCCCCTGGTGAAGCCTGGGCCGAGGCCAGGCTGTTCGCCGCCCTGGACCTGGCAATCGGTGACGACATCGAAGTCGGCAACAAGCTGCTGCGCCTGACCCGCGTGTTGACCTACGAGCCCGATCGGGTCGGTGATTTCTACAGCCTGACGCCACGCGTGCTGATGCACCTGGACGATCTTGCCGCGACCGGTGTCGTCCAGCCTGGCAGCCGAGTGCGCTACCGGGAGCTCTGGCGCGGCGAAAGCGCCGCACTGGCAGCTTACCAGCAGGCACTGCAGCCCGGGCTGCAAGCCCATCAACGCATCGAAACTGCCGGCGACAGCAACCGGCAGATAGGGGGCGCACTGGGCCGTGCTGAACGCTATCTGAACCTTGCGAGCCTGGCTGCGATTCTGTTGGCGGGCGTTGCCGTCGCGCTGTCGGCTGCCCGCTTCGCCACACGCCGCTTCGATGCCAGTGCGCTGCTCCGCTGTCTGGGCCTTTCTCGCCATGACGCGCTGCTGCTCTATACCTTGCAACTGGGCATGCTTGGCCTGCTGGCCAGCCTTGTCGGCGCCCTGCTCGGCTGGACCGCACAGCACGGGCTGTTCTACCTCCTGCGCGATCTGCTGGCGCAGGAGATTCCCCCCGGAGGGGTCTGGCCCGCCGCAGCCGGTGTGGCCACGGGTCTGGTGGCACTGGCGGGCTTTGCCCTTCCGCCATTGGCAGGACTGGGTCGCGTACCACCATTGCGGGTACTGCGCCGCGACCTGCTGCCGGTGCCACCCAGCGCCTGGCTGGTGTACGGCACGGCGATCCTGGCCCTCGGCCTGATCATGTGGCGGCTGAGCCTGGACCTGAAGATCACCCTGGCTCTGCTGGGCGGCGGCCTACTTGCCACGCTGGTGCTGGGAGGCCTGTTGCTGCTCGGCCTGAAGGGTATGCGTCGCCTGCTTGCCGGCGCTTCGCTGAGCTGGCGGCTGGGTCTGGGTCAGCTGCTGCGGCATCCGCTTGCAGCGGCGGGACAGGCGCTTGCCTTCGGCCTGATCCTGTTGGCCATGGCACTGATCGCCCTGTTGCGCGGCGAGCTGCTCGACACCTGGCAGGACCAGTTGCCGGACGACGCACCCAACCATTTCGTACTCAACGTCTTGCCTGCAGAAAAGGATGCCTTCGCCGAGCGAATCGACGCACTCTCCAGCCATGCCGCGCCACTGTATCCGGTGGTGCCGGGCCGACTCGTGGCGATCAATGGCGAGCCGGTCCGCCAGCTGGTCAGCAAGGAGTCCCAGGGCGAACGCGCGATTCGTCGCGATCTCAGCCTGACCTGGTCGGCCGACCTGCCCAAGGACAATCATCTGGTGGCTGGCCAGTGGTGGCATGAGCGGGCCGAGGCGGAGCTGCCAGGCGTGTCCGTCGAGGCCGAACTGGCCGAAAGCCTTCAGCTGAAGCTCGGCGACCAGCTGAGCTTCACCATAGGCGGGCTGACGCGTGAGGCTCGCGTCACCAGCCTGCGCGAGGTCAACTGGGACAGCTTCCAGCCCAACTTCTACATGATCTTCGAGCCCGACACCCTGCAGGGCATGCCGGCCACCTACATGACCAGCTTTCACCTGCCACCAGGCAACGAGCGCGAACTGGTGGAGCTGGCGCGGGCGTTCCCGTCGGTGACCCTGCTCCAGGTGGAGGCGCTGCTGGCCCAGCTGCGCAGCATCCTCGCGCAGGTCTCGCTGGCGGTGGAGTACGTACTGCTGTTCGTGCTGGCGGCGGGGCTGGCCGTGCTCTTCGCCGGTCTGCAAGCGACACTGGACGAACGCATCCGCCAGGGTGCGCTACTGCGCGCGCTAGGGGCCGAACGGCGTCTGCTGCTGAGGGCGCGCCGGGCCGAGTTCGGATTGCTCGGCGCTGCCAGCGGCCTGCTCGCCGCGCTTGGCTGCGAACTGGTGAGCGCCCTGCTCTATCACTATGCGTTCGACCTGCGCTGGCAGCCGCATCCCTGGCTGTTGTTGTTGCCGCTGATCGGCGCGCTGCTGGTCGGCAGCGCCGGGCTGATCGGCACGCGTCGCGCCCTCAACGCGAGCCCGCTGAGCGTACTGCGCGAGAACTGAAGCGCTACAATCGGCGCTTTTGCAGCGAGGTCGGAATTCAATGAGCCGTTATCGCCCACCCCGCCCGGCCGGCACGCCGCTGATCACACCAGAAGGCGAGGCCCGGCTGCGCGCCGAATTGCACGAACTGTGGCATGTCAGGCGACCACAGGTTACCCAGTCGGTCAGCGAAGCCGCCGCCCAGGGCGACCGTTCGGAGAACGCCGAGTACACCTACGGCAAGAAGATGCTGCGCGAGATCGACAGCCGTGTTCGCTTTCTGACCAAGCGTCTGGAAAAGCTGAAAGTCGTCAGCGAACGACCCAGCGACCCCAACAAGGTGTACTTCGGTGCCTGGGTGACGCTCGAGGATGAAGACGGTGAGCAGGCGCGCTACCGCATCGTCGGTCCCGATGAGCTGGACCTGCGCCAGGGCATGATCAGCATCGATTCACCCCTCGCCCGCGCACTGGTCGGCAAGGCGCTGGACGCCGAGGTGCAGGTGCAGACGCCGACCGGAACAAAGCTCTGGTACGTCGTCGCCATCGATTACCCATGACCAGGCAGTCAGATACAGAACATTTAGTCACGATAATCGTCGATCATGCAGGCTTTAAATACGCATGTTCTGCGAAAAAGCCAGATCATCACCTAATCACCCACTCCGGCGTTTCGCTTCGTAACAGGCACACCCAACCTGCCTGATAGCGCAACGCTAGCCGCATCGCTGCGATCCGCCAGTTAGAGCGGACGCTGCCGAGTGGGTCGGCTCTGGCACGAATGCTGCGCTGGCAAGGGCGCAGTACGCGCCATGCGCGGTGAACGGCAAGGGACTGCCCCATAGCCCGATTCACATTCGAAGAGTGCGTCCATGAACAAGAACAAAACCTTGCTCGCCCTCTGTCTCGGAAGCGCCCTGGCGCTTTCCGGTCAGGCATTCGCTGCCACCGGCAGCGGCTACACCGCCACGAAGTACCCGATCGTGCTCGCCCACGGCATGCTGGGTTTCGACAGTCTGCTGGGCATCGACTATTGGTATGGCATCCCCAGTGCGCTGCGCCGAGACGGCGCGCAGGTCTACGTCACCGAAGTCAGCCAGCTCAACACATCGGAACTGCGTGGCGAGGAACTGCTGGCCCAGGTCGAGGAAATCGTTGCTATCAGCGGCAAGCCGAAGGTCAACCTGATCGGCCACAGCCACGGCGGACCGACCATCCGGTACGTGGCAGGCGTACGGCCGGACCTGATCGCCTCGGTCACCAGTGTCGGCGCACCCCACAAGGGCTCAGACGTGGCGGATCTGATCCGCAAGGTTCCAGAGGGTTCATCCGGTGAGGCCATAATCGCCGGCTTGGTGAACGCCATGGGCGCGTTCATCAACTTCGTCTCCGGCAGTTCCAGCACCGCTCCGCAGAACTCCCTGGGTTCGCTGGAATCGCTCAACAGCGAGGGCGCGGCCCGCTTCAATGCCAAGTTCCCCCAGGGCATACCCACCACCGCATGCGGCGAAGGCGCTTACAAGGTCAATGGCGTGCACTACTACTCCTGGAGCGGCACCAGTCCGCTGACCAATCCGCTGGACGTGAGCGACGCCATGATGGGCGCCGGCTCGCTGGCCTTCAGCGGACCCAATGACGGGCTGGTCGGACGCTGCAGCTCGCACCTGGGGATGGTGATCCGCGACAACTACCGCATGAACCATCTGGACGAGGTCAACCAGTTCATGGGGCTGACCAGCCTGTTCGAGACCGATCCGGTCAGCGTCTACCGCCAGCACGCGAACCGATTGAAGAACGCGGGGCTCTGACGCAGCCGTTTCCTTGAACCAGGCCGGGATCATCGATCCCGGCCGCTACCGAAAGGCGAGTCCATGAGCAGATCCATCCTTCTGTTGCCGCTGGCCATCGCGCTGGGCCTGGGCTTCTTTATCGCCCGGCCCGAATCCACCGTGACGCCGGTGGCAGAAGCACCCGCATCGTCTCCCGCCGCCAACCTCACTGCCGCTCGTCCTGCCCAGCGCACAGCGACCGGCGCGGCACCGCAGGTCATGGCGAAGCTGCCCGCCTCCTTCAAGGGCACCGAGGTCGACGGCCAGTTCCAGCTGGACGCCGCCGGCAACCTGATCATCAGTCCAGAGCTGCGTCAGCTGTTCGACTACTTCCTCAGCGCCATTGGCGAGGAGCCGCTCAAACAGAGCATCGAGCGCCTGCGGCGCCATATCGCTGCGCAATTGCCGGAGCCTGCCCAGGCGCAGGCACTTGCCGTACTCAACCAATATCTCAACTACAAGCGCCAACTCGTTGATTTAGAAGCGCAGCATCCTCGGGTTGCGGACCTCGCCTCGATGCGGGGCCGGTTGAGCGCCGTACGAGCGCTGCGCGCGCACGCGCTCGATCCGGCGACTCACCAGGCGTTCTTCGGCCTGGAAGAAGCCTATGACCATTTCAGTCTGGAGCGGTTGGCCATTCGCTTCGATCCCGCGCTGGACAGCGATGCCAAGGGTCGCGCGATCGACCAGCTGCGAGCCGGGCTGCCCGCTGAACTGCAGGACCTGCTGATGCCCCAGCTGCAGACCGAACTGCGTGAGCAGACCACCGCCCTGCTGGCGAACGGAGCGGGTCCACAGCAGCTGCGGCAGCTGCGCCAACAAACGGTCGGCAGCGAGGCAGCGGATCGGTTGGAGGCACTGGATCTGCAACGACGGCAGTGGCAGCAGCGCATCGCCAGCTACCAGCAGGAGCGTACCCGTATCGAAACCGCCCGCGGGCTGGATGAGGTCGAACGCCGTGCCGCCGTCGAACGGCTTGAAGCACAGCGCTTCAGCGACGGTGAGCGCCTGCGTCTGCTCGCGGTTGTGCAGGAGGATCGGACTCGCTGAGCGAGTCAGTTGGCGGCGGTCTTGCGGTCCGCCTCCAGCAGATAGCGTTCGCGCTGGTAGGCCAGGTAGTACTTGTTGACGCTGTTGACGTAGGCCACGACTCCCATGCCGACCGTTTCCATGGCGATGCGCTCGACCTGGAAGAACCACTGGTCCGGGTTGAGGCCGCGCCGCCTGGCTTCGGCGCGCATGCTCTGCACGCGCTGCGGCCCCAGGTTGTAGGCAGCGAGGATGAACGCCATGCGCTCGCGCTCGTTCAACCGCGGGCTGGCGAAATGGTTGCGACGGATATTGGCCAGGTACCTGGCGCTGGCCTGCACATTGTTGTCCAGCTGCTGGACGTTGCTCACGCCCATTGCGCGCGCGGTCGCCGGCGTCACCTGCATCAGGCCGGTGGCACCGCCTGCGCCTCGTGCGGCGGGGTTGAGCGTCGACTCCTTGAACGCCAGCGCGGCCAGATTCAGCCAGTCCAGCTCGATCTGCTCGGCGTAGCGCTGCAGGGTCGGGCGGACCTTTTCCAGGCGCTGGCGGCCAACCCGATCCAGCGGATACTGCACCTTGTACAGTCGCCGGTAGACCCGTTCGAAGGCTGCATCCTGATTGTCGGGGAGGTCATAGTCCTTCAGGAACCGATCGGCACTGGCCCGGAGCATGCTGGCCTCCTTGCGCACGAACCAGTGCATGCTGGTCTTCTCGCCAAGACTCAGGTGCTGCTCGATGCGCAGCTTCGGCATGACCTTGGCCCAGCGCTGGGCGATGGTCTGCTCGACGACTGTCGCCGGGTAGACCCCGGCCTGCACCATCTCCAGCACATCCTCCACCGCCAGCGTCGGGTCGACCCACTCGGCGACAATGGGGGCCAGCTTGCGCTCCATCAGCTGCTTGTTCAGCTGCGTCAGTGCGGGCCCGGCCGCGCTGCCCGGCGGCAGCGCCAGGCTGCGGCCGGAGAGCTGTTCGAGGCGCTGGTAGCGCGGCCCACCCTGGCGGCTGACCAGCACCAGGGCAACGTCGCTGACCACCGGTCGGCTGCGGCTGATGCCCTTCATACCGGTCAGTGGAAGCAGCTCCCCGGGTGCAACCAGATCCCCTTCGCCGCGCTGCAGCGCTCCGAGCAACTGGTCCTTAGCCTTGGGAACGATCTTGAGGGTGATGGCCTTTCCGGATGCGGCGTTGCGGTTCAGGTACTGTTCGAAGGCGCGCAAGCGGGCGTACTCCACGCCGATCGCCTCGCCCTTGATCTCACCGGAGCTGTTGCGGCTCTGGTTGACCAACACCCGCAACACGCCGCTGCGGCGGATTTCGGCGAGATCACGTACCTTGTCGCTCGATTGCCAGGCCTCCGGTCCGGCCATGCGGGCGCTTGCCGTGAGCGGCAGCGAACCCAGCAACAGACAGAGCAGAAGTGGCAGCAATCGTGACATCGAAGATGTACCGGTTTGGGACACGAAGAACGCTGATGCGGTGCTCCCTGCCCGCAAAAGGTGGCAAAGATTCGCACAGCTCGAACGAATGCGCCAGTTTCGCCTAAAAAACTGGTTTAGCTATATTTCCTATCTATATGATTTAAATAACATTTAATTTTTACAGGTTCTCATGCAACTCGTGGATATCGGGGTCAACCTGACTCACCGCTCGTTCGCCTCCGCCCCCTCCGCGGTGGTGGAGCGCGCCAGAGCCGCCGGTGTGACGCAGATGGTGCTGACTGGCACGAGCCTCGCGGAAAGCGAAGCCGCCCTGTCCTTGTGCCGTGAACTCGATGAATCCCGCCAGCACCTGTTCAGCACCGCCGGCGTGCACCCGCATGACGCCAGCCAGTGGACCGGAGACAGCGCCAGCCAGCTGCGCGCCCTGCTGGCCGAGCCCGAGGTGCGTGCCGTCGGTGAGTGCGGGCTGGACTTCAACCGCGACTTCTCGCCCCGACCGCAACAGGAACGCGCCCTGGAAGAGCAGCTGCAACTCGCAGTGGAAAGCGCAATGCCGGTGTTCCTCCACGAACGGGACGCCAGCGAACGATTGGTGGCGATCCTGAAACCATTCCGTGATCGGCTCAGTGCAGCGGTCGTGCATTGCTTCACCGGCGACAAGCGGGCGCTGTATGCCTATCTCGACCTCGATCTGCACATCGGTATCACCGGCTGGATCTGCGATGAGCGGCGAGGCACCCATCTGCATCCTCTGGTGCGGGACATCCGTGCGGACCGGCTGATGCTGGAAAGCGACGCCCCCTACCTGCTGCCTCGCAGCCTGCGACCAAAGCCGAAAAGCGGACATAACGAACCGGCGTACCTGCCGGAAGTGCTGCGCGAGGTGGCCCGCCATCGTGGCGAAAGCGAAGCTCAGCTGGCCGCGCATACAACCCTGACGGCGCGCCAGTTCTTCGGCCTGCCGGACATCGATTGATTCGCAGATTGCACTCAAGCTCCGCGCCTGGCGGCCGTTAATTATCCCGTCGTGCCGAAAGCGCCAAGCCGCGCTCCGGGAACCCTCAAATAGAAGAAGAGCAGCCATGGCCGTTTGGATTCGCGATCTGTCGCTCAAGTACAAGTTCTGGGCGCTCAACATGGTGAGCTTCGTCATCGCCCTGTTGCTGGTGCTTTACGCCGTGCAGTTGGAGCAGAGCGCACGCAGTGCCGATGCACGCAGTGCCGCCCAGGCGCGCGCAAGCGTGCTGGCAGCCTGGCCGAATGACGCGGCATTGCCGCAGGCCGCTGATCTGACCCTCTATCCCGCGGGGCAGCGCGCCGTGATCGGACGTCAGTCACTGGCCGACTCCGGCTGGACAGCACTGGACCACGACCGCCTGTTTTCCACCCATCCGCTGATCGGTGTGGAAATGCTGTCCCGGCCCGACGGTCAGAAGCTCGCGGTTATGGCTCGCGCTCCCAGCGTGATCCAGGTACTGGGGCAACATTTTTTCAGCTATGCCGCCGCCGTCGCCGTGCTGATGCTCGGTCTGCTCGCCGCCTCGCAGATGCTGATCCGTTTCCTGCTCAGCCACCTGAACACGCTCAAGGACGTCATGCTGCACGTCGAGCGCAGCGGCGACCTGCAGGCCCGCGTGCCGCTGGACAGCCGTGACGAAGTCGGTCAGATGGCCGGCGCATTCAATGCGATGCAGGGCGGCTATCAGCGCGTCGTCAGCACCGTCGCCCAGGCCGCCGCGCGCCTGGATCAGGGCGCAAGCCGGCTGGCCTCGAGCATGAACGATGTGCATAGCGGCATGCGCGGCCAGCAAGGCGAAACCGACCAGGCAGCCACGGCGATCAACGAGATGAGCGCCACGGTGCATCAGATTGCCGAACATGCCCGCGAAACCCGCGACCTGTCGCAGAATGCCGATCGCCTCGCAGGCGACGGCCATCGGGTGGTCGGGCGGGTGGAGAAGTCCATTTCCAGCCTGTCCCAGGGTGTGCAGCAGACCGGCGAGATGATCGAGCAGCTCGCTGCCGACAGCCAGAAGATCAACGGTGTGGTCAGCGTGATTCACAGCATCGCCGAGCAGACCAACCTGCTGGCGCTCAACGCTGCGATCGAAGCCGCCCGCGCCGGTGAGCAGGGTCGCGGTTTCGCCGTGGTGGCCGACGAGGTACGCAACCTGGCCAAACGCGTTCAGGACTCCACCGACGAGATCACCCAGATGATCACCGGACTGCAATCGATGACCCGCGATGCCGTGGAATTCATGCAGGAGAGCTCGCTCAAGGCCGACGATTGCGTGCGTGAGGCCCACGAGGCCGCCCAGGCCCTGGAAGCCATCGCCGAAGCCGTGGCGCAGATGCGCGAAAGCAACACGCAGATCGCCGTGGCCGCCGAGCAGCAGAGCCAGGTCGCCGAGGAGCTCAACCGCTCGGTTACCGGCATTCGCGACGTCACCGAGCGCACCGTGGAGCAAACCGTCAGCTCCGCCAGCACCAGCGCCGAACTCGCCGCGCTCTCCACCGACCTCAGTCGTGCCATCGGCCAGCTCAGGCTCTGAGGTACGCTTCGCGCCGCGTGCACCACAACGCGGCGCGGCCTGCCCGATAAACAGGCAGCACCCCGTCTCATGCCCCATGAAGGGGCGTCTCGCCAGCCTTGGTTCAGCGCAAAAGCCGCTGACACCTGTCCATCGCGCCTTGGCACCGCTCTTGCTTTGTCGATCCTGCAGGCGAAGCTGCTGCGACAATTCGAAATAGCCGACTAGGGTTCCGACTCGCTCGCGAGTGGCTGGTCCGAGAGTTGGCGACCTCCAGTGAGGTTACACGGCGGGATAAAAGCCCG